>Ga0335071_10009015_pt1 | contig 10221 bp, 6 predicted proteins | sample Lox_Sample_15_FD_206724 | JGI IMG/M metagenome (GOLD analysis project Ga0335071, IMG submission 206724) | Soil microbial communities from Loxahatchee National Wildlife Refuge, Florida, United States - Lox_Sample_1.5 | ecosystem: Environmental > Terrestrial > Soil > Wetlands | place: USA: Florida...
GTCCAGGCCGACTCTGAGGGCCTTGGGCATCACGTTGAGGCAATGCATGCAACGTGTGCACTCTCTGTTGTTGATTTCGAGTTTGTTGCCCTCCCAGCGCATGCACCGGGTTGGGCACAGGTCGATCACTTCCTTGTGTATGTCAAATTTGCCCCAGTCCTTACCCGCGTGCGCACCGGCATTGGGTTTGATCTCGCCGCCGACGTATGCCTTAACCGCATTCTGGTCAATACGAATGTCGTCCCTCCAAGTTCCGATTACCGACATGTCCGAGCGCGCAATCGAAGCCACGCATCCATTAGGACAACCATCGAACTTGAATTTGAACTTATAAGGGAAAGCAGGTCTATGAAGCTCGTCCTGATATTCCATGGTCATCTGATAGCACGTCTCTTGCGTATCATAGCAGGAAAACTGGCATCGTGCCTTGCCGACACAACACTCGGGTGTCCGCAGGTTAGAGCCTGAACCACCCAGATCTTGTTTCAGCTCATGCGTCATGTCGTAAAACAACGGTTCCAAATGGTCCGTAGTCGTGCCCAGGAAGATGATGTCTCCGGTGGACCCGTGCATGTTGGTCATTCCACTACCGTGCCGCTCCCATAGTTCGCAGAGCGCACGCAAGAATTCTGTAGAATAAAATTTGCTCGCCGGCTGATTCACCCGGACAGTGTGGAAGTGAGCCACCCCCGGAAAATTCTGAGGCTGGTCGCAATATCGTCCGATGACGCCACCACCGTATCCGAACACGCCCACAATGCCGCCGTGTTTCCAATGGGTGACCCGGTCCGCGTAAGACAACTCGAGGACACCAAGAAGATCCTCTGGAGCTTCCTTGATTGCCTGTTTCCCCTTCTCGATCTGCTGCTTGATATCGGAAACAAAGCTTGGCCATGGTCCTTTTTCCAGCTCATCAAGCATAGGGGTCCTGTGCTTCGCCATAAAAACTTCCTCCTCTCTACAATTGCTTTCCGACGTTCAAATTTGGAGACTTGCTATTAAAAGAATTCCTAGGAAAATACGTACCCCAGGGAAGATCCTACTTGGACGTGCTCTCCCCGGGAAACATGCCGTAAATTCCTCACATTTTACGAAGGGTTTAGTGAACGTGAAAGGTTCAGGCCACCCAAGAGACTTTCATCGACTCTAATTCAACATGACGACGCAAGTCAAGAAAAAGTTCCTGATATTTCCGACACTGGAAACTGCTTCAACCCGAATATAATGACGACCCATTTGGTTCCTCGGCTGGGATAAGTGTCCGGAGGAATTTTAGACCTTTTCCATTATAATGATTCACCGAAGAGCCTCTAAAGTCTGTCATGTTGAACGCAACTAACTGGAGGCACGATCATCGTCATGCCTGACCATAACAATCTTAACATTAACTTACTGCATTCTCTTCCCGGCGGTCCGGCGCCGTTCGACAGAGGACTGCTGCAATCATTTGTTCCCTTGAAGCGATCGGTTGAAGCAATGGCGGCTGATTCGGGCATCACGTATCAAGCGTACATGGATGTCGTCCAGCGGTTTGTCTTTCGGAATTGGGGACTTCTTGACGAGATTGTTAGGGCAAGTGGTTTTGATAAAGAAATAGACAGGTTGGATCTGATTGCGGAGAAGCACGGCAGGGATTATCATCCCGCGCGAATCCGAATTGGCGCTCAAGGGTCAAGTTACTCTTTCGTGGTCATCGTAGCGGTGAATCAATGGAGTCAAAGCGTTCTGGAGAAGGAATTTCGCCTTTTACAGCACTTGCGGGAAAAGTTTCGCTCGAATTTTATTCCAAAAGTCTATTTGCTGGGCGACGAGGCATTAAGCCCGCAAGACAAGGCCAATTCCAATGTGCGCATGATGTTGGGAGAATGGTTTGACGGGTTCCATGAATTCCACTTGTGCACCGATATCGGGAAGGGTTCACAAACGCTGTTGCTGTGGGATATGGATCGGGGTTACGTGCATTTGTCCCAAGGCGAATCAGAGCAGATATATCGTGCCGCCGCGTTTATTCTTACTTCTTTCTACGACACCGAGACTTTTGAAGAAATTTTTCCGTGGCATCATGCGTCGGGGGATTTTGTGGCCTCTCTCCGGAATGGGCAAATTGACTTGAGACTCACCACCGCTCGGCAATACGCGCCTCGATCAGAGTTTAACGAGCAGTCCTCTGAAAATCGGGTCATGGCCATGATCCTATTTCTTGCCAACCTGACCATCAGAATGCGGTTGGATCGGTTCGAAGGAGTAGGAGAAACCGTATGGGCCGAAGATTACAGCGTCAATGCGACTATCAAGGGATTTGCGGACGCTCTGAAAAGAAAGATTGTTGACCGGGTGTGCGACTTGGAACTGGCGAACCGTTTCGCAAGAACTTTGCAGGAACTGCCTCTAGGGCAACTGGCCCAGATCTTCCAAAGAGTGGTTGAATCGTATGACCGGGCGGCCCCTGATCTTCCGGTCATTCAAAGCAATCTGGCCGCGCATGTTTGGGAGGTGTATAAGTCCATCGAGACGATTTTTGGGCGCCTCAAGTGACGCTGCCCCTCTTTTCTTTGTTGCATCCGTTCTTTATTATTGAAATCGGAAACAGCGGTTTTTTGAAAAGGATTCAAAAGATTGCTCTACCGCTCCACATTTGATTCCAGTACTGGAGAAAGCAGCTTAACGTGCAGTCAAAATCCGATATTCCAAGGGTCGTTATTGCCGCGCTGAAGGGCGGGGCAGGGAAAACATTTGTCTCAGTGGGCATCGTTGGCGCCCTTCGTACACGAGGGATGTCACCGGCCGTCTTCAAAAAAGGGCCTGACTACATAGATGCAGGATGGCTGGGGCTCGCGGCTGACGGTGACTGTTACAACCTTGATACATATTTGATGACATATGAAATCGTAAGAGGGTCATTCCTGAAGCGCTCGCTCGAAAAAGACGTCTCGGTAGTGGAGGGTAATCGAGGTCTTTTCGACGGGTTCGACGTGGCTGGAACGTACAGCACGGCACAGTTGGCCAAGCTTCTGAAAGCACCTGTGATATTAATTGTCGATGCCACAAAGATGACAAGGACGGCTGCCGCACTCGTGCTGGGCTGCCGAACTTTGGACCCTGAGCTGCGACTGAAAGGCGTGATCCTGAACCGAGTCGCCAGTGACAGACACGAACGAATCCTTCGGCAGTCCATCGAGGAAGTCTCCAACATTCCGGTGATCGGCTCGGTTAGGAAACTCTCACTCGATAACTTCCCTCAGAGACATTTGGGACTTTTGCCGCTGCATGAACATCCTGAAGCACATGCTTTTGTCGACGAGGCCGCCAATGTGGCGGAGCAGTCCATAGACCTCGAGAGAGTAATGGAAATAGCTTCGAACGCGGGGCAATTTCCGTCGGAACTTGTACCGGAAGTTGTTGACCTCGGGCGCCCATATGAGGACAGCCGCGTCCGTATAGGAATCTTGAGGGACTCGGCATTCCAATTTTATTACCCGGAGAACCTAGAAGCGCTTCAGCGGCGAGTGGGGCCGCTGGTGGAAATCAGCGCCCTGGATCAGGCGGAGTTTCCTGATGTGGACGGCCTCTATATCGGCGGTGGCTTTCCCGAGACCAACGCCGAACGGCTGGCGGAAAACGCCTTTTTCAAGGAATCGCTTCGCAAGGCTATCGAGCATGGCCTTCCGGTTTATGCGGAATGCGGCGGCCTGATGTATCTATCCAGGAACCTTTGGGTTGATGAAAAGGTTTACCCGATGGTTGGTGTTTTCCCGATAGATTCCGTTATGGAGAGACAGCCTCAAGGCCTGGGTTACATTCGTGTTCAGGTCGAGAGATCAAACCCGTTTTACCCTCAGGGCGTCGTCCTTACAGGACACGAGTTTCATTATTCTTCCGTACGCGGTCTTGAGGACGCTGGTGATTGTTGCGCATTTCGGGTCCTTCAAGGACACGGTATGAATGGGGTGCGCGACGGAATTTGCAGATTCAATGCGTTGGGCACTTATGTGCATTTGCACGTACTGGGAGAGCCACTCTGGGCGGAAGGCATCTTAAGAAACGCCTCCGCATATCGAGTGAATAAGGCTTTCCAAGTGAGACGGGATTCACAAGAGTAACCACTAATTTTATTGAGACCTCCATGGCGGATCATGCAAAACAAATAAACGCGATTCTTGGGCCAGGCGGAATTGTTGCACAAGCGATGCCGAACTACGAGCATCGGAAGCAACAGGAAGAGATGGCGCTGGCGGTCTTCGAGGCGCTTAATGGCGACGACCATCTCATCATAGAAGCCCCCACCGGCACGGGAAAGACCCTCGCATATCTTGTTGCCGCGGCGCTTTCCAGAAAGCGTGTGGCGATCTCCACGGGCACGAAAAACCTTCAGGAGCAACTATTTTTCAAAGACATTCCCTTTCTGAGGAAGAAGATTTTTCCGGGCCTGAAGGCTGCCCTTCTCAAGGGCCGCGGCAACTTCATCTGCCATTCACGGCTTCGCCGTTTTCTTCGACAACCGCACCTGCAGGGAGTCGGTTACTCGGGCTCACTGGAGGAGATCCTCGAGTGGTACCGCGAAACCAAAACAACCAGCCACGGTGATCGCGCAGAGCTGCAGAATTTGCCGGACGATGATCCTGTCTGGCCGGAGGTGTGTTCCTCCAGCGAAACCTGTCTGGGGAAAAAATGTCCGGACCGGGAAGAATGCTTTGTCTTGAAAATGAAAACCAGGGCCGCGGATTCGGATCTCATGGTGGTCAATCATCATTTGCTCGCGTCGGACCTGGCCGTCAAGGAATCAGGTTTTGGTGAGGTTATTCCCCGTTATGAAGCTCTAATAATAGACGAAGCCCACAGTCTTGAGGACGCGCTTACACAGCATTTCGGATTTCACCTTAGCCAGTCCCGCATAATCAGGCTGATTCGTGACGCACGGATCGAACTGGCAGCCTCCGGAGTTAATACGGACCTCTTTGAGAAAGCGCTCTCGACCGCGGAGGATCATTGTCGGCGTCTTTTCTTCGGTTTTCAGGAGATTGTCGGTGAGAAGGGCCTATTGGGAAGTATTCCGGCTCACTTGGCGGAAAATCGCGATCTTCTATGCTCAAACCTGGAAGTCATGGCCTCCATGATCTCGAATCTGTCCCAAGGGTCCGAGGAGTTGCATGCCGTAGCTCGCAGGGCCGGCGAAATCTCGGTCGGATTACAGACAATCCTGGACCAGGAGCCGGGCGGTGATTTTGCGTGCTGGGCCGAGCGCCGAGAAAAAAGCTTGATCCTCCACGCGTCACCCGTGGAAGTGGGAGATAAGCTCACAACCAGTCTATATGAGAAGGTTTCAGCCATTATTTTTACCTCCGCGACACTTTCTTCGGGAGGGACCTTTGATTATTTCAAATCTCGACTTGGATTTGACGACAGTGAACCAACCGAACGCATATTGGACTCACCTTTCGATCATGCGGCCCAAACGATGCTCTATATACCGCGCTCCATTCCTGAGCCCAACGAGCCGGGCTTTACCGAGACTCTGCCCGACGTATTGGAAGCGATTTTGACTCGGACGCGGGGAAGGGCCTTTGTCCTTTTTACTTCTCACAGGAACATGGAAATTGTCTTCAGGCTTATGGAGGGTAGGGTCCCGTTTCCATTGCTCATCCAGGGTCAACGGCCCAAAAGTCGACTCTTGGAAGAATTTCGCGAGCGACCTGGTTCGGTTCTCTTTGCAACGGCTTCGTTCTGGGAAGGTGTAGATGTTCAGGGAGAAGCCCTCTCATGCGTTGTGGTGGATCGCCTTCCTTTTGCTCCTCCGGATGACCCTCTGGTTTCGGCCCGAATGGAAAGAATCCGGAACCAAGGGGGACAGCCGTTCTATTCTTTTCAGGTCCCGATGGCGGTCCTTGCGTTGAAGCAGGGCCTCGGAAGGTTGATACGGACCCGTTCTGATAGAGGCATCCTATGCATTCTCGACATACGTATCTTGACCAAACCGTACGGCAAAATTTTTAGGCAAAGCCTGTACGAAAGTCCCCTCCATCGAAATCCTGAGGACATAGAGGTTTTCTTGTCACAGGATCGAGATCGAGGATAGAGTTTTGCCGACAATCTATTTTCTCCGGGATTCATTCTGAGATATTCACATCCAGTCGAGCAATTGCCGGTTGCCTAACAGTCTGGTTTAAGATACAAGATCGCCCAAGCGAATTCTTAAACGCCCGTGGAGGCTCTCTAGGGAGCTTAATAACTCTGGAGGACAATAGTGGGGCGTCTGCTGGACAGATTAAAATTAGCATTTGGCAAACGGAAAGAGATTCCTATTCCTCGCGATGTGTGCGCTCCTCGAGAATCATGGGATTCGACAGATCTAAAAGAAACATTCTGCATTTCCGTGGAGAATAGAACCTTCGATACTATCTGGGTGAGCTTGTCAGGGAAGATGTTCATGGACAACGCCGACTTGGTACGAGAGGAGTTGCTGGCAATTATAAGAACGGAGTCTTTGAAGAATGTGGTCATGGATATGGGCCAGGTCGCATATCTTGACAGCGCCGGGGCCGCGATCCTCACCGACATCTATCGAAAATGCAAAGAATTGAATAATACGGTGAAGTTGGCCAATGTGCCCGAACGCGTAACAAATCTTCTGGAAATGGTAGATCTCGAGCACTTCAAGGAATCCGCCATACTCAAACCACGCGAGGCGCCCGGGTTGCTGGTTCAAATTGGTGAAGGCGCAGAGAAACTCTATGCAAACGCCAAGGACATTGTCATTTTCATCGGCGCGGTTGCACAGGCGATGGGGCAGGACCTGATTCGACCGAGAAAGATCAAATGGGATAGACTTTGGAAACTTGTCGAGCGAGCCGGCGCGGATGGTGTACCCATTGTTGCGGCTCTGAGCTTTCTAATGGGCGTGATTCTCGCCTTTCAGGCGGCCATTCAGCTCCGGAAATTCGGCGGCAATATCTTCGTGGCGGATCTGGTGAGCGTATCCATCTGCCTGGAGATGGGACCGCTGTTGGCGGGAATGATAGTAACCGGGCGGTCCGGCGCGGCCTATGCGGCCCAGATCGGCACTATGCAGGTCACTGAAGAAATAGACGCTCTCCGCGTCATGGCCATTGATCCGATCAACTATCTAGTGGCCCCAAGGATTCTGGCTGTGGCCCTGGTGTTGCCGTGCCTTACTCTTATGGCGGACTTGATGGGGATATTCGGAGGATGCTTGGTAGCGGCATTTTCCTTGGATCTCACTCCGACGACCTATTTCAATCAGGTGCGTAAGGTCCTGGAAGTGAGCGATGTGATGAAGGGCCTGGGCAAGAGCATGGTTTACGGGATAGAGATCGCATTAATCGGATGTCTGCGAGGATTCCAGGTGCGAGGAGGCGCTGAGAGCGTCGGCGGCGCCACCACATCGGCCGTTGTAACGTCCATTTTTGTGCTGACGGTCACCAATGCCGTCTTCTCTTTGCTTTTTCACTACGTGCCGAAGCTCTGGAGTGGTTAAGGCCGATTAATATTGCATCTCATGCCCAAAACACGCAGGAGCGGCCTTGGAAAAATCGATGGCAGACAAGCCTGATTTCGAAAACGTTCCAATCATTTCAGTCAAGAACCTCACCGTGGGCTACGGTGACGAACCAATTATAAAGAATGTCTCCCTTGAGGTTTTGTCCGGTGAGGTTTTCGCCATTATGGGGCGTTCCGGATGTGGGAAGACCACTTTGTTCAAGGCCATAATCGGTCTGCTGGAACCTGAGGAAGGCGAGGTATTCATTGACGGGGACAAGGTGCTGCCCATAACCCATGGAGGCGCGCAACCAATTTTACGTAAAGTCGGGGTCCTGTTTCAATCGGGAGCCCTGTTCAGTTCCATGACGCTTGCTGAAAACGTTGCCTTTCCGATTCGTCAGTACACGACGCTTCCGGAGAGCACAGTAGGGCAACTCGTGGGGCTGAAGCTTTCAGAGGTAGGTTTGGAAGGTTATGAAAAGCTTCTGCCGCGGGAACTGAGCGGGGGCATGCAAAAAAGGGCGGCCCTGGCACGGGCAATGGCCTTGGACCCGAAGATCCTTTTCTTCGACGAGCCTTCCACCGGGCTGGATCCCCTGACAAGTCGGGAACTTGATCAAACTATCGTCAAAATCAACCAGGCGCTCGGAACCACTATAGTACTTGTCACACATGAACTGGAAAGTGTGTTCAGGATTGCGGCAAGAGTGATCATGATTGATGGCGCAGAAAAAGGAATCATCGCGGAAGGTAGCCCCGAAGAACTCAGAGACCACAATGGGGATCCGAGGGTCAAAGACTTCTTCAACCGTTGACCTTTGATAGATGACCCTGAAGAACGGAACATTCAGCTGAGTAAGACAAAATAGTCATTGGCAGGGTTCTACCAGCCGCTGTTGACGCGCAGCCTTCAGGTCGAAATGGCTTGTAAGCCGCGCTTGATAATCTCTCGGACAATTTGAATCCAAGCAGTGTTTTTCAACGGGCCTTTGTCCGGACACCTTAGGAGAAGACGATGTCCAGTCAGACAGAAAAATTCAAGATAGGACTTTTCGTCGTGGGAAGCACCCTATTAGTGGTAGCCATGATCATCTGGCTAGGCGCGTCCCATTATTTCGAGTCCTCTCAAACGGTAGTGGCCTATTTCAGCGAAAGCGTTCAGGGACTTGAGTCCGATAGCCCAGTTAAGTTCAGAGGAGTCTCGGTTGGAAGGGTGAAGGCCCTCCGCATGGCGCCCGACGGGCAGCTGGTTGAGGTGGAAATGAGCCTGGACAAAAATTTCAAATTAACCAATGACCTCGGGATCAAAATGAACCTTCTGGGACTAACCGGGCTGAAATACCTGGAAATGGACACGTTCAAGCCGGACCAGAGAAAGGAAACAGTGAACCTGACCTTTGAACCACGTTACCCTGTGATCGCAACTTATCCTTCGGACATAAAAGAATTCGGGAGCGCACTGGAAAATATTTTTCAGAAAACCAAATCAGTTGACATTGAGAGCATTTCGCACCATCTCTTGAGAGTGGCAAGCAGGTTGGACCAGATTTTGGCTGATCCAAAGCTGGACAACCTGGGCGGTAACGCGAGTGATGCGGTTCGAGAGATCAAAGATTCCGCAAGAAGGCTCAATGAAGAAATCGGCCGCGCACAGCTCGCCAAGCAGATGCACAAAACCTTCGAACAGGTATCCGAACTCTTGCAAGAAGGCACCGAGACCGCCAGGAGCGCCGATCGTATGATTAGAAGAACCGACAACAACCTCAACCGCCTGAGCGGTAAACTTGACAGGAGTGCGGACAATCTAGCCGATTTTACCAGAATGATTCGACTGAAACCTTCCAGTATTATCTTTGGAGGCGAGGAGAAGTCCGGAGAGAAGAAGTGAGATGCCGAGATCGCGGGCGGCGGATTCTGCCTAAGGCAGGTACTCCTCTGGAGAAAGATTTTCGGCCCTGAGGCTCAAGGCAGGTGAAAGAAGTTGGCTTGGGGATGGCCCTTTGTTTACTTAAATCTCAAAATGAATGATCAACTAGGGTTAAGCGTCTATTCGTTGTGGCACAATGGTCATTGCGCAGTATTGGTGTTGGGATTTTTCATTGTTGCTTCGGGCTGTGGACTAAAGACTCGCGATGCCATTATCTATCACACCTTGAATGTTCCACCTCCGGATAAAGAGTTCAAAACACCTATTCCGCAGACCCTGATGATTTATCGTTTCTTACTGGCTCCTGCAGTGGAAAGCGATTCGATTCCGATATCCCAGTCGAAGGGTGCGTGGAAATCTGTTCAGCGTCACCGCTGGCAAGAAAATCCAGCGGATCTCGTTACAGATGTCATATTGCGCGACTTTGACGCGTCCGGACTTTTCCAAAAGACAATCGATCAGTTGAGTAACTTGCGGTACCGGTATGCTCTGGAGGGAACTGTGCTTAACATGCACGGTGTCATAAAAAACGGCCAAGCATCGGCTCTGATAGAATTGGAGGCTGTCTTTACAGATTTCGAGGCCCCGCGCCGCGCAGTCAAAGAACTGCTGAGAAAAACGTACAAGGTGGAAATCCCTAGCCGAGGAACGTCACCCGAAGCGATCTTGTCGGCTTTCAATTTGGGCGTAGCGAAGTTGTCAGCGCTTCTTAGGGCGGATATCAGCTCCATTCTGGAAAAATCGGGAAGCGGAGATAGTGGAGAAAAAGGACGCCGAGCACATTTGCAGCCCGATGC
>Ga0335071_10009016_pt1 | contig 10220 bp, 8 predicted proteins | sample Lox_Sample_15_FD_206724 | JGI IMG/M metagenome (GOLD analysis project Ga0335071, IMG submission 206724) | Soil microbial communities from Loxahatchee National Wildlife Refuge, Florida, United States - Lox_Sample_1.5 | ecosystem: Environmental > Terrestrial > Soil > Wetlands | place: USA: Florida...
TGCTTAAATACCCGCTGGCCGCCACGCGCCCCGACGAAGTATTACTGGAGATTCACGAAGTGCTCGAAAACTTGGTGCCTGCGCCGGCCGCAGCATCATAGGCAATTTGGCCCGAGCCTTGGACGCCGGGCAAAGGAAGAAGGATGAAAACGACGAAAGCTTTGCTCTTTCTGGGATTTTGCATGACTCTTAAACTTTGCGCCCGCGCCGAGCAGGCAGATTGGAAACAGCAATTCCAAAAGCTCTCGGACGATTATTTCGATCAGGTCTATTTTCATTATGGCCTGACCTCCGGCACGCCAAACGGCCCCGGAACCGGACCTGACGGCGGAACCCAGGCCGGTTATCACCAGTACGATGCGCAATTGCAGGACTTCTCGCGCAAAAATATCGACGCCGAGATCGCCGCGCTGAAAGACTTCGAGAAACGTGTTGAAGCAATTCATCCCGGCCAAAGCGCGGCCGATTTTGTCGCGCGCAGCGACCGCGAAATTCTGCTCTCCAACATCCGCTCCGAGCTTCTGACGCTTGAAGTCATCCGCCCGTGGGAAAAGAATGCCGACGTCTACACAACCGTCGCGGCCAACGGCGCTTACACGCTGATGGAGCGCAATTTCGCGCCGGCCGACGACCGGCTGCGCTCGCTCGTCGCTCGCGAAAAACAGATGCCCGCTCTCTTCGCGGCCGCGCGCGAAAATCTGAAAAATCCACCTCGCATCTTCACCGAAATCGCCATCGACCAGTTGCCCGGCACCGTCGACTTTTTCAAGCGCGACGTGCCCCAGGCCTTTGCCGATGCCAAAGACCCGGCGCTCAAGGCCGAGTTCGCCCAGACCAACGCAGCCGTCGTCGCCGCGCTGACTAGCTACCTCGAATGGCTCAAGACCGATGTGCTGCCGCGCTCCAACGGCGACTTCCGCCTCGGCGCCGACACCTTCTCAAAGAAACTGCTCTACGACGAAATGGTCGATCTGCCTCTCGACAAGCTTCTCGAGATCGGCTGGGCCAATCTGCGCAAGAACCAGGAGCAGTTTCGCCAAATCGCTAATGAGCTGGAGCCGCGGAAGGACCCGCGCGCTGTCCTCGACGAACTCGACGCGCAGCACCCTGCGCCCGATCACCTCATCGACGCCTTCCGCGCTACCTTTGACGGCCTGATCGATTTCATCCGCTCCCATCGCATCTTGACCCTATCCTCCGATGTGCGCCCCATCGTCCGCGAAACGCCGCCCTTTATGCGGGCCACCACAACCGCCAGCATGGAATCGCCCGGCCCCTTTGAAGCTAACGCCAAAGAAGCCTACTTCAACGTCACGCTCCCTGACGCCTCGATGACCCCCGCCCAGGTGGAGGGTTACATGCACTCCTTCAACATCGGCACGCTAATCTCAACCGCGGACCACGAGGCCTATCCCGGCCACTATGTGCAGTACCTCTTTCTGCCGCAGGCACCCAGCCGCGTGCGCAAGATCCTTGGCGCCAACACCTACGTCGAAGGCTGGGCTCACTACTGCGAGCAGATGATGCTCGACGAGGGCTACGGCCAGCCCGGCACGGGAGCGAAAGACGAGCGCGAATCGAAATTCCTGCGCCTGGGCCAACTGCAGGACGCGCTGCTGCGCAATGCGCGCTTCATCGTAGCCATCGAGATGCACACCGGCAAGATGAGCGTCGAGCAGGCCGAGGAGTTCTTTCAGAAAGAAGGCTACCAGTCAAAGGAGATCGGCGTGATCGAAACCCGGCGCGGCGCGGGCGACCCGACCTATCTCTACTACACCCTGGGCAAGCTCGAAATCCTGAAACTGCGCGACGACGTGAAGAAGAAGCAGGGCGCAGCCTTCTCGCTTGAAAAGTTCCACGACGATCTTCTGCGCCAGGGCTATCCGCCCATCAAGATCGTCCGCGAATCCATGCTGGGCGACAACAGCCCGGCATTATGAAAACTTGTACTGCGGGCATCCATTTGTATCCCGCTGTTGCACGGCTCTCCTCATGCTGTTACAACCGGTAAGGGTCATGCTTTGTAATAACGGCACGGCTTTAGCCGGGCCATAGCTGTCGAAAAATGAACGCGGGCTTTAGCCCCTGCGGGGCGATTTTAGGGGTCCTTCGCCCGCCTCCGCTATTCTGTCCAATGGGATTCCACTCGGGACAAGTTTCAAGCGCAACAACGAGGAGCCCGATCATGAGCAAACGGGTACGCAAGGCAGTCTTCCCCGCAGCCGGACTGGGAACGCGATTCCTGCCGGCCACCAAGGTCATCCCCAAGGAGATGCTGGCGCTCGTCGACAAGCCCATCATCCAGTACGGCGTCGAAGAAGCCATCGCCTCGGGCATCGAGCACATCGTCATCGTCACTGGCCGCGGCAAGAGCGCGATGGAAGACCACTTCGACCTCAGCCCCGAGCTGGACGCCACTCTGGAGCGGCGCGGCAAGCACGAGATGCTCGCCCTCTCCCGCCGCGTGGCCACAATGGCGCGTATCAGCTACGTGCGGCAAAAAGAGCCGCTCGGCCTCGGCCACGCTGTCCTTTGCGCTAAAGATCTGGTCGGCGACGAGCCCTTCGCCGTCATCCTGCCTGACGACGTAATCGACGCCGACCCGCCCTGCCTAAAGCAGATGATCGATGTCTTCAACGAAAAAGGCGGCTCGGTGCTGGCCACGCAAACCGTCGAAGGGCCGGCCATCAGCGCATACGGCGTCCTGGCCGGGGAGCCCGACGCCGCCAACCCCCGCATCTTCAACTGCACAGGAATGGTGGAGAAACCCCCGCTCGAAAAGGCGCCCACCAGGCAGGCCATCATCGGCCGCTACATTCTCACACCGCGCATATTCGAATTGCTGGAAGAGACCAAGCCCGGCGCCATCGGAGAAATCCAACTCACTGACGGCATTCTCGCCCTGCTCAAAGAAGAGAAGGTCTACGGCTACAGCTTCCAGGGCAAGCGCTACGACGCCGGCGACAAATTCGGCATGTTGCAGGCCACTGTGGAATTCGCGCTCAAGCGGCCCGAATTCAGTGACAGATTTCGCGAGTACCTGAATGGATTGAAACGGTAAAGCGGAGGTATACCCGCAAACCGAGGACGCCCCGGGTCTCGATTTTGATAGGGGGAAACCACCTCATTCCCCTCGAAAGCCGGATGCCCCACCTTTCGCGGCGCCTTCTGCCGCAAGTGTGGAAACCACGCGAGAGCTACCTCTTCCCGATCATCACATCGCGCAGCGCGAAACTCGTCTCCAGCCGCGTGACGCCCGGCAGCCGGCTGAGCTCGTTCTGGTGCAGCCGGTTATAGTCGTCGATGCCGGCCACGCGCGCTACCAGCATGTAGTCGTACTGGCCGGCCATCAGGTGGCAGCTCACAATGTCATGGCAACGGCGCACTGCCATCTCAAAGGCCGCAAGCACCGGCGCCGACTGCCGCTCGAGAGTCACGCGGATGTAAACCGTCATGGGCTTGCCCAGCAGCCGCTCGTCGACGATCGCCCGGTATCCGCGGATCGCCCCCGACGCTTCGAGTGCCTGGATTCTCCGCGAAGCCGCCGAAGCCGAAAGCCCCACAGCCTCGCCGACCTCGTAATTGGTCGCCCGCCCGTGCCGCTCGAGATAGCGCACGATGGCCGCGTCCAGTTCATCGAGCAGGGCCGCAGTGTTGCGGACCGCCGCGCCTCCGGCCGCACCTTGATCCGCGCCGCCTTGTACCGAGCCTTGAATTGCGGCGTCTGCCGGTTTACTGGTCATTTCGTGCTCTACAGCGCCATCAACTGCACGTTTCGTTCCCATTGCTCCCTTATAGCACAAACTTTGCACACATCGGCCGCATTTTTCGCCGTACGATGCAATCCCGGGGCTGTTTGCCGCCCCGCAGGAAGGAGCGGTCCATGATTGTCGGCGTTCCCCGCGAAATGAAGGACAATGAAGCTCGCGTCGGCGTGGTCCCGGCTGGCGTGAAGATGCTGGCCGATGCTGCCCACACCGTTCTCGTCGAGGCCGGAGCCGGCGCGCAGTCGGGATTTCCCGACTCCCAGTACCGCGACGCCGGCGCCGAAATCGTCTCCGACGCGGCCCAGGTGTGGAACCGCGCCGAAATGGTGGTCAAGGTAAAGGAGCCCATCGAGGCCGAGTACGGCTTCCTGCGCGAAGGGTTGGTGCTGTTCACCTACCTTCATCTGGCGCCGCTGCCCGTGCTCACCTGCCGGATGCTCGAGTCGAAGGTCATCGGCATTGCTTATGAAACCGTGCGCGACCGCCGCGGCATGCTGCCGCTTCTGATGCCCATGAGTGAGGTCGCCGGGCGCATGAGCGTGCAGGTGGGCGCGAGCTATCTTGAGCGCGAGCGCGGCGGGCGCGGCATCTTGCTGGGCGGGGTTCCGGGCGTGGCTCCGGCCCGCGTCGTGATCCTGGGCGGCGGCATTGTGGGCACCAACGCGGCGCGCATCGCGCTGGGTCTCGGCGCCACGGTCACCCTCATCGATATCGACATGAATCGCCTGCGCGAGCTCGATGACCACTTCGGCGGCCGCCTGAACACGCTGGCATCGAACAGCTACAACATCGCACACGCCGTCGGCGAATCCGACCTAGTGATTGGCGGAGTCCTCATCCCCGGGGCCACCGCTCCGCGCCTCGTCACTCGCGCCATGGTCGCCTCCATGAAGCCGGGCTCGGTGATTGTCGATGTGGCCATCGACCAGGGAGGCTGCGTGGAAACCGCCCATCCCACCTCGCACTCTAATCCCAGCTACGTGGTCGATGGCGTGGTCCACTACTGCGTCACCAATATGCCCGGCGCCGTGCCGCACACCTCCACGCTGGCCCTGACCAATTCCACGTTTCCTTATGTGCTGCGCATCGCCAATCAGGGCGTCCGCGAGGCCCTCCGCCACGACGCTGGCTTCGCCGAAGGCCTGAATACCTGGCTGGGCACGCTGACCTATCGCGGCGTGGCCGAGAGCCAGCGCCACCCGTGGACTGCAGCAGCGGATGTCCTCGCGTAAGCCCGCGGAAAGCGCCATCGCGAGCTGCGGCGCAAAGATCTCGCTTGAAGCGGGCTTGACATCGCTCTATTAGATATATATCTTATAGTAATGGCAAGGCGTGCAAGCTCCGGAACCCATGTTTTGCTCGGACTGCTCACCATCGAGCCCATGTCCGGCTACGACCTCGGTCAGGTCATCCGCTCTTCAATTGGTCATTTCTGGAATGAGAGCTTCGGGCAGATTTACCCCAACCTCAGGAAGATGGCGGCACAGGGCCTGGTCACCCGCAAAACCGAAAAGCAAAAAGGAAAGCCCGACCGGCAGATTTACTCCATCACCCCGAAGGGCCATGAGCGGTTACGCGCATGGCTTGAGATCGAGCCCCAGCCGGAGATTCCACGCAACGAGCTCCTTCTCAAGCTCTTCTTCGGCCCGCAGGCGCGCCCGGAATCGCTGATCGCCTACGTGGAGCGCATGGCCGAGAGCGAGCGAGCTCTACTCGAGCGGTTTGCACGCATCGAGCGTGAGGACTTGCCAGGTCTCGACCGCTATCCCGGCATGCCCTACTGGAAGATGGCGGCGCGCTTCGGCCAACTGGAACTCGAAGCGCATCTTCGCTGGGCCGAAGAGACGCTGAAAGAGTTGCGCAAATTGGCGCGCAAGGGAATGGGCCGCTCCCGGACCGGAAAGGAAAATGCTCATGCAGGCAAATGATTCCACCGCCGCTTTTTCGAGCGCGTCAGGCAGCAGGCCGCAGCCCATCGCCTCCCTCCTCCATCTGGCCGGCTTCCTGCTGATCGGCCTCGCGGTTGCCGGCCTTGGTCTTCTTGCTCAGCACGCGCAGTCCAGCGCGCCCGCGGGCCAGCTCGCCAGCCACGCCGCTGCGAAACGGTTCTATCTTTCCGCCATCGTTCTCGATTGGGCGCTCTTCTATTACTGCTGGGTGGGCGTGCATCGCCGCGGCGGCAGCCTATGGGTGTTGGCCGGCCGCTGGACGAACTGGAAGAGCGTGGCCGTCGATATTGCCGTCGTCGTTCCTTTCTGGGGCATCTGGGAAGGCGCTGCCTATGGGGTCTCGCGCCTGCTGGGCCCCAGCACAGCTAAAGCCGTTGACAGCCTTCTGCCTCACTCCCTGATCGAGGTTTTGCTATGGGTTGCCACCTGCGCTACGGCAGGCATCTGCGAGGAGATGGTTTTTCGCGGCTATTTACAGCGCCAGTTTCATGGCTTCAGCGGCAGCGCCGCATTCGCAGTTCTGGCCCAGGGCGTGGTTTTCGGCATCTTCCACGGCTACCAGGGATGGCGCAACGTCGTCGTGATCAGCGTCCTCGGCATTCTCTACGGCCTCCTTGTCTTCTGGCGAGGGAACCTGCGCGCCAACATCATTTCGCACGCCTGGTCGGATTTCTGGGAGGGCTGGCTGAAATTCCTCGTTTTTCGATGAAATGAGGGAACAGGGAACGAGGAAACGAGGGAACAGGAAAACGAGGCTGAGAGCCAGCCCTGGCGAATGCCGATGCTCTGCTCGAGGGCGTCCCTGGCCGCGGGCGAAGCGCCGCGTTCAGTCCCTCAGCCCCTCAGTCCCTAGTCCCTCAGTCCAGCAGCCCCCGGCCCTTCATCCACGCGTGGAACTGGTCGATCCACAGGTCGCTGGTCGATCCCTGTTTGCGCATCCCAAAGGCGTGACCGCCCTGCTCGTACAGATGAAACTCGACCGGCCTGCCAGCGTCGCGATAACGATCGATCAGGCCGAAACCGCCAGCCGCAAAGAACGGGTCATCGGCCGCCAGAATCGCAAACATCGGCGGCGCATCGGCGGGCACGGGGCGCGGCGCGAGCGGACCGTAAATACACCCCATGAAATCCGGCCGGGCTGTATTGTCCTCGCCCAGCGCGAGCTCCAGCCCCGCCATCGCGCCGGCCGAAAAGCCCATAAGTCCCACTCTGGCCGGATCGATCTTCCAATCTGCCGCCCGGTTTCGCACCAGGTGCAGCGCAGCGCGCGCATCCTCAACGGAAGCAGCCGGGATCCCCGGCGGAGTTGCCATCATCGCGGCCATGAATGCCTCCGTGTCACGAGGTGTTTCATGCAGCCGGTACTTCAGCACAAAAGCCGCTATCCCGCGCTCGGCCAACCATTCAGCCGCCTTGAATCCTTCGTTGTCGATGGCCAGCATGCGAAAGCCCCCGCCCGGCGCTACGATCACGGCGGCTCGCGCCCCTTTGGCCGCATCCGGCAGCACCGTGATCAGTGTCGCGCTGACGACATTGCGTACTCCACGGTCGCGGCCCATTGCCATCCACTGTTCGGGCTCTCGATTGGCCTCCTCAGCGCCGCCGAGTGGAATTGCACCGGCCAGCTCCGGCGTTGAAATCTCCTTGATCGCAATTCCTCGCCGTGGCTCCTGCGCCTGTTGCATGCTCATCTCCTCTGCTTCGTTAAATTTCGGTTTCGGGCCGGTAAATCGCAGTCTATCGTACAGGGCAGTCCTGTGCTGCCCTCTCTCCAATTGCCCCATTCGCTCTATAATCGCCCCATGCCGTCTCCCGGCGATTCCCGGCGCCGCGTTGTTGCTCTGCTTGGTGGCGGAGCGCTGCTGATCCTCGCCGTGTTCGGCGCGTTGCAGGCTTTCAACACCTCCAATGTTCCCTTTCTGACTCCCGAATCTTCCGGCGAGACGCTGGCTTTCACCATCCTCACTTCTCTTGTATTTCTGCTCTTGCTGCTGCTCCTCGTGCTGCTCTTGCGGAACCTCGTGAAGCTTTACGCAGGCGAGAGCAGCGCTTTGGGCGCGCGGTTGCGTACCCGCATGATGGTCGGTGCAGGATTGATCGCGCTCCTGCCCGCGGTCTTCATGTTTCTGTTCAGCTTTCAGCTCATGAACCGTTCCATCGACCGCTGGTTTTCGCCAAATATCAGCGAGCTTCGCGACGATTCCACACGGGTGGTGCGGGAACTGGTGCAGTATGTAGCTGCTAACGCACTCAGCGAAGCGCAATCCGTGGCTGGAAGCGGCGCGCCTGATAGCGGATTCCCGGCACTCCAGCAGACTCTGAGTTCGCACCGCATCACCCTCGAAGGCGGATTTCTGTTTGTCTACGACAAGCAGAGGCACATGTTCGCCAGCTTCCAGGCTCCTTCGGATCCGAGTACAACCACATTGCGCACCTGGTCCGCGACGGGCGAACGCAAACCGGCTCCCCTCTCTGGAACGCTCTCCTCAGTTGTGCTCGCGGCGGCGCAGAGAAACGACAATCCCATCCTGAGAATTGGCGATCAGGAGTTTGCGCTGGGCGCGGCAACCACGGCTTCGGGAAAACTCGTGGTGGCCGGCCTGCCCATGCCCAAGGGACTGAATGAGAGCGCGGCACGTATTCGCGCCGGCGCAGACGATTACTGGATGCTCTTCCGCACTCGCAACCGCCTGCGCTCCATCTTCTTTCTCTTTCTGCTGCTCATCACGGCGCTGGTCTTTTTCTCCAGTGTCTGGCTGGCCAGGTTCCTTTCCAGGCAGATCACGCGGCCTGTTGAGGCCCTTGCCGAAGCTATGGACGGGATCGCCGAAGGCAACTACAGCGAACGCGTCACGCAGGAGGCGACCGGCGAAATGGGCGAGCTTGTCCACTCCTTCAACAGCATGGCCTCGGACCTGGAAGCCAGCCGCAAGCTCGCCGAAAGCTCTTCGGCTCAATTGACGGCGGCCAATCGCTCGATTGAAGAACGCCGCCGCGAGCTCGAGGCTATCGTGGAGACGATTCCCTCTGGTGTAGTCACCCTCGACGCCTCAAACGTGGTGCTGCAGTCAAACCGCGCTTTTGCCGCACTGATGGGCCTTGGCGAGGATTCCAACCTCTCCGGCCGCCGCATCGAATCCCTTTTGCCTGCCGATTACATCCAGGACTTTGCAGGAGTGATCCGGCGCGGCCAGAGAATGGGGTCTGCCTCGATCGAACTCGAACTGCACGCCGCCGGACGAACAGCTCACCTGGCGGTTACCAGCGCTCGGTTCGAACTTAGGTCCGGCCATCCGGGAACCGTACTGGTCGTTGAGGACACCACGGAATTGCTTCGCGCCCAGCGTCAGTTGGCGTGGAAAGAGGTTGCGCAGCGCGTGGCCCACGAGATCAAGAATCCTCTCACCCCCATCGCGCTATCGGCTGAGCGCATCGCCCGGCATCTCGATCGCGGGCAGGCCGATTCAACTGGCGTGATCCGCAAGTGCAGTGACGTGATTTTGGGCTGCGTCGGGACGCTGCGCACTCTGGTCGATCAATTCTCGGCGCTCGCCCAGTTCCCCGCGCCCCAGCCCCGGCCATGCGATATGAACCAGGTCGCCGAGGAGGCGCTGGCGTTGTTTTCCGGCCGGCTCGATGGCATTACGGTGCAGCGCCATCTCGAGCCCGGCCTGCCCACTGCGCTGGCCGACCCCGAGGCCATTCGCCGCGCCCTCGCAAATCTCATCGACAATGCCGCCGAAGCCATGCAGGGCAGTTTGCTGCGCATCCTCACTGTGCAAACCTCTCTCAGCGAGAACGGCGCCGCGCTGGAGCTTGAGGTTTCCGATACCGGCCACGGCATCACGGATGAGATTCGCGAGCGTCTTTTCCTGCCCTTCTACTCGACCAAGCACCGCGGCACCGGCCTTGGTCTGGCGATCGCCGCTAAAATCGTGCAGGAGCATGGCGGCTCCATACGCGCTGAATCAAACTCGCCGAAGGGCGCCCGCTTCCTCGTCCGGCTGCCCCTCATCGAACCCTCGGCGCAGGAATCGGCAGCCGCCGCGGCGCCCGCTACTGAAAGAGGATTGAACGAATGAACCGTGTTCTGGTGGTCGATGACGAGAGCGAAATCCGCAGCTCGCTTGAGGAGATTTTGTCAGAAGAGGGCTACAGCGTAGTCGGCGCTGCAACCGCGGCCGAGGCGCTCGCCCAATTGCAGGACGCCCCCTGCGACCTGGTTCTGCTCGACGTCTGGCTCCCGGACCGCGACGGCCTCGACGTGCTTGCCGATCTCCGCCAGTTGCCGGCCGAATCCCGGCCCGAAGTCGTCATCATCAGCGGTCACGGCACCATTGAATCCGCGGTTCGCGCCACAAAGCTCGGCGCTTACGACTTTCTCGAGAAGCCGCTCTCGCTCGAGCGCACCCTGATCGTCGTCAAGAACGCCATCGAGGCTCGCCGTCTGCGCGCAGACAACCGGGAGTTCCGCCGCCAGTTCAGTTGCGGCTCTTCGCTGACG
>Ga0335071_10009017_pt1 | contig 10218 bp, 2 predicted proteins | sample Lox_Sample_15_FD_206724 | JGI IMG/M metagenome (GOLD analysis project Ga0335071, IMG submission 206724) | Soil microbial communities from Loxahatchee National Wildlife Refuge, Florida, United States - Lox_Sample_1.5 | ecosystem: Environmental > Terrestrial > Soil > Wetlands | place: USA: Florida...
TGCCAACTGGCCCATCGGCGCGTTTGTGTATCAGAGGACGGACCAGGGATATGCGGGCATCACGTACCTGAAGAGCTCGGAGTTTACGAACATCAACTGTTTCACGGGCGGCGGGAACGGGATGGTTTTCTCGGACAGCGTGTGCCAAGGGTTTCCGACATTCGGCGTGAGATATTTCGGCGGGCTGCAACCGGCGACGATTTCCAGCGTGTATGAAGAAGCGGGAGGGGTCAGCCCCCTCTATGGGTATGCCGGACAGGCGGGGTACGTGCTAACCGGCACGATGAATATGCTGGGGAATTTTCCGTCGTCGGGGTATACGCCAACTTTTCTTTCGGCGAGCGGCGGAACGGCAGCGACGGTGCGGAACTACTTCGTGATACCGCGGAGTTCGACGCTGGGCGCGGGGCCGGTGATGTATATCGGGCAATCGAACCCGAATAACTCCGGAGGGGTCAACATCACCACAATGTGGCCGTCGCCGGCGCTTGGGCAGGTGGGGACGCTGACGTTTGATCTGCTGGTAACGAGCGGTGGCAGCGCGATGCCGCCGACGGGAACCGGGAATTTCGCGGTTGCGACGGGGATTTCGTTTGGAAGCGTGTGCGGCACGAATGGGATGTGCACGTTTGTAGATACGCAGGCAGCGCCGTCGTCGTATACAGTACCAGCGCAGCAATTCGCGCCCACACTTTGGTTCTGGCCGACAACGTTTGCGATCAACAACGGGCCGTTGTTTCTTTCGGACGCCTCCAGTGTTCCGTCGGCGGTATCGAACATGGGAATCCTGGGCGTGTCGATTATTGCGGATCGTTGCATATCGTATGGTCAGAACTCGCAGAGGAGTCCGATCTGGGTGCAGTGCCTGGCGACGGATGGGAGTGGCGGATCGGGACAGATTGCGACGGTACTGCAGCAATTGGATCATGCAGGCGGCGGGCCTACGGCAAACTCCAAAGGCAGGTTGAATCTTGGGTCGGCGATCGGGACGGTGACGGACCTGCTGACATTGCAGGATTCGAATTTCGTGAAAACGATGGCGACGGCGGGAGAACGTCCGACGAACGATCCGGGCGACATGGCGTTGGGCAACGATCAAATGGGCGGACTGGCAGAACGTGCGGCAACGTCGATTTCGTCGTACATCAACGCGGTGCCGGGCGGGACGAATTATCTGGAACGTCTGACGGCGGCGGCGAAGACATTCAATGTACCGCTAACGGTGAACGGAAATTTGTCGGTGGTTGGCGGAACGGTGACTCTGCCGGTGACAGGAACAGGATCGCAGTGCCTGCACGTGAGCTCGACCGGCGTAGTTTCGGGTACTGGTGCGGATTGCGGCAGCGGCGGGAGCAGTTCGTCGGGCACGGTGAACAGCGGCGCGACCTCGCAGGTGGCGATGTATTCGGGGAGCGGCACGGCAGTAAGCGGGGACTCGACGCTGACAGATAATGGGACGACGTTGAACTACGGCGGCAGCGGTGGTATTTCCGCGACGGGCGGAGTGTTCAGCGGGAATCTGACGGTTGGAGGGCAGTTGATTCTGACGGGGCCGTGGCAGGTGAGCAGTCCGATGGCGGCAGGGGCAATGTCGGCGGCGTCGACGGGAATGTCGGCGCTGGGAATTTCGAACGACGGGAATTTTTATATCTCAGCGAATGCGGGCGCGCCGAGCAAAGTCTTGACTACGCTGACGGATGCGGTGCCGTCGGTGTTCGGCAGAACGGGCTCGGTAACGGCGGCCAGTGGGGATTACAGCTGCTCGCAGGTTACGGGCTGCACTCCGAATACGACGACGGTGAACGGTCATGCGCTGTCGGGGAATGTGACGGTGAGCGCGGGCGATTTAAGTGCGGGTGCGCTGGCGAATGGAATGACGGCGACAACGCAGTCACCGGGAGATAACTCTACAAAGTTGGCAACGACGGCGTTTGTAATGCAGCAAGCCGGCTTGTCGACAACCTGGATTCCCTTCCCTGGATACAACAGCATCAACCAGGCAGCGTTTCCGACAACGGCAAATACCGCGGCGGTGTTTGGATTTATTGTGCCGACGACGTTAACGACATCGAAGGTGCTGTATCGCGTTGGATCGACTGCAGACAATACAGCAAACACATATGAGATCGGAATTTACAACGGTAGCGGAGCGCTGGTAGCGCACTTTCAGGCTCCGGGGACGACGTTTAGTCCGGCGACTGGAGCAACGAAGACGCAGAGCTGGGCGGAGGGGACTGTGACACTGCCGCCTGGGAAATATTACGAAGCGATCGTGTCGAGTTGTACGACTGGCTGCGCCACGTTTACTTCGGCCAACGGGACAGCAACGACGTTCTACAGCAACAGTTCGTTTACGCAGAATGTCAGCTCCAGCACTCTGGGCAGTACGATTACGGCGCCTGGGGCGGGAAATGAGAGCTTTGGGGCTAGCCCGCTGTCGATTATTTTGGAGTGAGTTAGTTGCGAGCTGCGAGTCCTGAGTCGCGAGTCCTGAGCTCGAGCGGCGTTCGATAGAAGCATTTGGGCCGTCAAAATCTACACCCTCTTTCGCACAAATCGCGAAAGTAGGGTGGGGCACCATCTGTTCTTATTGATTCGTATCAGTTGTTAAAACTTTAAAAGATTGAGTGAACCCTGACTGGAATTCCGGTCGGGGTTTTTCTTTTGCGGCGAGTTTTCACTTATGAAGAATATCCTTGGTCGTCTCTTGATTGTGGTTGCGGCGCTTGTCTCCCAATGCCTGGCTACGCAGTATTACGTTTCCAGTTCCAGCGGTAACGATGCGACTGGGAACGGGACGCAGGCTTTGCCCTGGCAGACGTTTGGGGGAGCGGGAAATCACATCAATTCCGGTTCGTTCAGTGCCGGGGACGTCATCTATCTGAAGCGCGGGGATACGTGGAATGAACCGCTGATTCCGCCATCGAGCGGAACGAGCGCGAGTCCGATCGTGTTCGATGCTTACGGAAGCGGGCCGGCGCCGGTGATTACAGCAGCGACGCCGATTGCGTTTGTCAGCGGATCGTGGACGTATGTCGCTGGCAGCACGTGGAAGGCCACGGTCAGTTCCAACGTGAGTTCTCCGACGGTGAACCTGGTTCAGTTCGGCAAAGTGTACGGACGGAAACAGCCGTACGGAAGCGGGTGCTCCAACTCCATCGTGAGCAAGTATGACTGGTGCATGGCGTGGCCCTATATCTACGTATATTCCCCAGCGGGAGCGAATCCGGTGGCGACGTATACAGCAGATGGATCAGTGGTGCCGATTGTGGCGCAGGCTTCCGGACTGCAGATGATTTACGTCAACAACAAAGTGTGGCTGACGTTCCAGCACATTAAGGTGCAGGCATTCGATTACGTCGGCGTGGGCGTGGCTGGGACATCGGACAACCTGGTGTTCGCGAACATGGAAGCAGATGGGATGGTTCCATTCGGGGCGACCCCGCTTGGGTTTTATGTGAATGTGGCCAGTGGATCCGGAACGAATATCCAATTCACAAATGATGATGCGCATTTGAACTATGACGGATTCCGTGTGGATGCGGCCACGGCGGTCGCGGTAAAGAACTGCCGGGGATATGCGAACCGCGACGCGGGACTGAGGGACAACACGGCATCGGGCACAGTCGTTACTTATTCGTATTCGCATTTTTATGGGAACAATGTGGCGCAGTTGCCTACGTCGGACATTTTGAATGGTGTGGCGGGAAGCGGGAATGTTTCTTCATTGAGTGCGCCGGTGGTCACGAATTTCCAGACTTATCCGGCGCGTTTTTCATTCACAGTCGATGATGTGGGATCCTCGCCGGGAACGGAGACTTATATCAACGGCTGCGACGTGCCGGGGAAGTGCTTCCTGAGTTCGTTCAGCTCGCGAGGAATTTATTTCAATACGGCGGTGGTGCCCTCATACACAGTGGATTGGCCAAGTGTGAATAGCTGGAAAGCGAGCGGGAATGAGATTGATTCGCATTCCTGGTCGCACCAGTACTACACGACGAATACAAATCCGCAGAATCTGACGCCGTATCCGAATGCGCCAGCACTGGATATCCAGTACACGGGGAGCGGGACGGCGGCGACACTGACGATTTCCGGGGGCATGCTGAGCACGAGCGTGACGGGAGCAACGGGGGACAACATCCCAAGCACGAACCTGGCGAACTATACGATGCAGGCGCTGCATGACTACCTCGTAACCCTGCCGCACTATACGGTGACATATGACACGAGCGGGCCGCTGGTGCGGCCGAATACGCACAGCGCGAACCTGCTGAGCATATCGAACAAGGACATTAAGACTGCATCGTTCGTGTTGTTGTATGACCAGACGAAGCTGGAGCCGGATGAGATGGCTTCGTCGAAGAGCGCGATTCAGACGAACGTGCCGGGGCTAACGGAGACTTTTTATGTGTATCCCGATGGCATTGAGGATCCGACGATCGAGGCGGATGCACTGGCGGCGGGATACACGGCGGCGCGCGGCAGCCTGGCGATGAAGGGCCAAGATAACGCAACGGGCAGCGCGAATTCGCTGTATTCGAATGGCGTGAATGTGCAGAACATCACGAGCCTGGGCGCGATACAGCTTCATGGATTGACGCAGGCACAGATCAACCAGATGGCGGCGAGCCTGGTGTTTCGTGCGGCGGCGTGGGGAGTTCCCTACGGATTTTTCACGCACTATAACTCGCGCGGCGACAACACGCCAGACATCAGTAATACAGAACTGGGCTGGCTGCTGGATGCGGTGACGGCGAGCGGCGGCGTGTGGATGACGAATGGGACGCTGGCAAGCGCGATTACGTCGGGCTCAGGATTTAGCGGAAGTACACGGTATGTGCAGAACCCGACGGGGAGTCCGGTGAACGTTGCGGTGGCTGGAGCGAATTCGCCGACGGTGGGAACAGCGGCGGTTGCGTCTTCATACAACGTGGACCTGAACGGAGTGAACCGGTCGCAGCTTGGGGCGTGGGATATTGGGGCGAGCGCGTATCTGTCGCAGCGGTACGGCACGGGGAGTGGAGCCGGCGTGAGCCGCATGGGGGGCTCAGTATTTCTGGGCGGGAATGCGCAGCTTCCGCAGAACTGGGCGAACGAGAACGAGATCAATCCGCCCGGCGGGACATTCGACGTGACGCGTACGGCGACGACGTTTGCGCAAGTGCAGCAGGCGATCTGCGATTGGGTGGCTGCTCCGGACCAATGGTGGCTGGTGCAGGTTCCGCATGGGACGGTGATTGAGGCGAATTCGACCGGGTATACGTGCACACAGACGGGTAGTTCGCTGGTGAAGCAGGTGACGCTACTGACGAAGATTGTGAGCGGTGGGATGCCGACAAAGTTCATCGTGTTCGACTCGGATGCGCCCCTGCTCTACGGGCAGACAGTCTGCTCACACGGCATCACCGACATGAGCGGCGTGCGACAACCTCCGAGCGGAGATATCTCGACATGGTGGACGGGCGGGAACAACGGATGCGCGGACGATATCGGTTCGATGTGGACGCTGGAAGGAAATTGGTCGCCGGGAAATGCCGGGCTGCTGGTTCAGGCGGGGCCGTGGGATCCGGTGACGAACATTGGCCCGAGCCATTATGCCTTCCGAGATGCTGAATTCAGGCCCATTCCGAGTCTGGGCGGGACGTCACTATTTATCGCGAATACGGATGTTGGGGCGACGGGCGCTTCGCAGACGATGACTTCGCAGATGGCGTCGCACATTCATTTCATGAATATCTACGGACACGCGGATGCAAAGGATTGGTGTCCGAGTGCGACGGGAACGGGATCGTGCGTGACGTCGGCGGGAACTGGAGGACCGGGGAACAACCAGATCTCGACATTCATGAGGCTTTCGAATTGTGCATACTGCTCGCTGACCTATAGCTATTTCGACTACGACACACGGCCGGGAGCGGAAGGACACGTGGTGAGTATCGATGAAACGCCGGGACCGGTGGAAGTGGCGCACAACTGGCTGAGCGGTTCCTCGAGCGCAGTGTTTACCGGAGGGATTGCGGCGACGGATCCTTTCTACTCGGTGTCGGACTTGTTCGTGTGGCAAAACCGGATGACGAATCCGGTGAGCTGGGTGGGATCGGTCTACACGGGACCGGGACTGGTGATCAAGAACCGGTCGGAGATCAAGACGTGTTCGCGATGCCTGTTTGAAGGAAACGTGGCGGAATATACGGATACCAGCGGTGCGCAGCAGGGACAGTGCTTCACGGAGAATCCGCGGGCGTGCTCGAACAGCCTGCAATGCGACAACTACCAGGTGACGATCCAGGATGTTTCGTACACCAACAACATCTGCCGGCATGCGCTGACGGGATTCACCATGGTGGGACGAAGCGGCTATCCAGCGAATGGAGGAGGCGCGGCGGCGCCGAGCCGGAGAATTAACGTCAGCAACAACCTGATGTACGACCTGGGAAATAGCGGGCTCTATGATCCGCTGAACACAATTCCCTTCCCATACGGAATGCGGACGCAGAGCGGTGGGCAAGGGTACATCTGCAACGGAACGAATGCGAGTGGAACGATCACGCTGAGCTGTGCGGGCGGCCCGACCGGATTGCTGCAAACGGCGATTAGCCCGGGAGATCCGCTGGTGGTTACCGGATGTTCGGACGCGACCTGGAATACGCCGGGCGGGAATTTCATGACACAGCGCGGGGCGCAGGCACTCCCGGGCACGAATGCCAATGGAACCACGGTTGTATATGCGAATCCAGGCGCAGTGAGCCCGACGGCCACGGGATGTATTGTGCAGAACTTCCAGGGCTTCCCAGCGAGTTTGACGTTTGCGCATAACACCGTGGTGATGCAGACGACGGGCGGCGGCAAGAATAACGGGCGTATGTACAACGCGAATACCGTGAATGTAATGACGGATACCGGATGCACGGGAGCCGGCCCGGTGCACATGACGGCGATTACTGCGCTGAGCCGGGCGGGCGGGATCGTAACGGCGGCGGTGGCAAGCACGTCGGGATGGCCGACCGGCTTGACGTCATCGGGACAAACGATTGTGGAAGTGTTGAATTCCGGAGATTTCAGCGGCACGTTTTATTACCTGGGGCAAAGCGGCGGGAACGTGCAGTGGTTGCAGAGCGGCGCTTCGGATGAGACGGGCACCACGCTGGGGACAGCGCAGCAGATGGGGACGTGTCCGGCGAACATGTTTGCACAGAACAACACGTGGAAGAACAACCTGCTGGCGTTTGATTTGACGTCGGCGCCGAGTTGTCCGAATACACCAGCGACGGGATGGACGGGCTGGCTGACGCAGGGCGGAAGCAATGTGGAGGGATGCCAGAGCACTGGCACTTACACATGCTCGGAACTTGCGGTGGATCCGACGAATTCCGTGGTCACGAATACCGACTTCCCTGGGCGCTGCGGGGCGAAGTATATGGAGATCGGCGGAACGAATGCGAACGCAATACCTCCAGTAACGTTGACGTTCCCGGCGAGCACGGTGTGCGCGGGACCGGCGGCAGACGGAACCTGTGTGGGGATCAAGGGAATGATGAACGGGTCGGCGTTCGATGGAAACGATCCGAATTATCACAACTACGCGCTGGTGGCGAGCAGTCCGTACAAGGCGGCAGGCATTAGCGATTCGGACGATAACACGGATATGGGAGCAGATATCGGGGCACTGGACACTGCGCTGACGCGACTGGACTATCCGTGTACGGGTTGCGGAACGGGGCCGAAGGGAGAGCCGCCGAAGATTGAGATTCTGGCACCGGGCGCCGGGACGAACGTGGCGGCGGTGAATATGTATTTGAAGCCGAGCCCGTATATCAATGGAATCGTTTACTCGCTCTGGTGGGCGTGCTCGGATCAGGACGGAACGGCGGCGCACTACACGTGGACGAATTTCGACAATCAGGTGATGGCGGATGGGTGGGCGGCCGCAGGGAAGAAGATTCATGTGGTGCTGGGCGGCGTGACGTATGGCGGATCGGACAGCATCTGCTACGGCGGGACGGGATGGGGGACCAGCGGTGTGGGGAATTATGGAGTGCCGGCTTATGTGTGGTCAGCGCTGGGGCCGTCGAACTATGTGTCGTGCACCTGTAACGGCGGGACGCAACAGATTCCGAATTATTTCAACGCGGCGTATCTGAACAATTATCAGAATTGGATTGCGGCGACGCTGGCGCATCTGGCGTCTGCTCCGTATGCGAGCAGTATTGGATACGTGCGGGTCGCATGGGGCAAGGGCGGGGAGACGACGCCGATCTCGAGTTGGGATGCGGTGGGAACGTGTCCGGATGGTGGCGGGAAAAACACTCTCACGAACGATTGGGGATACACGCTCTCGGGCTGGGAGAGTTTTTTGCAGAACGGGATGCAGTTTGAGGCGGGACTGGGATCGCCATTGCAGCTGATGATTTCGATTACGCCCATGGGTCCGAGCGGGGGATCGCAAGCGGCAGTTCCGAACTTCACGGCTCCGATCGCAGCGTCGCTGCATATTGGATTTGGGACGCAGGGACTGATGGCGTCGGACGTGAACAACTTACCTGGTTGCGGCGGGAACTGGTGCAATCTGTTTGCGACTTACACGGGACAGGTACCGCTAGAGACGCAGACGTTTTATCAGAGCTGTGCTACGTCGAACGAGAGCGGGACGTGCCCGAGCATGGCAGTGACGACGGGGACGCTGGATCCACTGTTGATCTGGGCAGCCCGGGCGCATGCGACTACGTTTGAGATGTATTACGAAGATGCGTGCGCGATGCTGTGTCCGGGATACAACGTGGCGGGATATGCGGCGTATCCGCAGCCTGGGTATGTGGCGGCGATGGCGAATGCGGTGGGCGGGAATTATTAGGACAGTTGGCAGTTGTCAGTTCTCAGTCACCGCCTCTTTCTTATGAAGCGCTAGGAATGGGGGGTGAGTTTCGAAACACTTTTTGACGCGGTTGCTCGGCTTTGGCCGGGCTTTTTCTTTTGCAATCCACAACTTTTTGGGAGGAGTCGTATGAAGAGAACTTTTGGATTAGGACGTGCGGCGTTGGCGGTTGTGTTGTGTGTGACGGTGATGTTGACGGGGTGTTCGACGAATTGGATTGAGCAGGCGGAGCAGATTGTGGCGGTGTTGATTCCAGCGGCTGCAAACCTGGTCACGCTGGTGGCGGCGCTGCAGGGGAAGGGAGTTTCGGCGGCGGATATGCAGTTAATCCAGAGTGCGGGGGCGCAGGCCTCGGCGGACCTGGAACTGATCCGCTCACTAATCGCGGCTTATGAAAAAGCTGATGCTGCTGCGCAGCCGGGGATTCTGAATCAGATTCAAGCAGCCATCAACGGAGTGCAGGCGAACCTGCAGGGGTTGATGCCGGCGCTGCATATAAAGGATGCGGCGACGCAGGCGAAAGTGACTGCGGTGATTGGGATCGTGCTATCGGAGGTGCAATCGCTGGCGGCGCTGGTGCCGATCGTGAAGGGGAAAGCATCCGAAGCAGCGGCGGTGGAAGCCGTGCGCAAGGCGGCTCCGTTGTCGGCTCAGCAATTTGTGGCTTCGTACAACGCGACCTTGACGGCGAAGACGGGGAATGCGGATTTGGATCGGACGACTGCCGGGTTGAAGATTCATGCGCATGGAGTAGTGGCTCGGGTGGCTTCGGCGGGAGTGTTGAAGTAACGACGAATATGCGCTGGGATTCCTTCACTCTGACAACGGGAAGACGTCGAGAAAAATCCCCACTTCTGCTGAAGGCAGGCAGAAGTGGGGCACGCCGATGTCGGAGAGTCAGAGGGCGAAGTAGGTTTTGGCATGGAGCCAACTGTTTTCGTCGCCGATGACCAGGTGATCGGGCCAGGCTGGGGTTGTGTTGAGGAGCAGGCGGAGTCCGGTGGCGTCTTTGGGAATTTTGAATTTCGATAGGTAAAAACTTTTAGCGATTGTCGCGGGTCAGGCGGATCCACTTCTCCATCTGGTCGAGGTATTCGGAGAGGGCGCGGCGGCCTGTCGCGGTGAGGCGGTATTGGGTGCGCGGGACGCGGCCTTCGAAGAATTTGACGCAGGAAATGTAGTCGGCTTCCTCGAGCTTGCGGGCGTGCACGCTGAGATTGCCGTCGGTGGTTTTGAGGACGCGCTTGAGATCGTTGAAACTGAGCGATTCGTTGGTGGCGAGAGCGCTGACGATGCCGAGGCGGATCCGCTCGTGAATGAGGCGATCGAGTTCGGGGAGTTCG
>Ga0335071_10009018_pt1 | contig 10218 bp, 7 predicted proteins | sample Lox_Sample_15_FD_206724 | JGI IMG/M metagenome (GOLD analysis project Ga0335071, IMG submission 206724) | Soil microbial communities from Loxahatchee National Wildlife Refuge, Florida, United States - Lox_Sample_1.5 | ecosystem: Environmental > Terrestrial > Soil > Wetlands | place: USA: Florida...
AACAGGGGGTCGCCGCCCCCCTCCCTGTCTTGTCCTACTTCTCGAGCTCGAGCTCGCCGCGCTCCTCGATCGCGGCCTGGGCCGCGGCCAGGCGCGCCACCGGCAGGCGGAACGGCGAGCAGCTCACGTAGTTCATGCCGACGCGGTGGCAGAACTTGACGGTCTCGGCGTCGCCGCCCTGCTCGCCGCAGATGCCGACCTTCAGGTCGGGTCGCGTCGAGCGGCCCTTCCTGACGCCCATCTCGACGAGCTGGCCCACGCCCTCCTGGTCGAGCGTCGCGAAGGGGTCGGCCGGCCAGATCTCCTCTTTCAGGTACGGCGGCAGGAACTTGCCGGCGTCGTCGCGCGAGACGCCGTAGGTCATCTGCGTGAGGTCGTTGGTGCCGAAGCTGAAGAACTCACCGACCTCGGCGATGCGGTCGGCGGTGAGCGCCGCCCGCGGGATCTCGATCATGGTGCCGACCAGGTAGTCGACCTCCATGCCGCGCTCGGCGAAGACCTCGGCGGCCACTGTCCGCACTTCGTCGGCCTGGTCGGCGAGCTCCTTCCTGGTGCCGACCAGCGGGATCATGATCTCGGGGTGCACGTCGACGCCCTCGGCCCTGACATCGCAGGCCGCCTCGAGGATGGCGCGCGCCTGCATGCGGGTGATCTCGGGGTAGACGATGCCCAGACGGCAGCCGCGCAGGCCGAGCATGGGGTTGTTCTCGTGCAGGTCGTCGACCGCGGCGGCCACGGCTTCGGCGCTGATGCCGAGCTGCTCGGCGACCTCCTGCTGGCCCTCGGCGTCGTGCGGCAGGAACTCGTGCAGCGGCGGGTCGAGCGTGCGGATGGTGACCGGCAGGCCCTTCATGACGCGGAAGATGCCGGCGAAGTCGCCGCGCTGGATGGGCAGCAGCGTGGCCAGGGCCTTCTCGCGCTCCTCGCGGGTGTTGGCCAGGATCATCTCGCGCATGGCCACGATGCGGTCGCCGCCGAAGAACATGTGCTCGGTGCGGCACAGGCCGATGCCCTGGGCGCCGAAGGCGATCGCGTTGGCCGCCTGGTCGGGCTGATCGGCGTTGGTGCGCACGAGCAGCCTGCGCTGCTCGTCGGCCCAGCTCATGATCTTGGAGTAGTAGCGATACGACTCGCTCTCTTCGGGCTTCATCGAGCCCTCGAGCAGCACCTGCAGGACCTCGGGCGGACGCGTCTCGAGCTGGCCCTTGATGACCTCGCCGATGAAGCCGTCGATCGAGATCCAGTCGCCTTCCCTGATCACCGTGTCGTCGACCGAGAAGCTGCGCGCCGCCATGTCGATGTCGAGCACGCCGCAGCCCACGATGCAGACCTTGCCCATCTGGCGGGCGACGAGGGCGGCGTGGCTCGTCATGCCGCCCTGGGCGGTGAGGATGCCCTGCGCCGCGTCCATGCCGCGGATGTCCTCGGGGCTCGTGAAGTCGCGCACGAGCAGGACCTGCTCGCCGCGCTCGGCCCAGGCCACCGCGTCGGCCGCGCTGAACACGACCCGGCCGGTGGCCGCGCCGGGACCGGCCGGCAGGCCGCAGGCGAAGGCCTGGCCGCCCTTCTCGGCGGCCTGCTCGTCCTGGGCGCGGAAGACCGGCCGCAGGAGCTGGTTGAGCTGGTCGGGCTCGATGCGCATGAGCGCCTCTTCCGGGCTGATCAGGCCCTGGTCGGCCATGTCGACCGCGATGCGGATGGCGGCCAGGCCGGTGCGCTTGCCGTTGCGCGTCTGCAGCATGAAGAGGCGGCCGCGCTCGATCGTGAACTCGAAGTCCTGCATGTCGCGCATCTCGCGCTCGAGCGTCTGGCGCACCTCCATGAGCTGGTCGAAGCAGTCGGGCCAGACCTGCTTGAGCTCGATCGCCGGGCGCGGGGTGCGCACGCCCGAGACCACGTCCTCGCCCTGGGCGTTGACCAGGAACTCGCCGTAGAAGGCGTTCTCGCCGGTGGCCGGGTTGCGCGTGAAGGCCACGCCCGTACCGGACTCGTCGCCCGTGTTGCCGTAGACCATGGTCTGCACGTTGACGGCCGTACCCCAGCTGTCGGGGATGCCGTAGAGCTTGCGGTAGGCGATCGCGCGGTCGTTCATCCACGAGCCGAAGACGGCCCCGACGGCGCCCCAGAGCTGCTCGCGCGGGTCCTCGGGGAAGCTCTTGCCCACGCTGTCGTGCACGGCCAGCTTGAACTCGGCGACGAGCTCCTTCAGGTCGTCGGCGGTGAGCTCGGTGTCGAAGGCCACGCCGCGGCGCTTCTTCATCTGGTCGAGGCGCTCCTCGAAGGGATCGGGATCGTCCTTCTTCTCGGGCTTGCAGCCCAGCACGACGTCGCCGTACATCTGCACGAAGCGCCGGTAGCAGTCGTAGCCGAAGCGCGGGTTGTTCGTGCTTGCGATCAGGCCCTGGACGGTGGTGTCGTTCAGGCCGAGGTTGAGGATGGTGTCCATCATGCCCGGCATGCTGGCCCGCGCGCCGGAGCGCACGCTCACAAGCAGCGGGTCGCCGGAGTCGCCGAAGCGCTTGCCGGTGTTCTGCTCGAGGTGCTGAAGGGCGGTCTCGACCTGAGCGTCGAGGCCGTCGGGATAGGCGTTCTTGTCCGAGTAGTAGTTGCAGACCTCGGTCGTGATGGTGAAGCCGGGCGGCACCGGCAGGCCGATCACGGTCATCTCGGCCAGGTTGGCGCCCTTGCCGCCGAGCAGCGCCCGCATCTCCTTGTTGCCTTCGCTGAAGTCGTACACGAACTTGTCGGTCATCGATTCCTCCTGAAGCGCCACGATCGCGGGGCTAGTCTCTTGTGCTCCCCGCCGGCATTCATCAACCCTGAGATTCGTTGCGGCACGCCGCGCGCGATCGTCAACTCTGTTGGACCGGCAGCCGGCTGAAGTCGCCGAGGGCGCCGAGCAGGACGGTCAGCTCGCGCAGCTGCGCCAGGCGGTTGGCGCGCACCGCCGGGTCCTTGTCCATGACGAGGACCTCGTCGAAGTAGCGATCGACCGGCGCCCGCAGCGCGGCGGCGGCGCACAGCGCCGCCTCGACGTCGCCGCCGGCCAGGGCCGTTTCGACGGGTTCGCGCACCTCGGCCAGGGCGCCGGCCAGGGCGTGCTCGGCCTCGTCGGCGAAGCGCGCCGGGTCGGGCGCGGCCGGCACGGCGCCGAGCACGGCATCGGCCTTGGCGGCCAGGGCGGCGGGGCGCGTGTAGGCGGTCACGACGTCGCCGAAGTAGGGCTCGTGTTCGACGCGCGCAAAGGCGCGCGCGAGGGCGGCCACTCGCGGCAGGTCGGCGCCGAAGGCGCGGGCGCCCAAGGCCGCCTCGACCAGCGGGAACGGCAGCCCCTCGTCGAGGAGCAAGACCTGAAGGCGCTCCCAGATGAACTCGGCGATCTCGTCCTCGAGATCGGCCGCCGGGGGAAGCACCGCCCTGCTGCGGTCGGCCGGCTCCGCGTACACCCCTAAGGCGGCGTTCGCCAAGGTGTGCGGCGGGATCGTCAGGTCGTACTCGAGGGCGATGCGCACGATACCCATGGCGGCCCGGCGCAGCCCGTAAGGGTCGCGCGAGCCCGAGGGCTTCTCGCCGGCCAGCCAGGCGCCGGCGATGTTGTCGATCTTCTCGGCCACGGCGACCAAAGCGCCCGCCAGCGTGGCCGGCACCGGCGCCACCGCGGAGAGCGGCCGGTAGTGGTCGGAGATCGCCTGGGCTACGGCGGGCGACGCCCCGGCCTTTTCGGCGTAGATGCCGCCGACGCGGCCCTGCAGGCCGGGGAACTCGATCACGACCTGGCTCACCAGGTCGGCCTTGGCGAACTTGGCTGCGACCACGGCCGCCGGCAGCTCGCCGGTGACGCGCGCCGTGAGGCCCTGGTCGGCGGCAGCGGCGACGGGCTCGCGATCCGTAGGCGTGCCGACCCAGCCGGCCAACCAGGCCGTGAGGGCCACCAGGCGAGCCGACTTGTCGGCCAGCGAGCCCAGCTTGGCGTGGAAGACGACCTCGCCCAGCCTCGAGGCCATGGCCTCGAGGCCCTCGGCGAGGTCGCGGTCGTAGGAGAACTCGGCGTCGTCGAGGCGGCCCTCGAGCACGCGCTCGTTGCCCCGCGTGATCAGCCTGGCGGCCGCCGGATCGGCGTTGGAGACGTAGAGGAACGCCGGCAGCAGGTGGCCCCCCCGGTCTTCGACCGGCCAGTAGCGCTGGTGGCTCTGCATGGCCGTGATCAGGACCTCGTCGGGCAGGCGCAGGTGGCCCTCGTCGAAGGCGCCGGCGTGCACGCTGGGCCACTCGGCCAGGTAGATGTTCTCCTCGAGCACATCGCCCGGGTCGGACCAGTGTCCGCCCAGCTTGGCGGCGGCCGTGTCGAGGCCTTCGACGATGAGACGGCGGCGCTCGTCGTGATCGGCGATCACGCGCTGCTCGCGCAGGTGACGCTCGTAGTGGCTGGCGTGGTCGACGATCAGCGGCCGGCCGAGCACGCGATGGCCCTGGGTGACGGCGCCGGCGTGCAGGCCGTAGAAGTCGAAGGGCACCGGCTGGCCGGCGAAGACGCACACCAGCCAGCGCAGCGGCCGCGAGAAGCGCAGGTAGTCGTCGGCGCCGGCCGGGCGCGCGCCCCAGCGCATGCCGCGCGGGATCTGCAGCGAGGTGATCAAGCGACGGCAGATGTCGGGCAGCACACGCTCGGCGCCGCGGCGCTCGGCCTCGATCACGGCGACCACGAACGCGGTGCCGTCGAACGTCTCGCGCTGCAGGGCGGCCGGCGTCAGGCCCTTGCCGCGGGCGAAGCCCTCGCCGGCCCTGGTGGGCGTGCCGTCGGGGGCGAAGGCCACGTCGGCGCGCGGGCCGCGGTGACGCAGCGTCTGGGCCGTCTGCTCGCGGGGCACGTCCTTGACCCAGACCGCGACCCGGCGCGGCGCCACCATCACCTTGAGGCGCGTCTCGGCGAAGGCGACCGGATCGGTCGCGTCGCCGAGGCCGATGAGCCGCTCGGCGGCCAGCGCCTCATAGACGAGGCCGGGCGCCTCGGCGGTGCCGGCGCCGCGCAGCTGAGCCAGCAGCGAGAGGCAGGTGCGGTAGGGCAGCTCCTCGACGCCGATCTCGAACAGCCAGCCGGCGGTCACGAGGCACCCTCCGCCGTGACCTCGAGGTAAAGGCCGGCCACCTTGCGGGCCAGGTCGCGTACGCTGGCGATGTGGGCGGTGCGGTCGGTCACGCTGATCACGCCGCGCGCGTCGAGCATGTTGAAGGCGTGGCTGCACTTGAGCACGTAGTCGTAGGCCGGGACCGGCAGGCGAGCGTCGAGGCAGCGCTGGGCCTCGGCCTCGAACTCGGTGAAGTGGCGGAACAGCATGTCGGCGTCGGAGACCTCGAAGTTGTAGCGGCTGAACTCGCGCTCGTTCTCGCGATAGACGTCGCCGTAGGTGACCACCTGCTCGGCGCCGTCGGGCGCCGTCCAGCGGCTCCAGACGATGTCGAACACGCTGTCGACGCCCTGCAGGTACATGGCGATGCGCTCGAGGCCGTAGGTGAGCTCGATCGTCACCGGGTCACAATCGAAGCCGCCGAGCTGCTGGAAGTAGGTGAACTGGGTGATCTCCATGCCGTCGGCCCAGACCTCCCAGCCCTGTCCCCAGGCGCCCAGGGTGGGCCCCTCCCAGTTGTCTTCGACGAAGCGCACGTCGTGACGGCGCAGGTCGACGCCGAGGGCCTGCAGCGACTGCAGGTAGAGGTCCTGGATGTCGGGCGGCGACGGCTTGAGCACGACCTGGTACTGGAAGTAGTGACCCAGGCGGAAGGGGTTCTCGCCGTAGCGCCCGTCGGCCGGCCGCGTGGAGGGCTCGACGTAGGCGGCCCGCCAGGGCCGCGCGTCGAGGCAGCGCAGGAAGGTGGCCGGGTTGAAGGTGCCGGCGCCGACCTCGGTGTGATAGGGCTGCATCACGACGCAGCCCTGCTTCTCCCAGAACGACTGCAACGCTCCGATGATCGCCTGGTAGGTGGGGGGCCGCGTCACGACGGATCTCGTTGTGCCACTCGCCATGACCGCTCCAAATCGGGACTCAGGATTGTATCAGACGCGTGCGGGTGGGACCGATATGGCGTCCCGGGGCCCGGCTGGTCGGAGCCCTGGAGCCGGCGCCCGCCTGCAACTGTCGGGGCATGGTTGACGACATGCACGAATGCGATACTCAATTCTTGCGCCGACCCGCAAGGGTCCCGGGGGAGACAGGCGGGGGATTAGCTCGCCGGCACTTCCCCCCCGGCCAGCGCGTCGGCCAGCCGCACCAACTCGTCGCGCCCCTCGACCTCGTCGCGCCAGGCTGCCGGAATGGCGTCGGTCCCGCCGGCCGCGCCGAGGATCGCCCCCGCGATCGAGGCCGTCGAGTCGCTGTCGCCGGAGATGACGGCGGCGGCGCGCAGCGCCGCCGCAAAGTCGTCGCTGAAGCGTAGCGCGCAGAAGAGGCCGATGCCGAGCGCCTCTTCGGCCACCCAGCCCTTGCCGCGCTCGTCGGGCCTCTCGATGCCGGCGTGGCCGATCTGCCCGAGCGCCTCGTACGTCTCGACCGAGGCATCGCCGGCCAGAGCGATGGCCGTGTCGACCGCGTCGAGCGCGCCGCCCGGCTCGGGCCAGGCGGCGAGCGTCGCCCGCGCGGCCGCCACGGCCGCGCGCAAGTCTCCGCCGTCGCCGACGAGCCAATCGACGAGTCGCGCCTGAAAGCCCGCTGCGGCGTCGCTTGTGTGGTGACGATGCGTGAGCGCCGCCGCCCGCGCGCCGGCCTCGAAGGCTGCGCGGCCGAGGCCGGCGCAGCCCAGCGGCGCCACGCGCATGACGCCGCCACAGCCCTTGCTGTCGACCGGCGTCCCGCTGCCCAGCGCGGTCAGGCACGCCGTGCCGGGCGCGCGCCCATCCCACTCATGCGAGCGGTACCACTCCAGATAACGGAGGCGGATCGCCTGCTCGAGCGCGCTCTGGTCGAGCGCCGCGCCCGGCGACCAGCCGCTGGCGGCGCGCCAGTCGAGCAGCCCGCGCGCCGTGGCCATCGACATCTGCGTGTCGTCGGTGTACGAGCCGCCGGGATGGCCGCCCCACGGCTCGAGGCCGCGCGGCCCGTCCGGCCCGAAACGCTCGAGGATCTGGCGGCGGCGCAGGAACTCGACCGGCGCCCCGTAGGCGTCGCCGACCGCCAGGCCGAGCAGGCAGCCGCGCACGAGCGAGCGACGCCCTTCCGGCGTGGCCGCCATCTCAGCCTCGACCCGATCCAGATCCGACACCCACGGCACCAATCTTACGTCCGCCCGTACCCCCGGCCCAGCGCCGCTCGGGCAGGTGACATGGCTCTTTCCCGTTAAGAGCGAGTATCATAGACGGGACGCAGCCTCGCCCGCCGAGCTGCAAGTGGCCCCCCGCTCGCTCTTCCGCGACCACACGGGATCCGTGGCGCTTGCCTGGTGCGCACCTGCGTCGCGCCCCGACAGCGCCTCCCTGGAGGAGCACGAAGTGAGTGTGATCGACATACCCGTCGCCTCGACGGCCACCCAGTCCGAAGAACTGCTGCTCGAAGAGTTGCTGGTAGAAGGCAACGAATCCGGTTACCTGACGAGCGATCGTATCGCGCATGCGCTGCAAGAGGTCGAGCTTTCGGCAGAGCAGCTCGACGAGCTCTACGCGCTCCTTGCCGACCACGGCGTCGAAGTCGTCGAAGACGACGAGGCCCCCGCGGCCGAGAGCGCCGACCGTCACGAGCTCGACCTCTCGTACAGCACCTCGAGCAGCGACCCCGTGCGCACCTACCTCGGCGAGATCGGCAGGACGCCGCTGCTCACCGCCGCCCAGGAGGTAGGCCTGGCCAAACGCATCGAGCGCCACGACATGGACGCCAAGCGCCAGATGGTCGAGGCCAACCTGCGTCTCGTGGTCTCGATCGCCAAGCGGTACACGTGGAGCAATCTCTCCCTGCTCGACCTCGTGCAGGAGGGGAACCTGGGTCTCATGCGGGCGGTCGAGAAGTTCGACTACCGCAAGGGCTACAAGTTCTCGACCTACGCCACCTGGTGGATCCGCCAGGCCATCGGCCGCGCGACGGCGAACCAGTCGCGCACGATCCGCATCCCGGTCCACGTGAACGACACGATCAACCGCCTGATCCGCGTGCAGCGCGGCCTCGAGCGCGAGCTCGGCCGCGAGCCGACCACCGACGAGATCGCCGCGGAGATGGAGATCACGGCCGGCAAGGTGCGCGAGACCCTGAAGATCAGCCAGGAGCCGATCAGCCTCGAACGGCCGATCGGCGACGAGGGCGACTCGCAACTGGGCGACTTCATCGCCGACAGCGACGCCACCGAGCCGGCCGAGGCGGTGGGCGAGATCCTGCGCGGCGAAGAGCTCGACAGGGTCCTGGGCACCCTCACCGACCGCGAGCGCGAGGTCCTCGAGCTGCGCTTCGGCCTGCGCGGCAAGAGCCCGTGCACGCTCGAAGACATCGGCGAGCGCTTCGCCCTCACCCGCGAGCGCATCCGCCAGATCGAGGTCAAGGGGCTCGCCAAGCTGCGCCAGAGCGACTGCAGGCACCTGCTCGAGTCGCTCGACTGAGGCGGTCCGGTCCAGCCCAGGGGTCAGGCGACCTCTCGGCGCGCGGGCCTCAGACGCCGGCCATCTCCCGGCCCGGCGCGACCCTCAGACGCCGGCCATCTCGCGGAAGCGCTCGACCGAGCTGATGCCGATGCCGAGCAGCTCGGCGATGCGGAACTTGGCCGTCATCGCGTTGGGCTCGCCGGGGTGCAGGTTGGAGTGGTCGAGGATCCGGCCGAGACCCTTCTCGCCCCTGATCTGCTCCATGGCATAGCTGTCGCTCAAGTCGCCCGTCGTGCAGCCGAGCCTGTCGGCCACGTACCGCTTGGCTTCTGTCAGGCGCATGCCCCGGGTCATCTGCATCCGTGCCACCAGGTCTCCGGCAGTGCGGATCCCGCCCATGCCCGCGGCGAGCGCGTGGGTGACGTCCATGCCCCTGGAGTCACCCGAACCCACCTACAACCCGTCGCAGCGAAGGATGTCGACATGGGCCTTGGCCGCGCGCGAGCTGGCATCTTCAGGCGGGTAGCCGTTGACCGGCACGCCGCAGACGCCCTCGCCGACGTTGGGGTGCACCGGGATCTGAGCCACTTCCATGCAGGGCTTGATCACGGTCAGTGAATACGCCGTGTTCCAGGCGCACGACTTGCCCGTGCGGATGTTGACGGCCGGCCCGAAGAGGGTGGCGCCGGCCTGCTGGCAGGCCTCGAGCTGGCCCTTGGGCCACAGACCGGCGAGGCGGCGCCCATGCCGGGTGAGCTCGCCGTGCACGCCGATCACGAACTCGCCCGCCATGCCGACCTCGATGCCGGCATCGGGATAGGCCGCCCGCAGGCGCTCGACGGCGCTCAGCGTGCTGGCGAAGTCGGCGTCGCCGGCGCCGCCGGTGGTGTCGAAGTCGAGGCCGTCGGCGCCGGCGTCGAGCATGCCGGCCCCGACGAAGAGGAAGTCCTTGGTGGCGTAGTCCATGGCCTCTTCGATGGCGGCGCGCGCTTCGTCGATGCGACCCAGCGGCAGCAGCTCGAACCAGTTGGCCACGGGGCCGTCGGGCCGCGAGTAGAAGGCCAGGTTGGGCTGCGCCCCGTACTGGATCGGCGCCGTGAGCATGAGCTGGGCGTTCTGCATGACCTGCTGCTGGAACGGCAGGATCGTCTTGATCGCCTTGTAGGAGTACTCGATGTGCCAGAGCTCGAGGATGTCCTGGCCCAGGCGCTGCTCGCTCTCGAGCAGGTCGAGGATGTCGGTGCCGGTCATCTTCGAGCCGCCGCCGTCGCAGGAGAGGACGACCTGGTCACCGATGTCGACGGCCGTGAAGCTCGCCGTCGAGGCGTAGATGTCGAGCACGTGGTCGGTCTCGTCGGCGGTCAGGGGCTCGACCTTGGCCTTGCGGGCGGCCAGCGCCGTGGCCTCCTCGATATCGGCCCGCAGCTCACTGCGGGTCATGTACGTGAGGGAGCCGTCGCCCATGCGAGTGGGCAGGCGGCGCTCGCTCACGATCCCCCTCGCGGTCGCCTCCGATGCGGCGGACGGCGCGCCGGCGAACGGCCCTGCAGCGGGCGGCGGCGGCTCGGTCATGGCTCCTCCCCCGGTTCTGCGGTCGGCCCGCGCCGAGACGGCGGGTCCACTCTTTTGGTCGCCGGCCTGAGCGGCCGGCACGCCCGGTGGCA
>Ga0335071_10009019_pt1 | contig 10217 bp, 4 predicted proteins | sample Lox_Sample_15_FD_206724 | JGI IMG/M metagenome (GOLD analysis project Ga0335071, IMG submission 206724) | Soil microbial communities from Loxahatchee National Wildlife Refuge, Florida, United States - Lox_Sample_1.5 | ecosystem: Environmental > Terrestrial > Soil > Wetlands | place: USA: Florida...
GGTTCCCGAAGTGGAGCCCGCGCGCGCCGGTGGACACCATCGAACTGGTCACGTGGCCACGGTGGCCGCAATTGTGGAGCACGAAGAGGAAGCTGGAGTCCTGCACCGCCTCTACCACACCCCGGACGTAAGCCGAGGAGAACTCGTCGCACTGCTCGGCCGAGAGCAGGCCCGCTGCGGGCTCGGCCATGATCAGGCCGTCAGCGCCAGCTGCCTTGAGAAGCTGGGGGCGATCGCCTCGACTGGCAGGCAGCGTAGTCAGACTGTCCGTCGAACCGGATCAAGCCCAACTCGTTAACGCGCAGGTCCAAGGTCCCTTGACGTTAGTGTTCCGGGGAGCGCAGGGTGGGGGGGATGCCGCTGGCCCCATTCGAGCGCCTCCTGCCCCCCACCCCTGGTCTCCAAGCCGCGGTCCGCGGCATCTGGTGCATGTCTGAGCCGCACGCCGCCGGTCCCGATGAGCAGATCGTTCCACCCGACGACCGCGTCGAGGTCGTCTTCCACTCAGGCGATGCATGGATCCATGACGGCGATGGGCGCGAGCCACTGCCGCGCGTGTTCATTGGCGGGCTTCGCACCAGGCCGGTGCGCGTCGTTTCGAGCGGGCCGACACACATGGTGAGCGCGTGGCTCCACCCCTGGGCCGCAGCAGCGATCCTCGGGCACGGAAGGCCCGTCCTGGGCATCCACCGCGAGGTGGGCCCTGAGCTCCGCGCGCTCTCATCCGAGCTCTGCCCCTTGCTCTCGCGGGGGGAGCTCGGACCCGCTGCGGAGCGGCTGGAACGATGGATCGCCCGGAGAGCCCTTGCCATGACTCGCGCTCCGCGGGACGCCCCGAAGGGCTGGCGGGCCGGGGTGCTCGTCTGGGAGAGCCACGGGAAGGCACCACTGGCGGCGCTTGCCGCACGCGAGGCGTGCTCGCTCCGGCAGCTCGAGCGCCGGTTCCAGCAAGTCATTGGGTTGTCGCCCCGGAGTCTGGGCCGGCTCGTTCGTTTCGCTCGCGCTGCTGATCGTCTCGACGCGGAGCCCAAGTCTCACCTCGTGGCCCTTGCCTTGGACCAGGGATACGCCGACCAGGCGCACCTGACCCGTGAGTTTCGCCTGTTCGCGGGCATGACGCCCGGGCGCTATGCCAGGGATCGGGCGTTTCCCGACGGGCATGCGTCGACGGGATGATGTCGCGTCCGTTCAAGCGCGCCGCTGAGGGGGGGCGGTAGGGTCGGTCCATGCCTCTTGCGCAACGTCCCGCCCCCTTGGCCATCCTTGTCCTCTGCCTCATTGCCTTTCTGGGCTCCGTCGGCACGGGGCTCGTCGTGCCGGTCCTCCCCTTCGTGCTCGCCGAGACCGCGGGGAATGCCGCAGCAGGCGCCAGGGCATTGGGTTGGCTCATGGCCGTCTATGGCGCTTGCGCCTTCCTTGCGGCTCCAGCGCTTGGCCGCCTGAGCGACGTGGTGGGGCGGCGCCCGGTCCTCCTCGTCAGCACCGCGGGGTCAGCCGCGGGCGACCTGATCCTCGCCTGCGCCCGGACGATCAGGGCCGCTTGCCTGGGTCGGGCGGTGGACGGCGTCACGGCCGGAAACATGGGCGCGGTTAATGCGTATGTGACGGACGCCGTCCCCGAGGAGGATCGGGCGAAGGCCTTCGGCCGCATAGGAGCGCTGTTCGGTATCGGGCTCATCACCGGGCCGGCGATCGGTGCGGCACTAGCCGCGCTCTGGGGTGCGCGGGCACCGCTGCTGGGCGCCGCGGCGTTGGCCGGGGCGACGACCGTGATCGGCTGGATGGCGCTGCCCGAGACAGCGGCGGGCCGGACCCGAAGACTTCAGTTGCGCGCCGGCGATCTGAATCCGCTCGTGGGCCTGCGGGCTTCCCTCGTGAACCCGCCCGTGCGTCGCCTCCTGTGGGCAGCCGTGCTGGCCACCGCGGCGGCTGTCACGGTCCAACTCCTCGTGCTGCTCGTGGCCAAGGACTGTCTGGGCTGGTCGGCGGTGCGGGTCAGCGCGATGGTGGTGGCGGTGGGCGTGACCGACATCGTCGTCCAGGGGCTGCTCGTTGGGCCACTGCACGACCTCACCGGCGACAGGGGCGTCGCGACGCTCGGGCTTGGGCTGATCGCTCTCTCGGCTGCCGTCCTCGGGGCCACGGCCGTCTGGCCTGTCCCGGCTCTGGCCGTCGCCGGGACGCTTGCCATTGCCGCTGGCGAGGGCTTGTTCAGTGCTTCCTTCGCCGCGTGCCTCTCCCGTGCGGCGGAGCACGGTGGGGCGGGCGCGTTGCTCGGCGCCCAGCAAGGGCTCCAAGAAGTGACGGCCGTCGTCACCCCCGTGCTCGGGACGCAGCTCTATGCGCGCACCGGAGGTGCCGTGCCGCTTGGAATGTCCGCCGTGTTAGCTGTCGGTGCGCTGGTCCTGCTGGCACCCCGGGCGGGTGCACGCTCAACGCGCGCGTAACTGGGCGCCATGAGATCCCTTTCAAGCTAGTCGGCGTTCTAGGTCCAGTACACCCACGCGGCCCCGGGACGGCGAAGTTGGACAGGGAGCGACGGTACCTGCTTGTCGGCGTCACCGCGAGGCCCTGTGCGCATCACCTTCGAAGCCTCAAGGCCGGACGCCCTCGCCTTCCATAAGTCCGTCGGACGCTCTCCGAGAGTATGCGATAGCATGACTCGCGGTTCAGGCTTGGCGGCTGGCACCGGCGGCCTGCGGCGTACGCCGAGGCAAGCTGGCAGCAGCCGCACTTGCGGAACGGAGCGCGGTAGCGTGGGGGTCGGTCGTCATGAAGGCTCTCATCGCGGCCTCATCGCGCCACGTCGTGACCGTCCGGAAGGTCTTGTGAACTTCGGCAAGGGGACGCGTCCCGAGATTCCCCTCGGCCCGACGAGCCTGTCGGGAGGAACGTATCGCCAGGAGCAGGAATCTAGGCAGGAAGCGCCAGGAGCGCACTCGGAGTCGGGTTACGGAGATGAGCGTCATGCCGACGGGTAATGGCACCAGCGACGAGAGGCCCGACCCAAGCGCCTTCCGATTGCCGAGCTATGCGGGGTGACCTTGCTCGGCCATCCGCCTCTTCATCTCTGCGGGGGAGACGTCCTCAACGTGCGTGCCGATGGTCCACACATGGCCAAACGGGTCGGCGAGCGTGCCCGTGCGATCGCCGTAGAACTGGTTCTTCACGTCGCGCAGCACCGTCGCGCCCGAATCGATCGCTCTGCGGAACGTGGCGTCCACGTCGTTTACGTACAGCATAATGCTCACGGAGGTGCCGCCAACGGTTTGCGGCGACCGGAAATCGGGGGTCTCGTCCGCGAGCATAACGCGCGAGTCCCCGACTTGGATTTCGGCGTGCATGATCTTGCCGTCAGGGCCAGGCATCCGGTACAGCTCCTTCGCTTGGAACGCCCGCGTGTAGAACTCGATCGCCTGCTGGGCACCACGGCAGATGAGGTACGGCGTGACGGCGTGATAGCCGTCGGGAATCGGCCTGGGCATGTTGCGCCTCCGCTGGAGTGAGTTAGCCGGGGTCGTAGCAGGTGAGGAGGCCGGACGCATGTAGAGGAAGGGGCGAAAGCACTCTCTTACTTCACGCTATTGTCCCCCGAGCGAAGCTTCGACCGCTCACCTCCAAGCTTCTCCGTTCTGACGGCGACCTCGGCCACTAAGTAGGTCGCGCTGGCGATGCGGGAGAGAGCGCAGAGGTGCGACGTCTGGTTTCGTCTACAACCGGCCTCGAGGCCGAAATTCGCCTCCACTTGCTGCTACCCTGCTGACGATGCTCGGAGCCGACGACGGAGCCTCAGGAGGCAAAGCAGAAATACCCCGAGAAATCCGGCTCCTATTCCAGGGTGTCCGAATGCTGGAAGAGTTGGCCTTCGGACTCCATGCTGAGAATCTGCTGCTGACCCTTCACGGTGAGCGAAAGAGGCCGGGTCCCCAGAGTAGATTCCTCTGGAAATCCCGGCCTCTATCTCAGCGCGCCCTAGAGGATTTGAACCTCTGGCCTTCGGATTCGTAGCGGGGTCGGATCGGTCGAACACTATTGGTCAAGATCGGCAAGCAACGGAAAACACTGGAAATGGCTCCGCAGACTTGCTCGGAAATGAGCCAGCGGAGATAGGTGAGCGCCAGCTTCTTGCTACAGCGTTGGTGCAAGTGAACTTGCCGGGCGGGTGAACGGCTGGCCCGCGCTGATCCGCGATACCTCTCCGTTCGTGAGGTGGCTAGGCAGCTGGGAGTCTGTTCACAAACCGTCTACGCGCTGAGAAAGGAAGGCTGAGGCGCGCGCGAGTCCTGAACGCCATCCGGCCTGGACTTGTTCTTGAACCAAGTCTCTACCGCGCATTGAAGCGAGGAGACCGAGCTCGCTGGCCCATCGAACAGCCATGGGCATGGCCTGGTCTCCTCGGACGACAAGCGGGTTGTCGGAAGGACGCAGGCCTGCGCGGCTACGCGTGGAGCGCCTCGGCCGAGCACGCTAAGCGAAATGTATCCGATCGTCGTGGGGCTGACGTAGGGAAAGACCGTTTTGCTCGAGCAGGCCTTGTTCAAGCGGGATGGGAAGTTCGATCTCCAGTCGGGCCCCTGCTACGCCTACTTGGAGAACCCGAGCGTAGAGCTCAGCGGCGGCCGAATTCGCTTGCGGGCACATCTCTCTTCGAGAGTCGGCGTCGAGTTTGACCAAGACTGCGTCGGGATCGGCCTGGCGTCTTGGACCGTGGTTTCGGGCGCACCGGTCGTCCGGGATGGCTCGGTGTGCATCGAGGACCTCCAGATCGATCAGATCGACACCCCAAGGAGATGGGACTGATGGCCGCCTTCGTGGACGGGTGAGACGGTAGGCGGGCCGAACAGCGGGCAACCCGCCGCTACGTCGTCGAATTTCCCGACACGCTGTAGCTAGGCCTCTTCACGGGCGGCGGCAACCGAGTGCCTAGAGTCGCTGCCGCCCTCGCACGCAGGCGCTGCGTGGACGTCCTCGAGAGGCGCAAAAGAGGCGCCCACCAAGAAAAGGTAAAGCACGGCCCGGAGAGGGAGGTCCGGGTCGTGCCCTCTTCACCGTACGGGGGTGAAGCTATCCGGAGAACGCCCGCCCGGGGAAGCGGACGTCCTCCGGACACCGTGTGCTGCGCCTTCCGTCCAACCCGTCAATAGGACCGGCGATCCGCGCGCCAGGGGGAAAGCCGCGGGGTTCGCTCGGCGGAGGAGGTGACGGGGATGGGCACGCAAAGAGCGGAGGGGGTTGTCACCAGCTCCCGAAGGAACTGGCGAACACTCTTCACGATCTGGAATACGAAGCGCACGTCGCGAGTTTTTGCACTTTGCGTGCCGCCGAACGGAGCCCTCGTCCACGATCGATGATGCCGAGAAGCGAGAGGTTTTCTCGTTCGGGGCAATGGGTTTTTGGCGACCTGGGTCAGCGGATCATCGGGTGATGAGGAGCGGCTCCTCCTCGAGCCCGTCCACGGCCGCGGCGAAGCCCGAGAACTCTTGGTACCGCTCGGGGCTTAACCGGGCCCGGTCGATGCGCAGGCGCTCCTGTCGGACGAAGTCGCCGTCGGTCGCACGATCGGTGCGTTCGTAGGATCCGCAGAACGCGTCGAGTCGGGCGGGCGCGCCGGGGACGACCCGCATGCCGGCGGGGGGGACGATCTGCAGCCGGGAGGTGGCGCGCTCCGGCTCCTGGATGAGGAGCGGGGTGGTCCGGGCGGAGAGCCGGACGTAGCGGGCGCGGAGCTGGGCCGGCTGCGGGCTGGCCTCGAGCAAGAGACCGCCCTCGACCGGCCGTGCCACCTGGGCGGCCCGTCCTCGCCAGCGGATGACGAGCGGGGCCTGCGGGTCGTCCTCCCCCTCGAAGGCCACCTTCTCGAGGTTCATGCCGCGGAAGCTCCGGGCCAAGAGCGCCTCCACCGCCTGCCGGCGCTGGGAGCTGTCCAGGGACTCGATCTGGCCCTTGAGCGCCGCGCCCAGGGCGCCGAGGTAGCGGTCCGAGCCGGACAGCTCGGCGGCGCCGTCGGGGGCGAGGACGAGGCGCAGCTCGCTCTCCCGGCCGCCGGCCGACTCGTCGTTCTCCGGCGTGCGATCGAGGGTGGGGGCCTCGCCGGGCGCGGGCACGATGAGCGCCTCGCAGCCGGCGATCCAGGGAGGCAGGGCGCCGAAGGGGTTCTGGCGAACCGAGGGGTCGAGCCAGACCACGTCGTTTCCGGCCCGGACCCGCAGGACCTGGGCGGCGTAGAGCGAGGGCGTCGGAAAGCGGTGCGGCGCCGGGTCGGCGGCGAACGGTTTCACGAGCGCCATCCGCGCCTCGAACCCCAGGGCCTCGAGCACGGCCTCGAGGACCAAGAGCCGGCTACCGCGGCCGCGCGAGAGCACCTGGCTCGCGTCCTCGAGCAGCGGGCCTTCCCCGAGCACGGTCCGGGCCACCCGGGCGTAGGCGGCCCGGACGAGGCCGAGCGGGGTCCCGTCCCGGGCCTCGGCCCGGATCTGGCGGACGAATTCGAGCAGTTCCTGGGTCGGCTTGGTCCGTCCCACCAGCCGGTCGGCGATGTTCCGCTGGAAGGCCTCGCGGGCGGCGCCGGTGCCCACCGCCAGGTGGGCCACGTACTCGCCCATGCCCGGCGCATCCGGCTCGGGGAAGAAGGGCGGGACGTCGCGACGCTCGGCGCGCATCACCTCCGAGCCGCCCTCGCGGACCACCTCCGGGGCCGGCATCCCGTGCGCGTCCACGGAGAGGCCGGCGCCGGCGGGGGCCCGGACCACGTAGGTGGAGCGGAAGAGCCGCTCGCGCGGGGCCTGGAAGTAGAAGGGATCCGCGGCGTAGCCGAGCGCTCCGAAGGGAGCCCGCACCGCCCGGATGTAGTCGATCTCCAGGTAGTCGCCGGGCTCGAGCCCGGCCAGCGAGAGCGTTCCCTTCTCCTCGTTGCCCCGCTCCGGCTCGAGGACGCGGCCGTCGGGCTTGAGGGTGCGGGCGGCGATGATCTCGGCGCCGGCAGGGAGCGAGATCTCCCCGTGCTGGTCGACTCCGGCCTGATCGAGAACGTGGATGACCTGCTGCGTGCGCTCGGTGGCGACGCCGCCGGGATGGATGTCGACCGAGGCGGCGTCGAGGACCATCACCGAGGAGGTGCCGGTGCGTCGGCCCGCCGCTTCGTAGGCGCGGATGGCGGCCCGGGCGTCGAAGGAGAGGTCGTCGAGGGCCTCGTGCCCGTCCTCCAGGGCCAGCGCGCGGCGCAGGGTCAGATCGCCGCCGTCGAGCAGTAGCGCCCGCTCCCGTGCGGCACGCGCCCCGGCCGCGTCCCCGGCCAGTTCCAGCGCGCCGGCCAGGGCGTTCTGGATGCGCGGGTTGCGCGGCCAGATCTCGGCCAGCGCCGCCACCCGTTCCGCGGCGGCCCGCGGCTCGCCCTCGGAGACGGAGATCTCCGCCCGGGCCAGAGCCGCCTCGACGTCCCATGGCCGGGCGGCGAGGAGCGGCCCGAGGGCGGCGCCGGCGCCCGCGGCGTCGCCGCGGCCGCGCCGGTAACGCGCCAGCCGCTCGTCGCCGCCCCGGCAGTGCCCGAGCAGCGCCGTCGCCTCCTCGATGCGCGAGAGCGCCTGGCGGCGGAGCGCCAGGGAGAGGGTCAGATCGGCGGCGTCGCAACCGCCTCCGGCGGCCAGCGCCTCGGCCCCGAGTGCCTCGGCCCGCTCGTAGAGCCCGCGCCCCTCGGCGACCCGGGCGCGGGCCAAAAGGGCGCGGGGGCGGCTCGCCGCCGGGCCGGACAGCGCCGAGAGCACCTCCTCGGCGTCGTCGAACCGGTCGGTGGCCCGGAGCAGCCAGCCGAGGCGCACCCGCGCCTCGGCCTGGCCGGGATCGGCCCGGAGCGCCTCCCGCAGCGCCGCCTCGGCGCGTTCCTGGCCCACCTGTCGGTCGAGGGTGGGATCGCCCTCGCGGGCCTCGGCGGTCAGGACCTCCAGGGAGGCCGAGCCAGGCGCGAGGGCCAGCGCCTCGGCCAGGATGGCCTTGGCGCTCTCGCGATCACCGCTCAGCGCGTCGCGGGCGGCCCAGAGGCGGCCCAGCACGGGCCCGGCCCCGCGGACCAGCTCCTCGGCCAGGGCCCGGGCCGTGAACACGGGCGGCGCCACGACCGGGCGCGGGGCCTGGGGAGGCGGGGAGAGCGGATCGGGGGCCGCCCAGGTGGCGTCGGAAGGGGTTCCGTCGGCGCGAGAGAGGGAGACGGAGAGGGCCCCGCTGCCGTCGCTGCGCGACAGCTTCACGAGGAGCCGGTGGCGCCCCGGGGAAAGCTCGAGCGGGACGTGGACGATGCCGGGCAGCCAGGCGGCGAAGGCCCGCCGCTCGTGGACGAGCGCGCCGTCCACGAGCAATCGCACGCTGGCGGCGGTGGTGAGCGTGAGCAGGTAGAGCCCGCCCCGCATAAGGGTGGCGTCGGAGGCGAGCGCGAACACGTCGCCGGTCGGGGGCTCGCCTTCCAGGGCGAAGGTGCCGTCGGGCGCGGGAATGGCCCGCGTGCGGTAGGGGGGCAGCCCGGCCGGCGCCTCCACCTCGGCGGGGAGGACCCCCGCCTCGGGAGGGATGGTGCGGTCGAAGTCGAGGACGCGCAGCTCGCTGAACGGCCCGGCCAGGGTGAAGGCGTTCACCGCTCCGTTCTCTCCGCGCCGGGCGGCGGCGGCGGCGTGATCGCCGAGCGCCTCGGAGGCGATGGCCCGGGTCACCCGGGCCCGGTAGGCGGCGAGCCCGGTCAGCTTCCCGCCAGAGAGCAGGCGGGCCACGGCGCTGTCCACCTGGGCGGCCCGGGCGGGCGACTCGTCGACGAGCTCGGCCAGCCGATGCAGGGCGACGGCAGCAGCCGGGCCGTCGTTCTGGGCGGCGACGAGGAGCGCCTCGACCTCCCCGTCGCCATCGAGGACCCGGCGGGCTCGAAGGGCCTGGCCCAGGGCGCCGAAGGGATCGCCCGGGCCGAGTGGGGCGGCGGCGGGCAGGGCGGGATCGCCCGCCTCGGCGAGCGGCGCCGGCGGCGCTGCCGCCCCGGCCGGCCGGCCCGCCCTCCCCGGGCCGGCGCAGGCCCAAAGGAGCGCGGCCAAGAAGAGGAGCAGCGGACGCCGGTCGGAGCTCATGGTGCCTCTCCCCCGTCGGCCCGCGCCGGGCCGACGCGGATCCGGCGCAAGAAGGCCCGGTCCACCTCGATCATGAGCTCCCGGAAGGCGGGATAATCGGCGGCGGCGACGCGCCCCGCGGCGACGACCACGTGGCCCTCGGCCACGAGCGCCCCGTTCTCCTCGCGGTAGCGGACCTCGAATTCGCCCACCTTTCCCTCGGCCCGCGTCGGCTCGGGCTTGTCCAAAACCCGCCAGCCGGGCGGCAGGGTGTAGGTGAAGCGGAAGCGGGTGTTGCGGGGAGCGCCCAGGTCGAGGTCGTTCCGCCGGGCGGAGAGGGAGGCGTAGGCCTCGACGTAGCCGGGGGCCGCCCCGAAGGGCGGGAAGCGCAGCCCGGTGCCGTCCTCCTGGGCCACCTTTGGCACGGACATGCCGAAGCGGATCTCCACGTCGTCCTCGATGCGGGACAGGTCGGAGGTGGAGACGGACTCCACCCGGGCGCCCGGGAAGAGACGGCCCATGGACTCCTCCAGCGTCGACCGCCGTCCGCCCTCCACGCCGTAGGAGTGGCGGTAGGAGGGGGCCTCGATGCCCGAGACGTGCCAGCTGCCGTTCACCGAGGCGCTGCCGTCCTTCTCGAGCGAGAGGGTGAGATCCGCCTCCAGCCGGTTGTCGTCGGGGTGGGCCTCGGGGATGGTCCCGAAGTGCGCCGGGCCGTCCGGGTTCACCACGAGGACGGTGGCGCCGCGGTCCTGGGCAGGGAGGTCGCGGCTGCCGGAGTAGGAGGCGGTCCCGTCGAGCCACAGGTCGAGTTCCGGCACGTAGAGGATGGCGTGGTTGAAGACGGCCAGGGAGGCCGGCAGCTCGGGGAGCCGTCCCAGCCGGCGCATGCGCAGAAGGACGAGCCGCGAGTCGATGCCCATGGCCTCGAGCAGCGCGTGGAGGAGCGAGGCCTTGTCCTTGCAGTCGCCGAAGCGGCGGGAGAGGATCTGGTCGACGCGGTAGGGCTTGTAGCCGTGGATCCCGAACTCCAGGCCCACGTAGCGGGTCTGGGTGACCACGAAGTCGTAGGCGGCCCGGACGAGCGCCACCCGCGTCTCCCGGTCGGCCGGCGGCGGGAAGGACGGTTCTCCCGGCCCG
>Ga0335071_10009020_pt1 | contig 10217 bp, 12 predicted proteins | sample Lox_Sample_15_FD_206724 | JGI IMG/M metagenome (GOLD analysis project Ga0335071, IMG submission 206724) | Soil microbial communities from Loxahatchee National Wildlife Refuge, Florida, United States - Lox_Sample_1.5 | ecosystem: Environmental > Terrestrial > Soil > Wetlands | place: USA...
GCTCGGACAACGCGCTCATCTACTACGCCAAACCGTCCTGGTACATCTCCACCTCGAAGCTTCGCTCCGAGCTGCTGGAGGCCAACGAGACGGTCAACTGGCACCCTCCCCACGTCAAGCACGGACGCTTCGGGGACTGGCTGGCCAACAACGTCGACTGGGCCCTCTCGCGGGAGCGCTACTGGGGCACCCCCCTGCCGGTGTGGCGCTGCCCCGAAGGGCACCTGCGGGTGATCGGGTCCTTCTCCGAGCTGGCCGAGCTCAGCGGTGGGGAGCTCGCCGACCACCACCGCCCCTACGTGGACGAGCAGAGCTTCCCCTGCGCCGAGGACGGCTGCGGGCGGCCGATGCGGCGCGTGCCCGAGGTGATCGACGTGTGGTTCGACTCCGGGGCGATGCCCTTCGCCCAGCACCACAGCCCGTTCGAGCACGAGGAGCTGTTCGCGGAGACCTACCCGGCCCAGTTCATCTGCGAGGCCCAGGACCAGACCCGGGGGTGGTTCTACTCGCTGCTGGCGATCGCCGTGCTGCTGTCCCGCCCGGCCCCCTACGAGAACGTCGTCTGCCTGGGTCTGATCCTCGACCAGGAGGGTCAGAAGATGTCCAAGTCCCGCGGCAACGCGGTCGAGCCGTGGGAGGTGCTCGACGCCTATGGGGCGGACGCCCTGCGGTGGTACTTCTTCACGGCCAAGCAGCCCTGGGACGGGTACCGCTTCTCGGCCGAGACGATCGGGGAGGGGGTGCGGCTGTTCCTCAAGCAGCTGTGGTCCACCTATTACTTCTATTCCCTCTACGCCCACGCCTCCGCGCAGGCGCTGGCGGAGCCGCCCGAGGGGGACGGGGGCCCGCTCCAGGACCTCGACCGCTGGGCGCTGTCGCGCACGGCGGCCACCGCCGAGCTGGTCGCCGAGCGCCTGGAGGCCTACGACGCGACCTCGGCCGGACGGGCAATCGCGGCGCTCGTGGAGGACCTCTCCAACTGGTACGTGCGCCGCTCCCGGCGGCGCTTCTGGGACGGCGAGCCGGCCGCCTTCGCGACGCTCCGCGGGTGCCTGCTGGCGGTCAGCCGGATGCTCGCCCCACTGTGCCCGTTCATCGCCGACGAGATCTACGACAACCTCGACGGCACCGAGCCGAGCGTGCACCTGTGCGACTTCCCGGCACCCGAGGAGATCGGGGCCCGCGAGCCCGAGCTGGAGGAGGCGATGGCGCTGGCCCGCGAGACGGTCCGCCTCGGCCTCGGCGCCCGCGCGAAGGCCAAGATCAAGGTCCGCCAGCCGCTGCGCGAGGCGGTGGTGGTGGCCGACGGGCGCGAGCGGGTGGCGATCGAGCGGCTGGCGGAGGTGGTCCGCGAGGAGCTGAACGTGGCCGGCGTCCGCTTCGTGGCCGCCGCGGGCGAGCTCGGGAGCTATGAGGTGAAGGCCAACTACCGCACCCTCGGCCCCCTGTTCGGCAGCCAGATGCCGTTGGCGGCGGCTGCCATCGGCGCGCTGGACCCGGCCCACGTGGCGGAGTCGGTGCGCGACGGCGGCAGCGTCGGGATCGAGGTGGCCGGGCGCGAGCACACGCTCACGGCCGACGACCTGATCCTCACGATGCGCGCCCCCGAGGGCTACAGCGTCGAGCGCGAGGGCGCCCACGCGGTCGCGCTCGACCTCAACCTCGACGAGCAGCTACGCCGCGAGGGGCTCGCGCGGGAGGTCGTCCACGCGGTCCAGAACGCCCGCAAAGACGCCGGCCTGCAGGTCGAGGACCGCATCTCGCTGTGGCTCCACGGCGACGGCCCGCTGCTGCAGGCGGCCGAGTCACACCGCGACTACATCGCCGGCGAGACACTCGCCGTGCGGGTGACCCTCGCCGCCGGGGTCGAACCGGGGACGCCTGGCGCGGACGGGTCTCCGGCGGGGTCCTACCGCTGCGAGGCCGCCGTCGAGGGGATGCAGCTGGGCATCTCCCTCACACGCGAGGCCCGCGCCTGAGCGCCACGGCTCAGGCGGCGGTCAGGACCGGCTGGAGCTCGGCCTCGAGCTTCTTCTTGGGGTAGGCGCCGACGATCGTGTTGACCGGCTCGCCGGCCTTGAAGACCATCATCGTGGGGATCGAAAGGATCTGGTAGCGCGCCGCCGTCTGCGGGTTCTCGTCGGTGTTCAGCTTCACGATCCGCAGCTCCGGATGCTCCGAGGCGATCTCCTCGAGCACGGGGGCGACGACCCGGCACGGGCCGCACCAGGGGGCCCAGAAGTCGACGAGCACGGGGCCCTCGGCCTCGAGCACCTCGGCGTCGAAGTTGGTGTCGGTGACCTGTGTGAGAGTTCCTGCCATCGTCCACTCCTTGTTTGCTTGACCCTCACTATACAAAATGAAGGACATGGTCCTCTCCTCGATTTCGGCCAGCGGGCTGCTCGTGATCACGATCGCGATCACGGTCGCCCTGGTGATCCTCTACGTCCTGTACCGGGGCGAGCGCGAGGTCGAACGCGAACACCCCGACGCGGAGGAGGAACCCCCGGAGCAGCCTGCGGGGGACGGGGACGGGGACCAGCACCCCGACGGCCCCCCGACCTACCACGACGGCTACACGCGCTGATCGGCGGCGCCGGGCCGGACCGCGCTTCTAGTTGACCCTCACCAGCCAGCCTTCGCTGGCGCGCACGATCGGGGGGTGGAGGTTGGTCAGGGCAGTGAACAGGTGGGGCGAGACGTAGACCTCGATGAAGGCCGCCACCACCAGCACCGGGATCGCGATCGCCACCGTCACGAAGGTGGCCGCCAGCAGCTCGTCCCAGGCGCCGCGGCGACTGGCGAGGATCCAGGCCGCCAGGGGCAGGAACAGGGCGATCAGCTCGGGGACGGCGTGCGGCAGGACCCCCAGCAGGAGCACCGCCGGGGAGACCTTCAGGAAGTGCGACACCCCGGCGAGGGTGTGGCCGATCACGTAGGCCTGGGCGCTGAGCGAGAAGGTCGTGGCGCCGATCACGAAGGCGATCGCCAGCCGCCCCCCGTGCTCGTGGACCCAACGGGACACACCGCTGTGGCTGCCGGCCTGCAGCGGCAGGGAGCTGCCGGCGATGAAGCCGGCCACACATGCCATCGCGTGCAGGGCGAGGACCAGCATGTTGCTCTCCAAGAGGTGCAGGACGTCGTCGGGGCCACCGACCGCGAACGGCGGCTGCAGGCTGATGATCTGCTGGTAGCCGTGGTCGAGCGAGGCGACCGCCAGCACGGCGGCGAGCAGCCCGGCCGCGGCCAGCGCCGAGCCGGCCGTCCAGCGCCCCACGACTCGCAGCGGAGCCCGCTGCCAGCTGCTCAGCGTCGTGCGGGTGTGTCTGACCCCGTGCGCGAAGGCATACGCGGAGGCGTCCATCCCCTATGGATCGGCCGCCGGGCCCTCGGGCTGTAGGAGCAACCGTCAGCGAAAGCGCATCAACGGCACCAGCCACATCGCCTCGGCGGCGATCCGCCAGGACATCTTGCTCGTCCCCAGCTCCCGGTCGCGGAACACGATCGGCACCTCGACCACCTTGAAGCCGGCCTGGACGGCGCGGTAGGTGAGCTCGACCTGGAAGGCGTACCCTCGCGAGCGCACGTCGTCGAGTGAGATCGTCTCCAGGACCTCGCGGCGGAAGCACTTGAAGCCGCCGGTGAGGTCCTTGACGCGCAGGCCCAGGACGATCCGCGCGTAGGTCGAGCCGCCCTCGCTGACGACGCGCCGCAACAGCCCCCAGTTGCGCACCCCGCCGCCGGGGACGTAGCGCGAGCCGAGCGCCAGGTCGGCGCCGTCGTAGACGGCCCCCAGCAGGCGGGCGAGGTCGGCCGGATCGTGTGAGAAGTCGCTGTCCATCTCCATCACGTAGCCGGCCCCGCTGGCGAGCGCATGGCGGAAGCCGGCGATGTAGGCGGGGCCGATGCCCCCCTTCTCGGTGCGGTGCAGGACCGACACCCACCCGTGCTCGGCGGCCAGCCCGTCCGCCAGCTCGCCGGTGCCGTCGGGGGAGCCGTCGTCCACGACCAGCACGTGGAAGCCGTCACGGGCCGCCCGCGAGAGCACCTCGCCGGCCGCCGCGACGATCGAGCCCACGTTCTCGGCCTCGTTGTAGGTGGGCAGTATCAGCCACGCCTCGCCGGACATAAGTCGGCGCGTACCCTAGACATTCGGCTCCCGGGGCGATCCGGCATACGCTTGCGCGGTGGCCCAGCGGGAGCCCTCGAACGGCCAGATCGCCGCGGCCTTCGACGAGCTCGGGGACCTGTACGAGCTCGACGGAGCGATCGTGCACCGCGTCGTCGCCTACCGGGCGGCGGCGAAAGCCGTGCGGGAAGCCACCGTGTCGGTCGCCGGTCTCGCCCGCCAGGGTCGCGCCACCGACATCAAGGGAATCGGCAAGACGCTGCAGGAGAAGATCGTCGACCTCGCCGAAACGGGGACGATCCCGGCGGCCGAGCGGCTGAAGGCGAAGTACCCGCCCGGGCTGGTGGAGCTCACCCACCTGCCCGGCCTCGGCGCCAAGCGGGCCCGGCTGCTCCACGACGAGCTCGGGGTGGATTCGGTCGAGTCGCTGCGCGCCGCGGCCCTCGCCCAGCAGGTGCGGGCCGTCAAGGGTCTGGGGCCGAAGTTCGAGGAACGGATCCTGCAGGTGCTCGCCGAACCGCCCGAGGATCCCGCCACCCGGAGCCCCGCACGGGTGATCCTCCCGCGTGCGAAGGAGATCGCCGAGGAGGTGGCCGGCGCCCTCCGCGAGCGGGCACCCGCCGGCAGCGAGGTGCTGATCGCCGGCTCCGTCCGTCGCCAGGCCGACTCCGTCAAGGACCTCGACCTCGTCGCCACGACCACCGCCCCCGACCAGCTCGCGGCGTCCCTGGCGGCGCTCGAGCAGATCGACAGCGTCAGCTCCGCCGGGGAGGCGGGGGCGCGGGGTCTGACGCACGCCGGCATCCCCGTGGAGCTACGGATCGCCGCCCCCCCGCAGCGGGGGAACCTGCTGCAGCACCTCACCGGGTCGGGGGCCCACAACGCCGCCCTGCGCGAGGTCGCGGTGCGGGCCGGCCGGCACATCTCCGAGTACGGGGTGCTCGACGACGCCACCGGGGTCACGACCACCTGCGCCGAGGAGCAGGAGGTCTACCGGCTCGCCGGTCTCCCCTACATCGAGCCCGAGCTGCGCGAGGACCGCGGTGAGCTCCAGGCCGCCCGCGACGGGACGCTGCCGAAGCTGATCACGCTCGCCGACATCCGCGGCGACCTGCACAGCCACACCCACGCCTCGGACGGTCACAACACGATCGAGGAGATGGGGACCGCGGCCCGGGAGCGGGGCTATCAGTACTTCGCGATCACCGACCACTCGGCCAGCCACGGGTTCGGCAACGCCGTCTCGCCGGAGCAGCTGGAGCGCCAGATCGAGCTGGTGGCCGAGGCCAACGAGCGCGTCGGGGGGATCGAGCTGCTGGCCGGCAGCGAGGTCAACATCCTCCCGGACGGGTCGCTCGACTACGACGACGAGCTGCTCGCCCGGCTCGACTGGGTGGTGGCGAGCGTCCACACGTCCTTCGCGATCGGCGAACGGGCTATGACCGAACGCATGATCACCGCCATCGAGCACCCGCTGGTGGACATGATCGCCCACCCCACGGGCAGGCTGATCGAGCGCCGGGCGCCCTACGCGGTGGACCTCGACGCCGTCTTCGAGGCCGCCGCCCGGACCGGGACGCTGCTCGAGATCAACGGCAATCCCGACCGCCGCGACCTTTCCGACTCCGCTGCCCGGGCCGCCGCCGCGGCGGGTGTGACGATCGTGATCGACTCCGACGCCCACCGGGTGCGGACGCTCGAGAACATGCGCTGGGGGGTGGCGACGGCCCGGCGGGCGTGGCTGACCGCGGGACAGGTCGCCAACACCCGTTCGCTGGCCCAGCTGCGCAAGCTGCGCAAACGCGCCCGCCGCCGGGCCGGCTAGCGCAGGCGCGACAGGCGCGGGAGCAGCTCGTCCCGGACGACCCGGGCGAGCGCCCCGGGGGAGAACGGCATGAGGGCACGGGAGGCCTCCTCGGCGTAGCCGGGACGCGGCTCCTCCAGGGCGGCCCGCAGGCCGCCCGCGAGGTCCTCCCCCACCAGGCGTGGGTCGAGCGAGCGCGCGGGCGCAAGCGCCACGTAGGGACCGGGAGCGGGCGTGGTCACGAGCATGCAGCCGTCCGCCAGCGCCTCCAGCTGGGCGATCCCGTAGTCCTCCCGGCGGGGCGCACACACGAACACCCGGGCACGGCGGAGCAGCCCGCGGTACTCCTCCGCGGGCAGGCGGCCGAGCAGCCTCACGCCCTCGGAGGCATCCGGCACGGGGATCCCGGCGCGCCGCAGCTCGTGCTCGTCGGTGCCCGCCACGAACAGCTCCCGGACCGGCTCGGACCCCGCCCCGGCCGCCGCGGGCCGCCCCTGCGCCGCGGGCCGCCCCCACCCCGCCCCCGGCCGGGCGCCCAGGCTCCGCCACGCTGCCAATACCCGGTCGAGTCCCTTCTTGAGGGGGTTGGCCGCGTATGTGATGGCCGCGATGTCGCGGGCCTGGGCCGGGAGCATCGGTCCCGAGGGCTCCACCGCCACCGGCACCACCAGCGAGCGCTCGCCGGCGGGGCCGGCGGCGGGGCACTCCCGCAGTGCGGCCTCGCTCCACGGCAGCAGCAGGGGCGCGGAGGCCAGCCGGCGGCGCTCGGCCGGACGCTGCCACAGGCCGTGACGGCCGGGCCGGTTGGCGGCGGCGCAGGCGTCGAAGCGGATCGCCCCGGGCCGTGGCCACCGCAGGGCCGCGGTGGTGCTCGAGTAGATCACCGCCGGGGCCCCTCCACGGGGGCCGGGCCGGGAGGCGGTGGGCTCGCGCAGGGCCGCCCGTGCGGCGGCGTGAGCGGCCCGCGCCCAGGACAGGTCCGTGAGGGCCATCGTCCGCAGCGGCCGGGGAGGCGAGGCGCGGGCCAGCCGCACGTCGGCGCCGGCGATACGCAGGGCGTCGCACAGCTGCTCGTCGGCGAGGCGCAGCCCGGCGGTCGAGCCGAGCGAGACGAGCAGCACCTCCAGCTGCTCCGAGGCCGCCATCGGGACGCCCGTGCTAACCCACGGCCCCGTTGACGCGCTCGGGGCGCGAGGCGGTGAAGCCGGGGGTGCGCACCAGCGAGATGGCCCGGATCGGGGAGGTGCGCTCGACGTAGAAGGCGGACCCGTCGCGCTCCTCGATCGCGGCCACGGCGGCGTCCTGCTGGCGCCAGGCGAGGGCTCCCATGACCGCGAAGCCGGCCGCGATGCCGGGGATCTGGGGTGCCAGGAACGCGAGCGCCCCCGACAGCAGGGTGAACACCGCCAGCGGCCACAGCCGGTTGACGAGCACCGCCGACGGGTGCAGCTCGGGAAGCGTCTTGGAGGCCCTCGCCGAGGACAGCAGGCGGGCGATCGGGGGGCTGGTCTGGGCCCGGCGGCCGAGGCGCAGTCCGACGATCGCGGCGATCAGCCACCAGCCGAGGTCGACCACGACCAGGACCGTGTGGGAGCCCGAGGCGGTGGCCGAGGCGAGCACGGAGATCGCCGCCAGCGCCGTGGCGGCGCCACCGCTCAGCAGCACGGTCGTCCTGAGGAAGTCGACGAAGCGCACGCCCGAGCTCTACAGCAGCGCCTCGAGCAGCTCCCGCACCCCAGTGGTGCCGTCCACCGTCAGGTCAGCCTCGCGGGCCAGCTCCTCGGGCACTTCGTCGGAGCTGACCGCGACGCAGAGGGCGTGCTCCAGCCCGCCGGAGGAGACCAGCTCGCGCAGGCCGTGGAACGCGTCGAGGTCGGTGGTGTCGTCGCCCACGTAGAGGGCGGACGCGACCTCCCCCCCACCGATCAGGGCTGTGATCCCGACGCCCTTGTTGAGCAGCACCGGGGGACGCACCTCGAGCACCTTGCGGCCCCAGTGGACCACCAGGCCCTCCCGCTCGGCCTGCGCGGCGATCTCCCGCACGGCGGCCTCGGCGCGCTCCTCGTCGGGGGCTCCCCGCCAGTGGAAGGCCGCGATCGAGCCCTTGTCCTCGGTACGGACCCGCAGGCGCTGGTGCTCGGGCCCGTACACCCGCGCTGAGAACTCCCGCACGCGGGCCGTCCAGTCGGCCAGCTGGGGATCGACCTCGGCCCGCGTGGAGCCGGGGCGCAGCAGTTCGCCGCCGTGGTTGCCGACGTAGGCGATCGTCCCGATCGCGACCATCTGGCGGGCACCGGTGGCGGGGCGCCCGCTGACGCACCCGACAATCCTGTAGCGGCGGGCGATCTCGATCAGCAGCGTGCGCGTCGCCTGGGGCACGTGGGCGTCGGCGGCGTGGCGGACGATCGGGGCGAGGGTGCCGTCGATGTCCATCAGGATCGCCGAGCGCCGGGGGTCCGAGCGCACCGGCTCGAGAGCCTCCACGAGCATGGCGGCCGGGGTCACGCGGTCTAGTATGCCGCGCATGGTGTCCGGCCGGCCCGCTCGTGCACCCGGCGGGGCGGAACCATCGCGACGCGCTCTGAAGCTGGCCGTGATCGGGACGCTGGCAGGGCTTTTCAGCGGCCTGTTCGGGGTCGGCGGGGGCACGGTGATGGTGCCGCTGCTGGTCCTGTGGCTGGCCTACGACGAGCGTCCGGCGACGGGCACCTCGCTGGCGGCGATCATCGCGATCGCCTCCTTCGCGGCGGCGATCCAGGCCCTCTACGGCAACGTCAAGGTGGTGGACGGCCTGCTGGTCGGGATCCCCGGGATGGCGGGCGTGATGGCGGGCACCTGGCTGCAGCAGCGGGTCCCGTCCCACGCGATCGCATATCTGTTTGCCCTCGTGCTGGTGGCCACCGCCGTGGAGCTGGTGCTGCAGTGATCGTCGGAGCCATCCTGGTCGGCGTCCTCGGGGGCGCGATCGCGGGCCTGCTGGGCGTCGGCGGAGGCGTCGTGTTCGTCCCCGGGATGGTGCTGTTCCTCGGCCTCGACCAGCACCACGCGGTCGCCACCTCGCTGCTGGCGATCATCCCCGTGGCGATCCTCGGGACCTTTCGCCAGGACCGCTACGGCAACGTCGAGCGGCGGGACGCCGTGAGGCTGGGTGCGTTGTCCGTCGGCGGAGCCGCCGCCGGCGTGGCGCTGGCCAACGCGCTCCCGGGGTCGACGCTGCGTGACCTGTTCGCCGCCTTCATGGTGTTCGTGGCCGTGCGGCTGGTGCGGGACACCCGTCGCAGCTAGACTCTCTGTCAGATGGGACTCGACAACCCGGTTCATATCGCGTTCCTGGTCGTGATCCTGCTGCTGTTGTTCGGCGCCAAACGGCTGCCGGAAATAGGGCGCCAGCTCGGCTCCGGAATGCGCGAGTTCAAGGACTCCGTGACCGGCTCCTCGCAGGCCCAGCAGAGCCCACAGCAGACGGCTCTCCCGCAGGCCACCCAGGTCCCCGCCCCGCCCGCTCCGGCTCCGGCCGCCGCCGCCACGGTCACGGCTCCCCCGCCCGCGGCGCCGGCCCCTGACCAGGCTGCCGCCCCGGCTCCCCAGCCGGCCGCGGCCGAGCCGACGCACCAGGCCTAGGCACGCGGAAGGGAACGCCCGACCCGCCGGGAGACCGGCGGGCGGTGGAGTTGCGTCTAGCCCCGGCCGCTGCCGAAGGCGTCGTTGCCGGTGGCGGCCCCGTTGACGGAGCCGACCCCGTTGACCCCGGCGGACAGAGCCTCCGGGCGGGCCTCGGACAGCAGCGGAGCACCGCACTGCCAGCAGTAGGCGGCCCCGCGGCTGTGGACGGCCCCGCAGGAGCTGCACTGGCCGTGGACTCCGGCCTCGGAGCTCGCCAGCAGGCGCTGGACCTCGCCCAGCTGGGCGTCGGCCTCCTGCAACTCGGCGGCCCGGCGGGCGAGCACGTCGAGGCGGTAGTGGTCGCGGATCGCCATCTCGTAGGTCAGCCCGCCGAGATCCCAGGTGAGCTCGGCGACGCGTTGGGCCAGCTCGCGCTGGCGGGCACGGAGCTTGGCCACGGAGCCGTTGGCAGGCAGCGATCGTGACGCCATCGTCAGATCAGCTCGTTTCGATCGGTTCGGCGCCTTTGGCGTTGATTTCTTCGGCGTGCTTTTTGCCCGTCGATTTGCTCAGTTTCTGGAGTTCCTGGTGGGAGACTTTTTTGGGCGCCGGCGGGGGCGCTTTTTCGGCCTTCGTTTCTTTGGCTGCTTCCTTGGCCGCTTCCTGCTGTTCCTTTTTGGC
>Ga0335071_10009021_pt1 | contig 10216 bp, 11 predicted proteins | sample Lox_Sample_15_FD_206724 | JGI IMG/M metagenome (GOLD analysis project Ga0335071, IMG submission 206724) | Soil microbial communities from Loxahatchee National Wildlife Refuge, Florida, United States - Lox_Sample_1.5 | ecosystem: Environmental > Terrestrial > Soil > Wetlands | place: USA...
TGCAGACCGGTCTCCTCGAGGTCGCCGAGCCCGAAGTCGGCGATCTCGATCGCGTCGCGCTCCTCCGGCGTCAGGACGATGCCGGCGCCGGCGAGCATCTCCGCCGCCCGCTCCCGCGCCTCGGCGTCCGTCACAGCGCCACCGCCGCGTTCGCGAGCGAGGACGCGTGCAGCGCCTCCAGCGTGCGCGCCTGCGCGACCGCGTCGTCCCGCCCGAGCAGCAGCTGCGCCTCGCCGCGGATCGCATCGCTCAGGTTCTCGAGCTCGAGCCGGTAGGAGTCCTGCCGCTCGAGCTCGATCCGCTCGACGCCGTCACCCCGGCGCAGCTCGATCACCGGGTTGACGCAGTGCCACGGGTCGTCGACGAAGAGCGCCCCCTCGGTGCCGATCGCCTCGAGCTCGTCGCGGTTCGTCATCGCCGTGCCGCAGTCGAACGTTGCGACCACGTCGTGCGGGAAGCGCATCGTGCCGGTGAAGACCCAGTCGGTGCCGGTCGGCCCGTACCACGCCTCGCCCCAGACGCGCTCCGGCTCGCCCGCGAGGAGCCGCGAGCCCGAGACGTTGTAACAGCCCACGTCCATCAGCGCGCCGCCCTCGACGTCGGTGCGCAGGCGGATGTTGTCGACGTCGAAGAGCGCGTAGCTGAACGCCGAGCGCACGAGCCGGAGCTCGCCGATCGCGCCGTCCGCGACCAGCTCCTTCAGCTTCTTCGTCTGCGGGTTGTGGCGGTACATGAACGCCTCGCTGAGCAGGCGCCCGTGCTGCTCGGCGGCCGCGAAGGCGGCCTCGACCTCGCCCGGATGGCGCGAGAGCGGCTTCTCGCAAAGCACGTGCTTGCCGGCCTCGACGGCCTTGATCGACCACTCGCAGTGCATCGTGTTCGGCAGCGAGATGTAGACGGCCTCGATCTCCGGATCGGCGAGGAGCGCCTCGTACGACCCGTACGCGCGCGGGATATCCCACTCGCTCGCGTAGGCGTCGGCCCGCTCCTGCGTCCGCGATGCGACCGCGACGAGGTCGACCTTCGGCGACTCCTTCGCCCCCGGGATGACCTTCCGGTTGATGTCGGCGGTCGAGACGATTCCCCATTTGACTGCGTCTGTTGGCATACGACTACTATCGCCGATGTGACCGAGATCGGCATCGGCATGCTCGGGTACGCCTTCATGGGGAAGGCGCACTCGAACGCCTTCAAGAAGATCCCGTACATCACGTGGCCGCCGCCGCTCGAGCCGAGGCTCGTCGGCATCGCGGGCCGCAACGTCGAGGCCGTCGAAGAGGCCGCCCGCCGCTACGGCTACGAGTACGCGACCGGCGACTGGCGGAGGCTCGTCGAGGACGAGAGCATCGGGCTGTTCGACAACGGCGGCCCGAACTCGCTCCACGCGGAGCCGACGATCGCGGCCGCGCAGGCGGGCAAGCACGTCGTCTGCGAGAAGCCGCTCGGCCGCGACGCGACCGAGAGCTACGAGATCTGGCAGGCGGTCGCCGCCACCGGCGTCAAGCACCTGTGCGCGTTCAACTACCGCTTCGTTCCGGCGGTGCGCCTGGCGCGCGAGATGATCGACGCCGGCGAGCTGGGCGAGGTGCGGCACTTCCGCGCGCGCTACCTCCAGGACTGGGGCGACGACCCGTCGCTCGACACGTGGCGCTTCGACGTCGAGGCCGCCGGCTCCGGCGCGATCGGCGACCTGATGACGCACGTCGTCGACCTGGCGCGCTTCCTGAACGGCGAGCCGGAGTCGGTGCAGGGCTTCGCGCACACCTTCCTGCCCGGCCGCAAGGTCGACGACGCCGCCGAGGCCGCGGTCGAGTTCGCGAACGGCTCGGTCGGCACCCTCGAGGCGACGCGGTTCGCGCACGGACGCCGGAACGCGCTGCAGTGGGAGATCAACGGCACGAAGTCGTCCCTCGCGTTCGACATGGAGCGGCTGAACGAGCTGCAGGTCTTCCGGGCCGACGGTGACCGCGCGCGCGGCTTCAAGACGGTGCTCGTGTCGGAAGCCGACCATCCGTTCTGGAGCTACTGGTGGCCGCCCGGGCACATCATCGGCTGGGGCGACACGTTCGTGCACGAGCTGCACCACATGCTCGACGCGATCGCGAACGACACCGGCGTGGCCCCCTACGGCGCGACGTTCGAGGACGGCTACCGCGCCTCCGAGATCTGCGACGCCATCGTCCGCTCGGGGCAGAGCGGGACGCGCGAGCGGATCTCCTTCCGCACATGAGCGAGGCCGACGCCTGGAACGCCGAGGCCGGCGCCTGGGCGGCGCGGGTCCGCGAGCACGGTCACGCACACAGCGCGGTCTACGACGCCGTCCTGCTCGAGCTGCTGCCGCCGCCGTCGGGGCCTGCCGCCGACGTCGGCTGCGGCGAGGGACGGCTGACGCGCACGCTTGCCGGGCTCGGCTACGACGTCACCGGCGTCGACCGCTCGGAGGCGCTGCTCGAGGAGGCGCGCGCCGCGGATCCCGGGGGGCGGTACGTCGCCGGCGAGGCCGAGGCGCTGCCGTTCGAGGACGGCTCGCTGGCGCTCGCCCTGTGCGTGAACGTCCTGCCGCACATCGTCGGCCTCGAGCAGGCGGTGGCCGAGCTGGCGCGCGCCGTGCGGCCGGGCGGCGTCGTCGTCGCCGGGACGATGCATCCGATCGCCCAGGCCGGCACCCTCGACGAGGAGCGGAACGAGCTGCGCGTCAGCCGGTACTTCGAGGCCGAGCAGCACGACATCCCGCTCGGCGACCACCACGTCTTCCACCAGCACCGCACCCTCGAGCACTACGTGCGCTCGTTCCTCGCCGCAGGCTTCGCGCTCGACGACCTACGCGAGGTCCCGGCGGACGGGGGCGCGTATCCGCGCTACCTGGCGCTCCGGCTCACGCGTCGCTGATCACCAGCGTCGCCTTGCCGCCGCGAAAGGAGAACGCCTCCTGGAAGCGGTCGAGGCCCACACGCAGGCCGATCAGGTGCTCGAGCGCGCCGGGCCAGCGCTCGCGCGCCCGCCCGAGGGCGTCGACGGCTGCGAGCCAGTCCTGCCGCTCGGCGTTGACGCTGCCGAAAAGGACGCGGTTCTCGAGCACCGTGTCGACGCCGATCACCCGGCCCGGGATCTGCACCGTCTGGTCGCGGCCGTCGATTCCGAGCAGGCAGGCGATGCCGCTCCGGCGCAGCAGCCCGAGCGCGTCGGCCATCAGCTGCGCGTTCCCCGCCGCCTCGACGACGACGTCGAACGCGCCGAGGTCGCCCAGGTCGCCGTCGCCCGACTGAACGTAGTGCGCGCCGAGCGCGTCGACGATCTCGTTCTTCGGCTCGAGCGAGGCCGTCCAGACGTCGAGGCCCTGGAGCCGCAGGAGCATCGTCGCCAGCACGCCGACCGCGCCCGCCCCGGTGACGAGCGCGCGCTGCGGCGCCCACGGCTGCCGGCCGCCGATCGCGAGCACGTGCCGGACCGCGCGCGCGCAGATCGAGGTCGGCTCGCCCAGCACGCCGAGGGTGCGCAGCGAGTGCGGCATCGGGATGAGCTGTGCCGGATCCTCGCGCACCTGCTCGCGCGCGAAGCCGTCGAGGCGCGTGATCCCGCGCTCGACGTAGTCGCCCGTCAGGCACGAGTCCGGGGCGCCCTCCGCGCACGCGAGGCAGTGGCCGCACGAGCGTCGCACGGTTGCGCTGACGAGATCGCCGCGTGTCAGCCCGTGGCCGTCCTCCTCGACGATCCCGAGCATCTCGTGGCCGAGGACGAGCGTGTCCCGGCCGTCGGGCGCGACGCCGAACGCGCCTTCGTCGATCTCGCGGTCGGTGCCGCAGACGCCGACTTCGAGCACGCGCACGAGCACGCCGCCGCCGTCGGGGCCGCCGACGTCCTCGACCCGCGTCGAGTGCGCGACGCCCGGGTCGACGACGAGCGCCTTCACGCGGCGGTCAGCCCGCCGTCGACGGTGAGGATCGTGCCGGTGACGAACTCGGCCGTCGCCAGGTAGACGATCGCGTCGGCGATCTCTTCGGGCGTGCCGAGCCGCCCCATCGGCTGGCGCGCGCGGAGGGCGTCGAGCGACTCGCCCTGGTCCTCGACGAGCCGGCGCACCCACGGCGAGTCGACGGTGCCCGGGCAGACGGCGTTGACGCGGATCCCGTCGGAGACGTGGTCGACGGCGAGCGCGCGGGTCAGCGAGACGACTGCGCCCTTCGACGCGCAGTAGGCGGCGCGGTTGCGAAGTCCGATGAGCGCGGCAACCGACGCGACGTTGACGATCGCGCCGCCGCCGCGGGCGCGCATGCCGGGGATCGCATGCTTGCAGCAGAGGAATGTCCCGCGCGCGTTCACTGCGAACACGTCTTCCCAGATGTCGAGCGGCGTATTCGGCGCGTCCGTCGTCGAGCCGATCCCGGCGACGTTGACGAGCACGTCGACGCCCTCCATCGCCGGGGCGACCTGCGCCTCGTCGCGCACGTCGAGCCGGATCGAGGCCGCGCCGAGCTCCCGCGCGACGCCGTCCGGCTGGATGTCGGCGATGGTCAGGTCGAACCCGTGGTCGGCGAAGCGGTGCGCGACGGCCGCACCGATTCCGGACCCTCCTCCTGTCACGAGCGCTCTCATCCTGTAATTCTCTCCGCCGTGAGCGTAAACGCCGTCACCGACGTGCGCGCCGAGCTCGGCGAAGGCCCGCGCTGGGATGCGGCCACGGGCACCTTGCTCTGGGTCGACGTCGAGGGGCGGATGCTGCACCGCTTCGACGGCACGTCAGTCGAGACCCGGAGCTTCGACGAGCGCATCGGGTGCGCCGCGCCGACGGACGGCGGCGACGTCGTCGTCGGGCTCGCGAGCCGTGTTGCGCTCGCCTCGACCGGCAAGACCCTGGCGCGGTTCCCGCACGGCGGCGACATGCGTGCGAACGACGGCGCCTGCGATCCCGCCGGGCGGCTGTGGGTGGGGACCATGCATCTGCAGCAGCTGCATGGCGCCGCGGTGCTCTACCGGCTCGACGGGGGCACCCTGGTGCCGAAGCTCGACGGGCTGACGATCTCGAACGGCCTCGGCTGGTCGGCCGACGGCACGCGGATGTGGTTCGTCGACACGCCGTCGCAGCGGATCGTGGAGTACGCCTACGACGGCGAGCTCGGCGCGAGCCGGACGTTCGCCGCGATCGATCCGGCCGACGGCTCGCCCGACGGGTTGACCCTCGACGACGAGGGCTGCGTGTGGGTCGGGCTCTGGGGCGGCTCGTGCGTGCACCGCTACGCGCCGGACGGCGATCTCGATCGCGTCGTCCCCGTCCCGGCGGAGAACGTCACGGCGTGCTGCTTCGGCGGGCGGGACGGCCGCACGCTCTACATCACCACCGCCGCGCCGGATGGGCGTCTGTACGCGCTCGACGCCGGCGTCTCGGGCCCGCCGGCTCAGCCGTTCCGGAGCACGGCGCCCTCGGACGCCGAGCCGACGAGCGCGCGGTAGCGGCCGAACACGCCGGTTCCGTACGGCAGCTCCGGCGGCTGCCACGCGGCGAGCCGCGCGGCGAGCTCCGCCTCGTCGAGCTCGACCGTCAGCGAGCCGGTGTCGACGTCGATCGCGATCGTGTCGCCGTCGCGCACGACCGCGAGCGGGCCGCCGCGCGCCGCCTCGGGGGCCACGTGGCCGACCATCAGCCCGCGCGTCGCGCCGGAGAAGCGCCCGTCGGTGACGAGCGCGACCGACTCGCCGAGCCCGGCGCCGACGACCGACGAGGTGACGCTCAGCATCTCGCGCATTCCGGGGCCGCCCGCAGGCCCTTCGTAGCGGACGACGAGCACCTCGCCCTCCGAGATCCGGCCGGCGCGCACGGCGTCGGTGCACGCCTCCTCCGAGTCGAAGACGCGCGCCGGGCCGCGCTGCGACCGCCGCGCCGTCCCGGAGACCTTCACGAGGCTCCCGTCCGGCGCCAGGTTCCCGAAGAGGGCGTGCAGGGCGCCGGTCGGCTTGAACGGCGCCGAGACGGGGTAGAGGACCTCACCGTCCGGCGGAGGGGCCGAGGCGGTCGCATCGGCGAGCGCCGCGCCGGTCACGGTCGGCGCGGCGCCGTCGACGAGCGCGGCCGCGGCGAGCTCGCGGATCAGCGCCGGCGTGCCGCCCGCGCGGTGCAGCTCCTCCGCGACGTGGCGGCCGGAGGGCGCCAGGCTCGCGATCACCGGTGTGCGCTCGCCGATCTCCGCAAGCTCGCGGAGCCCGAGCGGGACTCCTGCCTCGCGTGCGATCGCAAGCAGGTGCAGGATGCCGTTCGTCGAGCCGCCGGTGGCGGCGATGCCCACCATCGCGTTCAGGAGCGCCCGCCGGTCGAGGAACGTGCGGGCGGAGGGGAGCGTTCCCGAGGCGGCGAGTGCGCCGGCGCGCTCCGCAGCCGCGGCCTTCGCGCCGGTCTCGTCGGCGGGGACGAGCCCGTCGCCCGGGATCGAGATGCCGAGGCAGTCGAGTGCGACCGCCATCGTGTTCGCGGTGAAGTGGCCCGCGCAGGTTCCGGGCCCGGGGCACGCGGTGCGCTCGAGCGTATCGAGCTCGGCGCGCGTCAGAAGGCCGCGCTCCTCGGCGCCGACCGCCTCCCACACGGTCTGGATCGTCTCCCGGTTCGGGCCGGCGCGCATCGGGCCGCTGTAGAGGACGACGGCAGGCCGGTCGAGCCGCGCAAGCGCCATCAGCGCCGCCGGGACGGTCTTGTCGCAGCCGACGAGGCACACGAGCACGTCGAAGTCGTGCGCGTGCGCCATCAGCTCGATCGAATCGGCGATCACCTCGCGCGAGATCAGCGACGCGCGCATCCCGGGCGTCCCCTGCGACTGGTTGTCGGAGACCGCGATCGTGTTGAACGGCAGCGGCACGCCGCCGTTCGCGGCGACCGCGTCGCAGACGTGCCGCGACAGCTCGAGCTGGTTGAGGTTGCACGGCATCGTCCCCGTCCACGTCGACGCCACGCCGACGATCGGCCCGGCGAGCCGCGCCGGGTCGATGCCCATCGCGCGGAAGTGGGCGCGCGCGGGGGCGCGCGACGCGCCGGAGACGAGCTCGGCGCGCAGGCCGCGGCGAAGAGCATCCTCGTCCACGGCGCGAGTCTACGGCCGCGCCGGCGCGACCTTGTAACAGTCTGTTACTTGCTCGAAGCGCCGCGCTGCCGGCGGGTCGGGCGCGCTTGTAACAGTCTGTTACTTGCTAGCGCTTCTTGCCGGGGTTCAGCAGGTTCTTCGGATCGAACGCCTGCTTGACGCGCAGGTGCAGGTCGTAGCCGGTCTCGCCGAGCTGCCGCTCGAGCTGGCCGCGCTTCAGCCAGCCGATGCCGTGCTCGCCGCTCACCGTCCCGCCGAGGCGGAGCGCGAGGTCGAAGAGCTCGTGGCAGGCCGCGTCCGCCCGCTCGATCTCGTCCGGGTCGTCGGGCGAGAAGAGGAACGTGGAGTGGATGTTGCCGTCGCCCGCGTGTCCGAACGAGAGCGCCGCGACGTCGTGGCGCTCGCCGATCGCGAGCGTCTCGTGCGCGACGTCGCGCAGCCGGTCGAGCGGCACGGCGATGTCCTCGCTGTAGGCGCCGCCGCGCTGGGCGATGATCGCGAACGCCGCGCCGGCGCGCCAGCGCCAGAGATCCGCGACCTCCGCCGGCTCCTGCGGCGCGTGCACCGCGACCGCGTCGTCGGCGAGCGCCTCGCGCAGCTCTCCTGCGATGCGCCGCGCCTCGGCGGCGGCGCCGTCGGCCTCGGTGATGACCATGAAGCCGGCGTCTGCAGGGAGCCCGAACGGGTAGGCCTCGCCGGAGTAGGAGAGCATGACTCCGTCGACGTACTCGATCGCGGCGGGCACGACGCCCGAGGCGAGGACGCGCTCGATCGCGCTCACGCCCGCATCGGCGTCGCGATAGAAGGCGATCACGGGCAGCTCGAGCTCGGGTGCGGGCGTCAGGCGCAGCCACGCGGCGGTGACGAGCCCGAGCGTGCCCTCCGAGCCGACGAGCAGGCTCTTCAGGTCGTAGCCCGCGACGTCCTTCCGCAGCGGCCCGCCGATCGTGACGATCTCGCCCGGCGGGATGACCGCCTCGATGCCGGTCACCCAGTGGCCGGTGACGCCGTACTTGAAGGCGTGCGGGCCGCCGGCGTTGCAGGCGATGTTGCCGCCGATCTGCGACGTCTCGGCCGCGCCGGGGTCGGGCGGGAAGCGGAGGCCGCTCTCGCGCGCGAGCCGGTGGACGTCGCCGGTGGTGACGCCCGCCTCGACGTGCATCCGCCAGAGCAGCGGGTCGAACTGCCGGACGCGGTTCAGCCGCTCGAAGCCGATCACGACGCCGCCGGAGACCGGGATCGAGCCGCCGGCCAGGCCGGTGCCGCCGCCGCGCGCGGTCAGCGGCACCTCGTTCTCGTAGCACCAGCGCATCACGGCCGCGACCTCCTCGGTGGTCGACGGCATCACGACGGCGTCCGCGCTGCCCTGGACGCCGCGCCCCATCAGGTCGGCGAGGTACTGCCCCTTCGGCTCGAGGATCGCCTCGGCCGGGAGGATCGACGTCAGGCTCACGCCGCGAGCGTACTACTCGCTTCGCACGTCGAGCTCGACCGCGCCGTCACGGCTGACCTGCCAGGCGCGGAGCTCGTCGGCCGCGAGGCCGTAGATGAAGTACGGGTGGCCGGCCCAGAGCCCGACGTTCTCGCGGTCGGTCCGGGACGGCTTCGGCGCCGTCTCCGGGTGGGAGTGGAAGATCGCCTGCTCGAGGTCGTCCTCGTCGTTCAGGTCGGCCCAGACGGCCGGGTCGATGTACAGCTCGTAGCGGTAGGGCGAGGCGAGCCTGTTGACGCCGCGTACGTAGCGGACGGCGACGCCGTCGCGGAGCAGCAGCAGCCCGCAGCATTCGTTGGGCGCCTCCTCGAGCGCGTGCGCGCGCAGCTCGGCGCGGATCTCCGCGGGGACTACCACCACAGCACGGCCTCGTCGATCTCCTCGCCCTGCCAGAACGGGGCGGAGAGGTACTTCCAGCCGCCGTCGGCGAGCACGCAGACGACGACTGCGCCTTCGGGCAGCTCCTCCGCCGTCCGCCGCGCGACGTGCACGACCGCGCCGGAGCTGACGCCGGCGAAGATCCCCTCGCGCTCGAGCAGCACGCGCGCGGCCACCGCCGCCTCCTCGTTCGAGACGAGCAGCTTGCGGTCGAGCTCGTCGACATGGAGCACAGGCGGCACGTAGCCGTCCTCGAGCGAGCGCAGGCCCATCACGGGATCGCCGGGAAGCGGCTCGGCGGCGACGACCTGCACCTCCGGGAACGCCTCCCGCAGCCGGCGGCCGGCGCCCATGAGCGTGCCGCCGGTGCCGAGCCCGGCGACGAACGCGTCGACGCGCTCGAGGTCGCGCGCGATCTCGGCGCCGGTGCCCTCGTAGTGGGCGCGCGGGTTCGCTTCGTTCTCGTACTGGAAGAGCATCGTGTAGCGGCCGTCGGAGGCGGCCAGCTCCTGCGCGAGGCGCACGGCGCCGTTCGAGCCGAGCTCGCCGGGGGAGTCGACGATCGTCGCGCCGTACAGCTCGAGCAGCGCGCGCCGCTCGGGCGTCGCGTTCGACGGCATCACGCACGTGAGCTTCAGGCCCTTCAGCTTGGCGACGAGGGCGAGCGAGATGCCGGTGTTGCCGCTCGTCGGCTCGAGCAGCTCCGCGCCCGGCTCGAGGCGCGCCTCCTCGACCATCTTGAGCGCGACGCGGTCCTTCACCGACCCGGTCGGGTTCTGGCCCTCGAGCTTCGCGTAGATCGTGCGACCGGGCGGGGACAGTCGCTCGAGCGCGACGAGCGGCGTGTTCCCGATCAGGTCGAGGAGCGAGCTAGCAACCACCGGCCATCGCCGGCAGCAAGATGACCGTCGAGGAGTCGCGTACGGGCGTGTCGAGGCCGTCGCGGGTGCGGACGTCCTCGCCGTCGACGTAGACGTTGACGAACGACTGGATCTCGCCCTCGCCGTAGACGCGCGTCCCGAGCGCGGGGTGGCGCTCGGTCAGGTCCTCGAGGAGCGCGCGCACGGTCTCGCCGGAGGCCTCGACCTCGCGGGCGCCGCCGGTCTCGGTGCGCAGCACCGGGGGAACACGGACGACGCTCATCTCGCGCAGAACTCGACGTAGTCGATGTACTCGGTGATGCTCGGGTGGTCGCCGCAGACGGGGCACTGCGGGTTGCGCTTGATGCGCACCTCGCTGAACTCGGTCGAGAGCGCGTCGAGCAGCAGCAGCCGGCCGACGA
>Ga0335071_10009022_pt1 | contig 10214 bp, 9 predicted proteins | sample Lox_Sample_15_FD_206724 | JGI IMG/M metagenome (GOLD analysis project Ga0335071, IMG submission 206724) | Soil microbial communities from Loxahatchee National Wildlife Refuge, Florida, United States - Lox_Sample_1.5 | ecosystem: Environmental > Terrestrial > Soil > Wetlands | place: USA: Florida...
GGATTTGGGCGGAGACCGGCTGCACGATCATTTTCGTGACGCATAACGTGCGCGAGGCAGCGCGCCTGGGTGATCGGGTTGTGCTGCTGACGTTCCGGCCGGGACGCGTGAAGCAGGAGTTTCACGTGAACCTGCCGCGACCGCGGCACATGGAGCATCCCGATGTGACGCGCATGGCGCGCACGGTTCTGGATTGCCTGCGCGAAGAGATCAACAAGAGCCTGGAAGCGGAGTATGCCGATGAAAAAAGCCGGTAAGCAGATCGTTTTTTATGGCGCACTGATTGGGATCTGGGCACTGGTGGCGAAGCTTCACGTATGGCCTCCGTATCTGTTCCCACCGCCGTGGGGAGTGGCGGCGGCGCTGCGCGACGGGTTTGCCGATCACAGTTTCTGGATTGGCATCGCGGTCACGATGAAGCGCATGTTGATCGGCTACAGTCTGTCAGTCGCGCTCGGAATGGTGCTTGGGCTGGGCGTGTCGAGCAGCAAGTTTCTGGAAGAGACAGTTGGCGGCCTGCTGGTCAGCCTGCAATCGCTGCCGAGCATCTGCTGGATTCCGCTGGCGGTGCTTTGGTTCGGGCTTACGGAGAAAGCAATTCTGTTCGTCGTGCTAATGGGATCATTGCTGTCGGTGACGATTGCCATGGAGGACGGCCGCAAGCAGATGCCAAAGATTTACGGCATGGCCGGGCGAAATCTGGGGGCGAGCGGCTTTCGGTTGTTCTGGTCAGTTCTGCTGCCTGCCAGCCTGCCCTTTATTGTGAATGGCATGAAGCAGGGGTGGGCATTTGCGTGGCGCTCGCTGATCCAGGCGGAGATGATCTTCCTCAGTCTCGGGCTCGGGCAATTGCTCATGATGGGACGCGACCTTAGCGACATGAGCCAAGTGCTGGCGGTGATGATCCTGATCATCTGCCTTGGGTATCTCGTGGACGGCTTGATCTTTCGCACCATGGAGCGGCGGCTGCAGTTGAAGTACGGGTTGACCTCCTAGCTTCGAGCCACGAGCTTAGAGCTGCGCGGCGAGCAGTTTCTTGAGGCGGGCTAAGCCCGCCCCTTGCTGCCTTACTCCCTCCCTTTCCTTCGACGTTCTCTTCCTTCGATATAATCGAGCCAGCGAGCATGAATCGTGCACTCCAAACTGGTTCCGTTGCTGATGTTTCCCGCCCTATGGAAGCCGAGGTTTCCCGGGAGTTTCAGGCGCTGATCGCAGGTTGCGGCGTCTATGATCTGAGTTCTCGCGCCAAGATTCGCCTGACTGGCGGCGACCGGACGCGCTGGCTGAATGGCATGGTTACGAACAACATTCGCGATCTTGCCCCGAATCATGGCGTTTATAGCTTCCTCCTGAATGCTCAGGGACACATCCAGGCTGACCTTTACGCCTACAACCTGGGGGACGAGATCCTTGTCGATGCTGGGGGAGAGCTGCGAGAGAAGTTGCTTGCACATTTCGACAAGTTCATCATCATGGACGACGTCGAGATGGCGGACCAGACAGCAGCGAGTGCAGCGATTGGAATAACAGGACCGCGGGCGAAGAATGTACTAAAGGCGGCTGGCGTCGAAATCGAAGATCTTGCTCCGCTGGAACTTTGCACCCCCCAATGCGATTGCGCTTGCGGCTGTCTGGCGTGCACAGTCGTGCGCGGGGACGAGGCGCTCGGGGAGTCCTACAAGATTTGGTTGTTTCCGGATCAGAAGCAAACGGCATGGGACGCGCTGGTTAAAGCTGGCGCGGTGCCCGTGGGAGCCGATGTGCTTGAGATGCTTCGGATCGGCCGGGGTGTTCCTCGTTATGGCGCCGACATCCGCGAACGCGATTTGCCTCAGGAGACTGGCCAGATGCGCGCGCTCAGTTTTACGAAGGGCTGCTATCTTGGTCAGGAAATCGTCGAGCGCATCCGGTCGCGAGGTGCGGTTCGTCGTGAATTTGCCTCATTCGAAGTTCATGGACCACTGCCCGCTCCTGGCACCAAGATTCAGGCGGATGAAAAAGAGGTGGGAGAGATTACGAGCAGTGCGGAATTGCCCATGGCGACGGGGAAACGCCAGATCGCACTTGGTTATCGTCGGCGAGAGGCCGCCGGCAACGCATTGCACGCCGGTGCGGCTACATTAAATCCGGCCTCGTTACCGATTATCTGAATTATCTCGGGGCAAAGTAAGGGAAGAAAATCGTCCCAACCAGGAATCTATATGGCTGAAAAGAAAAAAGACAGCGAGTTCAAAGTAAGTGACAGGCGCCTGTTCACGGCGGATGGCGAACTGCGGTTGACGGTGGAAGAGGAAGGTCAAGAAGGCGAGAAGGCGACGCCCTCTGCAGCAGCATCCGCGGCGCCTGTTGCGACCGCATCTGCGCCGGCCAGCGAGCCAGTTGAGTCGAATACGCCGGTGCCTCCGAGCGCATCAGAGCAGCAGGCGCAACACGACGCCTATCGTGAATCGGCGCGCGACATGGATCGGCGAGTCGAGTTGAGTGGCCACTCGGCCAGAGAGCTCGAGGTTAACTTCGAGCAGTTTCTAGCCTCTCTGTATATGACTGCGATGATGCAGCTCGGCTTGATGCATGAGCGAGGCGGACAGCCGGCCGTGGACATTATTGGAGCGCGGCAGACGATCGACACGCTGGGCATGTTGTCGGAAAAGACCAAGGGCAATCTCACACCGAAGGAACAGGCGTTTTTGCAGAATTGTCTTTATGAGCTGCGCATGGCCTACGTTGAAGTGACGAATGCGCTGGCGCGCGGCCCGCAGGCCCCGGGTCCGGTCACGGGTACCAACAACTGATGCAGGCTACCCTGACGGTCCTGGGCAGCGGCACGTCGATGGGAGTGCCCACGATCGGGTGCGACTGCGCCGTGTGCCATTCGCCAGACCCGCATGATCGGCGAACCCGGCCTTCGATCATGCTCACTTATAGCGAGCACCACATTTTGATCGATACCACGCCGGATTTCCGCGAGCAGGCACTGCGCGAGAACATCACCAAACTGGATGCGGTGCTTTATACGCACACGCATGCGGACCATATCCTCGGGATCGATGACCTGCGGCCGCTGAGCTATCACCATAAGATGGGGAAGTTGCCGCTGTATGCGACGCGGGCGAACTGCGAGTTTCTGCGGAATATGTTCCGGTACATTTTCGAGGCCAATTATAAGTTTGGCGGGCTGCCACAAGTCGAGTTGATTCCGATGGATGGCGTGGTGGAGTTGTTTGGGGCGCGGTTTGAGCCGGTCACGGTCATTCACGGGGAGACGCCGATCTGGGGTTTCCGCTTCGGAGCCGCGGCTTATTTGACGGATCATAGTTCAGTGCCGGCGGAGTCGCTCAACAAGCTGCGCGGATTAGACATTTTGTTTCTCGATGCGCTGCGCCATAAGCCCCATCCGACGCATTCATCGGTGGAACAGTCACTGCAGATCGTGGCCGAGGTCAAACCGAAGCGGGCGTTTTTTACGCATATCTGTCATGACCTTCCGCATGAAGAGACGAACGCAACGTTGCCGCCGAATGTGAGATTGGCTTATGACGGCATGAAGCTGGAGTTTGAGATTTAGACAATAACCAAACACCCTAGAGAACGCAGAGAATTTTGGATGATAACACCTTGAAATTCCATTTCTCTGTGAACTCTTCGTACTCAGCGCTTCAGGAATTTGGATGAAGATCTTTCATAAACTCGGAGACATTCCTGCGGATTTCGGGCCGTCGATCGTGAGTGTCGGGAACTTCGACGGAATCCATCGAGCGCATCGCGCCGTGATCGACGAGATTGTGCGGCGTGCCCGGGCGTCGAAGGCTGTCTCGGTGGTGGTCACTTTCGACCCGCATCCCGCTCGCATTCTTCGGCCGGATCACGAATTTAAATTGTTGACACCGACACCCGAAAAGCTCCGGTTGCTCGCGGAAACCGAGCTCGATGCAGCGCTCTTACTGCCGTTTTCGAGAGACCTCTCGCTCATGAGTCCGCACGATTTTGCCCACAATATCCTCAAAAAACGGTTGCACGCATGCGAGGTACATGAGGGATATAACTTCCGTTTTGGCCATAAGGCAGCGGGGACTATTGAAGCATTACGTGAACTAGGGAAAAGCCTGCATTTCGAGGTGCATGACTACGCGGAGATGCGGCTTCGTGGCGAACACGTTTCGAGCAGCCATATTCGCAAGGTACTAGCGGAAGGGCGTGTGAGCCGTGCTCGGCATCTGCTGGCGCGCCCCTTCAGCATTGTTTCCTTCCCAGGGCGCGGGCGCGGATACGGGCGCCAATACACCGTGCCGACAATCAACCTGGCCCGCTATGAGGAGCTGATTCCAAAGTACGGCGTATACATCACGCGTATGCGAGTGGGCAGCGGCGCGCAGGCCGAGTGCTTCGATTCGGTGACGAATGTCGGCAACCGACCGACCTTTGGCACGGACTCGTTCGCGATCGAGACGCATCTGCTGAATTTCCATCCGATTGAACTCACGCCCGAAACGCAGGTGGAACTTCACTTCCTCGACCGGCTCCGCGACGAGATCAAGTTCGCGTCCATAGAGGCTCTGAAGGAGCAGATCGGTCGAGACGTATCGAAGGCTAATCGATACTTTTATCTGCTAAGGCTTCAAGAACCGCGTCACGCATAGGAATTTAGATCCCCCTGTTAGAATCCTCTCCCGAATGAGCCTCGGGCCAATCCAGTTGATCCGGCGGGCTACCCCTGGACAGCGTCGCACGCTGTTGGCGGCTGCGCTTGGCTGGATGCTGGACTCCTTCGACGCCATGTTGTACGCGCTTGTCCTGGCGCACGTCATGCGTGATCTGGCGATGACGCAGGCGACCGCCGGACTGCTTTCGACCCTGATGCTCGTGGCTTCTGGGATCGGCGGGATTCTCTTTGGATTTCTCGCCGACCGCTTTGGGCGCAAGCGGGCGCTGATGCTCAGTATCGCGACCTATTCCCTCTGTTCGTTTATATCGGGCCTCTCGACGACCGTGCTCATGCTGGCTGTCGTGCGCTTCGTTCTTGGCCTCGGCATGGGCGGTGAATGGAACACCGGCGCTACCCTCGTCGCCGAATCTTGGCCGGATGATCTTCGTGCGAAGGCTATCTCCATTGTGCAGAGTTCATGGGCGATTGGGTATGCACTGGCGGCTTTGGTGGCAGCCATAGTTCTGCGCTTTGCCGGTTGGCGATTTGTCTTTTTCGTCGGCGTTCTTCCCGCCTTCATTACTCTTTGGATTCAGAATCGGGTGCCGGAGTCGGAGATGTGGATTGTACGCGGCAAAAGTCAAAAGCTCGAAACGCGGAGTGTGCTGAGGGAACCGCAGAGTTTGCGGACAACCACGAGTTCGACAAGCGTTATGACGATCGCCGACGACAACTCTTTTCTCCGTATCTTTCGTGCTCCGTATCTGAGAAGCACTTTTGTATTGCTCTCCGTCAATTTCTTTGGTCTGTTTGGGTGGTGGGGCTTGTTTCAGTGGATTCCGGCTTATCTCTCGCTTCCGGTCGCGCGGGGTGGACGCGGCTTCGGGCTGATGGGAACCGCGTCGTTGCTGATCTTTCTCAATCTCTTTGGCATGTTTCCCGGATATATCAGTTTTGGCTGGATGGCGGACCGTTTTGGCCGGAGACGGTCGTTCGTTGCTTATCTTTTTGCGGCGGCTGTATTGATTCCGTTCTATGCGATGGCTCGGTCGCAGGCTGCTTTGCTCGTGCTAGGAACCGTCGTGGCATTTTTCGGAACAGGATTTTTTTCCGGCTCGGGCACGATTGGGAGCGAGATCTATCCCACACGATTGCGCGCCCGCGCGCTGGGGTTTACTTACACAGGCGCCCGTGCGTTGAGTTCCGTCTCTCCCTATCTGATCGGCAAGGTTGGCGACGCGAGAGGGCTGAACTGGGCGTTCTTCTTGTGCGCGGGGGCGTTCCTGATGGCGAGCTTGATCGCTACACGACTGCCGGAGACGAAAGGGCGAGGTCTGGAATAGCTTCTCGCTGCTGCGTGGGCGGGACGACGGCGCGAGATCACTCGATGGGCTCCACGACAAACTCTTCGCTTGGAGCGGCGCGCTCCGGCAGTTGAATCACCACAAGTGCTACCAACACCAGCACGATGCCTGCCGTCTGTACCGGGTGCAACAGTTCTCCGAGAATGGCCGCAGCGAGCCCGATGCTGAAGACCGGCTCGAGGCAGCTCGCGACGATGGCCCGCGTCGGTTCCAGGTGTTGCAAGCCGGCGAAGTAGCACGAAAACGGCACAAGGACCGAAACAAGTGAGAAGACAGCCATGAACAGCCACTGGCCAGGTCCGTAGTGGGCGGCGGCAATCTTCCAAGGGGGATTGACCACGATCCAGAAGGCGGTCGTGCCGACTAGCACCCACAACAAAAGTTTCCAGTGATCGTAGCGGGCCAGGAGACTGTGTCCGCCGATGTTATATAGCGCGAATGAAAAGGCCGCGAGGAGGGCGGCGCTCACCCCGAGCAGGTCCATGTGAAATCCCCCCGACCCCACCAATCCGACCGTGAGCGTGCAGCCGAGGACTGCGAGTGCTACGGCTAAACTGCGGCGCCAAGAGGGGCGCTGAGCGCCACGCACGGCTGTATAAATCAGCACCCACACCGGCGCCGTGTATTGGAGGATGATCGCCGTGGCCACGTTCGTGCGTTGGATGGCAAGGTAGTACAGGTAATTGGAGGCTGCCACGCCGAGCACGCCGAGCAGACAAAGGCGTACAAGATCGCCGCGGGGCACCGCTAGTGCGCGGGAGCCTCGTCTCGCCAGCAGGACCGGTAACAAGACCAGCAACGACAAAGTGACACGGCTCTGCGAAATGATCAGAGGATTAATCGCAGGGAGTGGGGCCCCCCCGGGCATGGCGCGCCCGGTAAAAGCTGCGCGTCCGAGAGTCGCAGAAACGCCCCACGATAGTGCGGCGCTTGCGATGAGTAAATAGCCACGCAGGGGATGCGGATGTTTTGCGTCGCTCACGCGATTCGCTCGATTGAATAGGTAATCCTGGCCGTCTTTTCGAGCATTGCGGAAACGGAACAATATTTATCTTTCGACAGGTGCACGGCGTCTTCCATCGCCTTCTCGCTCACCTGTCCCCGAACCCTATATGTCAGGTGGATGGACGTGTACACGGCCGGGTATCCCTCCGCGCGGTCGCCTTTCGCGCTCACTTCGAGACTGGTGAAGGGCTCGCGCTTTTTTTGCAGAATGCCGAGGACATCCGACGCCGTGCAGCCGCAGAGCGCGATCAGAACGAGCTCCATGGGGGAGTTTGCCGTCTTCTCCTTGGAGGTGTCGAGCACAATCGAATGGCGTGACGATGCCGATCCGATATAGCGCTCGCTATCTGCCCAGCTGACCACTGCTTCGATCATGAATTTTCTCTCTAGGACTGGTCTATAGATGAATCTTGAGGAGACGACGCTTCAACCCGCGCGGCTAACGCCGGTTATCTGTCGCAGGTTCCGGATGAATCAGCACGCGGAACAACTCGGGCGCGTCCTGCTTGAAGCGGATCTCTAATGCCGTCTGCACGTCGTGGACACGCGAAAGCGGCATGTCGTCCGGCAAGGAACAATGGCAGGCAACATACAGGCGGCCGCGAATTCGCTTGAACTGGAATTCGTGCATGTCGACCACTTCCGGGAAATTCTTGGCGGCATCCCTCAATCGCCGCTCGAGGTCAGGGTCCTCCACGATCTGCTCCCCGCTTTCGATGGTGGATGGCTCACTCTCGATGTGGGTGAGGATAGTCGTGATCTCCGGAATTTCTTTGCGCATCTCCGCCTCAAGGTGCGTCACCTCGTCGTGCGCCTGCTTCATGCTGAGCCGCTCATCAAGTTCGAGATGTTGCTCGACGTGAAGTTCGCCCGCAAGGTCCTGCACGCTGATGTCGTGAACGTTGAAGTTGTGACGAGTTGCCACTGCCCGAACCCGGTCGAAAATGTTTTCGCCATGCGTGGCGCGGGGAATCGAATGCACCATGACGTCCGCATCCGGCAGAATCTCCCGGACGCGCGCTGTGACCGTGTCGGATACCTGCTCAGAGCGCTGGAAGGTAAGATTTCGCGCCAGGCCTAATGAAACATCGGCGAAGTAGCGATTTCCGGCTTTGCGGATTCGCACTCGGTCGACTTCGAGCACCCCATCGACGGAGCCAATCCGGCCGAGCAACTGGTTGCGCACGCCCGTGGGCGCCGCATCCAAAAGAGCGTCCATGGTCCGACGCGCGAGCCGCCAACTCACGCTCACCACGACACATGCCACAAACAGCGCGGCGATGGGATCGGCCGTGCGCAGCCAGTCGAGGCGATAAGTTCGTCCGACCCAGACCAGTGCCAAGCCGAGGATCACGACCCCGCTGGAGAGGATGTCCGTTGAGAAATGAAGAGCGTCAGCCTCGAGCGCTTGGCTGTCGTATTTTTTTGCCATGCTGCCCAGCGCGCGCGATCTCCACACATCGACGCCCATCGACAAGAACATCACCAGAAATGCGTAGGGCGTCGGCTCGATCTCGACGCTATGTAGGAAGAGCCGTTTGAAGGCCTCATATACGATCCACAAGCAGGTCAGCAGCAGCAGGCCAGTTTCGATGAATGCGGAGAAGCTTTCAACTTTTCCGTGACCGTATTGATGGTCGGCGTCAGCGGGCTTATCGGAGACGCGGACGGAGAAGAACGTCACTAGCGCGGCGATCAAATCCAGGCCGGAGTGTGCTGCCTCCGACAGTATGCCGAGAGATTGGGTGGCCAGCCCTACAAGAATCTTCAATCCAGTGATGACCAAAGCGGCCAAGACCGAATTGCCCGCCACGGCGCGCTTGTCACGCCGCATGGAGTCGGAGTTGAGCACGCTTTCTGTTCCGGGCATATCCGCCATTATCGCTGTCTCCCTTCAAGTCGCCAACCCTTTGCGGCCGTCACGCCCTCAGGGATTAATAGCGGCAATGTCGCTGAGATAGATCGACGTTGCAAGAGATCGGCCGGCCGTTCACGCGAAAGAGCGCCTTCGTTCTCGCCTGCTAGTCCTCGCCAGCGCCGACTTCGGAGCATACCTCCCGAGGAAGCTGCCAGCACTGCATCGAGGGCCTCGGCATGCTAGGATTACATGTTTCTCGCAACTCTTTCCGGAGGATGTTCTTCCATGTTTCGTCAGCTACTCGTGTGTCTATTGCTGGTGGTGTTTGTCAGCGGACAGACCGCCCCGCCAGCTTCTCCCGCGCCTTCAGGAGCTCCGAATGCCGCAACTCCCGGCAAAGCCCCCGAGACTCCAGCAGCGCCGACCGTCAACCCCGACGATCCCGTCGTAACCATCAAAGGTTACTGCACCGATGTTTCTTTGACCGGCGACGCGTGCAAGACCGTAATTACCAAAGCGCAATTCGAAAAGCTCGCCGATACGTTGCAACCGGGAATGTCGCCCGCTATGAAGCGCCAGTTAGCGACCGCTTATGCCCGCATGCTGGCGATGTCCAGCGCCGCGGAGAAGCGCGACCTCGATAAGACCCCCCATTTCCAGGAAGCCAGTCAGTTCGCGCGCATGCAGATTCTCTCCCAGGAGCTCGGCAAAGCCCTCCAGGCCGATTCTGGCAACGTAAGCGATCAGGATATTCAAGACTACTACCAGAAGAACCAGAACAACTTCGAGCAAGCGACATTCATCCGCATCTTTGTTCCTCACACAAAGCGAGTCGAAGCGACTGTTCCGCCGGCCACGAAGAAACAAAAAGAGGCGGCTGCCGCGGCGAAGTCTGCGCCGGCGGTGAAGAAGTCGAAGGACGCCGTCGACGAAGACAAAGATGACGACGCGAAGAAGCCGGCACCCGGCGCGAAGACTCCGGCCAAGAAACTTTCGCCGGAAGAGCAGCAGAAAGCCGGCGAAGAAGCAATGAAAGCGGAAGCTGCACGGCTGCGCAAGCGTTTAGTGGCAGGCGAAGATCCCGACAAGCTGGAGAAAGCGGCATTCACCGCGGGCGGTTTGCCCGGCACTCCGCCGCCGACCAAGATGGAAAAGGTCCGCCGCACGAGTCTCCCGCCATCTCACCAGTCGGTGATGGAGCTGAAGGAAGGGGAAGTTTCGGAAGTAATTTCCGATCCCAGCGGAAACTATATTTACAAGATGGTCAGCAAGGAAAAGATGCCGCTCGACAGCGTGAAGACGGAGATCAAGAACACAATCTCGGCGCAGCGCTATCGCGAGGCGA
>Ga0335071_10009023_pt1 | contig 10214 bp, 9 predicted proteins | sample Lox_Sample_15_FD_206724 | JGI IMG/M metagenome (GOLD analysis project Ga0335071, IMG submission 206724) | Soil microbial communities from Loxahatchee National Wildlife Refuge, Florida, United States - Lox_Sample_1.5 | ecosystem: Environmental > Terrestrial > Soil > Wetlands | place: USA: Florida...
TCGCCGTGATTCCATCCCGCGTCAACATCGGTCAATTTCACAGGCGCATCCTTCGCTGGTACGCAGAGACCGGCCGCAAGCTCCCCTGGAGAGGCAGCATCACGCCCTACGCCACGCTGGTCTCTGAAGTCATGTTGCAGCAAACCCAGGTTCACCGGGTGCTCGTCAAGTACCCCCGGTTCATGGCGCACTTCCCGACCGTCAGGCGCCTCGCGGCCGCTTCTCAACGAGACGTCGTTGCGGCGTGGCAAGGGATGGGGTACAACAATCGGGCGGTACGGCTCTACCGACTGGCGACGCATATCGTCCATCATCGAAAGGGACGATGGCCGACCGATCTAGAAGGACTTCAGGCGCTCCCGGGTGTCGGGCGATACACCGCGCACGCAATGATGGCGTTTGCGTTCCGCAAGAACGTTCCTGTCGTGGACGTGAACGTTCGTCGAGTCCTGTCGCGAGTCCTCTGGCGCATGCGCCACGCCGGGGATCTGCGGCCGGAGAATGAAATCTGGGACACGGCGCACCGTGTTCTTCCCCGGGGACGCGCATACGATTGGAACCAGGCGCTGATGGATCTCGGGGCGACGATCTGTACCGCGCGATCGCCACGTTGTGAACGATGTCCTGTTCGTGCGGTCTGTTCTTCGACAGGCCGAATGACACCCCGACCTCGCGAGAAATCGGTCGGAGAGCCCGCGCGAGGCGGCATCCCGGCGAGGATCTACCGCGGAAGGGTCGTCGAGCTCCTGCGTCCCCGCCTATCGGGTCTGACGTATGTTCAACTCAGTCGTCTCATCGCTTCCGAATTCTCCCATGACGATGTTCTCCGGCTGGAACCGATTGTCGATTCCCTGGAGCGCGATGGGTTGGTCCGCGTGATTCGCCGCCGGAATATTCCTTCCCGGGTCTCTCTCGCATGATGCAACGGTCGGTTCTCCACCTCGATGCATTGCAGAGTGAATTCGCCGCCAAGCGGCAGGAGATTCGTGCGCGGCTCGCCGAATTCTCCGCCGTCCCACCGGAAGAATATTTCTACGAACTGGTGTATTGCCTCCTGACCCCGCAGTCGAGTGCAGTCAATGCAGCCAAGGTTCTCCTGCGTCTCCGCGAGGCCGATGCGCGGAAGGAGGATCTCTCCCTGCCGAAACTTCTCGGCGACAAGGTCCATTACATCCGTTTCCACAATACGAAAGCCGGGCGGATCAGGAAAGCACGCGCGATGATTCCGGAAGTGACCGCCGCGGTCCGGCAAATCCGGGACTCCGTCGAACTTCGCTCGTGGCTCGTCGCCCATGTCGACGGCCTCGGCCTGAAGGAGGCCTCGCACTTTCTCCGGAACATTGGCCGATTGAACCTCGCGATCCTGGACCGTCATATTCTCCGGAACCTCAAACGCTACGGTGTCATCCGCTCTCTTCCGAAGACGCTGACCCCGAAGCGGTATTTTGCCATCGAGAGGAAATTCGCTCAATTCGCGGAGCGCTCCGGGATCAGCATGGATGAACTCGATCTGCTCTTCTGGAGCAGGGAGACGGGGCAGATCCTCAAGTGAGCCGCGACCTCCGTGGTTGTGCTTTCTTCGCGATCTTCATAGATTAGAGGAAACAGCACGATCGCCCACATGCATCCCATTTCCGTTCAGATCATCACGCGCGGTACTGCAAGCCAGCGGGAAATCCGGCACGAATACATGGCACAGTCGCGTTTTCCGCGGTGGGAGATGCTGAAGATCTTCGTCCACGCACTGTTTCACGTACGATTCCGCTGACCGCCCATGGCCGATACCTTTTCCTTCGACATCGTTTCTGAAGTGAACCTGCAGGAAGTCGACAACGCCATCAACCAGGCCCGCAAGGAAATCGGGCAGCGCTACGATTTCAAGGGCTCCAAGAGCTCGATCGATTTGGCACTGAAGGAAAAGACGATCACGGTGGTGTCCGACGATGACTTCAAGCTGAAGAGCGTGGTCGACGTCCTCCAGGAGAAACTCATCCGGCGCAGCGTCCCGTTGAAAGCGCTGAAGTATTCGACTCCGGAAGCGGCCGCGGGAGGCACGATGCGGCAGGTCATTACGCTGCAGGTGGGGATCGACAAGGACAACGGGAAGCAGATCGTCAAGATGATCAAGGACAGCAAGGTGAGGGTGCAGGCGCAGATCATGGAGGATCAGGTCCGGGTCAGCGGCAAGAACAAGGACGATCTCCAGACGGTCATTGCCATGGTGCGCAAAGCCGACCTCCCATTTGCCGTTCAATTCACCAACTACCGCTAAGAGATGAAGCGCGGCACTCCCCTTTGCATCAGTCTCACCATCCTCCTTCTCGGCACTCCCTCCGTCTTCGCACAGACACCGCAAGGAACGCTTAAGGTCGAATTCGTCGACGGATCCCGGCCGCCTTCGACGATCAAAGCCGTCGCGCGGGGCGAGCGAAAATACGTTTCCGTCAATGATCTCGTAACCCAGCTGGGCCTTCCGATCGTTGAGGCCAGCGCAAAGTCGTTCACCTTTTCCGTCGATCGCGGCACGGTTCGCCTCAACAAAGGAAATCCCTTTCTTGTGGTGACCGATTCCCTTGGTCTTCCTGCCGGGTACCAGTTGACCGGTGACGTCATCGTGCAACGAGCGCAATTCTATGCCCCTCTCGCCGAGCTCCTGACGATGCTCTCGTCCCGGGTCGCTGTGAAGATGGCAATCGACTCGACGGGGAACGTGCTGAGGATCGGGACGGAGGAGCCGACCGTGCCCGGGACAATGATTTCGTCGGTCGCGATGGAAACGAAATCCAACGGGATGTTACTCCGCGTTCCGCTTTCCCCGGCGCTGACGGATGTCGAACACTGGGTGACGTCGGAGGGATGGCTCTATCTGACGATCGCCGGAGCGAAGGGGAACATCGCCGCGCTGAACGCGACGAAACCGGAGGGGTTTGTCAAGAAAGTGGAGGCGACGCAATTCGAAGGCTCGCTGCAGCTCGCGTTCCGACTCTCGGAGAAATCCGTCGAGGATGAAGTGAGTCGGGACCCCGGAAACGGCGACCTCGTCGTGATCCTCCGCAAGGATGAGACGCAGGAGGCGCCGAACGTCGACCTGTCGCGCGAGCACGACCGCTGGGCATTCGACGTCATTGTGATCGACCCCGGCCACGGCGGCAAGGACGGCGGCGCAGTCGGCGTCACCGGGGTCAAGGAAAAAGATATCACGCTCGGGATTGCGCTGAAGCTCGGGGCGATCATCAAGCGCCAGATGAAGAACGTCAAGGTCGTGTACACCCGGACAACGGATAAGTTCGTCGAACTCGACAAACGCGGGACGATCGCCAACGAAGCGGGAGGAAAGCTCTTTATCAGCATCCACTGCAATTCGATGCCCCGGAAGCCGAACCCGACGCGGGGTTTCGAGGTCTATCTGCTCCGCCCGGGCAGGACCGACGAAGCGGTGGCCATCGCGGAACGGGAAAACGCCGTGATCAAACTCGAGGAAGACTACCAGCAGAAGTACCAGCACCTCACCGACGAGAACTTCATCCTCACCACGATGGCGCAGAGTGCGCATGTGAAATCCAGTGAGGAGTTCGCCAACCTCCTCCAGCGCGAGATGGAAGCGCATGCAGGCATACCGAACCGCGGGGTGAAGCAGGCGGGGTTCTATGTGCTCGTCGGCGCATCGATGCCGAACGTTCTCATCGAGACCGCATACCTCTCCAACAGACAGGACGAACTGTTCTTGAAATCGGACAAAGGGCAGGAGAAGATTGCGGAATCGATCGCCGCCGCCGTGAAACGATACAGCAACGAATACGATCGCCTGCTTCAGGAAGGAACCGTGGAGGAGTGATCGCCCCCCGGCCGGTCACCGAACAACGAGAACGGGGATTTCGAGTTTGTGCCGGACTTCGGACACCGACGTGCCGAGGAACAGGTCGGCGACCATGCGATGCCCGTGCCCTCCCATGACCAGAATATCGACGCCGCTTTCTCTCGACAGGCGGACGATTTCGTCGGGGACGTCATGGCCGTACCCGAGCTCGTAGTGCGCCTCGACCCCCACTCTGCTTAATTGATCCGTCAGCTCCTCAAGCTCCTCGCGGTCCTCCCTCGCCTCTTTGTCGAACGCCTGCGTCCCGAAGACCTGCCCTGCAACCCCTTCGACCACATGGAAGAGGTAGATCGAAGCGTGATGAAACGAGGCCAGCGAGTGCGCATGCGACAAGACCTTGGTGTCCATGGCGCCGAAGTCGAGGGCGACGCCGATCCGCTTGTACTGTTCGCCGAGGAACCCGACCGTAGGCTTGGGCCTGGGCGCCGGCGCCATCTTTGGCAGACGCCACGAGGCGGGCACCGCGACATAGATCAGCAGCAAGGTGCAGCCGATAGCAAAGGGAACCGCCGTCACCCAGATCCAGATTGCATATGGCCCGGCTTCCAGGATCCACTGTGAGATCGAATTGTAGATCAGATTGCTGTTGAATACCGCGATCACGAAGGCGCTCGCCCACGCGAGGACTTTGACCCATGACGCGTTGGCAAACACCCCCATGAGCCTCCTGTCCCCCGTGAACTTAATCAACGGGATGACGGCAAACGGCAGCTGCATGCTCAAGACCACCTGGCTGATGATGAGCAGATCGTACGATCCGGTCTCGCCCTTCATGGCGATGACGATCACCGCAGGGACGATCGCGATAAGCCGGGTCAGCAGTCGTCGGAGTACGGGGCGGATCTTGAACTGCATGAACCCCTCCATCACGATCTGCCCCGCCAATGTCCCGGTGACGGTCGAACTCTGCCCTGAGCTGATCAGGGCGACGGCAAAAAGGCCGCTTGCAAGAATCGTTCCGAGCAGGGGGGAGAGAAGCTGGTACGCCTGCTGGATTTCCGTCACGATGATGCCATGCCGGAAGAACACCGCGGCGGCGACAATCAGGATCGCAGCGTTGATCAGGAATGCGCCGTTCAGCGCAATCGCGGTGTCGATGAAATTGTATTTGCAGGCGATCCGCTTCCCTTCGATCGATTGGTCGACTGCGCGCGTCTGCACAAGAGCCGAATGCAGGTAGAGGTTGTGCGGCATCACCGTCGCGCCCAGAATCCCGACGGCGATAAAGAGATTGTCTGCCGTCAGCCGCGGGACAAAGCCCTGGATCATGCCGCCCCAGTCCGGCTTCGACAGGAAGACTTCGATGCCGAAGCAGACCCCGATCGTGCCGATGAAGACGAGGATCATGGCCTCCATTTTGCGGATCCCGAAATGCTGGATCGCAAGAAAGAGCATCGTGTCGAACCCCGTGATGATCACGCCATAGACCAGCGGGAGGCCGAAGAGCAGGTTCAGCCCTATCGCCGTCCCAAGCACCTCTGCCAGGTCGCATGCGGCAATGGCGATCTCGCACATGATCCACAGGATGACAACGACGGGACGCGGGTAGTTTTCCCGGCAGGCCTGGGCGAGGTCCCGGCCGGTCACGATCCCCATCCTCGCCGCGAGCGTCTGGAGAACGACCGCCATGATGTTCGACATCAGAAGGACCCAGATCAATTGATAGCCGAACCGCGCCCCGCCTTCGAGGTCGGTCGCCCAGTTCCCGGGGTCCATGTAGCCGACGCTGACGAGATAAGCCGGCCCCACAAACGCGAGAAGGCGCTTCAGCGTGCCCACGTCCTTCGGGATCGGGACACTGCTGTGCACTTCGGAAAGTGACACCTGCGGATGTGCGTCGCGGGAAGCCATCGACTGTGAGTTCTCCTACCGCCCTTGTTGTTCCGTCTCGTTCTTGAAAAGATCGTCGCTCAAACCGGTGTTGATCCGGTAGTCGGAATACCGTATGGTGGCGGAACCTCCACGTGCCGGGGGTTGCCGCCGACCTGGAGCAACCTCCTCCAGCACGTTGACGACGGAACTGTCGCCGGAGGCCGTGCCGAACGTGACGGTGACTTCCGCGGGCAGCCAGCGGTCGCCCACCTGTTGGTTCCGGATACCCGCGGCCATCACGCGGCCATCGAGTGAGGGAATGCGCAGCGAATCCGGTGCCCATCGCTCAGGATCGACGTACAACTGCACACGCCGGAGTTTGGTTTTGTCGTTCTTCGGAAGAAGGATGAGCCGGTATTCCGTCCGCCCGTTCACCGTATCGATCTCGACGCCCTTCTCGATATCGTATCTCTCCTGCAGTCGCTCGAAGTTGAACGCCACCGCCTGTTTCGGCACCATGGCAAAGCCCTGAGCGCTGAAATGCACCTTGTCCGGCTGCTTGAAGTACATGGTGACCTTTGAAGGAGGAACCTTCAGCCGTTCGACGTTCACAGAGATCTCGAGCGTCACCGTGTAATCGTTGATACCCGCATACTGGTGTTCGACGTTCCGCAGAATAGTTTCCGCGTCCGGCAAGGCCGGATGCGACGCTTGAGCCATGACCTGCGAGATGCTTACGAACAGGACGAGGATGACACCGAACAGGGTTCTCATTTGCCCTCCACTCCCGGGATGGTTCTCGCCGCCGCAAAGGTATTGTAGAGCACCATGAAGACGGTTGCCGCCACGCCGATGCCGAACAGCGTAAACCAGACGATGACCGGCGCGCCCGAGTCTCTCGCGACCGTGTACAACCATCCGCCGAACATTCCGCCGGTGAACCAGGCGATGGCAATGGGAAGGAACGCGTACCCTTGGAACAGCGCCTGCTGACCGGGTGGAGCGATGTCTGAAATATATTCGTAGTACCGCGGCGCCTGGATCATCTCGCCGATCGACCAGACGACGAGGGCGACGACAATCGACGGGATCGTCGGCTGGACGGCGATGATGAGCCAGCTCAAGGAAGAGACGCCTAGCCCGATGACGATGGCGGTCTTCGTCGGCAGTCCTTTTGTCAGCGAGTTGACGAGAAGCTGGAACAGGATGATTGTCGCCGCGCCGGTGGCAAGGATGATTTCAAAGTTGGCGTTCTTGTCAATGTAGTCCGTGACGTACAGCGGGATGATGATGTACAGCCCGGCCCAGAACATCACCCAGTAGAAGGCAAAGATGAGAAGGAACAGGATGAAGCGCATGTTCGCGAGGACGATGAACATATTGAGGAACTTCTTCCCCATCGACTCGACCACCTTCACCTCGGGGTCGGGCACGTTGCGATAGAAGAACAGATTCACGAGAAACATCAGCGCGCAGCTTGCGGCCGAGACAAGGTAGACGTATTCGATCCCTGCATTCTTTCTTACGATGTTGGCGATGACCGGACCGAGGAACGCCCCGATATTGACGATCATATAGTAGAGTGCGAAGCCGAGCGACTTCGTGTCGGGTTTCGACGTCACCGCCACGGTCCCGAGCACCGACGGCTTGATGAAGGAGCCGCCGAACGCGGTAATCATCACGATCGGCACCAGGACCCAGAAGACCGACATGCCCGCGTAGACTCCGTTGAACGCGTGCATCCCCGTCGATCCGATCAGGAAATATCCCACGGCGAGAAGAGAGAACGCGGCCATGAACGCCCTGCGATAGCCGAACTTGTCCGCAAGCGTGCCCGCGAAGATGGGCAGGAAATAGAGCAGGCCACCGAACACCGACGAGAGCTTTCCGGCATCGATGACAGACATGCCGAGATGATTCGTAAGGTAGATCGTGAGGATCGTCGCCTGTCCGTAATAGGCCAACCGCTCGAACAGCTCCATTACGTTGGCCACCCAGAAGACCCTGTGAAATCCCTTTGTGAGACGTTCCCGGAATGTCAAAGTCGGATTCCTTGATTGAGAGAGAAGCGGACCGGATGCTGCAGGAAGCCACCGGCGCGGCGGCGGTCATGGTAGCAGGACAATTTCCTCCTGTTTTTCACCCGTTACCTCCGCGGTGCCATCAGCCTTGATGAACATGTTGATCTCCGAGCGGGCCGCCATCTCCCCTTCCAGGTAAATCCCCGGTTCGATGGAGAAGCAGCACCCGGGCATGAGCCGCCGGTCGTCTTTGGTTTCGAGGTTGTCAATGTTGACGCCGTTGCCGTGGGTGTCTTCCGTGATCGAATGACCCGTGCGATGAAGGAAGTTCTTGCCGAAGCCGGCCTTCTTCACCACGGCGCGGCATGCATCGTCCACTTCCCACCCGTAGCACGGTTTCCCTTTTTCAAACCGCTCCTGCACGAACGCGATCGCCGCATCCCGCGCGTCGCGAACGACCTCGAAGATCTTCTGATACTTCGCCGGCGGGGTCCGCCCGGCAAAGCCGACCCAGGTGATATCATAATAGATGGCCCCCGGCACGTTCAACTTTGCCCACATGTCGATCAACACCGTGTCGCCTTCCTTGATCGGCCGGGCGTTCGCCTGCGTCGTGTCGAAGTGAGGATCCGCCGGGTGGTCGTTCGTTCCGACCATCGGGGGATCGTACGTCGTCAGATTCTCTTCCTGAAACCGTTTCATGATGAACTGTTGGATCTCGTACTCGGTCTTGGATCCGCCCGAGCGCAGCGAGTCGCGGATCTCGTCGAACGCCTCTGCGCGAATCCGGTCCATCAGTGCCGCCGCCTGTTTGTGTGTGCGGTATCCTTCCTCGGAGATCACCGAGACGAACGTCTGGACGAGGTCGGCCGAGGAGACGATCTTCAGGCCGAAGCTCTTCAGGAGCTCGATCGTCCCGCCGTCGACCAGGGAGATATAGGGGACGTTGTTTTTCGGGGAGTATTGCATCGCGACGCGTTTGCCCCGACCGAGCGACTTCCGGAGCGCGGCGTGCAGTTGTTCCCATGACAGATACACCACCGACGTCCCCGGCAGGGCGTCGAGCTTGTGCTTTTCCACAACCGAAACGATCTTCTTCGGCGTTCCTTTCGCCGGGACAAAATAGAACCAGCGGCGGCTGTTCATCTTTTGGAAATCCAGCCCGAGGATCTTGTAGGCGAGGAAATCCCGGTTCCGGAAGTCGGTGAACAGCCAGCCATCCATCTTGTGCGAACGCAACGCGGCCTGCAGTGCTGGGAGGTCCATAGGTGCTCCGTAGAAATGGTGTCGGGCGTCTTTCAAGATATCGATTGCGGCATCCACTTTCCATCAACTCAGGATATCTTTTCGGGTGAACACCGCCCAGCTGACAGCGGCGAAGGCAAAGGTGTACCCGACAAGGTAGAGTGCGGAATGCAGGATGTCGTCCCACGGGAAGACATCTTCGAGCGCCCGTGTCCAGAGGGTAAAATGCGTGGTGAATAGATAGGGTTTGATGGATTCGAACATGGCGATCGGGAGGTTCCCGATGATCAGCGACACGATAATCACCGCCATCGAGCCGACGATCGGCCCGATGGCGTTTTCTACGAACGAAGAGAAGAGCACCGCGAGCGACGCGACGCACCACATGCTGAGGATCGACAGGCCGAAGGCGACGAGCATGTGCATGGGGACATCGGCGGCAGGAAGAATCACGATTTCCCTGCCCGGCACGAGCAGGTCGCCACTCCCGAACCAGAGCAACCCCAGGCCGAGGCCGAGGACTGCGAGAAATATGACGAGGATGGCTGCATAGCCCAGGGTCACCAGGTACTTCACGAAGAAGATCCGCGTGCGCGACGGAGGCCGCGTCAGGAGGATGCGAAACGTCCCGGCCGTCGCTTCGCCAGCCAGGATGTCGCCGGCCACCAGCGTGATAAGGAAGGGAATGTGCACCCACATGCTGTTCATGATGAAGTAGGTGACAAAGTAGCCGTTGAAGAGATTGCCGAGGAACAGAAAGTCCTGGCTGAGCCCGCGCGTCATGTTCCTCAGCATGTTCCCGCCTTCGAGCTTGAGCCCGTACTCGATCAACGGGACGACCACGCCGATAGCGATGAAGCCGATGTACGTCCGCCACTTGAGAAAGGTCTTCAGGAATTCATTCTTAACCATGTTTCACCCCCGGGGCCTGCCCTGGAGTCATCGGAGCCGTTTCCGATTCCGCCGTGATTTTGAGGAAGTACTCTTCAAGGGAGCGCTGGGGCACGACCGAGTGCACCGCTACACCTTGTTCGACGAGCGCGCGCACCATCGCCGGCACGACCTCCAGTGCGGAGGCGATCGTGATGAAACCCTCGTCGACCTTCGGATCCGCGGTGAAGCGGTTCTCGTTGAGCACGCGCAGAGCGACGTCGATCGGGCGGGCGTCGATCCGGATGGTCGTGGTATCGGCTGACAGGAGCTCGCGGACGGATCCCTGGACCACGAGCGTGCCATGGTTGATGATGGCCATCGTCGTG
>Ga0335071_10009024_pt1 | contig 10214 bp, 7 predicted proteins | sample Lox_Sample_15_FD_206724 | JGI IMG/M metagenome (GOLD analysis project Ga0335071, IMG submission 206724) | Soil microbial communities from Loxahatchee National Wildlife Refuge, Florida, United States - Lox_Sample_1.5 | ecosystem: Environmental > Terrestrial > Soil > Wetlands | place: USA: Florida...
AGAGGCGCAGGACCTCCTGATCGTCCGCTGTAAAGACCCGCCCGGCGTCATCGCTTAACGTGATGGCCCCGATGATCCGATCCCGGTAGAGCAATGGCTCACCGAGAGATGCCGTTATCTGTGTGCGCGCCAGTGTCACCGGATGGGCGTACGGCGAGTTGCGGTAATCATTCACCAGCAGGCTCTTTCGGGTCTGCGCGACCATGCCCGCGATCCCCTGCCCGAAGGCAAGGCGCAGGCCCCCTTGCCAGTCGCCGAGCCCATGCCAGGCTGCGGGGAGGAGCTCGTCACCCGCCGGCGCGACCAGGTACACCGTTCCGCTGGAAGCGCCGATCAGCGCGGCGGCACGAGCGATAAACAGATTGAGCAGTCGCGTCAGATCGAGTTCGTGGGTAATCTCTTGGGCGACGGCACGGATGGCTTCGAGGCGCGCGGTCCGGGTGCGCAGCGCGGCTTCCGCCCGCGTCCGGTCTTGCAGCTCGCTTTGCGCCGCGGCGAAGAGCCGCGCGTTGCGGATCGCCACGGCGGCGTGATCGGCGAGGCGCTGCAGAAACGTCTGGTCACGATCATTGAAGGGGCGCGGGCTGCGGTTGCTGGCGAAGAGCACCCCCTCGACGGCGGTATCGATCCGGATCGGGACCGCCAGCTCTGCCTGAACCCCTTCCGCCTCGGTGATCGCGACGAAATCCTTGCTGATCCGGGGATCCGCCGTGTACCGCGCGGTGCGGAATGGCAGCCCGGTCGCCAGCACGGTGCCCCCGATCCCCTGTCCCGGCGCAATCGCATACCCGACCAGATCGCCGCGGTAGCCGCCCGCGCGATAACGCAGGACCACGTCGCCTGAGCGGTCGTCGCGAATGGCAATCGACGCCAGATCGCACTCGCACACCTTCTTGGCCGCCTCCGCGACCTGTTGAAGCACCCGATCCAGATCGAGCGACGTATTCAGCGTCCGCACCAGATCGCCGAAGACCTCCGCCTCTGTGCGGCCGGCCTCCGCCTCGCCGAATAGCCGGGCATTCTGGATGGCAATGGCGGCCTGTCCGGCGAACAGACGCAGCAACTGCTGGTCCTCCGGCGTAAAGTGCCGCGCGGGATCCGCGGTATCCACGGAGATGACGCCCAGGAGCTCGCCCCGGTACAGCAGCGGTTCGGCTAGCACACCGACATGGCTGGTGTGCGCGAGCAGCGCGCGCGTGGCATACGGCGAGGTGCGAAAATCGTTCACGATCAGGCCGCTGCGGGTTTGGGCGACGGTCCCCGCCACTCCCTCGCCGAGGCGAGGACGGAACTCCCGCCAGGGCTCCTTATGCCCATGCCAGACGCGCGGAACCAGCACCTGATTTTTCTCATCCCACAAACAGACAGTGCCCATGCCGGTGCCGAGCAATTCGGTCGCACGCCGGTGGATCAGCGTGAGGAGGGTGGGCAGGTCGAGCTCTCGCGCGATCTCCGCATTGATGTTTTGAATGGCCGCCAGCTGCTCCGTCCAGGCCTGGAGCGCGTTATCATGGCTATCATGGCCCGGTGCATCCATCGGGAGTCGCGCTGCGGCGGCTGGGGCATCCCCCAACGCAGCATTTCGGCGTTTTCCGCGTTTCCCACCGTGGGGGACTTTCAAGGGGTCGGTGTTTCGGCCGTGCGTCAATGCAGCCTCACTTCCCTATCCGACATGGACCCGTTTGGACTTGGCACATTCGGGCCAAGGCGCAATGTGGGCTCGAGAGATTACCGACGCGCATCTCCGGTGACCTCGGCGTGAAGCGTCCTGACCTTTTCGATCAGCGCCTGCAACGGGGTATCCAGTTGCCCGAAGATTTCCGACGCCTCTGCGTACTGTTGATGCGTCCCCACTCGCTCCAGCTGCGCGGCCAATTCTTTGACGGCCGTGGCTGGCGCGCCAAAATTCGCCAGGCTGCCTTTCAGGCGATGCGCGGCGTTCTGGATTGCGTTACCGTCTCCAGCAGCCACCGCCGTTCGAAGCGTATCCCGGAAATCCGCCGCCTCACGGAGGAAGAGCGACAGCAGGTCCTCCAAGAACGTCTGGTCTCCGGCAACCCATGCCAGGCGTGGGTCCAGCAATGACACAACGTCGGACGCTTTCCCGGCCGGATCGCTTGCGCCCGTCGGTGAAGGGCGGACTTCGGAGGAGACCTCCTCCCCACCAACCGGGGCCGTCGCCTCATCAAGATTGATCTGCCACAGATTTCCAGCCACGTGCTCGGGCGCGTACCGATGAATCTTGCTCATACGCGTGATCGCTGCACTGATCCGATCGCTCATCTTCTCCAGCTTCTGAATGACCAGGGTAATCGTGTCCGGCGTGGGTTTCTTCTGGAGGAGATGGATGGCCAGCGGGATGGTGCTCAAGGGATTTAAAATCTGATCGCCGGCAGTCATGGCGAGTTGCCGCATGGCCGTAACCTGTTCCAGTTCACGGGCCTTAGCCCGGAGCGTCCGAACCTCGAGGGCTCTCTCAACGGCCAGATCGAGCAGATCCGGGTCCACCGGCTTGATGAGGTAATCGTAGACGACGCCCTGCCGGAGGGCACCCAAGATATGCGTCAAGTCCTCATGGGCGCTGAGCACGATGGCCGGGCAGTCCGGTTGGTGCTTCTGGACCGCCCGCAGCAATCCCAGTCCGTCCAGCCTCGGCATCTCGAGATCGGTGATGATCACGTCGGGCGGGGTCGTGACCGCAGATTCGAGACCGCTCTGGCCATCGGCAGCCTCTGCAACCACATAGCCTTGGCGCCGAAGGTGCTCGACGACCACCTTGCGGGTGCTGGCCACGTCCTCCACGACCAGGATTCGGATGGTCACCAGTTGGCCCCCTACGCGGCCCCACGCCGCGTCTTCCCTCGTCGGAATTCGTGCCCACCAGATGGCAAGACGGCACATGTTGCCGCACGGACGGCAACGTGCGCCTACGTGTTCGCCGGCAATCGCGATATTAAGCCTCTTTAACTCCTTCCGTTGCGCATTGTATGCCAAGGAGCACTGACCTTTCCAGGAAACTCAGTGTTTCGTCCGCACTCACCGATAAGCGGGCATGCTGCGCCCTCTCCTCACCGGCGCAGCAGGCCGGAACTCCACGCCCCTCGCGCAGGCGCGGAAGGCCTCGGGCAAGTTCGGCACGCCACGGAGGTCCTCGCCAGTTTCCTTTTAGATGTTCGGATGTCACAATGGGTCGCGCCGTGATGGGCGTGGCCGGTGCCCATTTCACTGCGAGATTTGAGGGGATCCATTTGGGAGGAGCATGCAATGATTCAGGCGCGAAGTACGTGGCAACGAGGTCAATTGGGCCTCACCCTGTTTTTCATACTCTGCTCGGTCGCCGCGTGTACCCAGGCACATGGGCAAGCCGATAAGACAGTCCCCGCATTCACAGGGCCTGCCTCGTCGGCGGGTTCCGGCGAGCAGACCGCGGTCCTTGCCGGAGGCTGCTTCTGGGGGGTGGATGCCGTCTTCAAGCACGTCCGCGGCGTGTCCCAGGTCGTTTCGGGGTACGCCGGCGGCAGCGCCGAGACGGCAACCTACGAGCTGGTCAGCACCGGTGGGACTGGACATGCGGAGTCGGTGCAGATCACTTTTGACCCCTCCCGGATATCGTACGCCCAACTCCTGCACATCTTCTTTGCGGTCGCCCATGATCCGACACAGGTGGGCGGTCAGGGGCCGGATATGGGCTCGCAGTACCGCTCGGCCATCTTCTTCACGACGGCAGACCAGCGGGAGACAGCACAGGCCTACATTGACCAACTGAACCGAGCCAACGTGTTCCCCAAACCGATTGCGACAGAGGTGGTCCCGCTGAAGAAGTTCTATCCTGCCGAAGCGTATCATCAAGATTACCTCGCACAACATCCCGAGAACCCGTACATCGTGTTCAACGATCTGCCCAAATTGGCGGAGTTGCAGGCGCAGTTCCCGACCATGTATCACCAATGAGTCGTCTCCGCTTTTCCCGCGCGCCGCAGTCCCCCCTGCGTTGTGCGCCCCCGCAGAATGTCCCTGCGGGGCCGCGACGGACGCGGCTGCGGGTTTCCCGGGGAACGATCCCTCCAAGTCGATCCGGTTCGAGATCTGTAATATTTCCGCTTGACGGTGATGTGACGTCTGGAAGAGGACGTGTTGGACTCCCCTGATGCCTTCGGGCCGGGATGCCACCGCGAATGCGCAAGGGGCTGAACGGTGACCGACACCCTGAAAGGAGGGCTACGAATTGACTCGCGGATTATTTCTGTGGGTGCCTCGGGCCGTTCTGCTCGGATTCCTGCGGCGTTCAGATCGTATTGCTCAATCCGCCGGCCTGCTCGTTATGCTGTTAGTACTGATTGCCGCCTGCTCGCGGGCCGTCGAGGTCAGTCGTGTCGCCCCTCCTCCGCCGGCTTCAGCGTCCGTCCTGCCGCCTCCACCACAGCCGGTTGCGCCGTCCCCTCCAGCTGACACGAGCAGCGAGGAAGTGCAGGTCGGCCCTCAGGGGCGAGTGAGCGTGGAGGATCTTGGCGCCAAGCCGGACGGTGTGACGGGTGGCGAACAAGTGGTGGGCACCGAGGCCGGTGGTCCTCTCAAAGACATCTTCTTCGAGGTCGACGATACGCTCGTCCGTTCCGATCAGCAGGACAGCGTGCGCACTGATGCCGTTTGGCTGCGCGCTCACCCCAATGTCCTGGTGCGGATCGAAGGGCATTGCGACGAGCGCGGGTCGGAAGAGTACAATCTTGCCCTAGGCCAGCGCCGCGCCAACGCGGTCAAGGCCGCCCTAATTGCCGCTGGGGTCCCGGCCGAACGGATTTCGACGGTCAGTTACGGGAAAGAGCGCCCGTTCGTCCTGGGACATGACGAAAGCCAGTGGCGCTGGAATCGTCGGGCGCATGTTGTAATCGGGCACGGAAACGTTCCCGCCGGCTCACCCGCCCCCTAGCCGTCCCGCATTTCACGCGGACTCATTTCTATTACTCCGGGCCGGCCGGCCAACTCTCGACAATATTTTCGTATTTCTTTGTTCCAGCCTAAATTGTTATAGTGCAGTCCCTAAGCGGGCTAATCCGCACGGATGCGCAGGCGGCCGGAGGCGAATCGTGGCCGGCGGGCTTTCGTCATTTCCACGGCAATCTCGACCCCGCAGGATGCCTCCTGGACAAGCTCGCAGACGCTGGCATGATACTTGATACTCTGCCCAACACAGCACCGGAAGGAGCAGCTTTCAGCAGGGCGATACGTCGAAGGAGGTGCCGTATGAGATCTATGAGATCATTGTTGCGCGTGCTGCTCATAGTGGTTTTGGGGGCCGGAATCTTCGCGGGCGCCGCAGGCGCCGCAGACCTGGGGATCATCACCGGATCCGAAAAAGGCACGTACTTCCAGTTTGGCCTCAACCTCCAGCAACTCCTCAAGTCCAAGTCCATCGGACTTAATGTCTATACGTCCAAGGGCTCAATCGAAAACGTCTATGCGGTCTATCAGCGTCCCGGCGTCCAACTCGGCATCGTCCAGGCAGACGTCCTGGCCTTCATCTCTCGAGTGGACACGAATCCGGTCCTGCAGCGCATAGCGAAAAAGACCCGCCTCGTGTTTCCGCTGTATAACGAGGAGGTCCATCTGTTGGGGCGCAGCGACATCACGGATTTCGACGATCTGGCAGATCGGCGCGTGGCGATCGGTCGGGAAGGGAGCGGGACCTATTTGACGACCCGACTCCTGTTCAAGCTATCGGAGGTGGTGCCCAAAGAAGTCCTGCTCATCGATACCGACGAAGCCCTCGCAGAGCTGAAGGCCGGACACATCGATGCGATGTTCTACGTGGCCGGCTTTCCGGTCAAGCTGCTCACGGAAGGGGTGAATCCGGCCGACGGCTTGAACCTGATTCCGATCATGAACAAGAGCATCCTCGAGTTTTACCCGCGCACGCAGATCCCCGCCCAGACATACCCCTGGCAGCCCAAACCCATCGACACCGTCGCCGTCAAATCGGCCCTGGTGTCCTATGACTACAAGCGGGGCGATTGCGATGCCGTCGGCCGGGCCGCCGAGGTGGTGGCCAGCAACCTCGACTGGCTGACGAAGAACGGCCACCCGAAGTGGAAGGCCGTGGATCTCGCTGCCCCCTTGAAAGGGTGGGAACAGTACGAGTGTGTGCGGAAATATCTCAAGCAGCCGGGACAGCCGGCAGCGAAGGCCAGCCGTCCTTCGGCCAATCCGGTGATGGACGCAATTAAGGATGCCCTTGGCGAATGATGCGGCGCTGACAGCGCTGACAGCGGAGGGCGCGATCGTGAGCCAGGACGTGGCCGCGACCGACGAACAGAGTACCGGAGCGGAAGATCCCCGCGTCGGACAATTGATTCAGCGCAAGTACCGCCTGACCCGCAAACTGTCCGCGGGCGAGATGGGAGACTTGTACGCCGCGCAGCACCTGATAGCCAAGAAGTCCATCGCCGTGAAGGTTTTCCATCCGGGACTATCCCAGCACCCGGAATTTGCCGACGGCATGCGCGAACTCATGAACGTGGTCCGGGCATTGGCCAAGAATGCGCCCGAGATTGTCACGGTGTACGACTGTGACGTCGCCGAAGACGGCAGTGTGTTTGTCGCGATGGAGCTGGTCGGCGGGTCCAGTCTGGCCGAGCTGCTCCGCGTGGAACACCCACTCAAAATCGAGCGCGCGGTGCGCCTGGCCGGCCAGATCGCCGGCGCGTTGGGTACCGCGCACATGTTCGGGGTCGTGCACGGCGACATCCGCCCGGGCAATATCATCATCACCAACGGTGAACCGGCGATAAAGCTGGTCGGCTTTGAACGGGCGCGGCTTCGGGACGTCGCGCCCGCGGCGCTGCTCGAACGCTCCGGCGCGTTGAAGGCCCATGACGAATACCGGTCCCCGGAGCAGATCCGGGACGAGGAGGTGACCCCCCTGGCCGACGTGTATGGCCTGGGCGTTCTTTTCTACGAGATGCTGACCGGACGCCTGCCCTTCTCGGCGTCCACCGCCAGCGCCCTCAAGACCATGCACCTCTCGAAACCGCCCGCTCCACTTCGGGAGCTGCGATCGGACATTCCGGAGGTGGTCGAAGGCAAGGTGCTCCATGCGCTGGAGAAGGACCCGGAGCGGCGGCAGAATCACATCAAAGACGTCGCCAACGAGTACCTCTACGATACGGCGCTCTATTTTGAAACGGCCCGCCAGGAAGTGGACGCTGTCGAAGCTGACGGCTTTGTCGAAGAGGATGAGGACGAGCAGGCAGCCGCGGCACGGCCCCGTGCCTGGCGCCGCGTCGCCGTGCTTGCGGGACTGGCGATTCTCCTGACGATTGCTGGGCTGTGGGCCCTCACCGCGTGGAGAGACTCCGAAACCCCTGAACCCCTAGCGCCGTCCCCCGTTGCGTTGCCTCCCATGCCGGCTCCGGTCGCTCCGGTGACGGCAGCCCCGCCTCTGAGCGCGCCCGAAGCATCTTCACCATCGGCGGTTCAGGCGGACGCACCAACGCCAGTGCCGAAGCAGCCGACAGAAGCGAAGCCGGGCGGCGGCGCGGAGAAATCAGCCCGGGGCACGGCAAAGGTGGCCAAGAAGACTCCACGTCCAGCGCCACCGCCCGCCGGATCCGTCTCCGTCCCCCAGAGTCCACGGCCGGAACCGGCAGCGCAGCCCAGCACCGAGTCGCAGGCGGATCCGGGTGCCGTTATAGACTGGCTCCTGAAAAGGCCGGGGGGCGGAAGCCGCTGATCGCGCTTATCGTCGTGGCGACGGCCTCCCCGTTTAATGCGCGGGGATCTTCCAGCGTGGGACGGAACACGCGGATCGTGCGCCCCTGTTTGGTCAACCGGGCGCGCAGTCGGCGCGATACATTTCGGTAACAGGTTCGCTCTTCTGGGAAGGCGGCGAGAATTTCTCTCCACACCAGGTAGCTTTGATCCACGAACTCCTGGCGCAGCTCGATCTGGCGGCTGATCAACGGGCATATCCGGGCAGCGCCGGCCACGTACGTCAATCCGACCAGCCGACCCTCTCGATCGAGGTACGGTTCCAGCGGAAACAGCCGGCAGGTGAGCGACCGGTGTGGCCGATCACAGCGGCGCGGGTGGACGCAACGGGCCAGCGCGACATGCTCGGCCCAATTGGCCACGTCACAGCGCTCTTTTGTTGTCCGGGGGCGCCGGCCATGCCAGCAGGTCGTCCGCGATCGCGCCCACGCCAATTCGTCGGCAAACACCACCAATGCCAGGCGCTCCGAATTACAGCAGGCGGGGATGTCCTGCGGATCGCTGCAGCATAAAGTCGCACAATCCCCGTCCGTGACACAGGCACTGAAATCCTGATACAAGCGTTCCCAGTTTAACACCGAGCCCCCCTCGCCGTACCTGCGACATCACCACACTAGCGTTGAAAGAGATTTTTGGCATAGAAGATTTCCGTCATCTCGCGCTTCAGGATGTCTTTAACCTTGTGCCGCTCTTTCCGGTCGAGATCCTTTGCCGTCGTCCCGAACAAGTAATGGTCCAGGGCGAAATCCCTGAGCAGCATCTTGGTGTGGAAGATATTCTCCTGCGAGATGTTGATGTCCACCCGATCGTACCAGTTCTGGATCGAAGGCGCGATGAACTGCTGGATGGAATGGATTTTGTGGTCGATGAACAGCTTCTTGCCGCGGACCGTGCGGGTGAAACCCCGGACGCGGAAATCCATCAGGACTACGTCGGAATCGAAGGATCGGATGAGGTAGTTCAAGGCGCGGAGTGGAGAGATCTTTCCGCAGGTGCTGATGTCGATGTCCACCCGAAATGTGGACACCCCGGTGCGCTTGTCGGTCTCTGGATACGTGTGCGCGCAGAGGTGGCTCTTGTCGAGGTGCGCCACGCTGACCGCGCGCGCGGCACCCGGCGCCATCGGCCCTTCCGCAATGAGCACCGCCACGCTGGCCCCCATCGGGTCATAATCCTGCGATGAGATATTCAGGATCGTGGCGCCGATCCGGTCGGCCAATCCCGTCAGAATTTGCTCGAGCCGCATGGAGTTGTAGGTCTCGTCCACGTAGGCCAGGTATTCCCGCCGGTCCACGGCACTCTTGGCGTAGCAGATGTCGTAGATGTTGAAGGTCAAGCTCTTCGTCAGGTTGTTGAACCCGCGGAGCTTGAGGCGCTTGGGGCCCTTCTTCAACTCGCTTTTCCGCATCTTCTTCATGTGCGCTACGCCGGAGCACGCGTGGCATGGCGGGTGAGAGCCACATCCCGCCTGACCGCACGCTTCAACCGCCGCCCCAGCAGGTTACTGAAGAACCCGCTTTTCGCCAGGCGGCTCAAAAAGGCCCAGGTGCAAGGCGCGGCGCAATCCGAGGTGCGAGGCGTACATAGCAAGTACGTCGCAGCACCGCGGGAGCGCCGCAACGCCGCAGATGGGCGTTTTTCAGCAGCCTGCTAGACCGTCAAGTGCCCCGCCGACCGGGTGTCGGCGGGGCACTTGCGTCATAGAGGCGGTGATCATAACAGAAATCGGAGCCGAATTCCTACTGATAACGGGGACCAAAGCATCAGGCGAATGTCCTGGGAAAATCCCTCATCAAGTGTCGCGGCGTTCCGTCATCGCGCCACCGCGCCGCTCCGGATGGCACGCCACGTAACATTTCGAGCAGGCGATGTAGGTGAAGGCGGCGCGGTACGCCCGGTCCCAGGGGAACCGCTTCTCGGCGGCCAGCAGGAACTCTTGCCGCACCCGCTCCGGATCGGCTTCGTCGTCCAAGGCCGGCATCGGCACGTCCGACAGCCCATAGACGCGTCCGTCCATGACGAGACCGCCACACCCCCACTGGCAGCGGAGGTACGACAGCCAGCCGTACCGGTACTCTTTCCCCGCCATCGTCATCACCCGGTCCCGGTCGGGCCGCAGCGCCTGCACCGGACACACGGCGACGCAGGGCTGGGGACATCCGACGCACGGATCGTGCGCTTGCATCGGGTCCGGCTCGAGTGGGGCAGTGGTCAAGATGGTCACGAGCTGGACGGCGCCGCCGTATTCCGGCGTGACCAGGAATCCCCCGCGCCCCAATCGGCCCAGGCCCGCGGCCATCGCCACGTGCCGGTGGGATATCTCGCCGATCCCCTTCTCCTGAAAATAGTAGGCGTTGGCGGGCACCGGCAGGCTGACGTAGCCTTCGTCCTCCAGAAAATTGGCAAGGTCCAACGCCATGTCGTCGAGCCGCTCCCGGGGCGCCAGTCCG
>Ga0335071_10009026_pt1 | contig 10211 bp, 6 predicted proteins | sample Lox_Sample_15_FD_206724 | JGI IMG/M metagenome (GOLD analysis project Ga0335071, IMG submission 206724) | Soil microbial communities from Loxahatchee National Wildlife Refuge, Florida, United States - Lox_Sample_1.5 | ecosystem: Environmental > Terrestrial > Soil > Wetlands | place: USA: Florida...
CGTGTGCGGGGATGCGGTCCGCGTGGAGTGGACGACGCGGCCGCCGATGACGACGTCGGACACGACGCTCTGGCCGACGGCGAGGAACAGCTCCTCCGGGTGCGGCACCGAGAGGACGGTGAGGTCGCCGCGCTTGCCGGCGTCGATCGAGCCGCGGTCGCCGCCGGCGCCGAGCGCGTACGCGGCGTTCAGCGTGGCCGCGACGACGACCTCCGCCGGCGTAAGCCGGTACCACGGCGCGGCCAGGCCCATGGTGGTGACCAGTGACGTGGCGTGGATCGACGAGCAGTAGTCGGTGGCGACCGCGAGCGGCACGTCTTGCTCTATGAAGGTCCTGGCCGCGGCGCGGCGGTCCGTCATGTAGATGAGCTCAGCCTGGGGCAGCAGCACGGCCACGGTGCCGACGCCCGGCGTCGCGTGGATCTCCTCCGCCGGCGTGTAGGTCAGGTGCTCGGCGGAGGTGGCGCCGCCGGCGACTGCCGTGCTCCAGCCGTGCGACGTCGCCCAGGCGTCGGCGTGCGACTTCGTCGGGATGCCGAGCCGCCCGGACGCCGCGAACAGTCCAGCCGCCTGCTCGGGCGAGAACAGCCCGCGCTCGCAGGTGATGTCGTGGAACGCCGCGATCCCCTGCTCGAGCACGCGGGGCAGCATGGCCAGGACGTCGGCGGTGTAACGCTCGGCATCGGTGCCAGCGGGCACGACGTGGGCGCCGAGGAAGGAGACGACGAGCTGCAGCGGCGTCAGCTGCCGGCTGCGGTCGAGCAGCTCGAGCTGACGGAGCTCCGACGCCTCCGTGAGGCCGTAGCCGGACTTCACCTCCAGCGTCGTCGCGCCGCCGGCGACGATGAGCGCGTACGCCTTCCGGAGGTGGTCGAGGAGGGCGTCGTCGGGGGCTTGGCGCGTGGCCAGCACGCTCGCCCAGATGCCGCCGCCGCGGCGCGCGACCTCCGCGAGCGACGCGCCCCCGAGCCGCTGGGCGTACTCGGCGTGCCGCTCGCCGGCGAACAGCGGGTGCGAGTGGCTCTCGACGAGGCCGGGGAGGACGGTGCGCCCGCTCGCATCGAGGGCGGGCGCACCGTCGCCCCAGTCGCGAAGGATCTCGCGGGTACGCCCGACGGCCACGATCACGCCGTCTCGGATAGCCACCGCGCCGTCGGCAACGAGGTCGAGCACCCCTTGTTCCTCGCCGCGGCGAGGACCTCCGCGGTCGCTGACGCGGACCAGCTGGGCCGCGTGGACGACGTTGAGGTCGCCCATCACGCGGGCTCCGCCTCACCGCTGTCGGCGCCGACCGCCGCCTCGCCGGCTGCCGAGGTCTCCGGCGCAGCGCCGTCCGTCGTGTCTTCGCGGCGGACGACGCTGGTCGAGAGGCCGGCGTAGCGTTGCACCAGGTCCGCCGGGCCGGAGAAGTCATAGTTGTTGTACACGGCGAGCAGGTGCGCGAAGGCCGGGGACTGGGCGAACAGCTGGAACGTGAGCCGGTGGCCCGCGTAGTCGGAGTTGAGCAGATCGCGGGCGAACGCCACCAGCCGGCGCCTGTCCTCGGCGTCGATGTCGCCGATGGCGAGGTACTTGTGGAGGTACGGCCCGGTCTCCGGGTCGTCGAACGCCGCCGCGTTCGGCGTGACGCAGAGCTGCCCACCCGTGAGGTCGCGAGCCAGGTGCATCATCGCCGGCAGCTGGCTGCAGGCCAGGACGCGGCCGGTGTAGAGCAGCGCCTGGTTCGGCATGAGCAGACCGGCGGGGCTCGGCTCCGCCAGTTCGACGGCGGCCGTCAGGTGCGCGTTGATGCCCTCACGGTACACGGCCAGTTCGGCGAGCTTCTCGCGCACGCCCTGGTGCATCTTGACGCCCGTCTGCTGGGCATTGGTGTAGGCGACGCCCAGCAGCAGGTCCGCGAAGCGCAGATGACGCTGCACGAAGGGGAAGATGCTGTACCGGTGCAGGGTCGCGCGGATGAACGCCGCCGCCCTCGTGTGTCGGTAGAAGAGGACGTTCTCCCACGGGATCTCGACGTCGTCGAACACGATCATGGTGTCGATCTCGTCGAAGCGGTTGGACAGCGGGTAGTCGCGGATGGATTCCCGGCCGCCGAAGGTCGAGCGGCAGATGTGCTTCACGCCGGGGGCGCCCATGTCGGCGATGAACCCCACCGCGTAGTCGGAGAGCTTCGCGTCACCCCAGTCACCGATGGTCGGTTTGACGAACGCCTGGTTGGCGTAGGCCGCGGCGGTCTCGAACTTGGCGCCGCGCACGATGATGCCGCTCTCCGTCTCGCCGGCGACGTGCAGGAGGACGTCGGGGTCCTGGTCCTGCGGCCGCCGCGCCCGGTCGCCCTTGGGGTCGGTGTTGGCCGAGACGTGGAAGGGGTCGGCGAGCGCCGCGTGGCGCACGTGGGCGCGGATGTGCTCGGAGAACGAGGGGTCGATCTCGTTGAGCACGTCCTGGCCGTCGTAGAGCGACCACATCTCACCCACGGTCTCATCACCGACTCGAGTGACGATCCCGCCGAGATCATCCAGGACGAGGTCGACCGCCGTCCGCTTGTCGCGCCAGTCCTGCCTCGTCAGCGGGAGCCTGGATCCCGTGGCGCACCGCTCTCCGGTCTCGGCGTCCCAGTAGGTCATGACGTCGCGGGTCGCCTTGTCGTGCGCCATGTCGTAGATCCGGGCCCTGGCGTCCACCATCGGCTTGAAGGCCGGGTGCGACGGCACGTCGTCCACGCGCTCGCCGTCGATCCAGACTTGACGGCCGTCGCGCAAGGACTCGCGGTACTCATCTCCGGTCCGGATCATCTCGTGCCCTCGCGTGAGGCCGCGACGGGGGCACACCGACTCCCGGCGCCGCGGTATACATTCGTATAGCAGTTCTTCTCCGGGACGCCGCCGGCCAAACGACGGCCGCCGTCGACACTCGCCGCGCGCAGCGCTCGCATGAAGCGCGAAGGCCCGGTCCGGGAGGGAGAGCCGAGGGCCGGGTCGGTACGTCCGATCCGGCCCTCGGCCGCGATCCTCGGGCCCGCTGCGCAGCTCAGTCCAGCGACGCGTGCTCCGGCGTCACGGTGTGGACGCCTCGGAGCTTGCTGCGGCGACGCATCGCGTACCAGTAGTACAGCGGCGACACCACGACGATGGCGATCAGCCACGAGAAGTCCGTCCCGTTGACGGCCTTGGCCGCCGGGCCCTCGTAGAAGGTCGTGTTGATGAAGGGGATCTCGACGGCGAACCCGATGAGGTAGATGGCGATGGTGCCCCAGTTGAACTTGCCGTAGGGCCCTCCGTCGGGGCGGAACATGGCCGCGACGTCGTACTCGCCGTGCTGCACCAGGTAGAAGTCGATCAGGTTGATCAGCGTCCACGGCACCAGCAGGTACAGCAGGAAGAGCATGAAGTTCAGGAACGACGTCAGGAACGAGCTCGCGTACACCAGGGCCAGCCAGAGGGTGATGGCGACGAAGACGGTCGCGAAGAGCGCGCGCGTCCGGGCGCCCGGGAACCAGTGGCTTCTGAAGTTCTGGCCGACGGTGATGGCGCAGAGCATGCCGCCATAGGCGTTGAGGACGTTGGTGTCGATGATGCCGAGGGCGAACACGAGCATGACGACGACGCTGAAGCCCTTGGTCGCCGTCGAGATCGCGCCGATCTGGGTGTCGGTCGAGATCAGGCCGACGACCGCGCCGAGCAGCATCGGCAGGGTGCTGCCGATGACGACGCCCCAGTAGGAGTTCCAGAAGACCTTGTTGGTCGCCGACTCGGGTGGCATGTAGCGCGAGTAGTCCGACACGTAGGGCGCGTAGGCGATCTGCCAGAGCACGCCGGTGACGACGGCGGCGCTGATGAAGGCGCCCCAGCTGAAGCTGCCCTTGGAGAGGAACCCGTGGGGCAGGTCACTCAGGACATAGACGGTGGCGACGATCATGACGATCGAGAACAGCCAGGCCATCCAGCGGTTGAGGAAGTGGATGAGGTCATAGCCCCAGATCACGACGAGGAGGCTGAGGACGGCGCAGACGACGATGCCCCAGTTCACGCTGATCGCCGACGTCATCTGGTTGATGGACTGGCCGCCGAGGATGAGGTTCGAGGCGAAGAACCCTAGGTACATGAAGACGACCACGCCGACGACCAGGATCGAGCCGAGCACGCCGTACTGCGCGCGGCTCTGGATCATCTGCGGGATGCCCAGCTTGGGGCCCTGGGCGGAGTGCAGCGCCATGAAGACGGCGCCAATCAGGTTGCCGAGGACGATGGCGACGACCGACGACCAGAAGTTGAGGCCGAACAGCGCGGTCGTGAACGCGCCGGTGACGATCGTCAGCGGCATCAGGTTGGTCGTGAACCAGATCGTGAAGAGGTCGCGCGGCTTGCCGTGCCGCTGGTCGAGCGGAATCTGCTCGATGGTGTACTGCTCGAGGACGGCGGCGCGTTCCTGACCGCGCGGGCCGCCGCTGTCGACGGTTGTGCTGGCCATCAGACCCCCTTCGGACACGAGACAACGGTGAGTATGGTTGACCCGCCGGAACGGAGTGTCCACGGCGTCTTAGCTATACGTATTGGCAGGCACGCTAGCAAAGGGTCTTCCCTCCGTCAAGGGTCCTCGTCACCTCGCCGTTGGGGCGGCGGGAGCCTCAGACCGAGTGGAGCTCCGGCCGGACCGCCTCCCAGAGCGCCGCGTTGTCGCGGTCGGCGCGCTCCAGCCCGGCCGCCAGGTCGATCTCGACGACCAGGAGCTCCGGCGGCGGGGTCTCGCCCTCCGCGGCGCGGTCGGCCGTAGCGACCACCGCGCCGTCAGGCGAGATGACACAGCTCGCGCCCAGATAGGTGACGGACCCGGCGCAGCCGCACTGGTTGGCGAGGATCCACCACTGGCCGTTCGCCAGCGCGTTCGCCGGGTACAGCGTGTCCCACCACGACGCGGCGGCGCACTCGTAGGCGCTCGGGTGCAGCACGAGCCTCGCGCCGCGGCGCCGCATGGTGCGCGCCACTTCCGGGAAGTCGCCGTCGAAGCAGATGGAGATGCCCACAGTGCCCAGCTCGCCCGCGTCACAGACCGTCAGGGACGAGCCGGCGAGGAACGCCGCGTCCTCGCCCAGCGCCGCGTAGAGGTGACACTTGCGGTGGGCGGCGGCCAGGTCGCCGCTGGGTGAGTAGAGCGGTGCGGTGTTGTAGACGCCGCCGCTGGCCGCCTCCGGCACGCTGCCGGCGGCGAGCCAGACGCCGAGGTCGCGAGCGGTCGCGCCCAGCGCCCGCCCTCGCGGGCCGTCGAGCGGCTCCGCAGCGGCCTCCAAATCGTCGCGGAAGCTGCCGGGATAGAGGCCCACCGGCCACATCTCCGGCAGCACCACCAGCTCGCAGCCTCGGCCGGTGAGCTCTCGCGCGTAGCCGAGGGCAGTCTCGAGGTTCTCCGCGGCGCCGGTCGCGCCCGGGGAGGGAAGCCATTGTGCGATCCCGACGACGAGTCTCTCCTTCATGCTGTCCCGCTCCCTTCGCTCCGACGCGGTTCTCTGGCAGAGTAGCGGCTCACGCGGACCCCGCCAAGGATTGTTGCTATACATATAGCCAAGAGATACGATAGCCGGCGGATCGTCACAGTGCCGGGAGACCCGGCGGGCGACATGCGCGGCGCCGGTGGTGGGTGTGGAGCCGGCGCCGTCAGCACTTGCAGAACGGCTGCGACCCCGCGCAGTGTAGACGCTGCGAGAGCCGTGGAGTGAGCGAAGGAGGAGCACATGCGGATCAGAAGCGACGGCGACCACCTGCCGCTGGGCGACGACAAGGCGTCGGCCTGGTACGGCCGCAACGTCATCAAGGTCGGCCAGTTCACGCGCGAAGACGTGGACAAGGTCCACGGCGTCGCCGCCGAGATGCAGCAGATGGTGCAGCGCACCGGCGGCTGCGACCTCCTGAAGGGCAAGGTCCTCGCCAACATGTTCTACGAGCCGTCCACGCGCACGTCGTGCTCGTTCATGGCCGCCATGCAGCGCCTGGGCGGCCAGGTCATCCCGATCAACGAGGCCAAGAGCTCGTCGGTCGCCAAGGGCGAGAGCATCATCGACACGGCCATCACCCTCGGCTGCTACGCCGACGTCATGGTCATCCGCAACCCCTCGGTCGGGTCGGCCGACCTCGCCGCCGCGCATGCCGGCATCCCGGTACTGAACGCCGGCGACGGCGTGGGCGAGCACCCGACGCAGGCGCTGCTCGACACGTTCACCATGCGGCAGGAGCTCGGCAAGCTCGACGGCCTGACCGTCACCCTGGTCGGCGACCTCAAGAACGGCCGCACCGTGCACTCGCTGGCCCGCCTGCTCTCGAAGTTCGACGGCATCAAGCTCAACTACGTGGCCCCCGACATCCTCCAGATGCCCGACGACGTGGTGGACGAGGTCGCGGCCGCGGGCGTGCCCCAGAGCAAGCACGCGCAGCCCGACGACGTCATCGCCGAGACCGACGTGCTGTACGTCACGCGCATCCAGCAGGAACGCTTCGCGACGCCCGAGGACTACGAGAAGGTCAAGGGCGTCTACATCATCACGCCCGAGACTCTGAAGAGCGCCAAGGAAGACATGATCGTCATGCATCCGCTGCCGCGCGTGAACGAGATCACCGAGGACGTCGACACGGACCCGCGCGCCGCCTACTTCCGTCAGATGGAGTACGGCATGTACGTGCGCATGGCTCTGCTTGCGCTCGTGCTCGGCAGAGCCTGAGTCGCACGGGAGGCAGCAGTGAAGCGCAGGATGGACGTCAAGTCGGAACTCCTCGAGCTGGGCCTCTCCGTCCGGGAGGTCCACCTGAACCTGCCGCCCGCGGAGCTGACCGCCCGCGCCCTCGCGCGCGAGGAGGGCATTCTCGCCGCCAACGGGGCGCTCGTGGTCAAGACCGGCACGCGTACCGGGCGCTCTCCGGCCGACCGCTTCATCGTGGATGAGCCGGAGGCAGAGGCCGTCGCGTGGAGCGACGTCAATCAGAAGTGCAGCCCGGAGCTCTTCGACCGGCTGCTCAAGAAGGCCGCCGCCCACCTCCGCGACCGGGACGTCTTCGCCTTCGAGGGGTTCGTCGGCGCGGACCGGGAGCATCGCCTCCCCATCCGCGTCGTCGCCGAGAAGGCGTGGCACGCGCTCTTCGCGCACACGCTGTTCTTGCGGCCGGACCCGGTGGATCTCGAGGACTTCCTGCCCGGCTTCACCGTGATCAACTGCGGCGCCTTCCATGCGGATCCCGACGTGGACGGCACGCGATCGGCGGTCTTCGTGGGCATCTCGTTCAGCCGGAGGATCGTGCTCATCATCGGCTCGCAGTACGCAGGCGAGATCAAGAAGGCCCTCTTCACGGTCATGAACTACCTGCTGCCGGAGAAGGGCATCCTACCGCTGCACTGCTCGGCCAACGTGGGCCGCAAGGGCGACGTCGCCCTCTACTTCGGTCTCTCGGGGACGGGCAAGACCACCCTCTCCGCCGACCCTCACCGCCGCCTCGTCGGCGACGACGAGCACGGCTGGGCCGACTACGGGATCTTCAACTTCGAGGGAGGCTGCTACGCCAAGGTCATCAGGCTCTCGCCGGAGGCCGAGCCGCAGATCTACCAGGCCATCCGCTTCGGCTCCGTGCTGGAGAACGTGGTGGTCGACCCCATGACGCGGGCGATCCACTGGGACGACGACTCGATCACCGAGAACACACGGGCGACCTACCCGATCGATCACATCCCGGACGCCGTCGGCGACGGGGAGGCGGGACCACCGCGCGACGTCTTCTTCCTCACGTGCGACGCCATGGGAGTGATGCCGCCGATCTCCAGGCTCACGCCCGAGATGGCCGGCTACCACTTCCTCTCCGGGTTCACGGCCAAGGTGGCCGGCACGGAGACCGGCGTCGAGGAGCCCAGCCCGACCTTCTCGACCTGCTTCGGCGCGCCGTTCATGCCGCGCGACCCGGTCGCCTACGCGACGATGCTGCGCGAGAAGCTCTCGCGGCGCGAGGTACGCTGCTGGCTCGTCAACACGGGCTGGAGCGGCGGATCCTACGGCGTCGGCGACCGGATGAGCATCGCCTTCACACGCCGGCTGCTGCAGGCCGCTCTCGAAGGTGAGCTCGACGATGTGGAGTACGCCTCGCACCCCGTCTTCAGGGTCCTGGTGCCCGAGTCGTGCCCGGGCGTCCCGGCCGGAGCGCTGGACCAGCGCAGCACGTGGGCCGATCCGGCCGCCTACGACAAGGCGGCGGCCAAGCTGGCGGCCCAGTTCATCGAGAACTTCCGCCAGTACGAAGGCAGAGTGCCGGCCGAGGTGGCCGCAGCCGGCCCCGTGGCCGAGGGGGTGCCGGCATGAGTCCCACGCCGTCGAGCATCGTCACAACGCTTCCCGCGTCCGGGATCCGGCGCATGATGGCCAAGGCTGCCGCCATGGAGGACGTGGCGCGGCTGGACGTCGGTGAGCCGCAGTTCGCCACGCCGGCGCACATCGTCGAGGCGGCGTCGCTGGCGGCGGCGCAGGGGGCGACCAAGTACGCGCCGAGCAGCGGGCTGCTCACGACGCGAGACGCCATCGCCGCCTTCATCACCGCCGACACCGGTACGGAGGTGACGCGGGACAACGTCATCGTCACCCTGGGCGCGGTCGGCGCGCTCATCAGCGCCGTGCGTGCGGCGGTCGAGCCCGGCGACGAGGTGCTCGTCCCGGACCCGGGCTGGCCCAACTACCTGTCGCTCACGCGCGTCAGTGGCGGCGTGCCCGTGCGCTACGCGCTCGACGCCGCCCACGGGTTCGCGCCCACGCGTGCGCAGCTCGAGGCCGCCGTCACGTCGCGGACCAAGGCCGTGCTCATCAACACGCCCGGCAACCCGACGGGCGCGGTGTTCTCGCGCGCGACGATGGAGGATGTCCTCGCCTTCGCACGCGATCATGACCTCTACGTCATCTCGGACGAGCCCTACGGCAAGATCGTCTACGAGTCCCCCTTCACCTCCGCCTGGGGGCTCGGCGAGGACGAGCGCGTCATCGTCGCCACCAGCGTCTCCAAGACATACGCCATGACCGGATGGCGTCTGGGCTGGGCGCTCGCGGAGCCGTCGGTCGCGACACTCATCGGCAAGCTGCAGGAGGCCTACATCAGCTGCAGTCCGACCCTCTCGCAGAAGGCCGTCGAGGCGGCGCTGACCGGCGACCAGTCGTGCATCGCCACGTTCCGCGAGGCGTACAGCGGCAACATGGACGCCGCCATCGAAGAGCTGCACAAGGGCGGCATCGCCTGCACGCGCTCCGCCGGCAGCTTCTACCTGTGGGTGGACGTCGGCTGTGAGGACTCGTGGGCGTTCGCCGACGGGCTGCTTGAGGAGAGGCACGTGGCGCTCGCGCCCGGCGAGGCCTTCGGCGAGCAGGGCAGGGGCCACGTGCGCATCAGCCTCGCATCGCCTGAGGACCAGGTCCGCCGAGGAGCGCGCGAGCTGGCGAGCTTCTGCCGCGAGCAGGGGCTGATCGCATGAGCCTGCTCGTCCGCGGCGGGACGGTCGTCAGCTCGGAGGGCCGCCGCGCGGCCGACGTCCTCTGCGAGGACGGCGTGATCGCGGGGGTGCTCGATCCCGGGACCGAGGTCGCGGCCGACGAGGTCGTCGACGCGACCGGCTTGCTCGTCTTCCCGGGCTTCATCGACCCGCACATCCACCCGCGCGACCCGGGCGACACGCACAAGGAGGACTTCGCCCACGCCAGCCGCGCGGCGGCGGTCGGCGGCATCACGACCCTCCTCGTCATGCCCAACGCCGTGCCGCCGGTGACGGACGCCGCCTCGTATCGGCGCCGCGCCGAGGAGCACGGCGCCGTCGCCCACGTGGACTTCGGCCTCTGGGGCCTGTCGCTCGGCACGGCCAACATCGGCGATCTCGCCGGGCTGTTCGCGGAGGGCGCGGTCGCGGTCAAGCTCTTCTGGGGCTACGCCCTCGACAAGGAGTCGAAGCGGCTCGTCTACAACACCGCGGACAAGGCACCGGAGGACGTGATCCCGCCGGCGACGACGGGCGAGGTCCTGCAGATCTTCCAGGCCGTGGCCGGCGCAGGCGGCATCCTCGCGGCGCACTGCGAGGACCGTGACATCCTCGAGGTGGGCCAGCGTCGGCTCGGGCACGCTCCGGAGGCGTACGCCGAGCTCAGGGTCGCGCGACCGGAGGTCGCCGAGTCGAGCTCGGTCGCCGTCGGCATCGAGCTCGCCCGCGCC
>Ga0335071_10009027_pt1 | contig 10210 bp, 8 predicted proteins | sample Lox_Sample_15_FD_206724 | JGI IMG/M metagenome (GOLD analysis project Ga0335071, IMG submission 206724) | Soil microbial communities from Loxahatchee National Wildlife Refuge, Florida, United States - Lox_Sample_1.5 | ecosystem: Environmental > Terrestrial > Soil > Wetlands | place: USA: Florida...
CGGGTCGATGGCGACCGCCTCGCAGCCCGTCCTCACGTCGATCCCGAGGTTCGCCTTGAAGTACTGCTCGTTCGCGACGAGGAGGCTCGACTCCTTCGGGATGACGCCCGAGACGTGGTACGGGAGGCCGCAGTTCGCGTACGAGACGAACGGCCCCTTCTCCACCATGAGGATCTCGGCCTTCTCGTCCAGGCGCCGCAGCCGCGCCGCGCACGACGCCCCGCCCGCCACTCCGCCCACGATGACGACTTTCATCGTCCCGTCTCCTGCGCCGCGAGGACCTTCGCCCGAAGCACCATCCGGTCGGGGGTGAGCGTGCAGGTCCACGGACAGCCCGAGTTCTTCCAGCCGTTTCGCATCCGCATGCCGTGGAACACGCTCCCCGCGTCTTCCACCTTGTCGCCCTCGAACCCGTCCACGACGTTCCAGGCGTTCTTGAATCCCGCCTGCGCGAGCAGGTTCACGGCGATCGCGCTGCGGCCGCCGGACCGGCACAGCAGCATGAGGACGTCGTCGGGCTTCGCGACTTCCTTCACCCGGGAGACGAAATCGGGAAGGGCCGCCATCGGGAAGCACTTCTTGGCGTCGTCCCACTCGTACGACTGGACGGCGACCGGGACCTTCCAGGCCATGGTCGGATGGCCGACGAAGTGAAGCTCCTCGGGCGTTCGGACGTCGAGAATCTTCACGTTGTCCGGCGCGGCCTGCCACTTCGCGAACGCCTCTTTCGCGGTGACGTACAGCCCGAGGGCGGTCTGCTTTCCCTTGGGCAGACCGGTTTCCTGTTCGCTCACGCTTCGTCTCCTTTTCCGGCTCGCGCGGCGACGACGCCTCCGGCCTTCGCGCGCGAGGCCGCGATGGCGGCGGCCACGACGTCGAGGAGGGCGTCGCCGTCCACGGGCTTCTTCAGGTAGGCGACGGCGCCCGCCGCGACGACGCGCTCGCCGGCCTCAGGGATGTCGTGGCCCGTGATGACGACGATCGGCAGGCCGGGCGCCGTGCGCGCGAGCCGCGCCTGGACCTCGAACCCGTTCAGGCCCGGCATGTGCAGGTCGAGAACGACACAATCCGGCGCGTGCTGTCCTGCGCGAGCCAGGAAGGCTTCCCCCGACTCGAACGTCTCCACGTCGTACCCCGCGGTGCCCATCAGGCGCGACAGCGCTTTGCGGATCGCCTCCTCGTCGTCGACGACGGCGATGACTGGTCGGACGCTGGACACGCCGCAACGTTGGGCGTTGGCGCGCCGGCCGGTCAATTGGACCTTGGTCTAACGAGTCCCGGTCAGAACCGGTAGCCGAGGCCGAAGAGAAAGACGTCCGTGTCCTTGTTGTACGTCGTGAACGTCCGGTTCCAGCTGAAGCGGCCGTCCCAGTGCCTCGCGAACCGGTAGCTCACGCTCGGGGTGATCATGCCGGCGATGGTGCCGCTGCCCTGGCCGGACGCAGTCGCATTATTCTGCGTGTCCACGGCGAGGTACGGGCCGATCCCGATGCCCAGCGCCATGCGGCCGTCGAAGAACGCGCGGCCGAACCATCCCTGCAGGATGAAACCGCCGCGGCGGATGAGGTCGGGGTTTCCCTCGTAGAGGAACGAGAGGGAAAGGTCGAAGTACCGGCTCAGGCCCCTGCGGTACTCGAGCGCCGCCGCGATGCTGTTCTGGCTGTTGAAGCTGTTCACGACCGTCTGGCCCACGTAGGCGGTGATCTCGTTCCGCGTGGTCGGCTCCTCCTGCCGGAGGGCTTCCGGCCGGGGGCCCGGGACGTCGGGCGCCGTGAGCTGGTAGCCGACGCCGAGGAGGAAGTTCCACGTGTCGACGGTCGTCGACGGCGTCCAGGTGCGGTTCACCTGGAGGCGCGAAACCCAGCGCTTGCCCATGTAATAGGCCGCGTCGAAGCTCGCGATCCCGCCCCAGCCGTGGACGTTCTCGTACGTTCCCTCTGCGAGCCCTTCCTGGGTGTCGTAGAAGCGGTAGACGCCCGCGCCGAGGGCGAGCGAGAGCCGACGGTCGAGGATGTTCTCGCGCGCCCAGAGCGAGACCGAGTGGCCGTCCCGGTGGTGCCCGGAGATGTGGCCCTCGTTCAACCAGGAATACGAGAACTCGAAATGCTCTCCGAGACCCTGGCGGTACTCGATCTTCCATGCGTAGGTGCTCTCGCTCAGGTCGAAGGACGTCGATTTGCCGCCGAAAAGCGTGAACTCCTGGGCCGCCCCCGGAGAAGCGATTCCGAGGAAAACCAGGCCGCCCAGAATCGAAATGGCCCTGCTGAATGCCCGCGATCTCGACATCCCCGCACATTGTGCGCCGTGAGGGCCCCCGTCAATTGGACCTTGGTCCAAACGGTCCGGCCACGCGGCCCGCACAGCAATTCTGGAAAGTCACGCGTCTTGCGCCGGGCGACGACATTGGACTTCGCCTGATTCATCCTGCCCCAAGCTCCGAGGCGCCTCCCCGACCTAGAATGCGCGCGCTTTGATGCACCTGAGCTGGGTGACGGCGGCGTGGTCGGCGGCGATCGCCGCATGCGTGACGATCGCCCTGCAGCACGTCTGGGTGTGGGTGAAGGACCGGTCCGCGATCGACCACCTCGTCACCGCTGCGGCGATGCTCGGGACGGCCGGCGTCGGCGTCTGCGAACTCCTCCTGATGCGTGCGTCTACTCCGGAAGAATTCGCGTTCGTCCTCCGCTGGGTGCAGGCGCCCGTTGCGGTGACCGTCGTCGCCCTCATCGTCTTCGTGCGCTCCCACCTTCATGCCGGACGGGTCTGGCTCTTCTGGGCCGTGATCGGCACGCGCGTGGCGGCAAGCCTCGTGGTGAACTTTCTCGTCACCGGGGGCGTGATCTACAGCGAGGTCGTGCGCCTTCAGCCGGTCACGTTCCTCGGGGAGACGGTCTCGACCGCGGAAGGGATTCAGTCGCCGTGGGTCCTGCTCGGCCGGCTGGGCACGATCCTCATGCTCGCGTACTTCATCGACGCGGCCATCACGATCTGGCGCCGCGGGGACCGCCGCCGCGCCGTCGTCGTGTGCGGCAGCATGATCATCTACGGCGCCGTCGGCGTCGTCCACGTGGCCCTGATCCACTCGGGAAGGTTGAGGAGCCCCTACCTGCTGACGTTCGCTTTTCTCGGGATCACGGCCGCGATGAGCTACGAGCTGGCTGCGGACGTCCTGCGCGCCCGGGATCTCGCCGAGAGCCTCCGGGTCAGCGAGGCGAAGGCGCGGGAGAGCGCGGAGCGCCTCGGGCTCGCGATCCGGGCCGCTTCGATCGTGATCTGGGTCTGGGACATCGTCAAGGACGAGTTCTGGATTTCGCCGGAGACGCGCGCTTTGCGGGGCTTCGAGAGCTCGGAGCGGATCACGCTCGACCGCTATCTGGATGCCGTCCATCCGGCCGACCGCGAGAATGCACGCGAGAGGATCGGGGTGGCCCTCGCGGGGAATGGCATCTTCGAGAACGAGTACCGCTTCCTCGGCCCCGGGGGCGAGCGGTGGTTTTCCGTGAAGGGCATAGTCGAGCGCGACGCCGGCGGGCGCGCGGTCCGCATGCGCGGCGCGTCCCTCGACATCACGGCGCGCAAGGCCGCGGAGGCGCAGCTGCTGTTGCAGCGGGAAGAGCTCGCGCACCTCTCACGGGTCACGATGGTCGGCGAGCTGTCGGGCTCGCTCGCGCACGAGCTGAACCAGCCCCTGACCGCGATCCTGAGCAACGCGCAGGCCGCCCAGCGCCATCTCGCGCACGCGGCGCCGGACCTCGGGGAGGTGCGGGAGATCCTCGGGGACATCGTCTCGGAGGACAAGCGCGCCGGCGAGGTGATCCGCCGGCTGCGTCTCCTGCTCCGCAAGGGCGAAGTGAGCCACCAGAGGCTCGACCTTTCCGAGGTCGTCGCGGACGTCATGAAGATCACGCGAAGCGACCTCGTGAGCCGGGGCATCACCGCGTCGGTCAACGCGGCGGCCGACCTCCCCGCCGTCGCCGGAGACCGCGTCCAGCTCCAGCAGGTCCTCCTGAACCTCGTCGTCAACGGGTGCGACGCGATGGCGGGTGAACCCGTTGCCGGAGAACGGAGGCTGACGGTCCGCGTCGGGCCGGAAAGCGCCGGCGCCGTCCGGGTGTCGGTTGAAGACCACGGCCCGGGGATTCCGGCCGAGAGGCTCACGGGCGTCTTCGACCCGTTCTTCACGACGAAAGCGCAGGGGCTCGGACTCGGGCTCGCGGTCTGCCGGACGATCATCGACGCCCACGGAGGCCGGATCTGGGCCGAGAACAACCGGGACGGATCCGGCGCTTCGTTCCACTTCACGATTCCAGCGGCGGGGCCGGCATGAAGGATCGCGCACCGACCGTCTTCGCGGTGGACGACGAGCCCGCGACGCTGAAGGCCATCGCGCGGCTCCTGCGCGCGGCCGGCTGGACCGTGGCGCCCTACGCGTCCCCGGCGGAGTTCCTCGAGCGCGTGGATCCCGACGCGCCGGGCTGCCTCGTCCTGGACATGTCGATGCCCGGGATGACGGGGCTCGAGGTGCAGCTCGCGCTCGAGGCGCGCGGCGTCGCGCTTCCGGTCGTGTTCCTCACGGGGCGGGCCGACGTGCCGTCGAGCGTCAAGGCGATGAAGCGGGGCGCCGCGGACTTCCTGACGAAGCCCGTGGACGAACGCGACCTCCTCGCGGCCATCGAACGCTCCGTCGAGAAGGACGCGGCCGCCCGGAGGGATCGGGCGGAGGTCGCGGAGATCACGGAGCGCCTCGCGACCCTGACGCCGCGGGAACGCGAGGTGCTTGCGCGCGTGATCTCGGGAAAGCTGAACAAGCAGATCGCGGCCGACCTCGGCACGGTCGAGAAGACCGTCAAGGTCCACCGGGGCCGCGTGATGGCGAAGATGAACGCGTCATCCGTCGCCGACCTCGTCCGGCTCGCCGAGCGCGCCGGAGTCCGGCGGGCGTGATTCCGGTTGGCGGCAACCGGCGAACGCCGGGTCCCCCCTCAGAACGCGATGCCGACGTAGACGAGCGGACCGCTGTACTTGTAGTCGATCGCGAGGTCCAGCGCCTCGCCGGTGTGCGAGAAGGACATCTTCGTGTACTGGTAGAGCGCGCCGACGCCGACGTTCTGCGTGAAGAAGTAATCGAGGCCCCCGCGGAAGTCCGTCATCTCACCGTGGTACGAGTCGACGGTTCCCGTGATGCCCTTGAACGCCGCCCGCGCGAAGAGGCGGGGATAGAGCGAGTAGACGAAGTAGGCCTTAACGGCCGGAATCGGCGCCACGAGGTTGCGCGACTGGGCGCTTCCGGAGGCCGAACCGCTCTGCCCGCCGCCCGAGACCGATCCGGAGGCCGAGACGTCGAAGGCGTTGAAGTACGCCGAGACCCCGAGTCCGAGACCGAACTCGAGATCGCCGTTGTTGATGAACGAGTACGAGTAGTAGAGCTCACCGAGCGTGGACCGCATCCGCGTGTCGAGCTGCGCCCCGACGTGGTACGTCGTGTCGCCGATGGTGACGTCCTTGTCCAGGGTGTGCGTCGCCGAGCGGGACCAGCCGCGATAGGCGAAGTCGAGGCGCCCGTGCCGCCCGAACCGCCAGTATCCGTCGCCCGCAAACGTGACCTTGTGCGTGTCCTGGCCGAGGTCCTCGAGGTTGATCGACGTGCCCGCCGTCCCGGCGGAGTTCGAGAGGCTGATCGTCGTGTCGAACGTCTGGAAGAACCCGCCCATATCGAGGCGGAAGCGCTCGTCCATGCCCTTCTGCTGCATGTAATAGGCGGAGTTCTGGGCGAGCGAAGGCGCCGCGAGAAGCGTGGCGACGGCAGCCACGGCGACCGATCGGAAAAGTCTCATGTGTCCCCCCTGCTTCTGTCAGTTTAAGGCCTGAGAACCGGAAAAGCCCCTGCCCGGCATTGGACCTTGGTCCAACGACACGAAAGAAAAGGGCCGCCCCCTTGCGGAGGCGGCCCCAACGGGGAACGATCCGGTTCAGTTCGCGGAGACGGGCTTGATCTCGCCGACCGCGGCGACGATCTCGACGCGGCGGTTTTTCGCGCGCCCTTCCTTCGTCGCGTTGTCGGCCACGGGGCTGGCCGGGCCGAGGCCCTGGAACGCAAGACGCGTGTCGGCCACGCCCTGCGCCTTGAGGAAGTCGTAGACGGCCTTCGCGCGCGCCTCCGAGAGCTTCTGGTTCGCCGCGGCGTTGCCGGTCGAGTCCGTGTAGCCCTCGACGCGCATGTTGACCGCCGGGAACACCTGCGCGATGCCCGCGAGCTTGGCGAGCGTGAGCTGGGCGGACGTCTTCAGGACGGCCTTGCCGGTCTCGAACGAGATCCCGGGCAGGCTCATGACGGCGCCGCGGGCGCTGTCGCGGGTGTCGCCGATCAACGCCATCGAGCTCTTCAGACGCCCTTCGAGCTCGGCCTTCTCCTTCTTGAGCTGGGCCTGGTCGGCCAGGAGCTTGGCTTTGTCGGCCTCGAGCTTGGCCTGCGCCTCCTTGAGCTGGGCGACGTTCATCTGGCTCTCGGCGAGCGCCGCCTTCTTGGCGGCCTCGGCGTCGGCCTCGAGCTTGCGACCGTAGTCGCGCATGGACTCGGCCGACAGGGCCACGGTGCGCCGCGAATAGTCCCTGATGACCTTGGCGCTGCCGCCTCCCTTGGCCGAGTTCTCGGCCTGCGCGAGCGTCTGCTGGGCTTCTTCCGTAGCCTTCGGGTTGAGAGCCGCGGCCCCCGTCTTCTGGGCGACGGCCACGGCACGCTCGGCCTGCACGAGGCAGACGGGCTTCTTGTCCTTGTACGAGAGGGTCGCGATCGTGGTCACGTCCGCCTTGGCGGCCATCGTGCGGAAGCCGTTGAACACGAACGGCGTGCTCTGGGTCTTCTTCGCGTCGGCCGCGCCGGAGGAGGCGACGACGAGGTCGCCCGGCTTGCCGACGAGGTAGTAGGGCTCGGCCGTCACGAGGATGCCGAACTGCTTTTTCGGGGTCGAGTACGTGCCCGAGCCCGAGTCATTGGCCTCCTCGACGATCAGCTCGCCGAGGTTCTCGACGGCGCCGTCGCGCGTCACGGCCCACACGACGTACGACGAGATGTCGCCGCCGAAGAGGATCGCAGGCTCCATCTTCTTGAACGAAACTTCGACTTTCGCCTGGCCGCCCGCGTACTTGACGGACGCCTCGAACTTCGCGGCGTTCGGCGCCGCGCCCGTCCGGGCCATCGGAAGGTCGATCGTCGTGCCGTCCGGGAACGTGACGGCCGAGAGGTTGAAATCCGCCGCATAGGCGGAAGCGGCCGCGAACATCGCCACGACGGCGGCGCACGCGAGCGCGCGGACGAGAGCGTATCGGGACTTCATGGTTCCTCCTGAATCAAAATCAACTGATCGTCCGCGGATGATCCGCGTCCGCTGCTGATGTGTGGATTGGCACTCTATGACAAAGCGGCAGAATCCGCGAGGATCGCGCGAGAGAAGGGGCCGGACAGATTGCCCGGATGGGCGTCCTTACTTCCCGAATCGGAACGTCAGGCCTCCCGTGATCTCGCCGTTGGCGTACCAGCTCGACGAGTAGGCGTAGCAGTAGTAGTAGTCGCACCAGACGCCGCTCGATGTCGTGTTCGAGAGGCTCGTGTCGCGCAGGCGGCCCTCGATGCGGATCGCCGCGCTCGGCGTGATCGCGAACTTGCCGCCGATCCCGAGGCTCCACGTGAACCGCGTGCTCGAGGACGTCGAGACGCCCGTGACCGAGGGATCGAGGAGCATGCCCCCGGCTCCGAGGAGGAAGTAGCCGCTCGCGCGCGGCGTGCCCCAGTGCCACAGGCCGTCCAGCTCGAACGAGTCCATCGCGAGGTGCCCGATCTTCCCCTGCCCGCCCGGGATGCCCGGGTAGTTCGTCCCGTTCAGGTTCGCGGACGTGTGGCCGTAGCCGAACTCGACCTCGAACGCGCGGTTCAGGTTGTAGCCGAGCCGTCCGCCCCACGTGCCGGCCGTGTCGACGTCGACCGTCGTCCGGCCGCTCTGGCCGCCCTGGTAGATCTGCTCGCCGAACATGACGCCGCCGTAGGGGGTGAGCTCCCACGTACCGGGGACGTTCTGGGCCAGGGCGGGAAGGGCTGCGGCCGCGAGCACGAGGAGTGCGGCGAGCGTGAGCCGGTGAAACGGGGATTGCATGGGAGCCTCCGCTTTTTTTGTCCGGGCGCGGCACCGCGCGGCGGGCGCCCGAGGTCTAGAGTCAGCTGTTTATCGTACGCGGTCGGGCCCGTTCGCCTCATGATGCATTCTGATCAGCGTTTCCGGCCTCGAGCGCCAATGGCGGCCCCGGGCGCTCTACCGGGCCTCGGAAGTCGCCGGGTCGAAGACCTTTACGGGCAGCGTGACCGTCCGCTCGAGGATGCCGACGACCCCCTTCCCGATGTCCTTAGCAGGCGTGATGTTGACCTTCGGGTCGCCGAAGGTGCCCGTCACCTTCACGCCCACGGCGAGGAAGTTCGTTCCGAGGACGTGCCGGACGACGGGAACGGCCTGGACAACCTTGTCGAGCGTCGAGAGCGGGTGTGAAAGGACGGTGAGGTCCAGCGACCGGTCGAGAAAGCCGACGGTCCCCGTCGCCGCCATCGTGATCGTCGGCGCCTTCAGAGCCGCCTCGCGGATCGCGACGTTGCCTCCCGCCACCTCGCCTTCGAGGCTGATCTCGTCGTAGGCGATCGCCTGGCCCACGCGCGTTGCGGAGTCTCCGCCGAAAACGTTCGTCGCGTTGAGGACTCCCAGGATGCGCGTCAGCAGGTTCGCCTTTCCGATCCGGCCTTTCGCGGCCTTGAACGTCAATGGTCCCCGGATCGTGCGCAGAAGTTCCGAAGCCGCGCCCTCGCCCTTGACGTGCACGCTCGCCTCGTAGCTCCCGGTCCCGGGAGACTTCTCCAGCCCGAGACAGACGATCGGGACGCTGACGTCGGGGCCCGTGGCGTCCGCGCGCGCGTCGACCGCGATCGCGCCGCCCGGCAAGAACTGCACCTCGCCGGTTGTCGAGATCCCGCAGACGTCGGCCTTCCGGACCGCGGCGCGGACGCCGCCTTCTTCGAACAGGACGTCGCCGAGGACGGACTTCCAGACGACGGTCCCGTACGCAAACGAGTCGAGGGAGACGCGCACGTCGCCGCGAATCGCGGGACCGGCGGGCGCGGCGGCGATCGAGGGTTTCGGCGCCGCCGTCCCGGCCGCGGCCGGAGCATCTTTCTTCTTCTTCGCCGAATCACCGAGCCGGGCGAGGACGTTCTCGACGCGCGGCCACGCGACGTCGCCGGTCGCGACGTCCATGTCGAGGACGATCGCGTCGCCCCCGAGCGTCGCGCTCCCCGCGGCCGAGAACCTCTGCCCGTCGAGGACGAGGGATGACGAGACGACGTCGAGCCGGCTCTTCGCGGCCCGGAGGTCGAGGCGCTCGACCGTGACGGGCCCCGCCGGCGTCGGAACCTCGACGCCCGCCGCCGTGAGCGTGCCGTCCGCCACGAGTCCCGCGAGGCTCGCCGGAGGAACGAGCGCCCGAACGTCGCCTTCGACGGCGCCGCCGCTCCACGTCCGCCCGGGAAAGACCTTCGCCAGCGTCGACGCCGCGAGGCGCCCCTCGAAACGGAGGTCGAACGCCTCGTCATGTCGCTTCAACGCCATCGAGGCGCGCGAGTCCCCGTCGGAGACCGCGAGATTCCGCACGTCCACCCTCTTCCCGTCGCCCGCCAGGTCGAGGGCCAGGAGCGGGCCGCCCGCGACGACGAAATCTCCGGCCAGCGAGAGCGCTCCCCCGCCCGGGAGAGAAAGGCGGACGCCGCGGAGGGCGACCGGTGCGGCCGGCCGGAACTCCGCCGGGAGCGCCGCGCGCTCCCACCCCCAGCGGACGGCCTCCGGCCCGGCCTCGCCGTCCACGGTCGACTCGACCGCTCGCGCTCCCCCGCGCCAGCCCGTCAGGGCGCCCGAAACCCGGAGAGACGCGTCGAGCAGCCGCAGTTCGGAGTCGGTTACGCGAATGGCATCGTCGCTCAACGCGAAGCGACCCGACGGGATCGAGAGCGGCGGGAGAGAAGAGGATTCGAAGAGAACTTCTTCGAAGGTGCCGGAGGCAACGAGCGAGGCCTCCCCGAGACGTGCGAGCGGCCCCGCAAGCCGCTGCAGCTCGACGTGGACCGACCCCCCGAGGCGCCCGAGGCTCTGCACGAGAGGAGCCGCGCCCCGGATGGATCGGG
>Ga0335071_10009029_pt1 | contig 10209 bp, 8 predicted proteins | sample Lox_Sample_15_FD_206724 | JGI IMG/M metagenome (GOLD analysis project Ga0335071, IMG submission 206724) | Soil microbial communities from Loxahatchee National Wildlife Refuge, Florida, United States - Lox_Sample_1.5 | ecosystem: Environmental > Terrestrial > Soil > Wetlands | place: USA: Florida...
CCGCTATGCTGGTATCGCACTTCTATTCTTGGCGGTTTATTTCTTCCTGATCCGCCCGATCAAGCGCCAGGCTATGGACGCGTTCAAGCAGTTGCCGAACCGCTCGGCTGAATTGGCGAAGGCACAGCAGGAAGCCCAAAGCCTGGGTGGACTCACTCCCGAAATCATGGCTCTTCCCGACGCCCAGCGCAAAGTGCTCGGGCTTCAGAAACAGATTGCTGAGAAGGCCAAAAGTGAACCGGCTGTAACTGGCCGCATTCTGCAGGCATGGCTGCGTGAGGAGGCACAATGAGCGCCGCCCGGGCCGAAGCCGCACTAACCGGAACACGCAAGGCAGCAATCCTTGTAACCGTCCTTGGCGAGGAGGCTGCGGCCGTGATCCTGCGTCAACTCTCCCAGCCGGAGGTGCAGCGCATTACGGCTGAGGTCGCTATTCTCGATTCCGTCACTCCAGAACTGGCGCAACAGGTTCTCGATGAGTATGAGCGCCAGTCCACCTCGCGACGATTTCAGATTGAAGGCGGGACCGAGTACGCCGTCCGCATGTTGCACAAGGCCTTCGGCGAAGAGGAAGCCACGGAACTGGTAAAAAAGGTGGCCCAGGAGCGCAAGAAAAACGCCGGAAAATTTGAATGGCTGCGCAACACCGATCCGCAGCAGCTCGCATCCTTTCTGGAGACGGAAAGTCCGCAAACTTCCGCCGTGATACTTTCTCACCTTGATCCGAAGCATTCCTCTTCCATATTGGCCAAGTTCCAAGCGGAGTTGCGGACTGAGGTCGTCAAGCGCATGGCTCTGCTCCGGCAATACTCTCCGGAAGTGGCAGAAGCCATCAGCAACGTGCTGAACCAAAAGCTGAAGCCGGCCAGTCCGGCCGAAAAGAAACCGGCCCGAAGCCCGGCTGCGGCTTTGCCGGAACTCTTGAACCATCTTGAGCCGACAACCTCGAAAGAGATCCTCGACGCGCTCGAAAAGGAAAATTCCAAGCTGGCGAATGATCTCCGCAATTTGATGTTCACGTTTGAAGACCTTATCGGCGTACCCGAAACCGCGTTGCGCGAATGGGTAGCCGCAATTGATAAGAAAACGCTTGCCCTTGCCCTAAAAGGTGCAAGCCAGCCCGTGCGTGATCACATCTTCAAATCCATGTCTTCACGTGCCGTAGAGATGCTGAAGGAAGACATGGATGTAATGGGGCGCGTACGGGCCAAAGAAGTGGCTGAGGCACAGCAGAGCGCGCTGGCCACGGCGCGCCAATTGGAAGCAGAGGGGAAAATCGTTTTGAAAGCTGAGGCTGAAGATGAGTTCGTCGCCTAGACAGGCGCCCCTTCCGGGTCCTTCCATCGAGATGTTCGAGTATCCCCACTCGGGCCCCGCCAAGGCCAACAGTGCTCCGGTTCATGGGAATCAAGCCGGTAGTGCAATGGCCGGAAACCATGACATCCCTCAGTTGCTCGCCGAGGCACGGGCGCAAGGCATACAAGAGGGGTTGCTACAGGCGCAACAGAAAGCAGCCGGCCAGCCGCAGGAGTTGGCGCGGATCGCCGAAGTAATCCGCAATTTCCAGCAGCAGGCTTCCGAGTATTTCGGACGGGTCGAGGTGGAGTTGATTCATCTCGCACTGGCAATCGCCGCAAAGATACTGCACCGCGAGGCACAAGTCGACCGCATGCTCGTGGCCGCCTTAGCGAAGGTCGCACTCGAAAAGCTGCAGCGGGGCACTCATGTCACCCTTCATGTTCATCCTGATGAGGCCGACGCATGGAAGAGCTACCTGCAGCTCAATCTGTCAGGTTGGGCCAACATCAAAGTCGAGAGTGATAGCAAGATAGCGCGCCAGAATTGTATCGTTGAAACAGAGCTGGGCGAAACGGAACTCGGAATAGAGGCTCAACTGAAGGAAGTCGAACGCGGATTTTTCGATCTGCTGGCGCAAAGACCGGGATCCAAATGACAGAAGGACACCTCGACGCCTACTCGCGCTGGCTGCGCACTTCCTCGACGCTCCGTTGGAAAGGGCGCGTGACTCACGTCGTCGGGAATCTGGTGGAGTCCGCCGGGCCATTCTGCTCCGTCGGTGAGTCTTGCGAAATCGAAGATTCCAGTGGCAATCTGTTCCCCGGCGAAGTTGTCGGCTTTCGCGGCTCCACGGTCCTTTCCATGCCGCTGGGCAAGCCGCAAGGCATCCGTTTCGGAGATCGCATCATCACCCGCGGCGTCTATCCTTCTCTACGGGTCGGCCCGGACCTGTTGGGACGTGTCATCGACGCACAAGGCAATCCGCTGGACTCTCTCGGCGACTACCGCGCCACTCGAACCGTCCCGATTGACGGAAACGTTCCGCAACCTCTCAGCCGCAAGCCGATCACCGAATCCATCTGCTCGGGCATCCGGGCGATTGACGCCTTTCTTGCCTGCGGCCGTGGACAACGCGTCGGCATCTTCGGCGGCAGCGGCGTAGGCAAGACAACCCTGGTCGGAATGATGACGAGGGCCACGACTGAGGATCTCACGGTGCTCGCTCTCGTAGGCGAACGCGGCCGTGAAGTTTCCGACTTTCTCAAAGCCCTGGGAGAGGAGGGGCTACGGCGCTCCGTAGTTGTGGTTTCGACTTCCGATCAGTCACCGCTGATGCGTATCCGCGCCGCACTTGCCGCAACCTCCGTCGCCGAATACTTCTGCGGGCGCGGCAAACATGTTCTGCTGATCCTCGATTCTCTCACCCGTCTGGCCATGGCACAGCGTGAAATCGGTTTGGCGGCGGGTGAACCGCCAACCGCAAAGGGCTACACACCCTCCGTGCTGGGAATTCTGGCGCGGCTCATCGAACGCGCAGGCAACTTCTCCACTGGAAGCATCACCGCGTTCTACACAGTCCTAATGGAAGGTGATGATCAGCAGGACCCGCTGGTGGACACGGCTCGGTCACTCCTCGACGGCCATATCGTATTGGATCGTAATCTGGCGCTGCGTAATCATTTTCCGGCGATTTCGGTGCTCGATAGCCTGAGCCGGTTGATGCCAAACATCTGTGCACCGGCACAGATCGAGAAAGCTGGCGCGATTCGTTCCCTGCTGGCTGCTTATGCGAAGTCGGAAGATCTCATTCGCATTGGTGCCTACAAGGCTGGTTCTGACGCAACCCTCGATAAAGCAGTAGCTTCGTTGCCTGCGTTGAATGCCTTCCTGCAGCAAAACCCCGCTGAACTGCCGGGCTTGCCTCAGACACTCGAACGGATGGCAACTCTCCCAGGCTGATATGCCCTTCCGTTTCAGCCTCGAAATAGTCTTGCGTTTCCGCCAGAGCCTCGAAGATGCGGAGCGTGCGAAATTGCAGCAGATCGCTCAGGCCATGGCCGCCATTCAACAGGAACTACGAAAGCTTGACGCGGAAGCGCAAACGCTTCGAGAACGTCGAAATCAGGAGTTGAGTAAGGGACTGGCTGCCGCCCATTTGCGGGAATGGAACGAGAGAGAGGACATCCTGGTTAAAGCCATCACGGGCCTCAGCGAGAACCTGCAGCAACTTGAAATCAGCAGGCAAAAGCAACTTGTCGTTTTCCAGAACGCGCACCGCGACCGCGAGCTTCTGAGCAAGGTCCGGGAACAAAGGCACAAGACCTACTTAGTGGAGGAGTCACGCAGCGAGCAGAAACAGATGGACGATCTCTTTCTACTTCAATTGATGAGAGAGAAGATATAGCCGCTGGATCGTCCAGTATGATCACGCACTCTCAGGCCGTGCCTGTTCTTTGTCCTTCATCCGCGAGAGCAACTCGTACATCGTGGCGCGCCCGATGCCCAGAACCTCTGCCGCCCGGGCCTTGTTTCCTCCCACGCCTTGAAGAACTCGCAGCACATGCCGTCGTTCCACTTCCTCCAGCCGAAGCAATGTCGGGTCTTCAACCGCTTCACCGGGCGCGTCCTGCTGAAATCTCTCAGGCAGGTCGCCAATGTCGATTAGGGTTCCGTTCGTCATCATGCAGGCATTGCCTAGAACATTTTCGAGCTCGCGTACATTGCCCGGCCAGAAATACGCACTCAGGCGAAGCTGCGCTCGCCTCGTCAGCCCCTGAATCGGCTTGCGGTACTCCAGCGCCAGCTTCTGAACGAAGTGCCGCATGAGCAGTGGGAGGTCCTCCCGGCGCAGTGCCAATCTCGGAACTCGAATCTCCATCACCGCCAGGCGGTAATAAAGGTCTTCCCGGAACTCCCCTCGACGCACCATGGCGGGAAGGTCCCGGTGAGTCGCAGCGATGACCCTGATATCCACCGTCTTGGGGATGACCGTGCCCACGCGCTGGATCTCGCGATTTTGCAGGACTCGCAGCAGCTTGGCCTGGGTAGGAAGCGGAAGTTCGCCGACCTCGTCCAGAAAAATAGTTCCCCCATCCGCATGTTCAAACAATCCAGCCTTATCTTGTATTGCCCCAGTAAATGCCCCCCGCACATGCCCGAACAACTCGCTTTCGGCCAGAGTGTCGACCAGAGCAGAACAATTGCAGACCACAAATTTTCCTTTGCTGGCAGGGCTCCGTCGATGGAGTGCCTGAGCAATCAATTCTTTCCCCGTGCCCGTTTGCCCGGTAACCAGCACGGTGCGAAAATGAGGCGCGATTCGCCGGATCACGGCGAAGACACCTAGCATCAGCGGACTGCGCCCGATCATTCCTTCAAACCGGTACATACCGAGAAGCTCATTTTCCAGACGCAGCGTCTTCCGGCGCTGTTCGGCTTGTTTCAGCAATTCGAGTACGCGATTCCGAAGATGTTCCGGGTCAAGGGGAACCGGCAGATAATCGGACGCTCCCCTGTTGATGGCCTCGGAAGCCGACTCGGCGGAGTAATTCTCCGAGAGAAGGATCACGTCAATTCCCGGATCCAGGTCGAGCAACCGTTGCAGCACTTCCAGTTTGTCCTTCCCCGAAACACTAGGGGCCACTATCACAATCTTAGGGCGTTCCAGAGAAAAGGAACCCAGCCCGTCTTCGAATGTGGCGCTCCTGATGATCCGTGCACCGGTCTGTTCGAGTGCGCTACGAACTACATTTTGATGTTCCGGGTTTTCGTCGATGATTAAGACGGGGAATAGGCCAGAAGTATCGGGGGTATCCATCATTACAACTCCCAGGATGATCGCCAGCGTCTCGGCGCCTTTAGGGATCGTTACCAATCCAGCAAATACTAAGCTCGCAATTGTGGCGCACTTCGCTGCGCTCTGAAGTTGGATACCGCGATTTCGTCACCGTGCGGTATCTCAATCAAACCCATGGCCAACCCGACAGATGTCAACGCGGCCATAGCGGAATGAACGAGCCACGGTAAGAAAACACAAGTCTGTCCCGCTCGCGATGAACCTGGACTCAATCTGGACGAAGTGAAGTGTGCGCGCAATTTTCGTGAGATAACGTACACTGTCACACTGATGTCCCGAGAAGCATCAGTTCGTCATCTCTTTGCCGACAATAGCAGAACTACGCGCGCGTCGCTAGCGCGAACGTCACGTTGTTACGAAAACGGAACACGTTCTGAAGATTGTTCCACAAGCCAGAACACGCGAGTTGAATGTCGATCAAACAATCTTCCCCTCAATCAACGGATGCGAATCTATCTGGCTTGCAGCAGTCCGAGAATCGCGGGCTCGAGCCCCAGCGAGATAGCCCCCCATAACACTGCGGATGGGCCCATGGTTCCCAGTGCCACCCTCGGTTTTGCGAATTCACTACCCTCCAGCAGGGATTTCACTTCCCGTAACAAGACAGGATGTCCCCCCACCTCTCCACCGAGCAGAATCAGGTTTGGATTCAGAATGAGGGCCAAATCAAGGATTACGTCCGCCAGGATCATCGCTTTCTGCTTAAGGATTCGTTTAGCGTCAGAATGGCCCGCGGCAGCAAGATCCCACACGTCGGCGGCCGAATGAACCCTCAAACGAACTCGTGACGCCTGGCCGTGCGCGCGCCAGGCTTTCAATATCCCAGAGGCCGAGAGTACTTTTTCCAGTTCCCCATACCGATGAATTGCGGGGTGCTCTCTTGAAATTGAGGGCACGCGGAGATACCCGATTTCCCCCGCGGACCACTGCGATCCGCGATAGATATGGCCGCCCAGGAAAATGCCCGCCCCTACCCCCTCGCCTACCGTGATAAAGACGAAATCTTTCTCGCCCCGGGCCGCTCCGCAATAGAACTCACCCTCCGCGGCCAAATTCGTGTCATTGTCCACCAATACGCGGCATTTGAGTTCACGTGCGAGCATCACACCCAGCGGCACGCGGTTCCAGTTCCGCAGGGAAGTGAGAGCGAGAACAGTTCCTTCCTCTACGTTTACGATCGCGGGAACGGCAACCGTCAGCCCCAGGAGCTTCGTTCTTTTCCGTCCTTTTTTATGCAACGACTGCCGAACGGTCCTGCCGATCTGCCGGCAGATGTCAGAGGGAGTCGATTTTGCATTCTCGATCCGACTCTCCGAACGAGCTACTTCGGCTCCGTTCAAGTCCGCTAACAGCACGCGCAGCCGGTCTCTCGTAATTTCAACCGCCGCAACCGAACCGTGCTCCGCATTGAACCTCAGGATATCGGGCGGCCTGCCGCCCGTGGAATCTCCTTCCCCGAGTGTCTGCACCAGACCGGTCGAGATCAGGGTATTCACTACATTCGTGACGGAAGGCGCACTTAATCCCGATGCCCGCACAAGATCTGCCTTGGAGCAAGGCCCCGACTCCCGCAGCAACCGCAACAGGATCTCGGCGTTCGTGCGACGGATCAGTGGAGGACGCCCTGGCACCATCGGCTTTCGCGTCAAGGAACATTCACCCCCAGTCGTTCTGCTAATGCCACCGATACTATCCAGCCAGCCGCCATCCTAATCCATCTGCGGTCTGATTGCTGCTGATTCAGCTGCCCCAATACTGGACAGAACATTCTAATGATTATTAACAATGTTTAGCTTACAATGTTTGGGCATTCAGAATTGAGCCCTCTGAATCTCTGTCTCGCAGCACTGAGGCAGAGTCGTTGCTGACTGGACGGTGATCATATGCGGTTTCCCCAATCGGCTGCCGTAGCCTTCCTCGCGCACTCCGCGATTCTCGCACTCCTGTTTCCAGCATCCGTTGGTAAAGGCGCGGCACAGTCCTCGACACCTGAATTCCGGGTAATCGCGCTGGCAGAAGCCAACAGCATTCATCGGCCCTTCGTGGACGCAGCAAAACTCTGGCTGCAAGCCGAGGCGCGCCAGGATCACTTCTCCGTGGACTACATCGAGAATACCGACAAGATCGACGAAGCCTTCCTTGCGCGGTATCAACTTTTCCTGCAACTGGACTATCCTCCCTACGCCTGGAAGCCAAAAGCCGTTGCGGCATTCACCAAGTACATCGAGGAAGGCCGCGGAGGATGGGTTGGTTTCCACCACGCGACGCTTTTGGGAGAGTTCGACGGATATCCCATGTGGCCGTGGTTTTCCCAGTTTATGGGCGGGATCCGCTTCACTGACTACATTCCGAAGTTCGCTACAGCGACCGTGGTCGTAGAAGACCAGTTGCATCCTGTGATGAAAAACATTGGTCCTTCATTCGTCATCGATAACGAAGAGTGGTACACCTACGACAAGTCGCCCCGCCCCAACGTACACGTCCTGGCTCATGTCGACGAAGCGACTTATTCCCCGGATACCGGCACCAAGATGGGAGATCATCCCGTGATCTGGACAAACGAACACGTAAAGGCCCGGAATGTGTACATCTTTATGGGGCATCATCCCGAGCTATTACAGAACTCTTCCTTCACCACTATCTTTCATAACGCGATCCTGTGGACAGCTCACCAATGACCAGAGTATGCCGCTTCCTTTCTTATCTCCTTTTAGCTCTGCCGTTCGCCAAGGCGGCTACACTTGCCCAGCAGCCTCGCTTCGATGTCCTGGCGTTTTATACCGAAAAAGCAGAACCTGATCACGTTCAGTTTGCGAAAGATGCGGTGCACTTCCTGACCGAGCGAGCGAACGCCGAGCACTTCACATTTCAAGCCACCACGAAATGGGGAGACCTGAACCAAGAACGCCTGAAAAACTGCCAGCTCGTAATCTGGCTCAATGAAACACCCTCAGACTCGGAGCCACGAAGGGCTTTCGAGCGCTACATTGAGCGCGGTGGAGCATGGCTCGGATTTCACGCAGCCGGATATAACGACAAGGACACAAACTGGCCATGGTTCGTCGACTTCCTGGGAGGAGCTGTCTTCTACATCAACAGCTGGCCTCCCCTGCCCGCTCGCATCGCCGTCGACGACATCGCCCATCCGATCATGCATGGCATTCCGGGCAACTTCGAATCGCCCGCAAATGAGTGGTACGTCTGGAACCCCAGTCCTCGCCTCAACAACAACGTACGAGTGTTGGCGACCCTGGACCCTTCGAATTATCCGATCGGGTTCAAGGACGTCCTCACGAGCGCGGACCTCCCGGTTGTCTGGACGAACACGAAATACAAGATGCTCTACATGAACATGGGTCATGGCGAAAAGATATTCACCAGCCCCGTTCAAAATCAGCTGATTGACAGCGCGGTGAACTGGCTGGCCACAGGCGGCCAACATAGGACGACAGAAGCAGATGGAGTGGAGATCAGCCCAACCGCCATCCAGGTGAATCCACGGACGGGCAAGTTTTACGCTGTGGATACGCACCGCGCAGTCGTGAGTGCGCTCTCCGGCGACGGACACCTTCTCAAGCGGATATCGGTTGGCAAAGATCCTGAGGCCGTAGCCATTAACCCCGAGACCAATCGGATCTATGTGGCGAATAATGCCAGCGGCTCAGTCAGCATAATCAACGGTGCCACCGACGCGGTGATCGCGACCGTAAACGTCGGCGAACTCCCGTACGCGATTGCCGTCAATCCAGGAACCGACAAAGCCTACGTGGCGAAGACCTTTAGCAATGTCGTGACCGTAGTCGATGGAACCACTGAAAGTGCGACGTTTCTACAGCCGAGCGTGCAACCGGATACCGTGACGGTCGATCCCGGCCTCAACAGGATCTACTTGACCAGCTATCAATCTCAGGAGATCACAGTTGTTGACGGTGCCAGCGACCAGGTGTCGAGCATCAAAGCCTCCGATCATCTTTGGGCCCTTGCGGTAAATCCCGAGAGCAACAAGATTTACGCCGTGAATGCGGGCCGCGCGAATGTAGCTGTGATCGACGGCCACTCGAGGGCAACAACCCTGGCAAATACCGGTGCGATTCCCTGTGCCGTAGTCGTGGATTCCACCTTGGGCAGGGTCTTTGTCGCTAATTACGGAAGTGGCACCGTGACCGTGATGGACGCCGCGACAGGCTCGGTGTTGGCTATCCTGAACGTCTCGCCTCATCCTCAGGCCCTCACGGCTGATTCCGCTGATCACAAGGTCTACGTGGTAAGTCCGCGCGAAGGAACCACGACGATTCTCGACAGTGCGGCAAATGCCGTGCTTGCGACAGTCAAAACCGGAAAAGCCCCTTTCGCAATCGCAGTCAACAGCAAAACGCACAAGGCCGTCACGGTGGGCATAGAAGGTGAGCTGACCGTGATTGATGGAACAACGCTAAAGACGTCCTCGCCCGCAAGCCCGGACTCACAACCATGATGCCGCAGGAGGAGCACATCTCGTGAAACATATGGCCGCTCACAATGTGTGGAGATGGTGCGCGATCTTGGCCCTGTCCGTGGCAGCCTCCGCGCAGCAGAGGCATCCGATTCTTGCCATCGGATCGCCAGCACCAAACTTCGAACTCCCCGGCATTGACGGCTTAACCCATAAGCTTTCCGATTACTCCGCCAGTTCTGTGCTGGTAGTCGTTTTTACCTGCAACCACTGTCCAATCGCGCAGATGTACGAGCGGCGCATCGCCCAGTTAGAGTCTGACTACAAGGATCGCAATGTAAGCGTGGTCGCCATCGAACCGAACGATCCCAAGGCGATCACCATCGACGAACTCGACTCCTCGGACATGAGTGACAGCCTCGAAGAGATGAAGATTCGGGCGCAATACAAGCATCTGACCTATCCATATCTGTACGACGGCGACACCCAGTCGGTCACCGATGCCTTTGGACCGCAGGCCACCCCGCATGCCTTCGTATTCGACCGCGACCGCCGCCTCCGGTATGAAGGCCGCGTCGACAACAGCTATCGATCCGAACTGGTGACCACCCACGAAGTGCGA
>Ga0335071_10009032_pt1 | contig 10208 bp, 7 predicted proteins | sample Lox_Sample_15_FD_206724 | JGI IMG/M metagenome (GOLD analysis project Ga0335071, IMG submission 206724) | Soil microbial communities from Loxahatchee National Wildlife Refuge, Florida, United States - Lox_Sample_1.5 | ecosystem: Environmental > Terrestrial > Soil > Wetlands | place: USA: Florida...
CTTGGTGCTGCGGCTCTACGATAATCATCCCTACGGCGACGTTGAGGTTACCGTGCGCAACACCACGGGGAAGAGAGTCACCATTCAGGCGATCCGCAGTTTGGAAGCGTTCGGCGCGGGTATGGTGAATTTGGGGGCGCGGGCGGTGGCCGACCGGGTGATTTCGGACAGCTACAGTGAGGACCGCCCCGCACTGCGCATCTACGATTTGGCGGATGTGCCCCAGGGCATGCACCGGGCGGTAGGTACGCAACTAATCTACAACCGGGACAGCCAGCAGAGCCTGTTGCTGGCCACGCTCACTTCCCGCCGGCTGCTCAACATCCTGCACCTGCGCGTGGCGTCCTCGGGTGGGGAGCCGGCGATTACTTCCTACACGCTTGACTCCACCGGGACGACGGAAATCGAAGAGGGCGAATCGCTCAAGCACGCTCCCGCGGAAGATCGCATTCCGCTTAGTTTGGCTGTCGAGCCGGGCCAGGGCTTCGCTGGCGAGCGCGTGATGATTGCCACGGGCACCGACTACCACGCCCAGCTTGAGGCCTATGGCGCGGCCGTTCGTATTCTCCATCACGGACGAGCGGTCCACGAAAACCCCATCGGTTGGTGGAGTTGGAATGTCTTCTTCGGTGGTATGCAGGAAGCGCCTACGCTCACTAATCTGCGCTGGATGTCTCAGCACCTGAAGGATCAAGGGTACACCTACTTCTTCCTCGATGAGGGCTATCAGTACGCGCGCGGCGAATACCAGACTGCGAATGCCACCCAATTCCCGGATGGCCTGCGTTTTGTGGGGCGAGAGATTTGCCACGAAGGCATGCTCTTTGGCATCTGGACCGCACCGTTTGAAGTGACCTCCCGCGCCTGGGTGTATGAGCACCACAAGGAATGGCTGGTGCACAACGCGCAAGGCAAACCTATCCAGATCGGTTCGGTCGGCCGCAACAACCAGGACGCACTCTTTGCCCTCGACACCACTCACCCCGGCGCCCAGGCCTACTTGCGCCAGACGTATCGAATCCTGACGCGCGACTGGGGCGTGCGGCTGATCAAAATGGATTTCATGGACGACTCCTGCATCGAAGGCCTCTACTATCGGCCCAATACGACGGCTCTCGAAGCGCAGCGGATCGGCTTGCAGATCATTCGCGAAGCGGTGGGCGAAGATGTACTGCTCGATAAGGACGGCAGCCCCATGCTCAACCCGGTAGGCATCGTAGATTTGGGAAGGACGTCGCTGGATACGCTGATAAACGTCCGGGATGCGGCGCCGGGCATTGCCGCTCGCTACTACATGCACAACAACTTCTACACCAGCGATCCGGATGCGTTCAATGTGACCGCACTGCACGCGTCTGCCGATTCGCCGACTGCCCGACCCGCAAGTTCGCTCGGCGACGCAGAGCAGTCCATCGCATTAGCCGCCGTCTCCGGGGGGATGTTCGAGCTCGGCGATGATTCGACCCTGCTCAACACGCAACCCGAGCGCCTGGCGCTGGTGAAGAACCCGGACGTGCTACAGATGGCCAAATTGGGCCGCGCTTCGTTCCCCGTCGACTTGATGACCTATCGGCCCGAAGACCAGATGCCCAGCGTGTTTTTGCTGAAAGAAGACCGCCGCCTGGCCGTGCTAACCGTATTCAATTGGACAGGGAACGCACTGTCGCACACGCTCGATTTGGCGGAACTCGGTCTGTCTGGGGGCGCCTACGAGGCCGCCGACATCTTCGATGCGGGCCAGGCAGTCGATCTCGCCGGCGGCAAATTGACTTTACGTGACATGGCGCCACACAGCGTCCGTATGATCAAGCTTATCGACTCTTCGGTGCCCGCCGCCGCGCCCACGGTCACCGCTGATGTGCCGTCCACCGCCGCAGCGGGTGCGTTGGTGGCATTCTCGGCGTCCGCTAAACCGGACAATGTGCCCGCTATCGCCTATCACTGGGACTTCGGAGACGGCACCAGTGAAGACGGCTCGCTGCTTAAACACGCCTTTACCCAGGCGGCGCAGTACTCCGTTCGCCTGAAGGTCGAGGGCGTGGACGGCGTTGCGTATGAGCAAACCTTCCCCCTGACCGTCAGCGGCTCCATCAAGACCGATTTTGATTTGCCCCACAACCGCCGGTTGGAAAAGGACGTGTTCTGAAGTTCTAAAGTGGTCGCGGCGATGCAGGTTGAATCCATCCGCGCCGCGGACTACGGCCAAACTTGATTCAGCAGCATCGCCAGGCGAACGCCGGCCTGGGCGATCTGCTGGTTGACGGTGGGCGCGACCGCGTTCAGGTACGGTTCAGAAATGCGCTCGTGGAGTCGCAGCAGGCGCGACGACACGTGGCGATCGTCGGCGCAGGATCTTACGAGCTGGGGCTTCTCCACCGGGTCCGGCACCGGTAACCGGCCATAGGCCATCGAGTCTGCCAACTGGTGGCTCTCCCAGGCCCAAGCGCTGAGGTTGATTCCTTCCTTTTCCCACCCATCTGCCCGTGCGTGGAAATCGTGATCCAGCGAGGCGGCCCAGAGTGCGACCGTGGCGTTGCCGCGGATGCGCTGAATAAGAGCCGAGTCCCAAATACTGTGCAAATTGGGCGAGTACGATTCCCTCAAGAGGTCTTTCTCCATCGGTGCGGTGTCGAAAAAATCGATAGGAACGCAATTGCCGCCCATATCGTTGTTGGTGACGCAGTGCAGCGGCTGGTGGAGATCGGCGACCAAGTGAATGACGAAGCGCAGTGCGTCGGCGCGAGTGCGGGGATCGTCGGATGCGCTGCGTAGAACGGCGATTTGCTCCTGGAGTGCGCCGACAACACATCCTTCCGGGGCAGGGCACGATGCGGTCACGGCGGAACGCGGCGCCTCACGCGGAATGTCGATGTAGTGCCACGCGCCCGTCTCCGGTCGCACGCTGCGCACATCGTCGGCCCAGGTGGACGCGTCAGTGAGCGGGTCGAGTCCCTGACTGGAACAGAAACGGCCGAGCGAGGGAGCGATGGGTGCGCGTTGCAGTAGAGCGTCCGCCGCTCGCCGCGCGTGGGCCGTCATGTGCCGCTCGGCGATCAGGGCGACCGCTTGGTGTCCGTCGCATCCCCATCCCCAGGCATGCAGAGGTGTGAAGGCGGCGACGATCGCGAATACCAGCAGCCAGCCGGATGGGTTACGCCGGACAGGTCGAAGTGGGGTCTTGGGCATGGCAGATCTCGCGTAAGCCGACACCTTGGCAGTCGGCAGTCGCCGGACGCGCTGGAAAAGGCATCTTCCCAACGCAGCATCAGGCAGCATTTGCCGGATGCGCGGTCGGTATTTACCCAGGCGGAGGGAATCCATCGCGCTTGTGCCTCCATGTTCCGAGGCGAACTCCCGTGGGATGTGCAAGGTACGCGTCGGTGCGGTTTCCGGCGGAGTTGGCGCGACGGTTGCGCAATGCGCCAGAGGAGTTCAGCCCAGAATTCCGCACGACTGTAGTTGCCGCCGCGGAGTGCCGCTGAAGACCGGTAATGAGCGCTTCGCGAGCAAGGAGACTATGAATGTCCACTTCCAGCATTTCCGGTAGTATGTTCAGCCAGTTGCAGCAGTTCCAGCAGGATTTCCAGCAACTCGGTCAGGATCTAACCGCGGGCAACCTCTCCGCAGCGCAATCTGATTTGGTGACGCTCCAGAGCGATCTGCCGCAAACCAGTGCTACCTCCTCGTCCACAGCGCAGAGCAGTAGCCCGATTGCCCAGGCCTTCAATCAGCTTGCACAAGACCTGCAGGCCGGAAAGCTCTCGGCTGCCCAGCAGGATTTCGCGACCATTCAGCAGGATCTCCAAACCCAGGCTTCACAAATGCGGCATCACCATCGCGGGAGCGGCGAAAGCCAGATTTCCCAACTGTTCAACCAGTTGGGTCAGGATCTGCAATCTGGCAATCTCTCCAGCGCTCAGTCAGACTTCAGCTCGCTACAGAAGCTACTGCAGAATGAGTCCGGCTCCGCTACGTCGTCAGGGAACGCGTACACAGGGGTGTCGGTCACCGCTTGACCTGTCGATAGCAAACGCCGGATGACGCAAAGAAGAAATCGGGCATAGCACCTGATGTTTCCGGTTCAGGCCCGCGGCCGGACTGGGCCGGTGAATATTTCTCTGACGCGCCCCAACGTTCCCTGAATGCCGCTGCACGGGTGGCCACAGGGAGCGGTCCGGGCGGGGTAGGGAAGCATGCCTCCCTCGCCGGGGAATCGAATGCGAAGCGGCCGTCTGTTCGGTCAGGCCGCCAGATTTTGCGCCAAGTAGTTCGCCAGACCCACCTGCTCGATCATGCCGAGCTGGGTTTCCAAATAATCGGCGTGCCGCTCCTCGTCCTGAAGGTTGCCTTTCAAAAGCTCTCCCGAGGCGGTGTCGCCGGCCTGGTTGCAAAGGGCGACGCCGGCGTTATAACTGGCGACGGCGCCCGTCTCTGCCTTTAGCCCAATGCTCAGTTGCGCCGGGACGTCCTTGCCGATATGAAGCTGCGGCAACGTTTGCACGTCGGGTTCGCCATCGAGGAACAGGATGCGGCTGATCAGTTTCTCCGCGTGTTTCATCTCTTCGATGGCTCGCTTGGTGGTGGCAGCGGCGAGCACGCCGTAGCCCCAGTTCTCGCACATTTCGGCGTGGAGGATGTACTCGTGTACCGCGCCCAACTCATCGGTTAAAGCTTCCTGCAGCACCTTCAACACTTCCGGTTTACCCTTCATCGCAGACTCCTTGTGAGAACGACGGGCCACGCCAGTGCGCACAGTTCGGCAGGCCCTTGTCGCGGGAAATTTCGAGCCGGGTATTATACACCGCGGAGCGTGCAGGTTCGCGCCGGATGTGGGGAACACTTGATCCTACGCATTCACTTCCGCCGTAGCCAGGAACTTCGGCGGGCGGCGGCGGAGGGTGGCATGCTCGAAAGCAAAGGCGAATTTGATCAGCAGCGGCTCGCTCCAGGCGCGGCCGAAGAACGAGAGTCCCACGGGCAGGCCGTCGACAAACCCGGCGGGAACGGTGATGTGCGGGTAGCCGGCCACGGCCGCGGGTGTGGAGCTTCCTCCCACGTCGTGATCGCCGTCGATGTGATCGGTGAGCCAGGCCGGCGCCCCCGTGGGCGCCACCAGCGCGTCCAGCTTGAACTTGTCCATCACCAGGTCGATGCCTTCATCACGCATTAGGCTTTTGCACTTGTCGAGCGCGTCCAGATACTCCTTGCGATAGAGCGACCCCTTCGAGGCGGCTTTAAGAAACAGGTCCTGGCCGAAGAAGGACATCTCCTGTTGCGCGTGCTGCTGATTGAACTCGATGATGTCTTCGAGCGTGTGGACGGGTGCGGCGTCGCCGAGTTGTGCCAGATACGCATTCAGGTCGGTCTTGAGTTCGTAAAGCATCACCTGCAATTCCGGGTCGGAAATCTGGTCGAAATTGGCGATGTCGGCGGGGTCGACTAAGATCGCGCCCTGTTGTTTCAGTACGTCGAGCGCGTCATTGATCAGCTTGTCGGTTGCTTCCTGGAAGCCGAAGAGCTTACGCACGACGCCCAGGCGCGCACCAGCCAAGCCCCTGGAGTTGAGCGAGGCAGTGTAGTCCGCAACGGAGTGGCCCCGGCTGGCCAGCGTAGCCACGTCATTGCCATCCACACCCGCGAGCGCACCCAGCAGAATTGCGGCGTCGGTGACGGTGCGCGCCATCGGTCCGGCCGTGTCCTGGCTGTGGGCGATAGGGATAATCCCCGCGCGACTGAGGAGGCCCACGGTGGGCTTGATGCCGACAATGCCGTTCACGCTGGCAGGCGAAACAATGGAGCCGTCGGTTTCAGTGCCGATGGCCACGGCGCACAGGTTCGCAGTTACGGCGGCGGCCGAGCCCGAACTTGACCCACTGGGGTTGCGATCGAGGGCATAGGGATTGTGCGTCTGGCCGCCCCGCCCGCTCCAGCCGCTGGTGGAATGCGAGGAGCGGATGTTGGCCCACTCGCTCAGATTCGTTTTGCCCAAAATTACGGCGCCCGCGTCGCGCAGCTTCTTCGCCACAAACGCGTCGCGCGGTGCCGCTGAGCCCACTAGCGCTAGCGATCCGGCGGTGGTCTGCATGCGGTCGCGCGTGGCAATGTTGTCTTTGATGAGCACCGGGACGCCGTGCAGCGGTCCGCGCGGGCCTTTGGTGCGGCGCTCGCGGTCCAGGGCGTCGGCAATATCTAATGCGTCGGGGTTCAGTTCGATGATGGCGTTGATGGCGGGCCCGTGCTTGTCCACCGCATCGATGCGCGCGAGGTACTTCTCGGCAATCGAACGCGCGCTGAGCTGGCCGGATTTCATTCCCTGTTGCAGCGCTGCGAGGGCTACCTCATCGAATTCAAACGGCGCGACGGTTGCGCTCGGACCCGGCACTTGACCGAGCAAGGGAATTCCGGCGGCAACGGCGCCACTGAGGAGGGTGGTGCGGAGAAACCCACGCCGATTCGGATTTGGCAGCTTGGAAGAGTTCCACATGGCGAGCACCCTCCGCGGAGAGTCCCCGCGCCGGTGGTGCGGGGACCGCAAGTGTGATCGACACTATACCAGGGTTAAAGGAGCTTGTAATATACACCGCGACGTCGGATTGGTGCGCCCCGGACCGAAACGCGAGGTTTGGTGGATGCCAGCCGACTGATACCCCTTCGGGAAGGTCAAGGAGACCGCAAATGGATGAGAAGGCAACAATTCTGGCATGGCTGCAAGGAACCCTGGATACGATGCAGACAGAAGCGGATGCCCTGTGGGGCCGATACAGTGAGCATCTGGCGGGTGACTGCAGCGGGAAGGAGATCAGAGATCTCATACGGCGTGCGTCGAAGACAGCGAAAACGCTTGAGAAGTTTGCCGCAAAAGTGAAGGTGGCCCAGACGAAGGCTGCGTGACATGAAAGGCAAACGCGCAGCTTCTCGGGCACGCGGGAGTGAATCGGCATTCAACCTAGGTTGAAACACGTTGTAATACACAACCTTATATCGGTCGGCAGCATCCTGGGAAATGGCGGAGCTTAAATCCATGCATCGAATCGCAAGCGCCGGGCAGGTGGTGTTCCTGCTGGTCGGTTTTGCCGTGCCGGTGTCTGCTCAAGCTCCGGTTCCTTCAGGATGTGCCAATGCCGGCCCGGGCGTTGCGGCGATCTTCAAGGTGGACGTTAATCTGGTGCTGGTGGATGTCGGCGTGCACGATGAGCATGGTCGCGCGGTGGGCAATCTACAACAACGCGATTTCCACGTATTCGAAGACGGCAAAGAACAGCAAATCCGCACCTTCAACCACGAGGAATTGCCGTTAGCGGTGGCGCTGGTGATTGACAACAGTTCGAGCATTATGGCGGCACTCCAAGAACTGCGTGCTGGGGCGCTCGACACTCTATCCCTGCTCAAACCCGACGACCAAGTGGCCATCTTCAGCTTCGGCGAGAAACCCGAGATGGAGGATGGACTGATCTCCGATCATGCGGCGCTTTCAGAGGACCTATGGGCGCTCAGCCCTTACGGCGGTACCGACATCGACGGCGCGCTGTACGACGCGGCTCTGTACCTGGGCCGCGCCGCGCCCGAGCGTCGCCGCGCCGTAATTTTGGTTTCTGACAATGAGCCTTCGGAGGGCGGCACGCGCGACCTGACGCAGGTGGTGCGCGCCGCGCTCGAATCCGGCACGCCGATCTACAGCATCAAGGTGGGTAATTTGCAACACTCACACACGTTCTTCCTGACGCACTCCGAAGCGCGCCAGCATGACGTGGAGAAAGCCTGCCGCCAGACCGGGGGCGAACTGATCGACACGCGGACCGGCGTGACGGTTTCCGCGGCGATGGAAATGGTGCTCAAATGGCTCAAGCAGGGCTACACTCTTGGATATTCCCCAACCAACCAGCGGCGGGATGGAACGTACCGCAGCATTGAAGTGCGGCTAGGCGAAGCTGCCCACCAGCCGGGCTGGCATAAGTACGGGGTCTACGCGCGCCAAGGCTATTACGCTCCTGCCGCTCCGAAGGATGTTCATTGAGTTTCGGCCGTTTTTCGTTGATACAGGCCTGACCCGATACCTGGCACCTGAAACCTGCTCCCTTCCACCTGACACCCGACGCCTTTTATGATAGCTTCAGGGACGCAGCCGCGACGCCAGTCGCACGGAGCCATCTGATGCCCGAAGAGAAGGTACCGCTTAGCAGTATCAAGCTTTCGGTGGTAGTGACCGTGTTTTCTGAGACCTTTTCAATTGATGAGACCTTGAAGATCCTGTATAGCCTCGACCGCGGGTACCTACAGGAGGTTCTGCTGGTGGTTTCGCCGCGTGCTACGGAGGAGACCTTTTCGATTTGCCGGCACTGGGAGGCACGCGACCCGCGCGTGAAGGTGGTGGTGCAGCAGCACAACCCCGGCATAGGTTGGGCCTATCGCGAGGGCATGCAGGCGGCGCAAGGGAATTACGTCGCACTGATGGCGGGCGATCTGGAAACCGAACCCGCGGCGGTGGATCGCATGGTGCAGAAGGTAGTGGAGACCGCTTGCGATGAAGTGATTGCTAATCGCTGGCTGCCGGGTGGCGGGTTCACGAACTACGATCCGCTGAAGTACGTGCTCAACTGGATCTTCCAGAAGATGTTTCGCGTGCTGTTCTGGACAAAGATCGGCGACTTTACCTTCGGCTTGAAGTTACTGAGCAAGCAGGTGGCGGACGCGATTATCTGGGAAGCCCCGATGCATGAGATCTGCATTGAGACGACGGTGAAGCCGCTGAAGTACGGTTACCGGTTGGAGCAGGTTCCCACGGTTTGGGTGGGGCGCCGGGAAGGCCGCAGCGTTAATACCTTCTTCAAGAACTTCCGTTACGTGGGGTTGGGCTTCCGGGTGTTCTTCCGGCCTGTGCCCCGCGGCCAGCGCCGGAAATAGAAGGGTATGCGACATAGAAGTGGAGAAGTAGAACCCTTCCTTGACATTCCTTGCCGCATCTTCAACAATAACTGATTTGAATTCGATGCATCGATGTGCCATTCCAGCCACAACGTAATTTTTTCTTCAGCCGAGTACCAGTGCTGAACGTTGCTGTCGGAGAGACGAAGAGGTCGAGCCCATGCGTTGGAGTCAGTCATTTATCCCCACGTTGCGAGAAGATCCCGCGGAGGCGGAGGTTCCCAGCCACCGTTTATTGCTGCGGGCGGGCTATGTGCGCCAAGTGGCGGCGGGCGTGTATGCCCACTTGATGTTGGCGCAACGTTCGCTGCTGAAGATCATGCAGATCATCCGCGAGGAGATGAACGCGATTGGGGCGCAGGAATTCTATCTGCCCGCACTGAACCCCGCCGAGCTGTGGAAGGAATCGGGTCGCTACGCCGCTTATGGGCCGACGATTTTCAAGTTTAAGGATCGCAATGATCACGAGATGGTGCTGGGAGTGACGCATGAAGAGGAGATGACCAACATCGCGCGCAACGAACTGCGCTCCTACAAGCAACTCCCGCAGATCTGGTACCAGATTCAGGAGAAGTTTCGCGATGAGCCGCGCCCCAAGTCCGGCTTGCTGCGGTTGCGGCAGTTCTGGATGAAGGACGCGTACTCGTTCGACCTCGACGATGCCGGCCTCGACGCCAGCTACCGCAAGCATTACGACGCCTACCAGCGCATCTTCAACCGCTGCGGGGTGAAGTACGTGATCGTGGAAGCTTACTCGGGCACCATGGGCGGCACGGACTCGCATGAGTTCACCGCACCCACGGATGCCGGCGAAGACATGATCGCCATGTGCGAGTGCGGTTATGCGGCGAACCTGGAAAAGGCGGAGGCGAAGGCGGCGGCCATCGAGGATCCTAGCGGAGGGCTTGCCCCCGAGCCTTTCCCGACTCCGGGGCAGAAGACCATCGATGATCTGGTGAAGTTCACGGGCGAGAAACCGGAGCGGATGATCAAGACGCTGGTGTACGTGGTGGAGGGGCAGGCGGTTCTGATCCTGCTGCGAGGAGACCATAACCTGAGCGAAACCAAGTTGGCTACCACTCTGGGCAGCGACGTGTTTCGCCCGTCCACGCCGGAGGAAGCGCATGCCCTGCTGGGGGCACATCTCGGATCGCTCGGGCCGGTGGGGCTGAAGGGGGTGCGGATTCTCGCGGATCGGGCGCTGGAAGGCCGGCGCGACATGATCTCGGGCGCCAATCGGGACGATACCCACCTGCGGCACGTAACCCCCGCCCGGGACATCAGTG
>Ga0335071_10009033_pt1 | contig 10207 bp, 5 predicted proteins | sample Lox_Sample_15_FD_206724 | JGI IMG/M metagenome (GOLD analysis project Ga0335071, IMG submission 206724) | Soil microbial communities from Loxahatchee National Wildlife Refuge, Florida, United States - Lox_Sample_1.5 | ecosystem: Environmental > Terrestrial > Soil > Wetlands | place: USA: Florida...
GGTGTTCATGCTCTTCCCCAACGCCACCTACGGGCCCGGCGGCGTGGCCAAGACCCTGGTGGCCTTCATCTACGACCAGGGCTTCTCGCAGCAGTTCCTGACCGGGGTCGCCTCGGCCGCCGGCTGGATCACCTTCCTCATCATCGCCGCGGTGAGCGCGGTCCAGCTCCGCCTCCTCGGCCTGGGCCGGCAGGGCGAGGCGTAGGCCATGACCAAGCCGCTCGCCCCGCGGAGGATCCCGCCCCTCACGCCCTGGCAGTGGGCCGGTGTGGCGCTGCTCTGCCTCGTCGGCCTCCTCTACCTCTACCCGCTCCTCTGGCTGCTCGACTCGTCCTTCCGGCCGGCGGTGGACATCTTCCAGTTCCCGCCCATCCTCTTCAGGGACCTCCCCGCCGCGCTCCGCGGCTACACCCTGGGCTCGTTCCGGAGCGCCTTCGGCCACTGGCACGTGGGGTGGGCCTTCTTCGTGTCGGTGATCGTCACCGGCTCCGGCATCGCCCTGACCCTGCTCGTGACCTCGCTGTGCGCCTACGCCTTCGCCTACCTCGAGTTCCCGGGCCGGCGAGCGCTGTTCGCGCTGATCCTGGGCACGATGATGCTGCCCATGACCACCATGATCACCCCCTTCTACCAGGTGCTCCGGTCGCTGGGGCTCACCAACAACCTCCTGGGCCTGATCGTGCCCTACTCGGTCTCGGCCTTCGGCGTGTTCCTCCTGCGCCAGTACTACATCAAGATCCCCCGCTCCCTCATGGAGTGCGCCAAGACCGAGGGCGCCGGCCACCTGCGCATCTGGTGGAGCATCATCCTGCCGCTCTCGCGCCCCGCCCTGGCGGCCCTGGCCATCGTCCAGTTCCGGGGGATCTGGAACGACTTCCTCTTCCCCATGATCATCCTGCGGAGCGACCAGCTCTACACGCTCCCCATCCGCATCCAGGTGATGGACAGCCAGAACTTCAACAAGCCCTACGAGGCCATCATCAGCGCCGGGTTCATCACCGCGCTCGTGCCCATGGTGTTCTTCCTCCTCTTCCAGCGGCAGTTCATCGAGGGGCTGGCCGGCGGCCTCAAGGAGTAGGGGGCCCCATGTGGGGCAGCGCTGGGGCGACACCGAGTCGGTTCTGGCCCGATCGCGCCCCCGTCCAAATAGACTCATCGCCGGGGTGGCCGCAGGTGCGCTAAAAGGGTGACGACGGGCACGCCCCAGGTGCAGGCGCCGCCCGCAAGACGGGGGTAGAGCGACAGGGCTGCACTTCGCGGCGGCCGCAGAAACGGGGTGACCTCGTGGCAAGCGTCAAGCTGTCCGGAATCGACAAGACCTTCGGCGAATCGACCAGGGTGCTGCAGGGGGTGAACCTCGAGATCCAGGACGGCGAGTTCGTCGTGTTCGTCGGGCCGTCGGGCTGCGGGAAGTCCACCCTGCTGCGCATCATCGCCGGGCTGGAGGAGGCCACCGCCGGCGACGTGTTCATCGGCGACGAGCTGGCCAACGACATCCCGCCGGCCAAGCGCGGGACGGCCATGGTGTTCCAGAGCTACGCGCTCTACCCGCACATGACGGTGGCCGAGAACATGGGCTTCAGCCTGAAGCTGGCGGGCAAGCCCAAGGACGAGATCAAGGCGGCCGTGGCCCGCGCCGCGGACATCCTGCAGATCGGGCCGCTCCTGGAGCGGACGCCGCGCCAGCTCTCCGGCGGCCAGCGGCAGCGCGTGGCCATCGGCCGCGCCATCGTGCGCAAGCCCAAGGTGTTCCTCTTCGACGAGCCGCTCTCCAACCTCGACGCCGCGCTGCGCGTGCAGATGCGCATCGAGCTGGCCAAGCTGCACGCCGACCTGGGCTCGACCATGATCTACGTGACCCACGATCAGGTCGAGGCCATGACCCTGGGCGACCGGATCGTGGTGCTGAACGGCGGCAACGTCGAGCAGGTCGGCTCGCCCCTCGACCTCTACGACAGCCCCGCCAACCTGTTCGTGGCCGGCTTCATGGGCTCCCCCAAGATGAACTTCCTGGCGGCCAAGACCGGCGCCAAGCAGGGGAACGAGCTCACCCTGAGCGTCGGCGACGCCGGGCAGGTGAGGATCACCACCCGCGCCGACACCCCCATCCCCGAGGGCACCCTCACCCTGGGCCTGCGGCCCGAGCACCTGGTCCTGTGCAAGCCCGAAGAGGGCCTGCGGGCCAAGGTCGACCTGGTGGAGGAGCTGGGCGACTCGACCGTCATCTACAGCGCGCTGGTCGGCTCGAAGCAGCTGGTCGCCGCCAAGCTCCAGGGGCACCAGCGCAACGGCCTCAAGTCGGGGGACGAGGTGGGCGTCCGCCCGGTCCCCGGCACGAGCAACCTCTTCGACTCGGCCGGCAAGGCCATCGCGCTGCGCTAGCCCGGCGCACATCCTGCGGCTTGTCGAGAGCCCGGGGCGATCCCGGGCTCCTTCGTGCCGGCCGAGAAATCCCCGAGCCCCGCCAGGCGTTAGACTCGCCGAGCCCAATGCCGCGCCCCTTCCCTCGCCCGCTCCTCGCCCTCTTCGCCCTGCTCCTCGCCCCGCCCTCCCGGGCGGCGCCGGGGAACCTGCCCGCGCCGGGGCCCGGCGCGGTCGACCCCGTCGCAGGGCGGCTCTCGTCGGCCATCGCCGCCCTGGACCGGGACCGGCGCGGGCCGGAGGGCATCGCCGATCTGGGCGCGCTGGCCTCCCTCGAGGACGAGCTCCCCGACCTGGGCCGCCTGGCGGCGGTCTACGAGCGGGTGGCCGGGGACGCCGCCGCCCTCCCCGAGGTCCGATCGCTGGCCCTCTTCCAGCTCGCCTCGCTGGAGCGGACCCGCGGAAACGTCCTCAGGGCCCAGAACCTCCTGCGCCGGCTCGGCTTCGTCTCCGGATTCGTGGTGGTGGGACCGTTCGACGACGAGGGGAAGCGCGGCCTGGCCACCGCCTTCCCGCCGGAGGACGCGGTCGACCTCGGAGCCCGCTACCCGGGCAAGGTGCGCGAGGTGGGCTGGCGGCCCTTGCCCAGGGACGCCGCGGCGTTCGGGTTCGTGCACCTGGGCGCCACCCTCCGCCCCACCCACCAGGTCGTCGCCTACGCGCTGGCCTCGGTGGTGGCGCCACGCGAGGAGCGCGTGCAGCTCTGGTTCGGGGGGAGCGGTGCGGCGCGGGTCTTCGTGAACGGCGCGCTGGCCGTGGAGGACCTCGGCTACCACCTGGCCCGACCCGACCAGCGCGGCGCCTCGGTGACGCTCAGGAAGGGGGCGAACCGGATCCTGGTGAAGCTCTGCCACCAGTCGGGGGAAATGGGCTTCTACCTCCGCTTGGCCGACGCGCACGGCGACGGCCTGGCCCTCGCCGCCGGCGATCCGGCCGCGCCCATGCCTGCCGCGGGCTCGCCGCCTTCGCACCTGGAGGACGCGGTGGAGGCCCTCTCGGGGAAGGTCGCCGCCGACGACCGCGACGCCGCCGCCCACGCCGCCCTCTCCGCGGTACTCGTGGTCCGCGCCTCCGGCGACCGCGAGGAGCGGCGAGCCGCCGCCGAGGCCGGCCGGGCCGCTGCCCTTTCGCCGCGCTCGGTCGAGGCGCAGCTGGCCGCCGCGGAGCTGGAGGACGAACACGCCGCCCGGCGAGTGATCCTCGATGCCGCCGAGCGGGCCGCCCCCGGGGACGCCCGCGTGCTCCGGGCCCTGGCCGCCGAGGAGCTGGAGCAGAACCGGCCCCAAGCCGCCGCCCGCCTGCTGGAGCGCGCAGTCGGGGCCGCGCCGGGCTGGGCCTCGGCGCGGACCGCGCTCTCCGAGGCCCTGGAGCGCTCGGGGCTGGCCGCCCGCGCCGCCCTCCTGGCGCTGGACACCGCCCGCCTCTTCCCCACCTCGCCGCCCGCGGTCGCCGCCGCCGCCCACGCCGCGGCCCGGCTGGGAAGGGTCGACGAGGCCGTGGCCCGCGAGCGGACCCTGCTCGGCCTGCGCTTCGACGACGTCCGCGCCCGCGGGTCCCTTGCCGCCCACCTCCTCGACAAGGGCGACCTCGACGGCGCCGTGGCGCTCCTCTCCGAGGGACTCCGGCTCGCCCCCGACGACCTGTCGCTGCGGCTCCGCCTGGCCGACCTGCTCGCCGCCAACGGCCGGACCGATGCCGCCGAGGAGGCCTACGCCCGGGCCCTGGAGCTCTGCCCCGAGGACGCCGACGCCTGGGAGCGGCGGGGGCGGTCGCGGCTCGCTGCCGGGCGCACCAGCGAGGCCAAGGCCGACCTCGACCGGGCCCTCGCCCTCCGCCCCCAGGACCAGGGGCTCAAGGAGCTGGTGCGGAGCCTCACCCCCGAGGAGGAGCGGTTCTGGAAGCCCTACCTGCTCGACCCCAAGGCCCTGGCCGCAGCGGCCCCGGCGCCGCTCGCCGACGAGGACGCCATCGTCCTGGGCGAGCTGCAGGTCACCCGGGTGCTGCCCTCCGGCCTCTCCTCCCACTTCACCCAGCGGGTCGTGAAGGTGCTCACCACCCGCGGGGCCGACGCCTTCCGCCGGCAGTCCACGGCTTGGTCGCCCGACCGGCAGGAGGTGCAGCTGGAGCGCGCCCAGGTGCTGAAGCCCGACGGCAAGGTGGTGGAGAGCCACGACGACGGGATCCAGAGCGCCAGCGAGCCCTGGTACCGCCTCTACTACGACCTTCTGGTGCGGACCCTCTCCTTCCCGGCCCTGGCGGCGGGCGACGTGGTGGAGGTGGCCTGGCGCGTGGACGACACCGCCAGCGAGAACCTGCTCTCCGACTACTTCGGCGACCTCGCCTTCCTGGACGAGCCGACCCGCAAGCTCCGCTTCGACTACGTGCTGCTCGCCCCCGAGAGCCGCACGATCCACGCCAACCTCCCCGCCGGCGTGGACCGCACCGTCCGCTCCCTGCCGGGCGGCGTGCGCGAGTACCGCTACCGGGCCAAGGACCTCCCCCGCCTCACCCCCGAGCCCGGCATGCCCGGATGGAGCGAGGTCGCCCGCTACCTGCACCTCTCCACCTACGACACCTGGGACCAGGTGAACCAGTTCTACTGGCGGCTGGTGCGCGACCAGCTCCGGCCCACCCCGGAGATCCGCGCCGCCGCCGAGAAGCTGACCGACGGGGTGCGCGAGGCGGAGCGCGGAGCGCCGCCAACCTCGGAGCGCGAGCACCGGGCCGCCCTGGTGCGCGCCGCCTACGACTTCGTGGTCACCCAGACCCGCTACGTGGGGCTGGAGTTCGGCATCCACGGGTACAAGCCGTACCGCGTGGACCAGATCCTCTCCCGCCGCTTCGGCGACTGCAAGGACAAGGCCTCGCTCCTGCACGCGCTCCTCGAGGCCATGGGGGTCGACTCCCGGCTGGTGCTCCTGCGCATGCGGCGCCTGGGGCGGCTTCCCGAGCAGCCCGCCTCGCTCGCCATCTTCAATCACGCCATCCTCTACGTGCCGGAGCTGGACCAATGGCTCGACGGCACCGCCGCCTACTCCGGCACCCGCGACCTGCCCGGCGAGGACCGCGGCGCCACCGTGCTGGTGGTGAACCCCGACGGCCCGCCCCGCTTCGGCACCCTCCCCGAGGCGCAGCCCGGCGACAACCGCGTCGAGGCCGATCTCGACCTGGCCCTCTCCCGGGACGGGAGCGCTGCGGTCCGCGGCGCCTGGAAGGTGTGCGGCACCGACGCCCCCGCCTTCCGGCGCTCCTACGCGGTCGAGGACGGCCGCGAGTCCCTGCTCGAGCAGTCGCTCTCCCGGCTCTTCCCCGGCTCGCACGTCGAGTCGATGAAGACCAGCGACCTCACCCGGATCGAGGAGGACGTGGGCATCGGCTTCGAGCTGGCCGTCCCGCGCTGCGCCCAGGCCGACGGCGACGGCCTGCGCTTCCCGCCCTTCGGCGCCGCGCCCGGCTACGTCGAGACCTACGCGGCCCTCTCGACCCGGCGGCTCGACCTCGACGTGGGCGGCCCCCGCGACACCCGCTTCCGCTACCGCTACACCCTCCCGCCCGGCTGGAAAGCGGTCGAGCTGCCGGACGCCACCCAGGCCGAGGGCCCGCTGGGCGGCTTCGCAGTCCGCTACCGCGAGGAGGACGGCGCCCTGGTCGCCGAAGGGCATGTCCGCCTGGCCGGCGGCCGGGTCACTCCCGCGGACTACCCCGCCTTCCGCGAACTCCTCGGCGAGGTCGACCGGGCCTTCGCCCGCCGCATTCGCGTCGCTCCGGCCCAGCGCAAGGAGGCACCGTGAGGAGGTCCGCTGTCGCCCTCCTTCTGGCGATCCTGGCGGCCGGGACCGCCTGCGCCGGGCCGCGCTCGGCCAGCCAGCCCCGGCCCGCCGCGGCCGCGGCCCTCGATCCCGGCCTGCCGCTCGAGCGCGCCCCCCGCGGGCCCTCCGATCCCTGGCCGGCCCTGGCCCGCGCCCTGCGCGCCCGGCGCCTCCTGGATGGCGGCGCGGAGGTGGAGGCCCTCCTGGCCGCCGCCGGGGCCGCTCCGGCCGGCCCGCTCGCCACCCTGGCCATGCGCCGGCTGGCCGAGCTGGGCGAGGAGTCGCCGGCACGGGCGGCCCAGGTGGACGCGGGCGTGGCTCGCCTCCTCGCGGGCGGTCTCCGGGAGGTGACGGCCTTCCGCGCCCGCGTGACGCGGGCGCTCGCCGCCGAGGCGCAGGGCGACCAGGCCACCGCCGCGCGGTTCCGGGCCGAGAACGGCGCGGTCAGTTCCTGGACCGTCACCGGCCCCTGGAGCGAGCTGCGCGCGCTCGACTTCGACCGGCCCGTGCCGCCGGAGGACGGGAGCGTGCCCGACAGGGCGCCGGCCCCGGCCGGTCTGCCCGCCTACCCCACCCGCACCCTCCCCGCGCCGGACGGCACCTTCGCGCTGGAGGGGGAGCCCCCCGGCGGCGACGTCTACGCGCTCGTCTCCGATGCGGCGCTCTCGCGGGGCGGCCGCTACCTCCTGGCCGTCTCGACCACCGCCAGCGTTCGGGTGGAGGTCGACGGCGCCCCGGTGCACGAGCGGCGCGCCTTCGCCGCCTGGCTCCCCAGCGTCTCCTACCTTCCCATGGAGCTGGGCCCCGGCCGCCATCGATTGGTGGTGAAGATCGCCCGGACCGACGGCACCGGCAGCCTCTCCGTGTCGCTGGCCCGCGCCGACGGCGCTCCCTCCGACGTGGCCTGGTCGGGCCCGCCGCCCGGCGACCCGCCCCCTCCCTCCCCCGCGCCCACCGCCGGTGCCCCGCTGGCCATCCCCGCCGAGCTCGTGCGCGCGCTCGAGCCCGAGGTCGGCCCCACCCTGGCGCGGCTCCTCGTGGCCCGCGACGTGATGGGGACCGACCGCGAGACCGCCAAGGCGCTGCTCTCCGAGGCGATGGCGGCGGCGCCGGGCTCGGCCTCCCTCCTGGTGGCCGCCGCCGCCGCGCGCATCGACGACCCCACCCTGGACCACCGGATCGCCCAGACGCGGGCCGAGGCCGCCCTCCGCGACGCGCTCAAGGCCGACCCCGGCCAGGCCGAGGCCCGGATCATGCTGGCGCGGCTGCTCATGGCCACCGAGCGGCTGGACGACGCCGACCTGGTCCTGGCCGCCCTGGAGGCGCCGGCCGCAAGCAGCCCGGCGGCCCTGGCCACCCGGGCCCGCTGCGCCGAGGAGAGAGGGCTGTCCGAGCGGGCCGAGGAGCTCGCCTCCCTGGCCGCGACCGGGGGCCGCAGCTGCGACGCCGCCGATCTGGCGCTGGCGCTGGCCTCGCGGCGGCAGGCGCTCTCCCGCGCTCACGACGATCTGCAGCTGGTGGCCAGCTGCCGGGGCGGCCAGGAGCGGCTGGCCCGCGAGCTGGCCCGGCAGGGCGACGCCCGCGGCGCCGGGGCGGCCCTGGGGCCGTACCTCCGGGCACGCCCCTGGGACGTCGACGCGGCCCTGGCCTACGGCGAGACGCTGATCGCCGACGGAGCCCCCGAGGCCGCCGCCCGGCGCCTGGTGACCCTGTCCGAGCTGTGGCCCCGCAGCGCGCGGGTGGCGCTGGCGCTGGCCAGTGCCCTCGAGCTCCAGGGCGACCGGGCCGGGGCGCGCGCCGCCCGCGAGCGGGCCCTCCTCCTCGATGGCGCCGACCTCGACCTGCGCCGGGCGCTGGCGCTGGAGGACGGGCGCGAGGTCGTGGACGAGCTGGCGCTGGACGCCCAGGCGGCCATCCGAGCCTACGAGCGGTCGCCCCACAAGAATGGCACCTCGGCGGTGATGGTGCTCGACGCCGCCGAGGTCGACATCCACCCCGGTGCGGTGGCCACCGAGCGCACCCAGCAGGTCATCCACGTGCTCGACCAGGCCGGGGTCGAGCAGCACGGCGAGGTCTCGCTCCCCGCCGGCGCCGAGGTGATCGCCCTGCGCACCATCAAGCCGGACGGTCGGATCCTGGAGCCGGAGCGCGGGGACGAGGGGAAGGGGTCCATCTCCCTCTCCGGCCTGGAGCCGGGCGACTACGTCCAGGTGGACTACGTGCGCTCGGTGCGGTCGCCCTTCGGTACCCTGGGCTACGCCGCCGACACCTTCTACTTCTCGGCCCCGCGGGAGCGCCTGGTCCGATCCATCTACGTGGTACGGGCTCCGGCCGGCGCCGGCTTGGAGGCCGAGTCGCACGGCGGCATGCCGGCGCCGGTCATCTCGCCGGAGGGCGGGGCGGCGGTGATGCGTGCCGAGGTCCGGGACGCCGTCCCCTTCGTCCCCGAGCCCGAGTCCCCGGCCATGGTCGAGCTCCTGCCCTCGGTGGATGCCGGAGTCGGCCAGGGGCGCGAGGCCTTCCAGCGCGGCGTGGCCGACCGGCTCCTGGGGCGGGCCATCCCCACCTTGGAGATCCGCGCCCTGGCTCGCCAGATCCGCGCCGAGGCCGCCGACCCGCGGCCGGCGGGGCTGGTCCGGGCGGCCTACGCGCGGGTGGCCAAGACGGTGCTGGGCGAGGGAGCTCCGCTGGAGGACGCGAGCGAGGCGCTCTCCCGCGGCCGGGGCAGCCGGCTCCTGGTGCTCCAGGCGGTGCTGGAGGCCCTGGGGATCGAGGCCCGGGTGGCCCTGATCCGCCCCTTCGGCGTCGATCCCGCCCCCCACCGCTTCGCCACCGCCGCCCTCTATCCCAGCCAGCTCCTGCGCGTCCGCGCCGGCGGCGAGACGCTCTGGCTCGACCCGTCCTCCCGCATGAGCCCGTTCGGCGCCATCCCCGACGCGCTCACCGGCTGCGAGGCGCTGGTCCTGCCCGCGCCCGGAGAGCCACTCCTGGTGGACCGCACGCCGGCACGCTCCCCGGTCCCCGAGGGGAAGGAGAGCGCGCTGCGCATCGTTCTCGCGCCCGACGGCACCGCCGAGCTGTCCGGCAGCGATCGATACACCGGCGCCCTGGCGGCGGCCATCAAGGGCCAGCTCGAGCCGCTGGACGCCAGCCAGCGACGCCAGGCGGTGGAGGGCATGCTGAGCCGCATGTTCCAGGGCATGTCCCTCACCGAGGTCGCCTTCGAGGGCGAGGACAGCCCCGACGCAGCCCTGGCCATCCGCTGGCGCGGGCGGTCGCAGCGGCTGGCGCGCCCGGTGGAGGGTGGGCTGGTCATCGAGCCCGGGCCCGTCCCCGCCCAGCTCGCACCTCGCTACCTGCACCTGGCCGCCCGCGCCACCCCGCTCCTCCTCCACGGGGCCGATCGCAGCCGCACGCGGGTGGAGATCGTGGCGCCGCCGGGCCTGCGGGTGGTGGCGGAGCCGCCGGCCCGTCTCGAGACGCCCTTCGGCTCGTACCAGCGGACCGACCGGGCCGAGGGGAGCGGGCTCGTGCGCGAGGAGGAGCTGATCATCGAGCGGGGGCGGATCGCGCCGGAGCGCTACCGCGACTTCTCCGCCTTCGTCGCCGAGGTGGACGGCCAGCGCGAGGCGCCCGTCCGGATCACCCGCTGATTCGTGACCCGGGTCCGGGTGACCCCATGTCCCCCGGAAGGGAAAACCCGATGCCTTCTGCACCGATCCGCTCGGCGTGCCGGTTGTGCGTGGCGGCACGCGCGCTGCACCTGGAAGCTTTCGTGCGGCTTGTCATCCACATCGCGAAGAGTGTCCTCCAGCTCCTCAAGGGGCCGGGGACAACCCCCTCCGCTCTTTCGGTGCCCATCCCCGTCACCTCCTCCGCCGTGCGCGCCCTGCGGCCCCCCCCTGGCCGCAGGAGCCGCCGGTTCCAATGACGGAGCTGGACGGATGGTGAGCTGCGCAGTGTCCGGAGGCCGCCCG
>Ga0335071_10009034_pt1 | contig 10206 bp, 8 predicted proteins | sample Lox_Sample_15_FD_206724 | JGI IMG/M metagenome (GOLD analysis project Ga0335071, IMG submission 206724) | Soil microbial communities from Loxahatchee National Wildlife Refuge, Florida, United States - Lox_Sample_1.5 | ecosystem: Environmental > Terrestrial > Soil > Wetlands | place: USA: Florida...
AGTTCGACTGGAAGGTGCTGATGCCCGCTTTCTCGCAGTCGAGCAGGAACTGCACGACCCGCTCGTCGGTGAACCACTCCAGCATGTGCTGGCTGTACTGGTCGTTGAAGTGCGAGTAGCCGTAGAGCGGGTTGCCACCGGCGATGAGTCGCGTGACGCGGCTGGGACCCAGGGCCACGCTTGGCAAGGTGGTCGCGGGCTCGGCGGAGAGCGAGCGGGCGGCGACCGTGCCGGCCGCGACCGTCGTCGCTCCCTTCAGGAAGTCACGTCGTGTCGGACGCAACGGACTGGACGCAGACTTTGCCCGTGCCTTCTCGGCCATGGACGCTCCAGAGGATGTGCTGGTCGTCTCCTATACACGGCCGTCGCGGCCTGTGTCAACGCGGCCGGCGCCGCAACCGCTCGACGTTCTCGACCGTCGCGCGGACGAAGATGTCGAGGTCCTCGGTGGCCCGGACGAGGCCATGGAACCCCATGGCGGCAGCGCCGATCAGCACGTACTCGAGGCCTTCTCGTTCGAAGGCCCCCAGGATCCGGAGCATCTCCTCGCGGCCCATGGCGAGGCCCTCCCTACACCTCGACTCTCCGGGTCTGGCGGTTCCAGCGGATCGTCTTGCCGCCGGCCTTGTGCGACAGGTTGCACATGTGGCCGACCAGCGCCGCGTGGTGGCCGAAGCGGACGTCCTCGATGTTCCTGCCGTCGCCCCGGATGGCTTCGACCCAGTTGCGGACGTGCGCGCGGGTGGAGTCCTCGTCGTTCGACTTCCACTCGAGGGGCGCGGCCGTGGCCGGGCCGTCGAGCGGCCGGAGCTCGGCGTCGAGGTTCATCAGCTCGCGGAACTGCTCGGTGGTGGCCTTCGGCCAGGAGTGGGTCGAGTACTCGAAGCCCTCGGCGCGCGGCTCGGTGAAGACCTTCATCGACCCGCCGTCGTACTCCATCGTCCCCTCGCTGCCGTAGAAGGTCAGCGCCGGCCCGGGATGGCCGTTCTCCGCCGTGCTGGTCAGCTTGAGCACGAAGCCCTCCGGGTACCGCACCATCGCCGCCATCTGGTCCGGCACCTCGCGGTAGTTCTTCCAGTGGTAGACGCCGCCGAAGGCCACCACGCTCTCCGGCTCCTGCACGCCCATCAGCTGGTGAGTGGCCGTGATCAGGTGCACGAAGAGGTCGGTCGGCAGGCCGCCGGAGTAGTCCCAGAAGAGGCGCCACTGGAAGAAGCGGCGCAGGTCGAAGTCGCGGGCCGGCGCCGGGCCGAGGAAGCTCGTGAAGTCCACCGTCGAGGGCGAGGCGTCCGGCGGGATCGGGTAGTACCAGGCCCCGGCCGAGCTGTTGCGGTGGATCCTGCCCTCGACCAGCGTCACCTGCCCGAGCCGCCCGCTGCGGATCAGGTCCGCGGCGGTCCTGGCGCAGCCCATGCTCATGTACTGGCTGCCGACCTGGGCCAGCTTGCCGCTCTTCTCCACCGCGGCGATGAACGCCTCGCCCTCCTCCCAGGAGTGGGTCATCGGCTTCTCGATGTAGACGTGCTTGCCGGCGGCGAGCGCTTCCTGCGTCATCTTCAGGTGCCAGTGGTCCGGCACCGCGATCACCACGGCGTCGATGTCCGGGCGCGAGAGGACCTGACGGTAGTCGCCGGTGGTGGCAGGCGCCGGCGAGATCAGCTCGCCCGCGCGGACGAGGTGCCCCTTGTAGCAGTCGGCCACCGCCACGATCTCGACGCCGTGGATCCCGGCGGCCGCCTCCATCAGCAGCGTGCCGCGGATGCCGGCGCCGAGGAAGCCGAGCCGTACCGGCTTCGCCACCAGGCCGGCGGCGTCGTTGACCTGCGCGCCCGCCTCGCCGGCGATGGCGGCGGCCCCCGCCACCAGCGCCGACTTCTCCAGGAAGCTCCTGCGGCTCATCGAATCGCCGGACATGGCCTCTCCTCGTCCGCGGGAGATGGACGCAGGCCGCGCGCCCGCGACGCGGGGCGGCGCGATGATACTGCCGAAGTCGGTGGGCGCTACACTCTGCGCCATGCTGGAGGAGGCCTTCCTCGCCGACTGCCCGTACGTGCCGGAGGCGGTGCTGTTCGACGAGCTGCTGGAGGTCGACCGCGAGCAGGGGCGGATCCTGGCCCGCATGCCGACCCACGACCGCCTCCCGCTCACCGAGCTGCAGAGGGCGCACCCCGTCCGGCATCCGCGCCACGTCTCCGGCGCCCTGATGGTGCACGTCACCGGCATGCTGGGCTTCGCCCACGCCTACTACGTCCTCGACCTGCGCCACCGCGAGGGCTGGGTCGGCTACGGCACGAACATCCAGAAGGCGCGCTACGGCCGGCTGGCCCGGGTCGGCCCGCCGCTGCTGCTCGAGTGCCGCGGCACCCAGGTGCGGAGGATCCGCGGCACGCTCTACGTCCGCTACGCCTTCCGCTTCGAGCAGCAGGGCGAGGTCGTCTACGAGAGCAGCCAGGCCGCCGTCTGGAGCCGCGTGTAGCGGCCGGGCCGGGAAGCGGAATCCCGCCCCGCGGACCGCCGTTTTGAAGTAAGCTTTCGCGCAAACCGAGTTCTCGCACACACAGTCCGAGGAGGAAGCATGCATTCCGCGATCGTGCTCGCGGCCGCTCTCTCCGTGGCCGGCGCCGCACCGCAGGGCGTCGGCCCGCGGGCGACGGCCTCGGCCGCGCCGGCCGAGAGCGCCACCCCGGCCGCGCAGACGTCGGGCGCGCCGCCCCCGGCCATCCAGCACGCCCCTCTCACCTGTCTGCGGCCGGACGAGAACCCGCTGGTGCTCGCGGGCGTCACCGCGAGCGCCGACCTGCGGCGCACGCGCGTCTACTTCAAGGCGCACGAGTATCCGGACTGGTACTACGTCGACATGACCTCGACCAGCCCTCCCCGCTTCGACGCCGTGCTGCCGCAGCCGCTCCCGGGGACGCTCAGGATCGACTACTACCTCCAGGCCCTGGACGCGAACCTCGAGGCGACCCAGACCGAGCAGTACGAGCCGCAGGTCACCAAGGACGGCTGCAAGAAGAAGCCGCTCGGCGCCCTCGCCAGCGGCGCGTCCCACATCGTCGTCGGCGGGACGAAGGCCGGCCAGCCCCCGATCCCGCCGGGCTTCAGCGGCCAGGGGATCGTGAGCTTCGTCAGCGCCGGCGGCGCGACCGTGTCCGGACCGGCGCTCGGCGGAGGCGGCGGTGGCGTTGGCGGGGGCGGCTCGGCCGGCAACGGACCGGCGGCAGCCACGGCCCCGCCGCCACATGGCGGCGGGGGCGGCAAGCTGCTGCTGATCGGCGGCCTGGTCGTCGGCGGGGGCGTGGCGGTGGCGCTCGCCGCCAACAACGGGGGCGGCGGAACGCCCACGACCCCCGCGCCTGCGGTCACGTTCGACGTGGCGGTGTCGAAGTCGGGGGGCGGCTCGGGCACCGTCGCCAGCAGCGACGGACGGATCAACTGCGGGCCGACCTGCTCGGCCAGCTACACGACCGGGAGCAGCGTGGTGCTGACCGCCACCGCCGCCAGCGGCTCGAAGTTCAACCGCTGGGACGGGAACGCGGCGAGCTGCGGGACCGCCACCCAGTGCACGCTGCTGGTCGATTCGACGAAGGCGGTGTCGGCGGTGTTCGACCTCGCCGGCCCCCACACGCTGCTGCTCACGAAGGTGAGCAATGGCGGCGGGAGAGGGTCGGTGACCAGCAGCGACGGTACCATCGATTGCAGCCCCGGCTGCGGCCAGATACAGCACGTCTACCAGACGCCGGTGCAGGTCACCCTCAGCGCCTCGGCCAGCCAGGGCTCGACCTTCAGCGGCTTCACCGGCGCCTGCGGGACGCTGGTCCCGGTCTGCGTCCTGACCATGGACCACGACCAGGACGTGAGCGCCACCTTCACCGGACCGAATTTCGAGGTGAGGGTCACCAAGACGGGCGCCGCCCCGAGCGCTGGTACGGTCGTCAGCCGCGACGGAAAGATCAACTGCGGCGGCACCTGCTCGGCCAGCTACGCGCCCGGCAGCACGCTGGCGCTCGCCGCCAGCGTCGTCCAAGGGTACCAATTCACCTTGTGGGGCGGCGACGCGGCGAGCTGCAAAAACCAGCCCACCTGCACGCTGACGGTGGACGGCCCGAAGAACGTGCTGGCCCAGTTCGATCCGATCATCCTGCTGGTGAAGCCGCCGGCCGTGGCGACCGCAGGAGGGCTTCGCTGGACCAGCGACCTCTCCGCAGCCGGCGCGACCGCACGGGTGCTGGTGAACGGCGACCAACTGGTGGTCGCGAGCAGCGGCCGATCCGAGTACGTGCTGCGTCCCGGCCCCCGCGACAACCGCGTGGAGGCGCGCCTGGTGGAGGCGGGGGGTGCCGGCAGCTGGCGGTTCGAGCTGGAGAGCGGCGCCACCGAGCCCGGATCGCTGCGGGTGCTGCAGGGGGACGTGGCGCTGGTGACCGACGATTCGATCGTCTTCCGCCTCTCCGGTCGCCCGGGCGAGGCGGTCGCATTCACCTTCCGGACGAGGGGGACGGAGTAGCGCCCTTCGTCGAGACGCTCGCCGGGTCGAACCCGGGCGGCAACGCCGGCTGTCCGCGGACGGTGGGAGCCACGGCTGTCGCACCCGCCGGGGAGGACTCCCGCGCGCACCCGTCACGCAGCTCGATCTGCTCCGTCCGGGTGCGCGAGATCTCGAACTCGTCGTCGAAGGCCTCGACGTAGTACTCGACGGTCCGGGTCCGGGGCAGCGCCCGCGGGAGCCAGGCGCAGTACCGCGTCCCGTCGAACTCCATCTCGGTCGACCAGAAGTCGCGGCTGCCGGCGGCGCGGAACAGCACGCGCACCCGGGCCACGCCGTGGTCGTCGAAGGCCTGCGCGCACACCCGCGAACGGGCGGCCGGGGCGGCGCAGGGCCGCGGCTCCAGCTCGACCCGCGGCGGCTCGTTCGCCGCCAGCAGCCCCGCCGCGGCCAGCACGGCGAGCGCCCTCACGGCCCCACCGGGCGCGAGCGCAGGCTCCCGCTGTAGCTGCTGCCGTCCTGGAGCACCACCTCCAGCGTGGTCTGCCAGGCGGTGTCCGGGTCCCAGTTCCAGGTGCCGCTCGTCTGCAGCAGCAGGCTGCGGGTGCCCGGCGGGGCCGTGCGCAGGAGCGGCTCGATCGGGCCGCCGGTCACCCCCGACCCCGAACGGTTGTGGACGGCGACCTTGGCGATCGACAGCGGGCCCGAGGAGCGGTTGAACAGGTAGTAGCGCACCGAGTACGGCGTTCCAGGCTTGAGCGCGCTCGGCTCCATCTCGATGACCAGCTGCGCCTTGGCGATGTGCGGCTGGGTGGCCCTCACCGCTCCTGCGCCTGAGCCGGTTCTGAAGCCGGGCGGCGCGCTGTCGACCGGGTCGACGTAGCGCGTCTCGCCCTGCTCGAAGGCGACGAGCCTGGTGCCGCCGGCCGGCGGGGGAGCGACCGCGGTCGGCGTCGGAATCGGGCGCGCCGGCTCGGCACGCGCAGAGGGGCCTCCCCCGGCCTCCGCGTGGCGCGTCGCGTGCGAGCCACCGGCCGCCGGCTGCCGGCCGAGGTCGCGACGTTCCGGCTCGCCGACACCGGGCGCCGCCGGACCCGGTGTGGCGGCCGGGCTCGGGGTGGCGGTCGGGCTCGGGGTGGCCATAGGGCTCGGGGTCGCCGCCGGGAGGGAGACGGCCGGCGAGGAGGAGGCGGCCGGCGAGGAGTAGACGGCAGGCGCCCTCGACCAGAGGTCGGTCCAGCCCCGGCCGACGACCCACCAGGCCACCCACGCGGCTCCAGCCAGCACCACCAGGAGCGCGGCGACGCCGCCGCCGATCAGCAGCGCGGGCCGGCCGATCGTTCGCGAGGGCGGCTGCTGCACGGTGACCGGCGCGACCGCGGTGGCCCCGCCCATGTGGGAGGGCCGCGCCACGGCGGCGACGGCCGCCGCTCCCGCCGACGTCGACTCCATCTGGGCGCGCGCGCCCTGCAACGCCGTGATCAGGTCGCCCGCGGAGGCGAAGCGCTCCTCGCGGTCCTTGGCCAGCAGCCGGCGCAGCACCTCGACCAGGGGCGGCGGGATCCTCGCGGCCTGCGGGCCGTCGAGCGGCGGCGGCTCGTTGACCTGCTTCAGGATGACGCCGAGCGGCGTCGCGGCCTGGAAGGGACGCGCTCCCGTGAGCAGCTCGAAGAGCACGATGCCCAGGCTGTAGAGGTCGCTGCGGCGGTCCACGGTCTCGCCGCGCACCTGCTCCGGGCTCATGTACTCCGGGGTCCCGACCAGCAGGCCGACGGCCGTGGCGCCGGCGCCGACGGTCCCCTCCACCCGCTTGGCGATGCCGAAGTCCATCAGCCGCAGCACGCCGTTGGGCGCCCACATGACGTTCGGCGTCTTGAGGTCCCGGTGCACGATCCCCTGCGCGTGGATCGCGTCGAGGCCGGCGGCCAGCTGGAGACCCACCTCGACGACCTCCGCCGGCGAGAGGGCCCCCCGGGTGCGGAGGGTCACCCTCAGGTCGGCACCCGCGACGAACTCCATCACGATGAACCGGCAGGGCCCGTCCTGGCCGTACTCGTGGATCGCGCAGACGTTGGGGTGCCGGACCTTGCGCGCCAGCTTGATCTCCGACAGGAAGCGCGCCGTCATCGAGGGGTCGGTGGCGACCTCCGCCCGCAGCACCTTGACGGCGACGATCTCGTCCAGCTCCCGGTCGTGGGCCTTGAACACGACGCCCATGCCGCCGGTGCCCAGCTCCTGCAGGACCTCGTACCGCCCGCCGAGCACGACGCCGCGGCGGATCCCGAGGTCGTGGCCGCAGCCGGAGCAGCGGAAGGCGGTCTCGGGGTTGGGTGCCTGACAGCGAGGGCAGTCCATTGCAGCCGGGTCGCTCCCATGCTGCGACGCCGGCAGCGGCGAGTCAAACCTGCCGGGTCGTCCTCAGGCGAAGCTCCTCAGGTACCGCAGCGACTGCCGCAACGCCTGCTGGCGTGACTCCAGCGAGCCCTCGTAGGCCCGGTCCTCCACCTCCACGCAGACGGGGCCGTCGTAGCCGGTGTCGGTGAGCACCGAGAAGAAGCGGCCCCAGTCGACGTCGCCCAGCCCGGGCAGCTTGGGCATGTGGAACTGCAGCGGTGTCGCCAGGATCCCGACCTCGTCCAGCCGTTCGCGGTCCAGCCGCGCGTCCTTGGCGTGGACGTGGAAGATCCTGTCCCTGAACTCGCGCAGCGGCTTCAGGTAGTCCATCTGCTGCCACACGAAGTGAGAGGGGTCGAAGTTGAGACCGAAGCTCCGGCTGGGGATGTCGGCGAACATCCGCCGCCAGATGGCGGGGCAGGTGGCCAGGTTCTTGCCGCCGGGCCACTCGTCGGCGGTGAACAGCATCGGGCAGTTCTCGATGCCGATCCGCACGCCCTGCTCCTCGGCGAAGGCGACCAGCGGGCGCCAGGTCGCGAGGAACCGCGGCCACTGCTCGTCCGTGCTCTTCGTCCAGTCGCGGCCGACGAAGGTGTTCACCTGGCCGACCCCCAGCAGCCGTGCCGCCCGCGTCACGCACTTGATGTGCTCGACGTAGACCTGCGCCTCCGCCGGGTCGGGCGCCAGCGGGTTCGGGTAGTAGCCGAGACCGCTGATCGCCACCCGGTGCCGCTCCAGCAGCGCGCGCACGCCATCGGCGGCGCGCTGGTCGAAGCCGGCGGCGTCGAGGTGGGTGACCCCGGCATAGCGGCGCTCGGCCTTGCCCTTTGGCCAGCACATCAGCTCGACGCAGCCGAAGCCCTCCTTCCCGGCGAACTCCACCACCTGGTCGAGCGACAGCTCGGGCAGGATGGCGGAGACGAGCCCGAGCCGGATCAACGCGGCACCTCCACCCAGCCGCGCTGGCGGTGGCTGGCGAGCACGGCCTCGCACAGGACCACCTCGCGGTGGCCGTCCTCGAAGGTGGCGAAGGGGGCGGGCGCCTTGAAGTCGCCCCTGGCGACGTAGCCGTAGAAGGCACGGAAGTGCTGCTTGAAGGTGTCGGCGTAGCCCTCGGCGTGGCCGCCGGGCACGCTGACGGCAGCGCGCGCCGGCTCCGACAGCAGCGAGGGGTCGCGCATCAGGATCTCGTTGGGACCGCTGCGCCGGCCGATCCACATCTCCTCCGGGTCCTCGCTGTTCCAGAAGAGGGCCGCCTTCTCGCCGGCGATCTCGTAGCGCATGCTGTTCTTGCGGCCTGCGGTCACCTGGGAGACGGTGAGCGCGCCCCGGGCGCCGCCCTTGAAGCGCAGGAGGATGCCGCCGTAGTCCTCGGTGGCGATGTCCACCGGCTCCAGCTCGTCCTCCTTCGCCAGCTTGCCGCTGAAGGTCTCCACCTCGCCCCGGGGCCGCCGGCGCACGGGGTGGACGGTGAGCAGGTCGGCGCACAGCGACTCGACCTCCAGGCCGGTGATGGCGTGGACCAGGTCCAGCCAGTGCGTACCGATGTCGGCGACGGCGCGCAGGGCGCCGCCCTCCTCCGCCAGCACCCGCCAGTTGTAGTCGGTGTCGAGCAGCAACCAGTCCTGGACGTAGCTGCCGGTGACGTGGTGGACCTTCCCCAGCTGGCCGCCGCGGACGCGCTGGCGCGCCTCCAGGTTCAGCGGGTAGAAGCGCAGGTTGTAGTTGACGGCGGCGGCCTGTTTCGGGTGCCGGGCAGCCAGCGCCACCAGCTCGGCGGTCTCCCGCGAGCTCATGGCCAGCGGCTTCTCGCACACCACGTGCTTGCCGGCCTCGAGGGCCGCCCTGGCCATCTCGAAGTGCAGCTTGTTCGGGGTGGTGAGGTGGACCGACTGCACCGCCGGGTCGCCGAGCAGCTCGGCCAGCGAGCGGTAGCCCCTGGCGCCGACGTTCGCGGCGAAGCGGGTGGTCTCGGCATCGGAGACGCCGAGCACCCCCACCACCTCGCAGCCGGCGCGCCGCAGCGCTTCCGCGTGCACGGGCCCCATGAACCCCGCCCCGACCACCGCCACGCCGATCCGCGCCATGAGCTCCTCCTCGGTCTGGGTGCGGGGGCCGCTGCCGCGGGACGCCCCGCCCGGCCGACCTTACACACCCCGCCGCGGGGGGGCAAGCGGGGAGGGCCGCGTGCGCGGGCCGGTCAGTGGCCGAGCAGCGGTAGCCGCAGCAGCGAGGGGTCCTTCGCCGTGCGCCACACGCGCTCGGTGGCCTTGCGGAAGTCGCCGGGGCCCGCGGTGTTGATGTCGACGAAGGTCTGCGGGTTGAGATTCACCAGAGGGAACCAGCTGCTCTGCACCTGCACCATGAGCCGGTGCCCGCGGCGGAAGTCGTGGAACACGTCCGGCATGGTGAAGTCGACCCGGTCGACCTGCCCGGGCTGGAACGCCTGCGGCCGGTCGAAGCCGTGGCGGAACTTGCCGCGGAACGGCTCGCCACGCACCAGCTGCTGGTAGCCGCCCATGCGCGAGTGCTGGGCGATGCCGTAGCCGGGCTGCGGCTTCTCGTCCGGCTGCAGCGGCAGGTCCTGCGGGTAGACGTCGACCAGCTTCACCACGAAGTCCGAGTCGGTGCCGGTGGTGGAGACGCTGAGGCTGACCTCGATCGGCCCCGCCACCGTCAGGTCTCCCTCCAGCGGCTCCGTCTGGTAGACGAGCACGTCGGGGCGGCGGGAAGCGAAGCGCTGGTCGGCGACCATGTACTCCTTCGCCATGCCGATCACGATCTCGTCGAGGTAGGGCACCGGCCGCGACGGGTCGGAGACGTACTCGTCGAACGCGTCGGCGGCGTCGGTCGGAGCCTCCCTCGCCAGCCGGCCGCCGTCGGCCAGGTAGAAACTGGCTCGCTTCGCCTGGCGCGGGGGCCAGGCGTCGAGCGCCTGCCACTGGTTGCGCCCGGTCTCGAACACGTAGGCCTCGGGCAGGTCCGCGTCGTGGCCCTGCTTCAGCCACTCGCGGAAGAACGGCAGCTCGATCTTCTCCTGAAAGAACGGAGAGGCGGGCTCGCCGAAGCGGACGCTGCCCAGGGCCTCGCCCGGGGTCCGCGCCCACCCCCCGTGCGACCACGGGCCCATCACCAGCCGGTTCGAGATGCCGGGGCTCTGCCGCTCGATCGCCCTGTACGTCGAGAGCGCGCCGAACAGGTCCTCCGCGTCGAACCAGCCGCCCACGGTCAGCACCGCGGGGCGGATCGCCTTCAGGTGCGGGCGGGTGTCGCGCGCCTGCCAGAAGGCGTCGTAGCTCTCGTGCGCCATCGCCTGCTTCCAGAAG
>Ga0335071_10009035_pt1 | contig 10206 bp, 7 predicted proteins | sample Lox_Sample_15_FD_206724 | JGI IMG/M metagenome (GOLD analysis project Ga0335071, IMG submission 206724) | Soil microbial communities from Loxahatchee National Wildlife Refuge, Florida, United States - Lox_Sample_1.5 | ecosystem: Environmental > Terrestrial > Soil > Wetlands | place: USA: Florida...
AAGATCATTCGTTCCCTTCTTGCAAGCGCCGGCGATTCGCAAGCAGCGGGAGATCTCGAACGGATGACGCGGCTGCGCGCCGGCTCTGTGATCTTTCTTCGCGGCTCGGAGCGGGAGGACGCGACAGACCCTCTCGTCCAGCTGCTCAACGCCCAGAAGGGCCTCGATGTCCCCGTCTACATCGTTCCGATGGCGGTCAGCTACGGTCCCCGCCGGGAAAAAAAGGATCGACCCCTGGTGGACATCTTTTTCGGTGATCAGGAAAACCCCGGTTCGTTGAGGCGGCTGATCGCCTTCATCCGGTATAAGAACCGGACCAACGTCGTGTCCGCGGAAGCCATCGACCTCTCCGGTATCCTGCGGGAGACAGCAGGCGGCTCCCTGTTGGAGATCGCCGGCGGTCTCAGAGGCGAGCTCATCGGACGAATCGACCGGGAGAGGAGCGCAGCCTTCGGCCCCCGGTTCAAGCCGCGCCAGGAAATCATGGCCATGGCGATGCGCGACGAAAGGCTGGTGCGTTTCCTTGAGGAACACGCCGGGGCTGTGAAAAAGGACCTGTCGTCCGTCCAAAAGCAAGCCAAGCGATACCTCAAGGAGATCGCGGCGGATTACAGCGATCTCTATGTCGAGCTCTGGGAAAAGGCCCTCACCTGGCTCTGGAACAATATCTACGACGGCGTCGTCTTCGACCGGGAGGGGCTCGCCCGGGTTCGGGAACTCTCGCGGCGCATGCCCTGCGTCATCATTCCCTGCCACCGGAGCCACATCGACTATCTGCTCTTGTCCTACGTCTTCTACAAGCACAACATCCCTCTGCCCTTCGTCGCGGCCGGGACCAATCTCATGTTCTGGCCCCTGGGCCCCCTGTTCCGCAAGTCGGGAGCCTTCTTTATCCGGAGAACCTTCGGCGGCAACATCCTCTATCGGGAGGTCATGGAGACCTACGTCCGGACGATGCTGCAGGAAGGGTACCCGATCGAGTTCTTTATCGAGGGGGGACGGAGCCGAACGGGAAAGATGATCATGCCCAAGTACGGCATGCTTTCCATGGTCATCCAGGCCTGCACGGATCTGCATCGGGACGTGGCCATCGTTCCCGTCTTCATCGGCTACGACCGCGTCATGGAAGAGAAGTCCTACCTCCAGGAGCTGGGGGGGGCCGAGAAGGAGCGCGAGAGAGCCAGCTCCGTCATCAAGAGCAGCAAGCTGCTGAACAAGCGCTACGGCCGCGTTTACGTCAACATCGGGGAGCCGATCTACACGTGCTCCTCCCTGCAGACCCAGGACAGGCCCCCGGATGCCATGGAGATGGACGAGCGCCGCAGCTTCTACCGCAAGATCAGCTACGAGGTGGTCAGCGAGATCAGCCGCGTATCCGTCGTCACTCCCTTCGCTCTCGTGGCCGCAGCGCTGCTCTGCCATTACAAGCGGGGCCTGACCCGCAACGACCTGCTGGAGATCATCCACGAGCTGTTCCATTACCTCGCCTCGCGCGGCGTGTCCATCGCCTCCACCTTTGCAAACCCCGAGCGGGCAATCCAGGACGCCCTCGAGCAGTTCAAGTCCATGGGGCTCATCTCGGAGATGGGGGCCGAGGAGGGCGAGGAGGAGGAGTTCGCCGAGGTGGTGTATTCGCTTGACGAGGAGAAGCGGCTACACCTCGAATACTACAAGAACAACATCCTGCACTTCTTTGTCCCGCTGTCCTTCGTGGCAGCCTCCATCCTCTCGCGCGGCGAGGATTCCATCCCGCTGGTTTCCCTGATGGAGGACTACAAGTTTTTCAAGCGCCTCTTCCGCCACGAGTTCATCTTTGATCACCGCAAGGGCGATGCCGAAGAAGTCCACGAGGCCTTGGCTTACCTGCTGGATCGGGGTATGATCGTCGGCTTCGAAAAGGGCGACGAGGCGTGGATCGAGGTGAAGGGGAAGGGCAGGTTGTACCTGCGTCCCTATGCCGGGCTCATCCAGAACTACATCGAGTCCTACTGGGTGGTCACGAGGGGGTCGTCCTACCTGAGGAAGGACATGCGCACCGACAAGGAATTCCTGAAGCTCGTCCAGAAGCTGGGGACACGGATGTATAAAAAAGGGGAGATCCTGCGCAACGAGGCCCAGAGCGTCTCCAATTACCAGAACGCGATGAAGGCGCTGATGGACGAAGAAATTCTGAATGCCGTGGAGCGCAAGGAAAAGAAGGAGACGAAAGTCTTCTACTCGCTGACGGAAAACAAGGCGCGGATTGAGGCGCTGAGGCAGAGGATCTTTAGATTCCTATGAGTAGGGGTATAGGGTCAAGGGGATAGGGTATGGGGTATAGGGTGAAGAAAGAGCCCGATTCGGACAAACCGAATCGGGCTCTTGTTTTCCGGAAGCCTGAATCCCGAAGCCGGAAGCCTGTTTTTTATGAAACGGGCTTTCCTTTTTCCTTGGTTCTTTGGCCTTTCGCCTATTTTACGCTGTACAGCGCCTTGCGGCCTCTGTAAACGGAAGCAGGGCCCAGTTCTTCTTCAATGCGCAGCAGGCGGTTGTACTTGGCCAGCCGCTCGCTGCGGGAGGTAGAGCCGCTCTTGATCTGGCCGCAGTTCATCGCTACCGCCACGTCGGCCATGGTCGTGTCCTCCGTCTCACCAGAGCGGTGGGACACGACGGTCGTGTAGCCGGCCGTCTTGGCCATCTCGATCGTCTCGAGGGTTTCCGACAGCGTTCCGATCTGGTTGAGCTTGATGAGGACCGAGTTGGCGATGCCGCGGGCGATGCCTTTCTCGAGGATCTTTTTGTTCGTCACGAAAATGTCGTCGCCCACAATCTGGATCCTGTCTCCCAGTTCGTCCGTCAGGAGTTTCCAGCCGTCCCAGTCGCCCTCGGCCAGACCGTCCTCGATCGAGATGATGGGGTATCTCTTGATGAGTCCGCTGTAAAACTTCACCATCTCCTCGGCGTCCTTCTGGGGCTTCTTCTCGGCCGCCAGGTTGTATTTCCCTTTCTGGTAGAAAGAGCTGGCCGCCGAGTCGAGGGCGATGCAGACGTTGCCTCCGGGCTCATAGCCGGCCTTTTTGATTGCCTCGACGATGAGGATCAGGGCCTCCTCGTTGGACTTCAGGTTGGGCGCAAAGCCGCCCTCGTCTCCCACGGCCGTATTGTAGCTTTTCGCCTTGAGGACCGAGCGCAGGTTGTGGAAGACCTCGGCGCACATGCGGATCCCCTCGCGAAAGCTCCGGGCGCCCACCGGCATGATCATGAACTCCTGGATGTCCACGTTGTTGTCGGCGTGAACCCCGCCGTTGACGATGTTCACCATGGGAACGGGGATATCCTTGGCCGACACGCCGCCGATATAGCGGTACAGGGGCATTCCCATTCTTTCCGCGGCGGCCCTGGCACAGGCCAGGGAGACGGCGAGGATGGCGTTTGCCCCGAGGGCGCGCTTGGTCTCCGTCCCGTCGAGCTCGATCATCGTGTAGTCAATCCGGCGCTGCTCGAAGACGTCCATTCCGACGAGCTCGGGGCCGATCTTCAGGAGGATGTTCTGTACCGCCTTCTGCACGCCCTTGCCCAGATAGCGTTCCTTGTTTCCGTCGCGCAGCTCCAGGGCTTCGCGCTCTCCCGTGGAGGCACCGGAGGGCACCGATGCCCTGCCGATGGTTCCCGACAACAGCATGACCTCCGCCTCGACGGTGGGGTTGCCCCGAGAGTCGAGGATTTCCCGCGCATGTACCCTGATGATTTCGCTCATATCTCCTCCTGCATGATTTTACTCCTCATAGACTCCCTCTCCCCACCGAGGGAGAGGGGAGGGGTGAGGGGGAATAATCTTCTTCCGATGAAGCAGCCCGTCTCCTGAGTCTTCCTCTCCCTCTTCTTTTTTCCGCTCCCTGATTAGCGCAAATAGCTGTATTTTGCAAGCCGAAGTGCGCCGTTTCCCGTCCGATTGGGGTTTGATTCACCCTGCCGATGTGGTATACATTCCCGGGAACGCGGACTCGGCACAGGGAACGATCACGTGAGCAACAGGCAACCGAAAGGGGAGAAACGGACCCGGCTCCACAATCACCTCAATAAGTGGTTCGAGACCGTCTCGGAAGAGTACGCCATGATCGAGCCGGGCGATCGGATCCTCGTCGGGGTCTCGGGCGGCACCGACAGCATGGTCCTTCTGGACCTGCTGCAAACGCCCAAGTATGTGATCCCGGGAGACTACACGGTCACGGCCGCGCATATCGACCTTGGCTTTGCGGGAAGCGGAGAAGACGTTGCAAAGATAGAGGCCTCTTTCAGGCAGACGGGGTGTGATTACGTTATTGACCGGACAGACATCGGGCCGGTGGCGCACAGCGAGGTGAACCGGAAAAACCCCTGTTTTCTTTGCTCGCGCCTGAGGCGCCGGCGCATCTTCGAGATTGCCGATGAGCGTGGCTGCAACAAGATCGCCCTGGCTCATCACCGCGACGACATGATCGAAACACTGCTCTTGAATATGTTCTGGGGCCGCGAGATCAGCACGATGATGCCGAAGCAGCGGATCTTCGCGGGAACGCTTCACATTATCCGGCCGCTGGCCTACATCCGCGAGGATCTGGTCAAGAAATTCGCCCGGGAGCGGCAGTTTCCGGTCGTGGAAAACCGGTGCCCCACGAGTGTGAATTCACGCAGGCGCTACGTCAAGGAACTGCTCAATACTCTGGAGAAGGACAACCGGCTTGTCCGGGACAACCTCTTCCGCGCCATGAAGAACGTCAAGAAAGATTACATGCCCCGGGGCAGAAGCGATGGCTAAGAAACAAACCGGCGAAAAACCCATCTGCCAGAACAAGACCGCGAGGCTGAACTTCGAGATCGAGGACACCTACGAGGCGGGCATCGCGCTGGTCGGCACCGAGGTCAAGGCCCTCCGGGAAGGCAAGGGCAACCTCACGGACAGCTTCGCCCGCGTCAAGGACGGCGAGGTCTTTCTCTACGAAATGAACATCAGCCCCTACACGTTCGGCAACATCATGAACCACGACCCCCTGCGCGTCCGCAAACTGCTCCTGCACAAGAACGAGATCCGGAAGCTCTATGGAAAGACCCAGGAAAAGGGGCAGACGGTGATCCCGCTGAAGGCCTACTTCAAAAACGGCAAGGTGAAGATCCTCCTCGGTGTAGGCCGGGGCAAGAAGACGCACGATCGGCGCCAGGATCTGAAAGAAAGGACGGACAAGCGGGAGATGCAACGAGCCATCCGGGGCAGGGGTCGATAGCGGTCCCCAGGCCGGCCGGTGGACAGCCGGGATAGAGGATCATTCATGGCCTTGGAAAACGGGAAATCGATGGGCCGCAGCGGGGAGTTTCCCTCGGCAGGGTTAATCGACCAGTGGTGCTCTAATATCCTCGACGCCATCTACGACGGAATCCTGGTCACCGATGCAGAGGCGATCGTTCGTTACGTCAATCCGGAATACACGAGAATCACCGGCGTCAAACCAGAGCAGATCGTGGGGCAGCCTCTGCGACAGGTCAGGCCTGGTGCGATTTTGCCCGACGTCATCCGTACAGGGATTCCCCGCGCTGGGGTTTTTCGCAGGGAGGGGCAGATCGAATACGTCGTCGACATGGCGCCGATTATGATCGAGGGCGCAATCGTCGGGGGCGTGTCGGTTCTCAAGGACATCACGGAAGTCAAGCGCCTCTCCCAGGAGCTCAAGACGTTCGTCAGCAAGGCCAACCGGCTCAACTCGATCGTCCAGCATGCATTCCATGCCCGTTTCACATTCAATGATATCATCGGGGTCAGCGACGATGTCAAAAAGGTCATCGCCTTCGCCAGGCGCATTGCGCGGGGCGATAACGATGTCCTGATCACGGGAGAGAGCGGCACGGGGAAAGAAGTCTTCGCACAGGCCATACACAGAGAAAGCAAGCGGTCCTCGGGGCCGTTCATCGGGTTTAGCTGTGCAGCTCTCAGCGCTACGCTGGTGGAAAGCGAGCTGTTCGGTTACGCCGACGGCGCCTTCACGGGGGCGCGCAAGGGAGGGAAGGCCGGTCTGTTCGAAATCGCCGACGGGGGGACGGTATTCCTCGATGAAGTGGCCGAACTCGGCATGGAGATGCAGGCCAAGCTGCTACGGGCTCTTCAGGAGCGCCGTATCCGGAAGGTCGGCGAAACGGACGAGGTCGCCGTCGACGTCAGGATTATCGCGGCCACCAACCGCGACCTTGAGCAACGGGTCAAGGCGGGCCAATTCCGTGAGGATCTTTACTACAGACTCAATGTGGTGAACATTCTTCTTCCTGCATTGCGGAACCGCCCGAAGGATATCCACCTCCTGGCGGATCGATTCCTCGAGCAGTGTGCAAAACGACTGAGCCGTGCTCTCGTCTTTTCACCCGATGTCTACGAAGCCTTCTATCGTCACCAGTGGCCCGGAAACGTGAGAGAGCTCATGAACGCCGTGGAGTACGCGGCAAACATGGCCGAGTCGGACCTGATCCTTCCCGAGCATCTACCAAGGGGATTTCACGACAAGGCGGCCATTCCTGACGGGGGAACCTTGGAGAGGATTCTCCGAGAAGTGGAGAAGCGGACGATCCTCGGCAAGCTAAGCAGCCAGGGGCGGTCACTTGCAGCCAAGAAGCGCGTAGCCAAAGAGCTTGGTCTTTCGCTATCCACTCTCTATGCAAAAATGAAATCGCTCGGCATTGAGCTAGGCAAGGAAGATTGATTCCGATTTTTCGGAATATGTCGGCGCTCCAGTTCCGAACATTCGGAAACGGCGGCCAATCCTGATATTGACACGATTTTACCCTCCGTTTCGAATCTATTATTTCCAGAAATTCGGAAATTATCCATTTCACCGAACGGTGCCCCGGCACGGCGGCGCAGCATCCTGCACAGGCTTCCCTGAAAGATATAATTATACGAATACGGATTTCTATTCGCTAGTTGAGATCTATATCTGAAGCACAGGATGATGCCGTACGCGAGAGCCTTCACAATGCGAAAAGGCACATATCTGCAAGGGCACAGTCGTTGCTCTTGCAAGCCGTGGGGTCATCGTGACGATGATCGCGGCCTCACTGAAAGAGAAAGGAGGGGAACCATGCTTGCATTAATCGGGTTGCTGACGATCCTGGTATTACTGGTTACCATCATCACGAAAAAGCTCTCGCCGCTGGTGGCGCTCATTGCTGTGCCTATCGTCGGGGCGCTTTTCGCAGGCTTCGGTCTGGACATCGGGAAATTCGTCGTCGACGGGCTCAAGAACATCGCGCCGGTGGCGACGATGTTCGTCTTCGCCATCATCTTCTTTGGAGTCCTGAGCGATGCGGGTCTGTTCGACCCGATTATCAACTTGATCCTGAGAACGGTAGGTGCCAAGCCGCCCCGCATCCTGATGGGGACGGCGCTTTTGGCCCTTCTCATCCACTTGGACGGATCCGGGGCTGTCTGTTTTTTGATTACCATCCCGGCGATGCTGCCGATCTATGAACGGCTCAACATGGACAAGCGTCTCCTCTGCCTGATGGTCGCCATGGCCGCTGGCGTCAATTACCTGCCCTGGACGGGTCCGACCCTCCGGTCATCGGCGGTGCTTCACATTCCGTCAACGGCGATATTCACTCCGATCATCATCCCCCAAATCGTGGGACTTGCGTTCATCATGGCCGTCGCATACCTGCTCGGCAAGAGGGAAGCCCGCCGCCTGGGCCTGACTGACGGCACGCAGGTCGACATCGTCCTGAAGAGGGAACTCAAGGAAGAAGAGAAGACCTTGAGACGGCCCCGGATGTTCTGGGCGAATGCCATCCTGGCCCTGGTAGTCATGGGTGTCATGATCAGCGGGAAAGTCGACCCCGCTCCCATGTTCATGATCGGCGTCATCTTTGCTATGGTCTTCAATTACCCCAAGGTAGATCAGCAGAAAGCACGGGTGGACGCTCATTCCCGGGCTGCCCTGATGATGGCCAGTATCCTGCTTGCGGCAGGCGCGTTTGTCGGCATCATGAAGGGGACCGGAATGATCACGGCCATGGCCAAGGTGGGGGTCTCCTACGTTCCTCAGGCCCTGGCGCAGCACATCCCGTTTGCGCTGGGCCTGATCTCCATGCCGCTGAGCTTGCTATTCGACCCCGATTCCTATTACTTCGGCGTCATGCCGGTCATCGCAGAGATGTGCAAAATGCTGGGTATGGAGCCCATCACCATCGCCCAGGCGTCACTCATGGGGCAGATGACAGTGGGTTTTCCTGTCAGCCCGCTCACCCCGGCTACGTTCCTCATATCTGGCCTGACGGGGGTTGAACTGGGCGAGCACCAAAAGTTCTCCATCCCGTTTCTCTGGGCGGCGTCGATTGTGATGACGATCACCTGTGCGTTGATCGGCGTCTTTCCGTTTTAGGATCATCATAAAAGAAGAACGTGAGGTTGGATCATGAAGAAAATACGAATTGGCTCCGGGGCCGGTTATTCGGGTGATCGGATCGAACCCGCCGTGGAACTGGCGGAAAAAGGGAACATCCAGTATCTCGTGTTCGAGTGCCTGGCCGAAAGAACGATTGCTATCGCGCAGCAGGCGAAGATGAAGGATCCCAAGGCCGGCTATGACGCCCTGCTCATCGCGAGGATGGAGGCCTGTCTGCCCGTGTGCCGGAAAAACGGCGTCAAAATCATTACCAACATGGGCGCGGCAAACCCCGCGGCCGGGGCGGAAAAGGTCAAGGAGGTTGCCCGTCAGTTGGGCATCAGGGGCCTGAAGATCGCCGCCGTGACGGGCGACGATGTCCTCGAGGTGATTAAAAAGGGCGACTACCGCATCGAGGAGACGGGCGAGAAATCCTCGTCGCTCAAGGACAGGATGGTCTCCGCCAACGCTTACCTGGGTGCGCAGTGCGTGGTGGATGCACTGAAAGAGGGCGCCGACGTGGTCATCACCGGCCGCGTGGCGGACCCCGCGATTTTCATCGCACCGGCTGTCTACGAGTTTGGTTGGGCCATGGACGACTGGAAACTTCTCGGGCAGGCCATTGTCATGGGGCATCTGCTGGAGTGTGCGGGGCAGGTGACCGGCGGATATTTCCCCGATCCGGGCTACAAGGATGTTCCGGGTCTGAGCAGGCTGGGCTTCCCCATCGCCGAGGTTCAAGAAGACGGAACCTTTGTCGTCACCAAGGTTCCCGGCTCCGGCGGGATGGTCACGCTGGCCACCTGTAAGGAGCAGTTTCTCTATGAGATCCACGATCCCTCATCTTACATCACCCCCGATGTTGTGGCCGACTACACGGGCGTACAGATGACCCAGGTAGGCCCGGATCAGGTGCGGGTGACAGATACGCTGAAAGTTTCCATCGGTTGCGTGGACAGCTACATCGGCGAAGGGCAGATCAGCTACGGAGGCCCAGGGGCGGTTGCCCGCGGGAAGCTTGCACTGGAGATCGTCGCGGAGAGGCTCAAGCTCACGGGCGTGCAGTTCGAGGAGATCCGTTACGACTTGATCGGCGCCAACTCCCTTCACAAGGACAAGCTCTCCGCCGGGCACGATCCGTACGAGGTGCGGGTGAGGGTCGCCGGGCGCACGAAGAGCATGAAGGAAGCTGTACGTATCGGCAACGAAGTCGAGACCCTTTACACTAACGGGCCGGCAGGGGGAGCCGGTGCCTGGAAAGTAGCCAGGGAGGTCGTGGCGATGGTGTCCACCCTGATCCCCAGAAAGCTTGTGAGCTATTCCATCCACTACGAGGTGATCTGAATGAAACTACGAGAGATCGCACACTCCCGAACGGGAGATAAAGGCAATACGTCCAATATCTCGGTCATCGCCTTCGACCCGGCTCGCTACCCTCTGCTGGAAAAACACGTGACTGCCGAGAGGGTGAAAGAATTCTTCTCCGAAATTGTCGAGGGAGATGTCGTTCGCTATGCACTTCCCAATATCGGTGCCCTGAATTTTGTGATGTACAAGGCCCTCAGTGGCGGAGTGACACGCACGCTGGCCATTGACCTGCACGGCAAATCCCTGAGCTCGGCCATTCTCGAGATGGAGATTCCCGACCGGTAGCCGGGCCCGCATCCATCCTTGACTTCCCGGCGCAGGCGGGCTAAATTGAAGGCGAGGTTATTCCTTGCCGATGTACATGTGGGGGCGCCACGGTTTCGACGGGGATAATTGAGGTTGACAGTGGCACGCGGAGGTTTCTACCGGGCTCCTTAAACAGGTAGAAAAACAGTAA
>Ga0335071_10009036_pt1 | contig 10206 bp, 8 predicted proteins | sample Lox_Sample_15_FD_206724 | JGI IMG/M metagenome (GOLD analysis project Ga0335071, IMG submission 206724) | Soil microbial communities from Loxahatchee National Wildlife Refuge, Florida, United States - Lox_Sample_1.5 | ecosystem: Environmental > Terrestrial > Soil > Wetlands | place: USA: Florida...
CCTCTCTCGCCGAAACGCTTCCGGCCATTGCAGGTCGTAGTCGGCAATCAGAACCCGAACCATAATCGCCTAGCGCAGCGTGACCACCGTCGCTCCCCAACCGCCTGCCTCGGCGGGCGCGTCCGAAAAATGCTCCACGAACGGGGTCTTGGCCAGCACGGAACGCACGATTTCCCGCTGCACCCCGATCCCGCGTCCATGGATGATCCGCAAGGCCTTGAATCCAGCCAGATGCGCTTCTTCCAGGAAATTCTCCACCACCGCCTTCACCTCGCACGGAGGCACGGTGTGCAGGTCGAACTCGTCGGTCACCGGAATGCGGACCGGCTCGTCTTCTTCCATAGCCTTCTGCTGCTAGCCTAACATTGTGAATCCGGTGGCCGAGTACCGAACGCGTCTAGCCCAGCGGAGCCAGGTGGCCGCAGGCGAGCAGAAACTGTTCCTCCGCATCGGCAACGCCCGGCTGGCCGTCGGCATTGCCGGCGCTGTGGTGGCCTTCTTTGTCTTCGGCGAGACCGTTCTCTCTCCCTGGTGGCTTCTCGTTCCGGCGTTTTTTTTCGCGCCCTTGGTGGTGATTCACGCCCTCATCGTCGACCGTCTGGAACGCGCCAACCGCGCCGCCCGGTTCTATGAACGGGCCGTCGCGCGCCTGGAAGACCGCTGGATGGAAGAAGGCGAAACCGGCGAGCGCTTCCGTAATCCGGCTCACGTCTACCAGGAAGACCTCGACCTGTTCGGCAAAGGCTCGCTTTTTCAATTACTTTCCACAGCCCGCACGCGCGCCGGCGAAGACAGCCTGGCGCGCTGGCTTCTTGCGCCTGCTCGAAAAAACGAAGCCACCGACCGTCAGCTAGCTGTCCAGGAGCTGGCGCCGAGGCTGGATCTGCGGGAGGACCTGGCGGTCCTGGGCGAGGCGGTCCGGTCGATGCTGGAACCGGATCGCGTCGCAGCCTGGGCCGAAGCGGCGGAGGTTCGGTTTCCCATCGGAGCGCGCGTGCTGGCGCCGTTTCTGGCCGGCGCCGTTGTGGTGACGTTTGGGCTTTATATGGCCGGCGTCCTGACGCGAACACCGCTGTTGGTGACGTTGTTCGTCGAACTAGGCTACGGCCTGCTGTTGGGAGGGCGCACGCTTACCGTGATCCGCGCCGTCGACGCGCCCGCCCGCGAGCTGGCCCTGCTCGCCACTTTGCTCGAACGCCTGGAACACGAACCGGTCGAGTCAGCCGCTTTGCGCGGTTGGAAGCAGCAGCTGGCGGCCAGCGGCCTGCTAGCATCGGCGGAGATCAAGCGCCTGCGCCGCTGGGTGACGCTGCTCGACTGGCAGCGCAACGTCTTCTTCGCCCCGTTCGCGCTTGCCTTGCTGTGGAGCGCACAGATCGCCATGGCGTTGGAGCGCTGGCGCAAGCGATCCGGCCGGCACGTCCGCGAATGGATCGCGGCCGTGGGCGAATTCGAAGCGTTGTGCGCGCTGGCCGGATACGCGCACGAGCATCCGGGCGACGTGTTCCCAAGCCTGGTCGAGGCCGAAGGGGGCTGTTATGACGCCACCGCGCTGGGTCATCCTCTGATGCCGGAATCTCGGTGCATCCGCAACGACGTGCGGCTGGGCGGCGAGACGCGGCTCTGGATTGTCAGCGGGTCGAACATGTCGGGCAAGAGCACTCTGCTGCGGGCCGTCGGGCTGAATGCGGTGCTGGCCTGGGCCGGCGCGCCCGTTCGCGCGACACGCCTCACCATCTCGCCCCTCGCGGTTGGCGCATCCATCCGCGTCCTCGATTCGCTCCAGGACGGCCGCTCGCGCTTCTACGCCGAAATCACCCGCCTGCGCGAGATTGTCGGCCTCGCCGGCGGTTCCCGCACCGCATTGTTCCTGATCGACGAACTGCTCAGCGGCACCAATTCGCACGACCGTCAGATCGGCGCCGGCGCCATCGTGCGCACCCTCATCGATCGCGGCGCGCTCGGCATGATTACCACGCATGACCTCGCGCTCTCCAACATCGCCGGCGAGCTGGGCGGGCGCGCCATCAACGTCCATTTCGAAGATTCGCTCGAAGACGGCCGCCTCCACTTCGATTACCGCCTGCGCGCGGGCGTGGTGGAGCGGAGCAACGCGCTCGACCTCATGCGGTCGGTGGGTTTGGAAGTCTAGAACAATCAACCTGGCCCGCTACCGGTCGCCGGCTCTGCGGTAGCCCGCCTTTGTGATAGACTCGGCCTCATCCAGGAGGCGCCCATGAGACGTTCCGTATCGATTTTCTCCGTGATTCTCGCCGTCGCGCTGCCGGCGCTGGCGGCGTCGATCCAGACCGCGAAACCAGAGCAGACCGGCTTTTCGTCGGAGCGACTGGGCCGCATCCACGAGACGGTTCAGCGTCATATGGACGCGCATGACATCTCGGGCGCGGTAACACTGGTCGCCCGTAACGGCAAGGTGGCGCACTTCGAAGCACACGGCCTTGCGGACATCGACGCCAGGAAGCCGATGTCGAAAGACTCGCTCTTCTGGATCATGTCGATGACCAAGCCGATTGTGGGCACGTCGGTTCTGATGCTGATGGAAGAGGGTAAGCTCCGCCTGACGGATCCGGTGTCCAGGTTCATTCCGGAGTTCAAGGGAATCAAAGTGGCGGTGATAGAGGACCGGCCGGCGGGCCCGTTCGGACCGCCTCCCGCACCCGCTCCTGGAACGCCGCCGTTCTTCTACACCGTCCCCGCGACTCGCGAGATCACCATTCAGGACCTCCTGACGCACGTTTCGGGCCTGAATAGCGGCGGCCCCGCCAGCAACGCGGAGGTGGCCAAGATCGCGCTCAAGTCCGGCGAGAGTCTGTCCGACTACATCCCGCGCCTGGCCACCACCCCGCTCGATTTCCAGCCGGGCACGCGCTGGCAGTATAGTGCGACGGCTGCCTGGGACACGATGGAGCGGGTGATTGAAGTGATCACGAGCGAGCCGTTCGACCGTTTTGCACGTGAGCGCATCTTCGATCCACTTGGCATGAAGGACACCAGCTTCCGTCCGTCGCCGGAACAGCTCGCGCGGATCGCGACGCAATACAAAGGGGCTGACGGCACGCTGACCAAGGTGGAAAACAAGCCGATCTGGTTGAACAGCCCAACGTACTTGTCGGGCGGCGGCGGATTGATGAGCAGCGCCGAGGACTACCTGCAGTTCGGCCAGATGCTCGCTAATCGCGGCGAACTGAATGGCAAGCGTTTGTTGGGACCGAAGACCGTCGAGCTGATGTCGTCGGTATTCGTGCCCGACACGCTGCCGGGACGCGCGAAAGGCCGCGGATTCGGATTGAGCGTGCAGGTAATCAGTGACCACATCGCGGCGAACACACCCATCTCCAACGGCAGCTTCGGCTGGGACGGCGCCTACGGGACTCACTTCTGGGTCGATCCCAAAGAGAAGATTGTGGGGCTGTTCATGATCCAGGCGAGTGCCCCGAATCGCTCGATGACGCCGGATTTCGAGTATGCCGTCATGCAGGCTCTTATCGATCCGGCCGACGAGCACAACTGACGGCTGTTCGCGGAGGGCGACGACGGCGAACCGGCGTTCCCCGATACCCGCACAATACTTTAGATAGACGGCGAACGAATTGACGTCTAACCTTGCCCCCGCTACGCGTTCTGCTCTGCCGCACGCCTGCGGGCGGCTTCCTGGGGGTCGGTGATAACGTCGACCCACTTCTGGTTCGGCGCAGACTCGGCATCGTAGTTGTCGTGCCAGTTCCACCACTTGTACGGCGGTGTCTGCGGGTAACCCGCCGGCGAGTTCTCCCAAGTCTCCTGGCGGCCGAGCGGAGTGATGTCGAGGTAGCTCCAGGTGGTCCCCATCGCCTCGTCTCCGCGGCTGTTGATGAAGCAGGTGCGAAACACCTGCTCGCCGTCCCGGAAGAACACGTTGTGGCCGTGCCACTCATCGACGCCGAAGTCCTTGTCGAAGCTGTCCGTGATCGTGTACCAGGGCATCTTCCAGCCCATCCGCGCCTTCAGGCGTTGGATGTCCGCTTGCGGCGCGCGTGAGGCGTACACGAGCGTGGTGTCGCGGGCGTTGAGATGGGCGAGGTGGGCGACTTGATCGGCGCCCAGCGAGCAGCCGCGGCAAGCGTGCTCGGGCCAACCGAAGACTCCGGGCTCGTAGAAAGCGCGGTAGACGATCAACTGCCGGCGTCCCTGGAAGAGGTCAAGCAGGTGGGCCTTTCCCTGTGGCCCGTCGAACTCGTACTTCTTCTCCACGGCGAGCCAAGGCATCCGCCGTCGCTCCGCCGCCAGCGCGTCACGGGACCGTGTGAACTCCTTCTCCTTCACCAGGAGCTCGCGGTGCGCAGCTTCCCATTCCTGGCGTGACACGATCGGGGGTGTATTCATCTCGTTTGCCATCTTATTTCTCCTTTGTGTTTTGCAACAGACCTGCACGATCCGCTCTGAAGAGGTTTCTGAACTTGCCGATGCACAACGCCACAACTCCTCCTGTGGATCCGGCTCCGGCAACCATTACTACCGTGCTTGCGATGCATGCTGGACACATATCTTGCTCCTTCGAATTTCTAATTCGCCCGCGGCGTTAACCTGATTCTTGGTGCTCACAAGACAAATCTAAGGCCGGATCCGGAAATGCTGGGAGTGACAACTGTGGCGGGATATCGAAGCGCACAGGCGCGGTCCGTTGTGCGCTTAGACAGAAGCGCGCAGGCGCGGTCCGTTACAGGCGTTCGATCATGGACTCGTTGATCACGGCCGCCGCGCGCGCTAGCGGCGGGTGACCCGCTCGGCGCGTTGCAGCGAGTCGCCCTGCGCCAGGACGCGCCGGCTCTCGCTCTCCGAGGTATCGCGATGGCGCAACTCGGCGACCTGGATCGAGCGAAGATCCTGCTGCGAAGAGCTGCGCAGGCCTTCGGTCCAAAAGAGCCGGTGGCCCGTGCCAGGTGCGTTGTGGCCGAGGCCGAGATCGCACTCGCTTCGCGCGATCTGGGCTGGCCCGCCGAGGCGCTCGATGCGGCGCGGGCGACACTCGAAGCTCACGGCGATCGCCTCAACGCCGCGCACGCCCGGTATCTGGCGGTTCGCCGTCTCCTGCTGATCGGACGCCTCGACGAGGCTGAGCGGGCGCTGGCCGACTTCGATCCCGCCCTCTTCCCGCCCGCGCTAAGGACTGCCCACGAGTTGGTCGTCGCGGGCATCGCGCTGCGGCGTCTGCGGACGAAACCTGCGCGCGCCGCTCTCGCCCGGGCCGAGCGCGCTTCGCGGGAAGCAGCCATTCCCGCGCTGGCAGCCGAGGTGGAAAGCGTAGCGGTCGCCCTGAATACGCCCGCAGCGCGCCGGATTACCCCAGGCGGGGAAAAGTTCCTCCGGCTGGAAGAGGTCGAGTCATTATTCGCGTCCGATGCATTGGTAGTCGACGCTTGCCGTTATGTGGTGCGTCAAAAGAGCGCGCTGATCCCGCTCGCGACACGCCCCGTCTTATTCGCGCTGGCACGAGCGCTGGGCGAGGCGTGGCCCGGAGACGTTTCCAGAGACGTACTGCTGGCACGGGCATTCGGAGCGAGGCTGGTTGACGAGTCGCATCGCGCGCGTCTGCGAGTCGAAGTCGGCCGCCTTCGAAGAGCGCTGCGGACTCTGGCCGGCATCACCGCAACCAAAGGGGGCTTCGCACTGGCGCCGCGCCGCGCGCGGGAGGTCGTCGTGCTGGCGCGGCCCGTCGACGAGGAGCATTCCGCGGTGCTCGCCTTGCTGGCCGATGGCCAATCCTGGTCGAGTTCGGCGCTCGCGCTGGCGCTCGGCACCAGCCAGCGGAGTGTGCAGAGGGCCCTCGACTCTCTTGCGGCGGCGGGCAAAGTGCAGTCGCTCGGCCGTGCGCGGGCTCGCCGCTGGCTGACCCCGCCCGTGCCGGGATTCACGACAATCTTGTTACTCCCTGCTGCTCCCGAGATCAGCTAACGTGAGAGCATGAATCGATCCGACGCCGAAATCCTCCGTGAATATGGGCCCTTTCCCGGTCTCGACCGGGTGCATGGCGTCACTTATGACGGCCAACGAGTCTGGTTCGCGGCAGGAGACAAACTGAAAGCGTTCGATCCCACGAGTGGCGAGATGCTGCGCTCCATCGATGTCGCCGCGCATGCTGGAACGGCCTTCGACGGCCGCCACCTGTTTCAGCTCGCCGAGGATCGCATTCAGAAAATCGATCCGCAGACCGGCCAGGTGCTCGACACGATTCCCGCGCCGGGCGGCGGCGGTGACTCAGGGCTTGCATGGGCCGAAGGGACGCTCTGGGTGGGGGAGTATCGGAACCGGAAGATCCATCAAGTTGACCCCGACACAGGTGCGATTCTGCGCACCATTGACTCCAACCGTTTTGTGACGGGCGTCACCTGGGTCGAAGGAGAACTCTGGCACGGCACGTGGGAAGGCGAGGAAAGCGATCTGCGCCGGGTCGATCCGCGCACCGGTGAGGTCCTGGAAAGGCTCGATATGCCGCCCGGGGCGGGCGTTTCCGGGCTCGAGTCCGATGGCGGCGATCGGTTCTTTTGTGGCGGAGGGAAGAGCGGGAAGGTGCGGGCTGTCCGTCGTCCGCGGAAAGCCTCGCTGGCCGGGCGGATCTGAAATGCCCCTTATTCGCGGGAACTGATCCGGCAGGCCGGGCGCAAGCTCAGCTTCGCACGCCCGCCGTCGAAGTCTTCGGCCCGAGCATGCTTCCGCCGGGAATCCAGCGCTCCAGGGCTTCGCGCAGCTTCTCGAGTCCCACCGGCTTGCTCAAGTAGTCGTCCATGCCGGCCGCCAGGCACCGCTCGCGATCGCCTTCCATGGCGTTGGCAGTTAATGCGCAGATGGGCAGGTGGCGCTCTTTGCCTTCGCGGCTGCGGATCACCGCGGTCGCTTCGAAGCCGTCCATGTCGGGCATCTGGCAATCCATCAGCACCAGGTCGTACTTGCGCTTCGCCACTGCCTCCACAGCTTGCTTCCCGTTCATGACGGCGTCGGCGTCCAAACCCAGTTTCTGCAGTAGTCGCAGCGCGATTTTCTGGTTGATCTCGTTGTCCTCCGCCACCAGAATGCGCCGGCCGGAAGCAGCCGCGGGTTTTGCCGCCGGCACGGGCGGAGCGGGCGCCGGGTGTGCAACAGGCGCCGCGGGAGTTGCAGCCTCTTGGGCAGGTGGCGGAGTTGGGCGCAAAACAGGTATCGCCGCCGGCTTCTCTGCCGCCGCCACTTTACCCATGCTGACTGTAAACCAGAAACGGCTGCCACGCCCCGGCTCGCTCTCCACGCCGATGGCGCCGCCCAACAATTCCACCAGTTGTTTGGAAATCGCCAGTCCCAGTCCCGTACCGCCATACTTGCGAGTGCTGGAATCGTCGGCTTGCGTGAACGACTCGAAAAGTCGGTCGTGCTGCCCCTGCGGAATCCCGATGCCGGTATCCTGCACCACGAATTTCACCTTGAAACTGTCCCTGGTCTGGCTGACCGGCTCCACGGTCAGGTGGACGCGCCCGCGATCGGTGAACTTGATGGCGTTGCCCAGCAGGTTGGTCAGCACCTGGCGCAAACGGCCCGGGTCGCTGGTCGCCTCGCGCGGCAGGCTGGCCGAAATTGCCGACTGGAACTCCAGCCCCTTGGCGCGCGCCTGCTTGGCAAAGAAGGCGGTGGTCTCTTCCACGGTGGCGCGCAGCGGAAACGTTACCTGCTCCACTTTGAGCTTGCCCGCTTCGATGCGCGACAGATCCAGGATGTCGTTGATCAGATCCAGCAGCGAGTCGGCGGAGCGCTTGATCGACTCGGCGTATTCGCGCTGTTCGGCCGACATCTCCGTGCTCAGCAGGAAGTCCGTCATCCCCAGCACGCCGTTCATGGGCGTCCGGATCTCATGGCTCATGTTGGCCAGGAACCGGCTCTTCATGCGTGTCGCCTCGCGCGTGGTGGTCACGGCCGACTCCAGCTCCTGATTCTTGCGCTCCAACTCCTGTGCGTATTGCTGCAGTTTCTGCTCGCCGGACTTGCGGGCGGTGATGTTCCGCACAATCGCGATCCACTGGTCCCAATCCGTCGGCAGCAGGCGCATTTCGTAGGCCTGCAGTCCAGCCCGCTCTGTCGCAGTGAACTCGACGATTTCCAGGGCGTTGCGTTTGCGCGCCCGCTCCTGCGCTTGCCGGATTTGCGAGAGCACGGCCTCCGGAAGGATCGACTTCAGATTGAGTTCCGCAAATCGCTCCGGCGTCAGCAGCGGATCGGAGCGCTGCCCGCCCTTGGCATCCAACACCGCCCCCTCGCGGTTGACCCTCAGGAACAGGTCCGGGAACGCCTGGAACAGAGCATGCAATTCGGCCGCGGTTTGATAGGCCGCATCCTCGCTCTTCTTGCGCTCCGTCACATCGATGGAGGCCATGCGCATCCCGACGGCTTCGCCCCTGGGCGCGCGCAGCACCTGCTCGTGCACTTCCATGCTGACTTTGCTGCCGTCCGGGCGAACGTGCTGGCGCTGGTAGGGAACCAACGCCGTTTGCCCCGACATCCGGTGCAGGAGCTGCTCGCGATAGCGGCCGCGCTCATTCTGCGGCACGAATTCGGCGCAATGCTTGCCGAGCACCTCGGCCGCCGGGAGCCCCAACAGCTTGCACTGCCTGCGGTTCACTCGCCGGATGATGCCTTCGCGGTCGATCTCCAGGTAGCCCACCGGCGCCGTATCGAACAGGTCGCCCACCACTTCACCGTCGAACGCTTCCGCGGCCACCGATTCTTCGTGGCGTGAGCGCGCAGGTCCGCGGATATACCTGATCACCAGGATCACGGCGACAAAGCAGACCGAGAATAGCAAAAAGCCCATTTGCAACCCTCTGCCACTCCGCAAACGCGGGAGTACAGCTGTCAGGAGGTTATCGGCCCTGCTAGATAAATCCTTTAGAAATAGTACGTTAACAAACAGTACTAGGGAGAATCGACGACCTCGCCCTAATCGCCTATCAAGTGGATGGCGCCGATCCCCCCGCGAATGTCGAGCCGCACTGTAGTTTTGGCGTGGCCGTAGGCAGCGTTGACGTAGCGGCCCCGCCAGCCGGAAAGGCCGCGGGCATCGATTCCGCCGATCCCTCCTTTAACGTCGGCAACAACTCCAGCGTGCTCAGGCAGATAGACCGTGGCATCGCCAATGCCGCCATTGAGCGACAGGCTGTAATCTTCTTTCGGTTCGCCGCGCAAGTCAATCTCGAGGTGACCTACCCCCATGTGGATATCCACTCGCCGTAGTGACAGGCTGGCAAGATTCAGGCGCCCGCTTCCTGCCCCGAAATTGATCTCCAAATCCAGCGGCTTCTCATTGTTGAAGGCCAAGTCCCATCGGTTGGGTCCGCGCCCGGAGTGGAATCCGCTTGGCTCTTCCACTGTTAAGAGTCCTGAATTGTAATGAACTTCCGGGTGCATGCGCATCCGGTCGTAGGAAAACTCGCCTTCCATTAGCTCGCTGGCGCCTCCCCGGATGCGAAGTTCGCCCGCGCCCATCCTCAAGTTCGCCCGAACAAACTCCGATCTATCTAGTGCGACGGAGCGGGTTTCCCGATGGGGGATGCCGCCGCCGTGCCACTCAGGTTCGCAACTGGTGGATAACAAAAGTGTTGTACAGGCAACGGAGGCGAGGCCGAGCCGGGAGGTCAGCATAAGTTGATCACCTTAGTGCGTTATACGCAAATTCTGGTAGCCTTCGTTCCGGCAAAATTAGTGACTCAGGTTGCCTGCTTATCCCGGATATGACCGATCTCTCATCTAAACCGGATTATTACCTTAGTACATTTCTTTGCGACTAGCCACTTGTTACACTGGGGCAGCGTGAGAGTCAGCTAGTATGGGCTGCTTATATTGCCACAAACCGATCGGCCCTCTGCGACGACTGAAGGACCGGCACTTTTGCTGCGATGATCATCGCAGGAAATTGGCGTCCAAGTCCGCCCGCGCGATCCGGGAGGCCGAGGACCTCTATGGGATTGAGGATGCGGCCCCCAGCTGGCGCACGGTCACGCGGTCCAAGCCGGAAGACAAGTCGGACCGGAAGCCGGGTGTGGGCACCAGCATTTTCGTCGGCCTGACGGTAGTGCTACTTCTGATCGCCCTCTCGCAGTTGCCCGTTGCGTCTCCTGCGCCCAAAGCGGTTTCCCCGCTGCCGGACACGAATCCGCATGCTTCGCCGAGCGGGTTCGGGCAGGTGAT
>Ga0335071_10009038_pt1 | contig 10205 bp, 9 predicted proteins | sample Lox_Sample_15_FD_206724 | JGI IMG/M metagenome (GOLD analysis project Ga0335071, IMG submission 206724) | Soil microbial communities from Loxahatchee National Wildlife Refuge, Florida, United States - Lox_Sample_1.5 | ecosystem: Environmental > Terrestrial > Soil > Wetlands | place: USA: Florida...
GCACCAGGAGGTAGAGAACAGGCGCTGCCAGGAGCACCGCGCCGGACACCAGCAGCAGCCGCTTCTTGCCCAGCCGATCCGCGAGCACTCCCACCGGGAAGCTGAACAGGACGCCGGCCAACGGTGAGATCGCCGCGATGAGCCCGATGACCGTCTCGCTCGCGGAAAGGGATTTGACGAAGAGCGGCAGGACCGGGCTCTTGGACATGGTCGTGGAGAAGATGCCGAAGAACCCGGCGAGGGAGAGAAGAAAGATTCCGCCGCGCGGCTGCCGCGCGGGCGTTCGGCCCGTCAACTCGCTGTCCTCACCCCGCCTCCCGCGGGAAGACCACCGTGAACGTGGAGCCGGCGTCCGGGCGGGACTGCACGGTGACGCGCCCATTGTAGCCGGACAGCACCCGACGCACCGTGGCAAGTCCCAGGCCGGTCCCGCTGATGCCCGAGGTCTTGGTGCTCTTCACGCGGTAGAACTCCTGGAAGAGACTGGCCTGCTCCGCCTCGCTCATGCCGATGCCGGTGTCGGTGACGGCCACGTGCCAGTCGGCGCCATTCTCGGTGATGACCAGCCGCAGGCTCCCACGATCGCGGTTGTACTTGATCCCGTTGTTGATGAGGTTCATGAAGATGCGGTCCAGGTCCCCCCGGTCCGCCTTCACGAGGCACGGCCCGGGGGGCGCCTCCAGCGCCAGCGCGATGCGCCGCTTGTCCGCCTGGACCTTGAAGAACTCCAGCTGGGAGGCGAGCACCGCCGCGAGATCCAGCGTCTCGATGGTGCGGTCCACCTTGCCCACCTCGCGGCTGTTGATGTACAGCAGGTCGCGCACCAGCTCCAGCAGCGCCTCCCCGCGCACCTTGCAGCGCTCCAGCATCTCGCGCACCTTGGCCGGGTTGTCGTCGAACATGCCGGTGAGGATCACGTTGAGGTAGTTGATGATCGCGGAGAGCGGGCTCTTGAGCTCGTGGGCCACCATGGAGACGAAGCGGTTCTTGTCCTGCTCCGCCTTCCAGGTGTCGGTGACATCGCGGAGGATGACAATGGCCCCGCCGGCCTCCCCGTCTCGAAGCAGCGGGGAGATGCTGCACTGCAGACGCCGCTCCCCGATGACGAGGGGGACCAGTCGGCACTCGGGGCTCTCCTGGGAGGATTCCAGCACCGCCTCGACCGCCGCGGAGACGTCGAGGTCCGAAAAGGCGTCCGCGAGGCTCATCCCCTCGCGGAAGTGAGTGCCGAGGAAAAGCTCCGCGCGGGGATTCATGAGCACGGGCTCGCGGCGGATGTTGAAGACCACCACGCCTTCATGCATGGAGTTGATGAGCTCACGGGAGAGCGTGCGCTCGCCGGCGACCTCCGAGAGGTACTTCTCCCGCTCCCGGATGAGACGGCCTTCCTGCGCGGCGTGCTCCACCGCGTACACCAGCGCCTCGGGACTGAACGGCTTGACCAGGAAGTCGTAGGCGCCCTGGCGCGTGACCTCCACGGCGGATTCCACCGAGGCGCGTGCCGAGGTGATGACCACGACGGTGCGTCCGCCCGAGCGGCGAAGGATCTGCTCGGTGAGGGCCGAGCCATCCGTTCCGTGGCTGGAGAGCGGCACGAGGGCCACGTCCGCGGGACACTCGGAGAGCGCCCGCAGCGCGGCCTCTCCGTCCGGTGCGCTCTGCACCATGCATCCGCGCCGCTCCAGGATGCGGCGGATGCCTTCCCGCATGCCTTCCTCGGGATCCACCACGAGGACCCGGACCTGGTCGCGGTCCCGGGCCGGGATGAGCGAGGCCGTGGCGAGGTGCTCGCCGTGCGGCCGCGCGCCGTGCCCGCCGGAGATGGCGGGAGCGGCGGGATCAGGCATCGCGCGCCTTCGCGGAGAGGTACTGCTCGATCTTGCCCAGCAGGTGTTCCAGGGGGACCGGCTTGGTGAGCACCTCGTCCACCTTCATCCACTCGCGGCCCGGGGTCGAGCCCGCGTCGAAGGTGAAGCCCATCTTTCTCGGGGCGGCGGTCTGCATGAGGATGGGCACCTTCTCCAGGCCCGGGATCTCGCGCACCTTCTTGCAGAACACGAAACCCGAGTCGTAGTGGGCCATCATGAGATCCGCGATCACCATGTCCGGGGCGGACTCCCGGGCGCGCGCAAGGCCGTCCTCTATGGTGAGCGCGGTCTGCACGGCATAGCCCTTCTTCTCCAGGAACATCTTCTGGCCTTCCAGAAGGTCCAGGTCGTCATCCACGATCAGTATTCGCGCCACTTGGGCACCTCCTCAACCGGCCTGCCCCACCGGAAGCTGGCGGACTCGGCCGCATCCACGTCCAAACCTTACACGGGAAGCCCGTGCCGTGGGAATGCGCTATCGCTGCGGCGTACTCGACGCATTCATCACTGCGGCGTACTCGACGCGGTTCATCGCTGCGCCGCCCGCGGCGAGTAGCCCGTGTGCAGCAGCTCGTGCGCGGTATGGGACCCCGGCTCGCCGAAGTACTCCTTGTACACCGCGGAGATGGCGGGGTTCTTGTACGACATGCGCACCGCCCGCTTCTTCTCCATGGAGTAGATGGCCTTGATGCGCTTCTGCACCCTCTCGGGGTCGTAGCCAAAGAGCTGGCCCCCGCCGCCGGCACAGCCGCCGGGGCAGGCCATGACCTCGATGAAGTCCCACGGGGAGTCGCCCTGCCTGACGCGGTCGGCAATCTGCCGCGCATTGGCCAGGCGGTTTGCCACCGCGATCCGGATGGTGCGGTCCCCCACGGTGACCGAGGCCTCCTTGACCCCCTGCATGCCGCGCACGTCCTCGAAGTCCACCGTTTCCAGGTCCTTGCCCGTGAGCAGGTGGTACGCCGTGCGAAGCGCCGACTCCATCACGCCGCCGGAGGCGGCGAAGATATCCCCCGAGCCGGTAGCCTCTCCGAACGGCCGGTCGAACTCCTCCTCGGCCAGGCTGGCGAAGTCGATCCCGAAGATCTGCATCATGCGGTTGAGCTGGCGCGTGGTGATGACGGCGTCCACGTCCGCCACGCCGGCCCCGCTCGCCAGCTCGGGACGCTGGGCCTCGTACTTCTTTGCCGTGCAGGGCATGACCGAGACCACGAAGATGTCCTTGGGGTCGATGTTCTGCTTCCGGGCCAGGTAGCTCTTGATGGTGGCTCCCATCATCTCCTGGGGAGACTTGCACGTGGAGATGTTGGGGAGCAGCTCGGGGTAGTAATGCTCCGCGTACTTGACCCACGCCGGGCAGCAGGAGGTGAACAGCGGCAGCTTCTCGTTCTTCTTGATCCGCTGCGCAAGCTCCGTGCCCTCCTCCATGATCGTGAGGTCGGCGGCGAAGTCCGTGTCGAAGACCTGGCGAAAGCCGATGCGACGGAGGGCGGCGGCCACCTTGCCGGTGACGTCGGCCCCGGGCGGCAGCCCGAAGAAGTCTCCCAGGGAGACGCGGATGGCGGGAGCCGCCTGCGCCACCAGGTACTTCTTGCCCTCCTGCAGGGTCTGCATGACCTTCTCCACGGCCCGCACCTCGTGCAGGGCGCCGGTGGGGCAGGCCAGCGTGCACTGGCCGCAGTTCACGCACGTGGTCTCGCTCAGGTCCATCTCGAAGGGGGGCAGCACCATGGTGTCGAAGCCTCGGCGCGTGAAGTCGATTGCCGCCACGCCCTGCACCTCCTCGCAGATGCGCACGCACCGTCCGCACAGGATGCACTTGTCCGGCTCGCGGATGATGGACGGGCTCGAGAAGTCGGTGTAGTGATGCCGCGTCTTTCCCTTGAACGGGACCCGGTCGATGCCGTACTCGGAGGACAGGCTCTGCAGCTCGCAGTAGCCGTTCTTCGGGCAGGTCAGGCAGTCAAAGGGGTGGCTGGCCAGCAGCAACTGGATGATGGTGCGGCGGGCGTTGATGACCCGCGGGCTCTGCGTCTGGATCTCCATGCCCTCTTCCACGGGGAAGGCGCAGGAGGGCACCAGCGCGGGCTTGCCCTTGACCTCCACCACGCACATGCGGCAGGCGCCGCTCGGGAACATGTCCTTGATGTGGCACAGGGTGGGAATCTTCTCTCCCGCCGCGGTGGCCGCGTCCAGGATGGAGGTGCCGTTCTCCGTCTGCACCTTGCGGTTGTTGATCGTTACGGTGACCATGGTTGCTACTCCTTGCTCGCTCACGCTCTGGGCTCGCTTTCGGCCATGCGGGAGTACCCGCGCTGCGCGAACGCAGTCCCTGGCTTGGCTCGCCCTCGGCTTCCCTGCCTAGGCCACGCTCACGGCGCCCTGGCGGCACACGTCCCGGCAGGTGCCGCAGCGGATGCACTTCTCGTCCACGATGTAGTGGGCCTTCTTGCGCTCCCCGACGATGGCCGCCGTGGGGCACTTCTTGGCGCACAGCGTGCAGCCGTTGCAGGCGTTGGTGTCGATGCTGTAGGTGAGCAGGCCCTTGCACTGGTGCGCGGGACACTTGCGGTCGTAGATGTGCGCCTCGTACTCCTTGCGGAAGAAGCGCAGCGTGGACAGCACCGGGTTGGGCGCGCTCTGGCCGAGCCCGCACAGGGAGGTGTCCTTGATGACCTGCGCGAGGGTCTCCATGTTGAGCACGCGGTTGAAGCGCAGGAGGTTGGCCTCCTCGTCCGGCATCTTGGTGTACGGGGACACGATGGAGTCCAGGATCTCGTACAGCCGCTGCGTGCCCTCGCGGCAGGGGATGCACTTGCCGCAGGACTCCGAGGTGATGAACGCGGTGAAGTACCGCGCCATGTCCACCATGCAGGTGTCCTCGTCCATGACCACCAGGCCGCCCGAGCCCATCATGGCGCCCACGGTCTTCAGCGACTCGTAGTCGATCTTGATGTCCAGGTGCTCCTCCGGGATGCACCCGCCGGACGGGCCGCCGATCTGCACGGCCTTGAACGCCTTGCCGCCGGGGATGCCGCCCCCGATGTCGTAGACGATCTCGCGCAGCGTGATGCCCATGGGTACTTCCACCAGCCCCGCGTTGGCGATCTTGCCGGTGAGGGCGAACACCTTGGTTCCCTTGGAGTTCTGCGTGCCCATGGAGGCGAAGCTGTCGGCGCCCTCGCGCAGGATGTGGCTGGCGTTGGCCATGGTCTCCACGTTGTTGACGATGGTGGGCTTCTGGAACAGCCCGGCCACGGCCGGGTAGGGCGGCCGGGGCCGCGGCATGCCGCGGCGGCCTTCCACGGACGCCATGAGGGCCGTCTCCTCGCCGCAGACGAACGCGCCGGCGCCCTTCTTCACCCGCAGCTTGAAGGAGAACCCGTTCTTCCCCTTCTTCTCGAGCAGGCCTTCCGCCTTCATGACCGCGATGGCCTTGTTGATCCGCTCGATGGCCAGGGGGTACTCGGCGCGGCAGTAGATGATGCCCTCGTCGGCGCCGATAGCGTAGCCGGCGATCATCATCCCCTCCAGGACCGCGTAGGTGTCTCCCTCCAGGATGGAACGGTCCATGAACGCGCCGGGGTCGCCCTCGTCCGCGTTGCAGATGACGTACTTCTTCTCGCCGGGCGACTTCTGGGCGAACTCCCACTTCTTGCCGGTGGTGAACCCGCCGCCGCCTCGTCCGCGAAGACCCGAGCGGATGACCTCCTGGACCACCTCCTGGGGCGTCATGCCCAGGGCGCGCTCCAGGCCGGCAAACCCGCCGTGCGCCCGGTAGTCGCCGATGGACTCCGGGTCGATGATGCCGCAGTTGCGAAGCACGTACTTCACCTGCTTCCTGAAGTACGGGTGCTCCTCGATCAGCGGGATGCCCGGGAGTGCGGCCTTGCCGTTCTTGAACTGGCCCAGCAGGCCGTCCAGCTTGTAGTTCTTCCGAAGCAGGACCTCGTCCAGGATGAAGCCGGCCACCTCGGGTGTGACGTTGCTGTAGGACACGCGGTGCCCCGAATCGGTGACCACGTCCATGATCGGCTCTGCCTTGCAGTAGCCAATGCACCCCGTGGCGGTGATATCGATGGTGGTACCGTGGGCGGCGGCCCACTTGTCCACCGCGGTTCGCACCTCGCCCGCGCCCGTGGCCAGGCCGCAGGTTCCCATGCCGATGAAGACCCGGCTCATTCCTCTACCCTCCCCGTGGCCTTCCACGTGTCGATGAGGTACTCCACTCTCTTCTTGTCCAGGCGGCCGAAGAACTTGCCGTTCACCATCATCGCGGGAGCGATGGAGCAGCAGCCCAGGCAGGCCACGGTCTCAAGGGAAAACAACCCGTCCTTGGTGGTCTGCCCCACCTCGATCCCCAGGAGCTGCCGGCAGGTGTCCAGGAGGTTCAGGGATCCCTTCACGTGGCAGGCCGTCCCGCGGCACATGGCGATCTGGATCCGGCCCGGGGCGTTCATCCGGAACTGGTTATAGAACGTGGCAACACCGAAAATCTTGGAGGACGGGAGCCCAAGGTATTCCGAGATGTGGTTGATGCTCTCCCGGGACAGGTAGCCGTATTCCTCCTGCACTTCCTGCAGGATCGATATGAGGTTCTCCCGCGCCCTGGGGTACTTGGCGATTACATCGCCAACCGGCTTCGTGTGGGACTGTGTTTCCATGTTCGCCTCCAGCATCTCCGGATAGACGGTCGCGATTTGAGCTTTCTGAATAGTGAATTGGATCGCAATAAATATGTACCATATCGTGACAGAAATATCAATATAGACGTCACAAATCCAACCCCAACTGTTACGCGGTATGTTACCGACGATCGGGATCCACGGGGATACTTTTGACTCGATGGCGCAGTCGACCCTCGTACCGTTCGGCTATTCGGCCTTGCGCGCGGAAAACAAGGAAGGGCACCGGCCGCTGCAGGTCGACCTGTGGTACCCGGCGGACCCGGTGGCCGAGGAGCTCCGTTTTACCTACGAGCCTGGCTCGGTCGGAAAAGCGGCCACCCAGGCTGAACCAGCACGAGACGCGGCGCCGCTCGTGGTGCTGTCCGCCGACGCCCACGGCTCCGCGCGCAGCTATACCTGGCTTGCAGAGTTCCTGGCGCGCCGAGGGTTCATCGTCGCGGGGGTTTCTCCGGGTGAGGAGAGCCCCGATCGCCAGGGCCCGACCCAGGGCCGGCTTGCGGCCGGCCGGGCGTGGGAACAGGCACGGGACTGTTCGGCCGCCCTCGACTTCGTGCTCTCGCACCCCGAGTTCGGCGGTCAGGCGGATCCCGCCCGCATCGGGGCCGTCGGGCACTCGAGCGGCGGGGCAGCGGTCCTGGCCCTCGCCGGGGCGGTCTTCGACCCCGCCGCGATGCAGGCGTACTGCCGCTCGGCCGACTCCCAGAACGACCTCGCGTGCCAGGAGCCGGTAACGAGCACTGAAGTCGAGGGGGCTGGGGGCTCGCTGCTGGATCCCCGCGTCAAGGCCGTGGCAGCGCTCGACCCGTCGTTGGGACCGGGCCACAACGCCCGGTCGCTCTCGTGCGTCCAGGTGCCGGTCCATATCGTGGCCACCGTGGAAGGCGACTTCCTTCCTTTTGAACACCACGCCGGGCGCTATGCCCGCCTCATTCCGGGTGCCTTCCTGACCCCGCTGACACACGGGGAGGGGCATTTCGTCTTCCTGGATGAGTGCAGGGGGGAGGAGCGGGTCGCGGGAGTCCCGGTCTGCCGTGACCGGGACGGGGTGCAACGCTCCGCCGTACATGCCCGGCTCGCGGAGATCCTGGCCCGATTTTTCACCGACCAGCTGCAGTAGCGGCGCCCCTGCGCCCGTGCGCGGTGCCCCTGCTATGGTGAGGGCACGCCGAGGCTGCGCACCGGCAGGCCCCACACGCCGGAAAGCTCGGGCACGGCCTCCGCGGCGGTGGTAAACCGCATGCTGGCGAGCCCTACCGCCCGCCCGCCTTCCACGTTGACCGGAGAATCGTCCAGGAAGAGACACTCGCCTGCCTGCCGGTGCAGCAACTCCAGGCAGCGGTGGTAGATCTGCGGCTCCGGCTTCACCAGGCGGTGCTCGCAGGAGAACACGGCCACGGGGAACTCGGCAATCCAGCCGCAGGATGGGTTTCGGCGCATCCACGCCAGCTTGTCGCCCGGCATGTTGGAAAGGATGGCGGTAGCGTATCCCGCCGCCCGAAGCTCGCGGGACCACTCCACCATCGACGTGTTGATGCGCGTCCAGGCCAGGGAATCTTCCTCTTCGATCCTGGCGATGAGACCAGGGGTCGGCGGGGTGCCGGCTTCCTGCAGGATCCGCGCCCAGTACTCGTCCGTGGGAAGGGTCCCGCGGTCCAGCTCGAGGCGGTCGCGGAAATACAGCCGCTCGAAATCCGCGACGGGAAGGCCGCAGAGCGCGGCCACGCCGGCCGCGCGTACCCTGTCCTGCGGCAGGCCCAGCACGCCGCCGAAATCGAGAATGACCGTGGTGATCCGGGTTTTCAACGCGGCGTGAGTGTAGGGGAAGCCCACCCGGGGATTCAAGCACTGCCCACCCTCCCCGATTCGCCCTCGTTGCCGGTCCGGCCGGAGGCCGCTACATTGAGCCATGAGCCAATGTCAGTGCAAGGAGATCGAGAGCGTCTTCGACCGGGCCCTCGCCGAAGACGAGCTTGAAAAGGCGCGCCGGCGCGGTCCGCGGCGCACCACGCGCTTGCTCCTGTCCGCCATCCAGGCGCGGGGCGTGGCAGGGCGGACGCTCCTGGACATTGGCGGCGGGGTGGGCACCATCCAGCATGCGCTGCTGGCAGCGGGCCTCAAGGAGGCCGTGGACGTGGACGCGTCGTCCGCCTACCTGAAGACCGCACGCCGGGAGGCCCGCAGGCTCGGGTTCGAGGAGCGGGTCCAGTACCACCACGGCAATTTCGTCGAGCTGGCCGGAGAGGTGCGCAAGGCGGACATCGTCACGCTGGACCGGGTCATCTGCTGCTTCGACGACGTGCACGAGCTGGTGGACTCCTCCGCAAAGAAGGCCCGGCGGCTGTACGGGCTGGTCTACCCGCGGGACGCCTGGTGGACCCGGCTGGGGGTGCGGACCATCAACTTCATGCGCCGCCTGCGCAACGACGACTTCCGAATCTTCGCGCATCCGACGCGTGCGGTGGAATCCATCCTGGTGAGCCACGGGCTGCGCCGGGTCTTCCGCCGGCGCTGGGGCATGTGGCAGGTCGCGCTGTTCGCCCGGGAGTCGGCATGAAGGGGCCCGGCCTGCGCCGGTGGAGGATGGCCCCTGCCCTCATCGCCCCTGGCATCTTCCTGCTCCTGCTGTCGGGCTGCCCGTTCTCATCGGAACACCCGCTGTCGGACCCCGCGTCGGCGCTGCCCGAGAAGGCGCTGGTGGGGCAGTGGCGGATGCAGGACCCCGACACCGGCGAGTGGCACACGCTCAGCATCCTGCCGTTCGACGAGCACCAGATGGTGGCCGTCACGGTGGAAGACGATCGCGGCAAGGTGAGCGGCTTCCGCCTGTTCGTCACCGCGGTGGGGCCCGAGCGGTTCCTGAACCTGCGGGAGCTGGGAACCTCGGACCCCGCCTGGTTCTTCGCGCGGTTCGAGGTGGACCAGGATCACCTGCGCCTGCAGATCGTGGACGACACGCTGTTCGAGAAGCGTTCCTTCGCGTCCGCCGCCGAGCTGACGGCGTTCGTTCGCGCGCACCTGTCCGACCCGCGGTTGTATGCCGCGGAGGACGAGAAGCCCTCCGTGGCCACGCTGGAGCGCGTAGCGGCGCAGCCGTGAGCGACAGTGGACCGGAAGGCCATAGACGATCTCACGCTGGCCCCTGGCGCGGGCAATTCTTAACGGGTTCTTAACGCCGCTCGTTCCATTCTTAGCGCTCCCGAAATAGTCCCTGCGGGCGCCTGCGCCGTACCGTTTGCCGCATGAGCATCGAACTGGTTTCCGCCGCGGTTATCGGGATCCTGCTGCTGGCATACCTCGTGTTCTCCATCGCGAGACCCGACAAGTTCTGAGGGAGGCACCATGAGCAGCACAGACTGGATCCAGCTGGTCGTCTTCCTGGCCGTCGTGTTCGGCTGCGCGCCGTTCCTGGGCAGGTTCCTGGCCCGGGTGTTCGACGGCGAACGCCACTTTCTCTCGTTCCTGGCACCGGTGGAGCGGGGAATCTACCGCGTCACTGGCGTAGACCCCGGCTGGGACATGAACTGGAAGCAGTACGCCGCGGCCGTGCTGGCGTTCAACGCGTTCGGTTTTCTCAGCCTCATGGCCCTGCTCATGACGCAGGGGTGGCTTCCCCTCAACCCGGCGCACATCCCCAACCAGAGCTGGCACC
>Ga0335071_10009039_pt1 | contig 10205 bp, 10 predicted proteins | sample Lox_Sample_15_FD_206724 | JGI IMG/M metagenome (GOLD analysis project Ga0335071, IMG submission 206724) | Soil microbial communities from Loxahatchee National Wildlife Refuge, Florida, United States - Lox_Sample_1.5 | ecosystem: Environmental > Terrestrial > Soil > Wetlands | place: USA...
GGTGGGATCGAGGTCGCGAGCCGGAAAGGCAAAGGGACTACTTTTAAAATATGGCTTTATACAAGACCAAAGGGATAGTGATGGGTAGCCGGCCGTTCGACGAGACCGGTAAACTGGTCACTATTTTCACCAGTGATTACGGCAAGATCCGGGTGATCGCGAAGGGGGCCAAGCGTCCCACCTCGCGTTTCGGCGGCCGGGTGGAGACCTTCTCCCTGCTGGAGCTTTTGATCGCCAAAGGACGCAGCCTCGATATCTTAAGCCAGTGCGAAACGATCGAATCGTTCCAGAAGCTGCGCGAAAGCGAAAAGGGGATGCGGGCCGGGTTCTATTTCCTGCGCGTGATCGACGCGGCGACGGTGGAAGGGCAGCGGAACCCCGATCTTTTCCGCCTGCTCGCCCATTCGCTCAACCGCCTGAAAGAAGGGGAGGAGCTTTCGAAGCTCGAAAAATTCTTTGAGGTCAATTTCCTGAGAGTGGAGGGCATCTTCCGCAAGGAGATGCATCCCGATATTTTGATCGGCGAACATTTGGGAGTGGACGTGAGAACATGGAAAAACTGAACCGGCCGAAGGTCCCCGGCTTTATTTCGGTCCTTTCAAACTTCGGCTTCCTTTTCCTCTGGCTGGCGCAGCTCACCTCGCAGCTGGCCGACCGGGTCTTTGTCTACGTCCTGATGATCATCGTTTACCAGCTGACCCATTCCAATACCGGCGTTTCCCTCCCGCTGCTCGCTTTCGGCATCCCGTCGGTGCTGGTGGCGCCGTGGGCGGGGGTAATGGCCGACCGGTTCGACCGCAAATGGATAATGGTGATATCCGACCTGCTCCGCGGATTGCTGATCCTGCTCATCATCCCGCTGATCTCAAAATCGGTGGTCCTGATATTCCTGATCAGCCTGCTCATTTATACTGCCGCACAGTTCTTTGCTCCCGCAGAAACTTCGGCGATACCGGAGATCGTGGAAAAACACAACCTGATAATCGCCAATTCGCTTTTCATGATCACCTGGATGGCGTCGTCGGTGGTCGGATTCGGCCTGGGCGCGCCACTGGTCGGCCTGCTGGAGGAAAAGGGTACTTTCGTGGCGGCGGCGGTGCTCTACATCGTTTCCGGCGCGGCGATCCTGCTGGTCCCGCTCAAGTTCCGCGAAGCGACCGTGATCAACAAGAACGCGCATCCGATCGGCGACCTGGGGGTCGGGTTCGAGTTCATCCGGCGCAACCAGGTGGTGAGGGTAGCGCTCTTCAAGCTTTTTATCGCCACTTCCGCCATCGCCACCATTTCACTGCTGGCAATTTCCTACGCCGGCAAGATACTGATGATCGGGGAGCGGAACTTCGGCTATTTGATCATCGCGGTGGGGGTGGGGATGGTGATCGGGATGGCGACGCTGGAGCGGCTGCGGCATTACGTTAAGCTCGGCACCATCGTCGTGATCAGTTTTCTCATGTCCGGACTGGTCCTGATCTGGTTGTCCAATACGGCGGGGCTCAATATGGCGCTATTCCTGATAATGGTGCTCGGCATCTTCAACATCTACATGACATCATCCATCCAGACCATATTGCAGTCGCAGATACCGCGCCAGGTGAGGGGAAGGGTGTTCGGGGTGCAGAACATGCTGATCAACTCCGCGTTCACGTTCCCGGTGGTGATCTTCGGGATGATCGCCGACTTCTGGGGGATCCTGGCCGCGATCGCGGTGCTGGGGTGGGTGGTGGTGGCGACGGGGGTGGCTGGTATATTCCTGCCCAAATTCAAGACGGTATGACTATCATCGGATTCTATCAACGGATAAGAAAGCGGATAAACGGATCCTATCATCGGATAATCAAACGGATAAACGGATAAAGGCATGTTCGGATATCCGTTGATCCGTTGGAATGTCCGTTGATAGGTTGGGTGAGGGAGAAGAATGGGATGCCAACAAAAAAGCCGGAGAACAGGCGCTCCGGCTTAATTGAACCAAATAAGAGGGCTTGAGTCCTCTCTACATATATATCGTCAATTTCGGACGGGGATTTCAGTTGGGTCCTATCAACGGATCCTATCAACGGATATAAAACGGATAAACGGATAAAGGCATGTCCGGTAATCCGTTGATATGTTGTATTTATCCGTTGATCGTTCGGGCAGGCAGGTCGCGCATAATCGTATGGCGGATTTTGAGGTATAATAGGCCATGCCTCCCAGGACCTGCATATATTATGTGACCTTCCAGTGCAACGACTGGCCCGAGTTCGACCACGTGTGGAACGACAAAGAGCTCCAGGCGATCGGGGATGTTCCAGCGGAGAAGCATCTCCCCAATCTTAAGAACGCAAGAAAGAACGGCTCGGATGAGCTATTCGTTACCGGCGGGGAACCGCTGCTTTACGAGGGACTGCCAGATTTTCTGGCGGCGGCGAAGGCGGAAGGTTACAAGATCGTCCTGCATACGAACGGTATCAAGTACATGGACACGGCCCCGAGCATCAAGGGGCTGGCCGACCGGACCCTCTTTTCACTCGATTACCCGGTGATGGACGAGCATGACCGGAGCCGCGGGACCGAAAGCTTTTCCGCCGTGATCAAGAGCATCAACTACGCGCGGGAGACCGGGGAGAGACCGGAAATCCTTTACAATATAACCCGCGACAGCGTACGCTTCCTCCCCGAGATGATGGAGATCGCTGACCGGTTGAAAGTGAACGTGCGGCTAAACCCGGTCTATGATTATTGCGGCCTCACCGGTTTTGAAAAGGAATCGATCGATTACATGAAATACTATTTCCAACGTAAGAACGTGAGGCTGGACCTGGCGGTGCTGGAGTTCATGAAGAATCGGGGGAACTTTATCGGCTGGCCCCGCTGCCGCGCCCGCGAGACCACCGTCACCTTCTTCCCCGACGCGAAGCGGGCGATCCCCTGTGTTCACAACCGGGGAGGCAGTCAGGGGAGGGAGCAGGTGTGTATCGGTTGCACCAGCTGGCCGTATATGTTACCATCGTTTGCGATCGGCTTTGACCGATACCGGCTCCTCTCTGCTTATTCCGGGCTCAAGGACCGACAGAAGGAGGAAACAAAATGAAGATCGTGATGCTGTCCCCGTATTTCTTTCCCCACACCGGTGGTACCGAAAAGTACGTGAGGGACGTTTCCGCCGTTCTGATCAAAAAAGGCCATGAAGTCACGGTGATCACCAACAATCTTCCCAAGGCGAAGAATGCGCCGCGGGAAGAAACCCTACCGGAAGGGATCAAAGTGATCCGGCTCGACGCTTACGACATGTTCAGCTACCTGCCGGTCTCGCTCCAGTTCAACCTCAAGATGCTAGAAGGCTACGACATCGTCCACTGCCACGTCCCGGCGTTCAGCTTTTTGCGCGCGGTGGCGGGGAAGATCAAGCAGCCGCTGGTGGTCACATACCATTGCGACGTGACCATCTCCGAAAAATACTTCGGCGTTCCCGTACCGGGCTGGGCGGTCCCGCCGTTCGAGGGAAGCTCCAACATGTACGCCCGGATGTTCCTCCCAAAGGCCGACGCCATCATCACTACCACCGAGACCTACGCCTCCACCTCGCCGGTGATGAAGCACTTCCCGCATCACGTGGTGCCGATCGGCATTTTCCACGACAAGATCGACGAGATCCAGAAAAAACTTAACCTCACGCTGGAAAAGAAGGACCCCAATCAGATATTGTTCCTGGGCCGGCTGGCGGGGAACAAGGGGTGCGATTACCTGGTAAAAGCGATGCCCAAGATCCTGGCCAAGTTCCCCAAGACCAAGCTGGTGATCTGCGGCGACGGCGAGGAGAAAGCGCACATCCTCGACCTGGTCACCGAAGCGAACATCGGAGAATCGATCACCTTCCTCGGGACCGCCACTTTTGACAAACTAGTGGAGTTGTATTACACGTCCCTTGCCTACATCTTTCCGTCGATCAACCGGCTGGAAGCGTTCGGCATCGTCCAGCTGGAAGCGATGGCCAACTACACCGCGGTGGTCGCCTCCGACATTCCCGGCCCGAACGCGGTAATGGAGCCAGGCAAGTCCGGCCTGCTGGTCCCCAAGCAGAACCCCGACGCCATCGCGGACGCGGTCAATTCGTTGCTGGGCGATCCGGCCCGGGCGCTGGCGATGGGGAAGCGCGGCCGCGAGCTGGTGGAACAGAAGTACAACTGGGACGTGATCGGGGACCGGATCGTCGATATCTACAAAGAAGCGCAGAGCAAAAAGCGCGTCTGAGAATAGCGATCAGATGCCAGTGATGCGGGATCGTTCGGCCGCGAGGGGTCCGAGCCTCAGGGCATTGCTTCTGGCCGGAGCGTTATCGCTGGCCATTATCTCGTTAACCGGCTGCCATCAACTTTCGAGCCAACATGGCCTGTTCAAGCTGAAATATAAAGTACCGGTCAGATATCAGCTGGATAAATTCTGGCTCAATGCCAAGAAGGAAGTCGACAAGAGCACGCTCGAGCTGCTGGCCCAGCATCAGGCCGCTTTAAAACGCGGGCTCAAATATCATATCCTTATGCGCGGCGACCCGTTCCGCAGGGAGATCGCGCTCACGTTCGACGACGGACCGCATCCGCAATACACACCTCAGATCATTTCGATCCTGGCCTCCAGCGAGGTCAAGGCCACCTTTTTTATCGTGGGGGAACTGGCGGAAAAATATCCCGCGCTGGTGAGGGCGGAAGCGGCCGCCGGGCATGAGATAGCGAACCACACCTACGACCACGTGAACCTCACCAAGATACCGAGCGAGGACGCGGCGGTCGAGATCGAGGCGTGCAGCGACGTACTGCAGTCGATCACCGGTAAACGGCCGACGATGTTCCGCCCGCCCGGCGGGGATTACAACGACGAGGTCGCCATGATCGGCGAATCGCTGAAGTACACGATGGCGCTCTGGACCGATAATGCGGGGGACTGGGACAGCCCGGGGAAGGTCGCGATCGAAGACCGGGTGCTGGAGAACGTTTCCCCCGGCGGCATCATTTTGATGCACGACGGGATCGAGCAGACCATAAAGGCGCTCCCGATAATAATCCGCATCCTCAAGCGGGAAGGCTATCGTTTTGTGACGCTCGATCAGATGATGAGAGAGTGAGCGGCTATTTTCTCATCCCGGCGAACGGCACGTCGTAAACGTTCCGCGCGTTCCAAATGAGGTATTTGTCGGTCCCCGCATCGTGGGCGGCTTTGATCTGGTCGGTTATATATCCCGGACCGTAGTTGGGCGACCTCATATTGAACCCCTGGATCCAGGGGACGACCGCGACCGCCTCGTTCGAGATCATCGCTTTCGTTTTCAATACCCCGGCGTTGATGAAATGATACGGATAAGCCCCCGGATTCGAATAGCCGTCATACCCGTCATGGAAATGCGACGGATAGAGCATGGGGGAGAGGACGTCGATGTACTTGGCCATCTTCTGTAGATCTTGCCCCAAACTGGCGATATCGTTCTTGCTCTGCCAGGCGGTGACGCCAAAGATGTCGACCGCGACCGATACCTTATATTTCCCGACCCGCTCGCGCACCGCGTTTAGGAACGAGCAGATGATATCGACCTTGGAAACGTCTTTCTTCAGATGAGGGTAGGTGGCGTTCTTCGCTTCGCCTTCCGCGGGGAAGCGGATGTAATCGAATTGCACTTCGTCGACCCCCGACATCGCGGCGGTCTCGGCGATCAGTTCATTGTACAGCCGGACCTCGTCCGAATAAGGATCGGCCCACTTGCCCCCCTTGCGGTCTCTGTACAATCCGCCTCCCGCCTGCACCCCCAGGTCGTTGCGCGCCAGCACCAGATGATCGTCCTTGAAGGTGACCAGCCGCGCGGTGAGGATGAACCCTTCGTTGTGGAGCTCGTCCGCCAGGTTCTTCAACCAAAGGTTCGGCTGGAGCTCGGCGTCAGCTGTAAGTTTTTTCTCCCTGACCAGTTTGAGGATGGGATCGCTCAATATCTCCTTGGCGTCGATCACCAGCGTATCGATCCCGGCCGCTTTGGCCTGCGCCTTAAGCTCCTCGAACCGGCGCGGGGTCTTGGCCACCCAGTAAGTGACGTAGATACCACGGTCCGATGTCCTCTTTTCTCTTGAGGAGGCCTGGAGGAAGAACACCTCATGCGTTATCCCCGCCATGAACAGGAGGATGAGCACGAGGCAGGCGGCAAAAACAGCGTATCTGGCGGTCTTCATTACGTTTATTTTATCATATTGCGGTGTTATAATGTTTGAAGGCATCGAATTCCCCGCCGGCGCGCTCAATATAATCAGAACGCTTAAAGGCGGCGGCTTTAAGTGCTACCTGGTCGGCGGATGCGTGAGGGACCTGTTGCTGGGAAAGTCACCTTCGGAATGGGACCTGACCACCGACGCGACCCCGGAACAGGTCGGGAAGTCATTTAAAAAAGTGATCCCCACCGGTATCGATTTCGGCACGGTCACCGTTCTCATCGATGATTCCCCGTACGAGGTCACCACTTTCCGAAGAGACGAACGCTATACCGATGGCCGACATCCGAATTCGGTGACTTATTCCAGGGACCTGGCTGAGGATCTTTCCCGCCGTGATTTCACGGTCAACGCCATGGCGTACGACCCGGTCTCGGGCGAGTTCGTCGATAAATATTCCGGGACCGCCGATCTAAAGGCAAAGCTGATCCGCGCGGTTGGCGACCCGCTCAAACGGTTCGGCGAGGACGGGCTCCGTTCGCTCCGCGCCTGCCGGTTCGCGGCGGTGCTCAACTTTGATATCGAACCGGGAACTTTTTCGGCGATATCAGTAACGCTCGACATTTCCAAAAAAGTGGCGCTGGAACGGGTACACGACGAGCTGGTGAAGATGCTGAAAGCGGAAAAGCCGAGCATCGGGTTCGAGCTGATGAGAAGATCCGGCCTGCTCGACCTGTTCCTTCCCGAACTGGTGAGCTGCCACGGGATCGAACAGCCGCCGGAATATCATAAGTATGACGTCTACTGGCACAGCCTTTTTTCCTGCGATGCCGCGCCCGCCGATAACCTCGTGGCGAGGCTGGCGGCGCTGCTTCATGATATTTCAAAACCCGCCTGCAAGGTGGAGTACACTTTCTACAACCACGACCAGACCGGCGCGGAACTGTCGGAGGGAATACTCAAACGGCTCAAGTTCAGCAACGAGATCATAAGCAAGGTCTCCAACTTGATCCGCAATCACATGTTCGATTATAAACCGGCCTGGTCCGATTCGGCGGTGCGGCGGTTCATGCGGAGGGTAGGGCCGGAGAATTTGGAAGACCTATTCGCGCTGAGAAGGGCCGATACCCGGGCGATGGGGCGCGATATCGGCGACGAATACATCGGTGAACTTAAAGGCCGGATCGGGAAGATCATCGAAGATGAGCACGCGCTGCACGTGAAAGACCTCAAGATCGACGGCACTGACGTCATGAAGGCCCTATCCATCCCTCCCGGCCCGAAGGTCGGGGAAGCGCTCAACGCGTTGCTGGAAAAAGTGCTTGACGATCCTGCGCTTAACGAAAGGGAGACCCTGCTCAAGCTGCTGCGGGAGCGCAGATGAAGCGGCCGGCGGACCGTAAAACGGATAAAAGGATATTTCTGGCCGCGTTATTTGTCGCTGCGCTTGCGGTCGGAGCGGTCGCCGACCAGCTAAAGATCACCGGCGTCGATTTTGAAAAACACAAACTGTACGACCGGTACATCATCGGCACCAGCGCCTATATCGTCCCGAAATCGAGGATGATGGACGAAAGACTGGTCATCGATTTCAAGGGGGCGGAAGTCGAAAAGCCGCTCAAGCTGGAAGTGAACGGAAGCCCGCGCGTGGCGTCGGTCCGGACCGGGCAGTTCTCGTCCGATCCGCTCATCGGGCGGGTGGTGTTCGACCTTAAACGCGACATCCATTACGAGATCGCTTCGATGATCGGCGAGGGAAAGGTCGTAGTGGAGATATCGAACAACGAGCAGGGAAGGGCCTCGTTCCCCGCCCGGGCCGATCCGGCGGCCACCAAAGAAGCGAAAATGACGGAGACGCGGCCGGCAACCGCCGAGGTCAAATTGTCAAAACTAAAAACCGTGGTCGCTAAAGCGCTTACGCACAAGGCGACTCTCGAAGCGGTGACGCATAAGCAGAAGCCGAAACCGGAAAAGAAACTCGCCGCGGTCAAGCCCGGCCGGAAATATCCGCTCAAAGGGAAGATCATCGTGGTCGATCCGGGGCACGGAGGGACCGATCCCGGGGCGACGGGGCTGGGCGGGGTGCAGGAGAAAACGGTCACGCTCAAGACCTCCTTTTTCCTGCGCGACCAGCTTAGGGAATTAGGGGCGCGCGTTTACATGACCCGCACCACCGACGTAAAGAACACGCTGCAGGAGATCGCCGATTTTACCAACCGGATGGACGCTGACGCTTATATCGGCGTGCACTTCAACGCGATCGACAACCCGAAGATCAGCGGAACGGAGACGCATTATTACACGGCGCAGAGCCTGGGGCTGGCGGAAGCGGTCCACCGCCGCCTGCTGCGCGGGATCCGCCGCGACGACCGCGGGGTGATGCAGACGATGCTCTTTACCATCCACCACGCCCGGATGCCGGCGATCATCGTCGAGCCCGTCTACATGACCCATTTTCAGGACGGGCTTCTGATAAAATCAAAAAGCTTCCAGACAGAGGTCGCCCGCGACATCGCGCTGGGGATAGAGGATTTTTTCCATGGACGGTGAAATGCTGCCGATCAGAAAGGTGGGGATCGAGGCGGTGACGATCAAGCACGAGGCCTCACCGGACAAAGGGAAAGCGACCGTAAATTCACCGGTCGGGATCTTCGATTCGGGAGTGGGGGGGCTGACGGTGATGTCGGAGTTCGTCCGCCAATTGCCTAACGAGGATGTGATCTACCTGGCCGACACCGCGCGCGTCCCCTACGGCGGACGGCCGGAAGAAGAGATCATAAAGATCAATCAGGAGATCATGTCGTTCTTCATCGGCCGGGAGGCGAAGCTGGTGATCATCGCTTGCGGCACCTCGTCCTCGATCGCGTATCCAAAAGAAAAGGACAAATATCACATACCTATGGTGGCGATGATCGAGCCCGGCGCCCGCGCCGCGCTGGCGGCGACGCGCAGCGGAAAGATCGGCGTAATGGCGACGATGGGGACGGTCAATTCGGGCGCCTTCCCGAAGGCGATACACGAGATGAAAAAAGAGGCGGAAGTGCACCAGATCGCCTGTCCGCTGTTCGTCCCGCTCATTGAGGGCGGGTTCATCGAGGCGGACGAGACCCGGAAGGTGGCGAAGGAATATCTCAAGCCGCTGCTGAAGGAGGGGGTCGACACGATCATCCTCGGCTGCACCCATTACCCGCACTTGAAAAGGGTGATTGCGGAACTGGCGGACGGGAACATTACCCTGATCGATCCGGCATCCGAGGTGGTGCGCGACGCGAAAGCGGTCCTGAACAAGCGCGGGCTGATCAAATCGAAGCCGTCGCCCGCCAAATACGAATATTTCGTGACCGGGTCGCCGGTCCAGTTCTCCGACATTGCCAGCCGGCTGATGGGCCGGCCGGTGGCGGGCGTTAAGCAGGTAAAACTGTAGTATAATATAAACATGTACGAGTTGATGGTCGAGGATAATTTTGATGCCGCGCATCAGCTGCTGGGCTACCAGGGCCCCTGCGAGAACCTGCACGGCCATACTTTTCGGGTCCAGCTCTTCTTGACCGGGGACAAGCTGGAAAAAGAAGGGTTCCTCATCGATTTCAAGAAGATCAAAGCGGTCCTGGCCGACGCGATCAGGGAATTCGACCACCGCAACCTGAACGAACTGACGGTCTTCAAGTCGCAGAACCCGACCTCCGAGAACATCGCCCGGACGATCTACGAAAGGGTGGCGGCCAAATTGCCCGTGAGCAAGGTAACGGTGTGGGAATCGCCCACCTCGGCCGCCACATACGAAAAATAGATGAAAAAAGATATCAAAAAAATGAACATCGCCGTCCTGATGGGCGGGCGCTCGAGCGAACGGGAAGTATCGCTCCGCTCCGGCAAGAACGTGATGGCCGCGCTGTCTCGCCAGGGTTTCAAGCACCTCCACCAGATGGACCTGGACGGCGACCTGCTGGGTAAACTGAAAAAGAACAAGATCGAAGCGGTATTCATCGCCCTGCACGGAAGGTTCGGCGAGGACGGCTGCGTGCAGGGACTGCTCGA
>Ga0335071_10009040_pt1 | contig 10204 bp, 9 predicted proteins | sample Lox_Sample_15_FD_206724 | JGI IMG/M metagenome (GOLD analysis project Ga0335071, IMG submission 206724) | Soil microbial communities from Loxahatchee National Wildlife Refuge, Florida, United States - Lox_Sample_1.5 | ecosystem: Environmental > Terrestrial > Soil > Wetlands | place: USA: Florida...
GGAAGGACTGAAAAGAAGATTGCCGCGAAGCTTCAGCCACTTTCAGATGTGGGCCTTGGCTATGTAAAGCTTGGCCAGTCGTCGAGCACCCTTTCGGGAGGAGAAAGTCAGAGGGTTAAACTTGCATACTTCCTGAGCCAGGAGAAAGGCAGTGGTCATATCCTGTTCATCTTTGACGAGCCTACCACCGGGTTGCATTTTCATGATATCACCAAACTGCTGAAATCGCTGAACGCCCTGATAGATCATGGTCATTCCGTGATTCTGATAGAGCACAACCTCGAGGTTATAAAGTGCGCCGACTGGGTTATTGACCTTGGCCCTGAAGGTGGTGATGAAGGCGGGAGTCTTGTCTTTGCAGGAAAGCCGGAAGACCTGAGTAAGTTCGCAGGTTCACACACTGGAAAATTCCTACAGGCGAAGCTGAAATAAAAAAGGGTGCCCGACGACACCCTTTCAAATTCATTCAGACTGGTTATTTTTTCATTTTGAATCCGAACATTATGGATACACATCCGCTCGCTGGAACATCGCCGGGCTTGTTGAACGGGGTAACCTTAACAACAAGTTTCAGCTGCTTGCTCGATTCGAGCTTGAAGTCCCAGGTCTTCGCATAATTGTGGTCCTTGTTTGAATAAAGGACATTCTTGTTTTCATCCAGTACTTTGAATTCAACCTGGGGAAGCTTCTCCTCACCAACTACCGCAACCCTGTATTCCATATCAGAATAGAAAGTCTTATAAAGCTCGGCCTCCTCTCCTTCCACCAGAACAGCAGCATGGTAGTTACCGTCGTGTGTGTAGGGAGCCAGCTCCGGCAGGCAGTCTTTATGTGCAAAGGCTTTACACTGCGCATTTACTGAAAGTGTGGCAGCGATGAAAAGTAAAGCCAGGATGGAAAATATTCTTGCTAGTTTCATGATGGCCATTATTTAACGAATGTACTTCTGATATTTGCTACTGTTGCAGTCAGTTCTTTGAAGACGTCGATTGATACGTCTATCTTGGCCTTCGATTTAAGAATAGTGGTATTTGTGGCCTTGTCAAATTCCGGCTTTATCGGACCCTGTTCGAGCTTCACCTTGTCAAAAACAACTTTAAGCTGACTCATCTGCCCGATCAGCTCATCAACTGTCGGGTGTCCTTTATTGCTGTTCAGGAGGTTAATAAGAATATCTATCGAGAGCTTCTGGTCAACGATAGTGCTGACGAGCTTGTTTCCTGCAAACTCCTTGACATTGACAAGCTGTGTCGAAAGGTACAAGCCTTCTATCCAGCCGCCTACCAGGACAATCGCAGCTACTGCTGTCTGATCATTGTCGGCAAGATATGAATTTGAATTAAGGAAGGTCTCTGAAATAATGTTCATGATGGCTTCCTTGTCGTTGATATGCTGTTCCAGGTCCTCAATTGTATTCTTGTCAATTGCATCAAGAATGCCAAGACCATCGGCCATCTTTTTTGCAGCATTCATGTAATCAATAATCAGCTGTGTCTGGTCGTAGAGGCTGGCAAAGCTGAGATCGCAGGTATAGATGCCAAGATTGAGCGCCTGGTTACGCGTAGTAGTATAAAGCTTGGCATTGTCTACCGGGTTAAGGTATTTCTTATCGAAGGGTGCACCTGCAGATTTGATCAGCATCGCTGATTCAAGAGGAGAAGGGAGAGCTTCAAAGATCTTATTGGCCTGCTTGATATCCTGCTGGACCTTTTCTATATCCTTAGGAGGACCTGCTTCGGGTTCTTTCTTCTGAGTCTTACTGCCTCCGGATCCGCAACCGGGAAGTAGAAGCAGTATCAGCAACATCATTGCCAGTACACCTGATCCGATACTAAACCTTTTATTCATGATTTAAAAATTTAAGTGACAGATTTAATTCAGGACTAAATTAGTACATTATTTTTATTTTTCAAACGGAGATATTAATCCAAATATTGAATTCACTTCCGGAAACATTTATTGTATCTGATTAATCTGCCTGCATTACACTGAAAAAACTTGTCCAAATGATTTATAAATTTGCATCAAATATAACTGGAAATGACATCACAGGAGAAAAGGCTCAGGCTGATAGAATCAAAACTTAAGGGGACCAATGCTTCAGCAGTCACCGAAACGATAACCTCCCTTAGGAACGAGGAACCCTGCCGGGGCGTCATCAGGCTGCTGGCAGAACTTTTTAATTCCACTGCCAATTCGCTCGTGAGGAAAAAAATTCAGGATTTTATGAACGACATGAAGGAACAGTCGCTTAGATCGGAGGTTGTGGAGGAAATCCGGAAGGACCACAATAAAGAAACCATCAGGATGCTCGTGTCATCATGCTGGCAGTCGGGGCTTGATTATTCTGAATATGTATCGGACTTTACGATGATCTTCAACAAAAGTGATTACGAAACGGCCATTGAGTGTTTTACGGTTATTGAGGGCTGCGCCCCGCAGGTCAGCAGGCATACCAGGGATCATCTGATTGTTCTGCTGAGGGAAAATGAGTCAGCAGTTTCTGAAAAGAAAGCCCTTGTGAAAGAGCTGGTGACAGTCTTAAGGTAAGCAGGTCCCCGGGCTACCGGCTGCCGAATATCAGGCTTCCGATCCTTACAATTGTTGCACCCTCCTCAATTGCAATCCTGTAATCTCCCGACATGCCCATTGATATTTCACAGAATTCCCCATCATCGCGGAAATATTTATCTTTCAGAGAATTAAAAATCGACCTGAGGCTTCTGAATTCGCCCCGGACCATATCGTCCCTGTCGGTGAACGTTGCCATTCCCATCACACCCTTTATCTGAACGTTCTTCATAGCCCTGAACCCGTCCGAATCCAGAACTTCCATGGCTTCGTCAGGCAGGAAGCCCGATTTTGTTTCCTCGCTTGCTATGTGGAACTGAAACAGGCAGGATGTAACAACGCCGGCTTTTTCCGACTCCCTGTTTATGATTTCAAGAAGCTTCAAGCTGTCGATGGAGTGGATCAGCGATGCGTGTGGTATGAGAAGCTTTACCTTGTTCGACTGGATATGGCCTATCATATGCCATTCGATGTCGGGCGGAAGCGTTTCCTTTTTTGAAACAAGTTCAGGGATCCTGTTCTCACCGAATACCCTGTGTCCGGCTTCATAAGCCTGCATTATATCTTCCACCGGCTTTGTCTTCGAGACAGCAACAATCCTGATCCTTCCGGGTATTTCTTTTCTGAGCGATAGAATATTTGAACTGATATCTGTCATACTGTTTTAACCGCTGTGAACATTTATTCAGCCGGCCCGGCAGCAACTTCCCTTGTCAGCTTTTCAATCCAATAAATGTATCACAAGCCCACTCCTGAGCTTGGGTTCGAACCATGTAGTCTTTGGAGGCATGATATTTCCTGTATCGGCAATGTCGATCAGTTGCTTCATGGAGACCGGGTATAGTGCGAATGCAACCTTCATATCACCGTTGTCGACCCTCTTCTTAAGTTCACCAAGGCCCCTGATTCCTCCAACAAAATCGATCCTTTTAGACCGCCTGAGGTCCTGGATATCAAGCACAGGCTGAAGCACCTGTCCGGTGAGGATTGTCACATCCAGTACACCTATGGGGTCCCTGTCATCAAATGTGCCATCCCTTGCAGTAAGACTGTACCATCTGCCTTCAAGGTACATCGAAAAGTTATGAAGCTTCCCGGGCCTGTATATCCCGGTGCCCTTGTCCTCAATAATGAAACCTGGCTGAAGCCTGGCCATGAACTCTTCAGAAGTCAGCCCGTTAAGATCTTTTACAGTCCTGTTATAGTCAAGGATCATCAGCTGGTTATCGGGGAAATGGACAGCGAGAAAGAAATTATATTCCTCCTTCCCTGTATGACTGCTGTTGCCCTCTCTTTTCTCTTTGCCTACCAAGGCCGCGGCTGCCGTTCTGTGATGACCGTCGGCGACATAAGTATAAGGGACCCTTGTTGAAAAGAGGGTTTCAATCTGCCTGATAATCTTCCTGTCTTTTATAACCCAGAAATGATGGCCGAACCCGTCTTCTGAAACAAAATCGTATTCCGGCTTCCTTCCTGTCGTTATCCTGGAGACTATCTCATCAATTTCCTTCACTGCAGGGTAGGCGAAGAATACAGGTTCGATGTTGGCATTGTTTACTCTTACATGTACCATCCTGTCCTGCTCCTTGTCGGGCCTGGTCAGCTCATGCTTTTTTATAATCCCGTTCAGGTAATCATCCACTGCCGCACAGCCGACAATTCCGTATTGTGTCCTGCCCTCCATGGTCTGTGCATAAACATAATAATACGGATTTTTATCCTGCAACAGCCAGCCGTTATCCTGCCATTTATGGAAGTTATTGACCGACATCGAGTAAACTTGCTCCGAGTGAATATCTGTCCCTTCCGGGAGATCGATTTCCGAACGTGTTATATGCAGAAGTGAACAGTCATTTCCCACTGCCATTTCTTTTGCTTCCTCACTGCTCATCACATCGTACGGCAAGCACGATAATTCCATTGCAATTTCCCGGGGTGGCCTCAATCCCCTGAATGGTTTGACAATTGCCATCTTTTATTAATTCAATCCTTATTTCTTAACTGTTCACTGTTCACTCTTCACTTTTCACTCTTCACTTTCTCAATTTACCCTGAACTTTTCGTTCCCCGTTTTGAAATAGTCTACTATCTGATGAGCCGCAGCTACAGCGGCATTTATATTTGCCTCCTTTGTCTGTGCGCCCATCTTTTTTGCCGTGAAAAGGAACCTGTCCCTGAACTTCTCCGCGAAGACAGCCTTACAATCGGGTTCAATATCTGAAAGGTATTTTAGATCCGGTCTCTCTTCAAATGCCTTAACCAGGCCGTCCTCGTCGATGACCTCCTTACGCGCAGTATTTACCAGCACACCGTCCTGTGGCATCAGCCTGATAAGGTCATAGCCAATAGATTTTCTTGTCTTTTCATTTACCGGGATATGAATAGAAACATACTGGCATGACGTATATAGTTCCTCAGGGCTTCTGCAGATACGCACGGTAAGAGCCTTTATGACTGAATCGCCGATAAAAGGATCATATGCATAATCCTTCATCCCGAAGCCTCTTGCTATTCCGGCCATGAACCGGCCGACATTGCCGAAACCATGCAGACCCAGGGTTCTGCCCCTTAGCTCAAATCCAGTTTTGCCGCTGAAGCCCAGCCTTGCATTATAAAGCATCATCAGGAAAGCGAGTTCTGCAACTGCATTGGAGTTTTGCCCCGGTGTGTTCATTGCCACAATATTCCTTGCCGTGCAGGCATCCAGGTCAATATTGTCATACCCGGCACCTGCCCTGACGACAATTTTAAGCTTCTTCCCGGCATTGATTACATCGGCATTGACTATGTCGCTTCTGACAATGAGGGCATCAGCAATTGCCACAGCGGTAATAAGTTCGGAAACGTCCTTGTAGCTTTCAAGAAGGATAATCTCATGTCCTTCTGATTCTGCAACCTGCTTAATCTGCTTAACAGCTGCAGGGGCGAATGGCTTTTCGGTTGCAAACAGTATCTTCATGGAACTATTTTTTTGACTCGAACTCCTTCATAACAGATACAAGAGCTTCAACGCTCTCTTTTGGCAATGCATTATATGTAGAGGCACGGAATCCTCCCACGGAGCGGTGACCTTCAATTCCAAGCATTCCCTTCGATTTTGCAAAATCGGAGAACTCCTTCTCCAGTTCCCTGTACTCCGGAGCCATAACAAAACATATATTCATCAGCGATCTGTCTTCAGGATCATTTACCGTGGGGACAAACAGCCTGTTACTTTCTATCTCATCGTATAGTATCGTGGCTTTCTCCACATTTTTTTTCTGCATCGCTTTCAGGCCGCCAAGATCCTTCAGCCACTTAAGTGTCTGCTGGGCAGCAAAAACGGCAAAAACAGGTGGTGTGTTGAACATCGACTCACCTTTTATATGGGTCCTGTAGTCGAGCATCGTCGGAATTGGTCGTTCAACCCTGCCAAGTATATCTTCCTTTACAATTACGAGTGTAACACCTGCCGGAGCCAGGTTTTTCTGTGCACCGGCATAAATGAGGGAGTACTTTGATACATCGACGGGCCTGCTGAAAATATCGGACGACATGTCAGCAACAACAGGAATCTTCACTTCCGGGTCGTGCTTGCATTCTGTCCCGTAAATAGTGTTGTTGGTGGTAAAATGAAAATAGTCAGCATCCTGGGGTATGACATAGTTCTTAGGTATATAGGAAAAGTTCTTGTCTTTTGAGGAGGCGGCTTCCACTGCATCGCCATAAAGCCTGGCTTCCTTGTGTGCCTTTGTGGCCCATTCACCCGTTACCAGGTACGCGGATTTTTTTCTCATCAGGTTCATCGGGACCATGCAGAACTGCAGGCTCGCACCGCCGCCAAGGAATATGACCTGGTATCCTGCCGGGATATCAAGCAATTCCCTGATAAGCCCTATCGTGTCGTTCATGCAGGCAACAAATTCCTTGCTCCTGTGCGAGATCTCAAGTATTGAAAGGCCGGTGCCTGCAAAATCGCGTATTCCTTCAACAGTCTTGTCAAGAGTATATTGAGGGAGTATTGACGGCCCGGCGTAGAAATTATGCTTTTTCATATATGGAAAATTTTTAATGTTAATGATATCTGTAATTCAAAATTAATCAATTAATAAATGATTCACTATTAAAGTTCACCGCAGTTCGGATGCTCTTGTCCCTTTGAGTTCACCGTTGATAATCACCGGAATAATATCTGTCGTATCGGGGGTAAGGCAGAATTCAATACAGTCGTCAAGCCCCTTGTCGCGCAGCCTGCTTCTTTGTGCAGCTTTCTGGATATAGGCCAGCGGAGAGGGCCTGGCTGCCTGCCAGAGGTCAATTGATGCATGAACAGAATCGCAGATCGTGGCGAAAGCTCCTGACCGGATAAGCTGCTCGGCAATGGCGCCGGCGCAGATCGTGTCCTCGAGGTTGAACTTGTCCTTCCATCCCGCACAGAACAGCACTACGTCCCTGCCCTGTTCAGCAAGCCATTGCGAGAGTGCTGACATGTTAAGGAACGCACCAATTACCGTCATGTGGCACGATGATGCCATTCCAATTATCCTGGTCCCGTTCGTTGTTGAGTAGGCTATTGTCCGGCCAGCAACCTTTTCCCTTGTAAAATTAAACGGGGAATTCCCGAAGTCGGCAAATTCGAGGACATAGCCATCCCGCTCGGCGGCAACAAGATAACCCCCGGCCTTCATCTTTCTGGCTTCTTCAACCTCAGATACAGGTATGATTGTTTCGGCACCGTTTGCAAAAGCATTGCAGATAGCTGAACTGGCACGAAGAACATCAATAATCACAATGATGGCTTCCCTGTTTTCAAAACGATTGAAAACAGCCGGTGAAAAGCATACCTCAAGATTGCAGCTACTCATTTTTCAGCCACGTTGTTAATCCTGAAGCATTATTTCTTATAAATGGGAAGATCAACGACCTGCGCTTTAAGATCCTTGTTCCTGATCCTGATATAGATCTCGGTGCCGGTGTCCCAGTTGCCTCCCGACAGGTAAGCCATCCCGATACCCTGCTTCATCATTGGCGACATGGTTCCCGATGTTACCTCGCCAGCGGTCTTTCCATTCTTGTCAACAACCTCATAATGCTGGCGTGGTATTCCCCTGTCGATCATAACGAATCCCCTCAGTTTTCTTGAGACACCCTCCTTCTTCTGTTTAAGAAGCAGATCCCTGTCGATGAATTCCTTGCTTCCGGTGAACTTTGTTATCCATCCAAGGCCGGCTTCTATCGGAGAGGTCGAATCGTTAATATCATTTCCATAGAGGCAATAACCCATTTCCAGCCTGAGGGTATCCCTGGCACCCAGTCCTATCGGCCTGATGCCGAATTCTTCCCCGGCTTCAAAAACAGCCTTCCAGAGTTTTGCCCCATCTTCATTCCTTACATAAATCTCGCATCCCCCTGCCCCGGTATAGCCCGTAGTCGAGAAAAGGACATCCTTAATTCCTGCAAAGTCGATCACCTTGAAGGTATAGTATTCCATGCCGGTGACGTTTGCAGCAGTAAGCTTCTGCATGGCCCTCAGTGCAAGCGGTCCCTGGATGGCGAGCTGTGCCGTCTGGTCAGAAATATTGACAAGGTCCTTCCCCGGTACAAGGCCGAATCTTCCTGCATTGCTGACGCACCAGGCCCAGTCTTTGTCGATATTTGCGGCATTGACGACAAGAAGGTATTTCTCAGGATTATACCTGTACACCAGGAGATCATCCACAATGCCGCCCTTGCCGTTGGGAAAGCATGAATACTGTACCTTACCATCGAACAGGGCACTTACATCATTTGATGTGATATACTGGATAAACCTGAAGGCATTGCCGCCGGTAACCATGAATTCGCCCATATGCGACACGTCGAACACTCCAAGTTTTTCTCTTACGGTGACATGCTCTTCGGTAATACCTGAATATTCAACCGGCATATTATAGCCTGCAAAGGGTACCATTTTGGCTCCCAGGCCGATATGGAACTGAGTAAAGGCAGTGGTTTTCATCAGCATCAATTTAAAATTTGAGTGGCTAAATGTAAATAATTTGGGAGATAAAAAACTTGCCGGAAGTCATATTCCGGCAAGATTCCCCGATCAGGTCAGAATTCGAGAATTTTAAATTCCACTCTCCTGTTTTTTGCCCGGCCTGCTTCCGTTGAATTATCCGCCACCGGCTGGTCGGCCCCGTACCCGACATATGTCAGCCGCGACCTCTCCACACCTTTTCCTGAAATATATTCAACAACTGCCCTGGCTCTTTCTGTTGAGAGCCTTGCATTGACCACGGGACTGCCAGTGTTGTCGGTATGACCCGAAATCTCGATTTTCATTCCCTGGTTGTCTTCAAGAACCTTCACAAGCTTATCAAGCTCGGCATATGATCCTGTTGTCAGTATGCTTTTACCGGCCTCGAAGAAGATGTTTTTCATCACCACCTTCTTCCCGACCTTCACCCTGTTTAATGCCGAGTTGAGCGTATAGGAATCATCAGCGGAACGTGTCATATTGAACTTTTTCGCATCTGCAAGGTATCCCGTGGCCCGGATATCTGCCGAAAACCTCCTCTTCCCGGGAAGCTTTACAGTGTAGGATCCGTCGGCATCGGAGCTGGCAGTTGTGGCAATAACGGTGCCGGTAGAGTCATCAATAATATCAATTTTGGCAATGACGGGCGACCCGTTTTCCGAATCGGTGATCTTCCCTTTCAGGAAATAATCCTTTTCCCTGACCTGAACAACAGGTGCCTGTTTATATACCACTACCGTGTCTCTAACCCTGACCGTATCGTGAACATGTTGTATCACGGGTGCTTTCCTTGTTGCCGTGTCCTTCAGCATTACCACCGTATCTCTTACGACTATTGTGTCGTGTTTTTGTGAAGCGGGAGGCTGAGGTATCACCGCGGGCTTTTCAACCTTTTTAACCGGTGGCACAGGCAGAATCCTTCCCGAATAAATATCATAACCCCCCATCCCTCCGCTCCTATCGGAAGCAAAGTAGAAAATGCTGTCGTTCAGGGGTGATGGCGCGTAATATAGCTCATTCCAGGCCGTATTCAGGGGGAATCCTGCATTTTTGGCCTTTCCCCAGGCGCTGCCATTTCTTCTTATTGAATAAAAAATATCGAATCCGCCGAGTGTATTGTGCCCCCTGGAACTGAACCAGATTGTATCTCCTCCTTTTGAGTAACGAACTGATTCCTCATCATTCGGAGAATTTATGGAGTCGCCTGCATTTACAGGGTGTTTCCATTTCTTCCCGCTTCTCTCCATGAAATATATATCTTTCCCGCCAAGACCTTTTTTTCCACGGTCGCTTACAAATGCAATTTCCCTTCCATCCGGTGAAATAGCGAATGAAGATTCTGTCTTGTCGGAGTTGAGGCCGAACTTTACGGGTTCAGGAACCCTCCAATCACCTTTCCTGAACTCCGATACCATTATATCACCTCTCCCCCGGAAACCGGCATATATATAAAGAAGGCTTCCGGAATTGTCGATAAACAGCGGTATCTCGCAATATTCCGTATTCAGGTTTTTTGCACCCGGTACAGCCACGCTCCACTTCCCGTCATTATATTCCGTCACATAAATATTCTCGTCGAACTTGGTATCCCTGTACTTGCTGACCTGTTTGTCCTTGCGGGGCCGCCTCGAGGCA
>Ga0335071_10009042_pt1 | contig 10204 bp, 8 predicted proteins | sample Lox_Sample_15_FD_206724 | JGI IMG/M metagenome (GOLD analysis project Ga0335071, IMG submission 206724) | Soil microbial communities from Loxahatchee National Wildlife Refuge, Florida, United States - Lox_Sample_1.5 | ecosystem: Environmental > Terrestrial > Soil > Wetlands | place: USA: Florida...
CGACGAACGTGATACCCGCGGCCTTGCAGGCCGCGGCCAAGTCGGGGTTCTCCGACAAGAACCCGTAACCCGGGTAGACCGCGTCGGCCCCCGCCCGGCGGGCCGTCGCGACGATCTCGTCGATCGACAGGTACGCCCGCACCGGATGACCGACGTCGCCGACCTGGTAGGACTCGTCGGCCTTGAGCCGATGCTGCGAATTGCGGTCTTCGTAGGCGTAGATCGCGACGGTAGCGATGCCCAATTCATAGGCGGCCCGGAAGGCGCGAATGGCGATCTCCCCGCGATTGGCGACCAGCACTTTGGAGATCATGCCGCCCCTTACCTTGTGAAATTCAGAACCCGCACCATCATCAGTCCAAACAGCCCCCTCCACAAGAACTGGGCAGTTGGCCAGCGGACCCACATGTCGGCTACGTCGCGGGATGTGGGCTACCCGCGAGATCGACGGGAGCGTGCTAATCACTCGGTCGTACTTCTTCGCGCCCGCGTCAATCTCGCTGAAGCCGTTGCCGCACCAGGCTAGGAGCCTGGGTCAGTAACAGGTTCGGCGGGCCCCACCTGCGCTGCGGAGCGTGGTCGGTTTTGACTCTGCGGTCAGGGCGACGTCCGTCGGCGTGTCGCCGCCCTGGACGCAGACTCAATGCCGTGGACGCACACTCGGGCGGACAAGCCGCCCGTGGAGGCCTGGGCGGGTCAGCTGATTGCCAGGCCCGGCAGTCCGCTCACGCCGATGTGGTGCCGCAGCTCTTCGGGCAGCTCGTCGCCGCGGCGGTCCTTGCCGAATTTCTTGTCTTCGGCCTTATCGATGCGTTCGGCATCAGCCAACAACGCTGAGACCTCGTCGGCGAGGACCTTTTCCTTCTCGCTCATCCGGGAATAGCTCATGGCTTTGCGTCTGGAGGCATTGGCCCGCACCTTGGTGCCGTCGAGTGCGACCTGGCCCAAGCTGACCATGCCGGCCCGCAGCGCAGGATCTACCTCGAACAACCCACCATCATCGAGATCATCAGGCACACCCAATCATCGCGTGTATCCCGCATTCAGCCAGATACCCCCAGACGGCGTGTTACCGACCCGGGCTCCTAATGAGGCCGCGGCCTCGAATAGCTCACGACACAGAGCTCAGCCCGGCAAACCGTTCGGCCCGTTCGGGCCGAAAAAGTAGTACCCGCCAAAGCCACCGGGGCCACCGACGCCTGGGACGACCCCGACGCCGCCGTTGCCGCCGGCGCCCCCGATGCCGAAAAGGATGCCGCCGTAGCCGCCCTGGCTGCCGTTACCGCCGAACGCCAAGCCTCCCGCGCCGTAGCCGTTGCCGCCGGCGCCGCCGAGGCCGAAGACCAGGCCGCCGAGCCCACCGAGTCCGCCGGTGCCGCCGTGGCCGCCAGTCTGGGCGGCCCCGCCGTCGCCGCCGGCTCCGCCGATGCCGAACAAGGAACCCCCGGCATAGATATCGCCGACACCATCGCTGAACACGTAACCGTTGTCGCCGCCGTATCCTCCGACCCCCCCGGTGCCGCCGGCGGTCAGGGCGGTCCCGCCGGCCCCGCCGTGGCCGCCCAAGCCGAAGAGGAGGCCGCCGCCCCCACCGCCCTGGCCGCCCTGGCCGCCGATGTTGCTGGCGCCGACGGCCGCCCCGCCGGCGCCGCCGTCGGCCCCGGTGCCGATGAGGTTGAAGAGGGCGCCGCCGCTGCCGCCGTCGCCGCCGACGCCCGCGAGCCCGTTGGCGAAGTTGAGGCTGGACCCGCCGGCGCCACCGGCGCCGCCCAGGCCGTAGAGCAAGCCGCTGCCGTTGCCGCCGGCGGCGCCCCAGCCGGCGACGAAGCCATTGCCGCCGGCCCCACCGATGCCGCCGTTGCCGAGCAAAAACCCGCCGTTCCCGCCAAAGCCGCCGTCGCCTGCGACGCCAGCGGGACTGGCACCACCGACCCCGCCGACACCGCCGCCGCCGAAAAGCCCGACGGCGTTGCCGCCGTTGCCGCCGAAGCCGGCGAGGCCGGCGCCGATGGCGTTCCCACCGGTTCCGCCCCGGCCGCCGTTGCCGAAGAGGAACCCGCCGTTCCCGCCGTTCCCGCCGTTCTGGCCGGACCCGCCGGATCCGCCGGCACCGCCGTTGCCCCACAACAATCCGCCGTTCTGGCCGTTGGCGCCGGTTCCGGGGGTGCCGTCGGCGCCGTTGCCGATCAGCGGCCGCCCCAGCAGCGCTTCGAAGGGCGCATTGATGTCGTTGAGGAGCCCTTGCAGGGGATTGGCGTTGGCGGCCTCGGCAAGGGAATAGGAGCCTGCACCCGCAGTCAGAAGCTCGACGAACTGCTGATGAAATTCCGCCGCCTGAACACTGATGGCTTGATAGGCCCGCGCGTGCTCGCCGAAGATCGCCGCGACGGCGGCCGACACCTCATCGCCGGCCGCGGCCGCAACCGCCGACGTCGGGACCGCCGCCGCCGCATTGGCCGCACTGATCGTCGAACCGACATTGGCCAGATCCGAAGCCGCCGCAGTCACGAATTCGGGGACCGCGATGACAAATGACATACCGACCTCCGAACGACGCGGCGACCTCCCGACGGTCACCGAATAGCAAAATCGTCTCGTTTTGGTCGCCCTACCGATCCCAAGTTTCAGTCGGCATGGCGGCGACGGTCTGACTTAACCCGCGGTCGATGAGGCGGGGCTAGGCGCACCCTGAGTTCACACTGTGAACCCGCTAGCGGACCCGCGCGCTTCTGTCCGGCATGAACGGCGCAATGGGGTACGCCGTTCAGCAAGTCGTAAGACTGATGCTTAACTGCAGTTGATCCATGGGACAAAGTTGTGGGCGTGAAGGCGATCGGGGAACTAAACCGTCACGAGCCCGGCGCAGGGTCGGGCGACTTCTGTGTGCCAATCATCGACGAGTCCCGTTAGTCGTCCGCGCAAGAATTGGCTCGGAAGGCTTCTTTGCCGGACTGGCCAGCTTTGGGCCGACGAGTTTCACCTCGTCGAACACATGCTGGGTGCAGATTTCGATTGCGTCTGGACACGACTTTAGGTTTTTGGTTGAGCCGAATATGCATAACATTGGTATGGAAATGTCGCACTTGTTGACTCCCACGCTCGTTGACAACACGCCCGCCGCCTTTGGCGAGGGGATTCCCGTCGTCATGCACGGTCGGCGCAGGCCTACTCCAATGATCACGACCGGAGTTCGCACGGAGCCTTAGCCTGCTTCCGCTTTGGGTTTGCCCGGATTTGTTCAGCACCGGCACGTGCGCCAATGCGCAATTTTGCCCCGCGAGCATTCTCCTGCGCTGCTCCTTAATCATCGCTGTCATGCGTTCCGCCACTGTAGAGAGCAGGTCGGCTGACAGCAAATTCACTGCAGAACCATACCTCAGGTCTTGAAATCTGGCTGCTGGCAAGGAAACTACCGCCACGGCGGTTGGACGTATCTCATGCACACGTCGCGCAGTTAAAAGGGCTAGTCCAGTCGTAGCAGTTGCCAGAGTCGGGGCATTCCGGTGCGAACGATTGCATTCTCGTGAGTGCTTGCCGGGTGGCCGCACAATCATAAGTCAGTCAGCTTTTCAACGAAATAGCACGCACAGTTCCTGTCTTGGCCAGGTCAACAGCCCAGCTAGGGCGAGAATCGCCCCAGATCTCAGCATTTTGCATCGCTCGCCCTTGGCTTTAGTGCGTTCGATGCGTACAGTATTCGTCCCCGCAATGTCGGACAGGGATAGCTACCACACGCAAAAACATAGGTGAACGCTGCGCGTTCTAGACATAGTTCGCTGGTGCCCCAATCTGGGCAGACGGCAGTGCAACCATAATTTTTATTAAAATGTGGCATTTGTTGCCACGGTCGCGGTACGCTCCTGTGGTTTTTGCTTTCCCTTGGTCCAAATGGGCAATAGCCGAACTGTCGGGAGGTGCGGAATGTCGTTTGTGATCGCAATGCCGGAGATGGTGGAAACGGCGGCTACAGGTCTGGCGGATATCGGGTCCACGATCAGCGCGGCCAACGCGGTCGCGGCGGCCCGCACCACTGACGTGCTGGCTGCGGCCGCCGATGAGGTGTCGACTGCCATCGCGGGCGTGTTCGGCTCCCACGCCCAGGAATTTCAGGCATTCAGCGCCCAGGCGGCGGCGTTTCACGACCAATTCGTCAAGGCTATCAATTCTGGTGCGGGAGCGTACGCCGCCACGGAGGCCGCCAACGCCTCACCGCTGCAGATGCTGAAGCAGGATGTGCTGGGTGTGATCAATGGTCCCACCGAGGTGCTGGTGGGGCGCCCACTGATCGGCAAAGGCGCCGATGGGCAGACCGTTAACGGTGTCGGGCAGCCCGGCAAGCCCGGCGGGATCTTGTTCGGCAGGGGCGGCAACGGTGGCAATAGCACCTACCCCGGGGCGCCGGGCGGTACCGGCGGGGCCGCCGGCCTTATAGGCCACGGCGGCACAGGCGGGCAAGGCGGTGTCGGCGGGCCCGGCGGTGCCGGCGGTCGTGGCGGGTGGCTGATCGGTTCCGGCGGTGACGGCGGGGCCGGCGGGGCCGCCACAGCCGCCGGGGGCGCCGGCGGCTTCGGCGGCGTCGGCGGCAACGCCCCCTTGCTCGGCCACGGTGGCGCGGGAGGGGCTGGCGGCAGCGCCACTGGCGCCAACGGTTTTGGCGGCTACGGCGGTGCCGGCGGCCGCGGCGGGTTACTGGAAGGTTCCGGCGGCGCCGGCGGGGCCGGCGGGACCGGCGAAAACGCCGGCGGTTTCGGAGGTTCCGGCGGCCGGGCCCCATCGCTCGGCCACGGCGGCGCCGGCGGAGCCGGCGGAAGCGCCACCGGCGCCAACGGCACAGGTGGTTTGGGCGGTGACGGGGGCATTGGCGGGCGGCTGCACGGCAATGGTGGCACCGGCGGGCTGGGCGGCGACGCTACCGGCGCTGGAGGACACGGCGGCCGCGGCGGCGATGCGGGCACCGCCGGAATCTTCGGCAACGGCGGTCTCGGCGGCCAGGGCGGCGCCGCGTTGCAGGGCACCGGCGGGGACGGCGGCAGCTCCGGCAACAGCGGGATGATCGGCAACGGCGGCAACGGCGGCAACGGGGGGGCCGGCTTGAACGGCGGCCAGGGAGGTAGTGGCGGCAACGTCAAGCTGTTGGGCGCCGGCGGTGCCGGCGGCACGGGCGGTGCTGGCAGCGGCGCTGCCGGGGTCGGTGGTGCCGGCGGCAAAGGCGGCGGCACCGGCATCTTCGCCAACGGCGGTGCCGGCGGCACGGGCGGCGCCGGATCCAGCGCCGGCGGGGCCGGCGGCGACGGCGGCGCCAGCGGAATCTTCGGCAACGGCGGCGACGGCGGCAACGCCGGCAACGGCGCCGCGCCCGCCAACGGCGGGAACGGTGGCAACGCCGTATTCGTCGGCAACGGCGGGAACGGCGGGAACGGCACGGGCGGCGGGCACGGCGGCAGTGGAGGCCATGCCGGGCCGCTCGGCCACAGCGGGACAAACGGGTCGCCGTAAAGCTCTTGGGGCTGACGGCGCCATGCAGGCGGGCCGGTTCGTGAGCGATCACCCGGCCCGACCGTTCAGGCTGCCAGCGACACCTCGCTACGGTATCGGCGGCTCACTCGGGTTCGCCTGGGCCGAAACGGTTCTCGCAGAGGGCACCAAGGCGGGTTAGCTAATTCCAGAGTCGGTTGATTGTCGACGTTCCTGTTTCGGTTGATCTTTGACCCCGGTTATGATCTGCCATTTGTTTGTACGTCTAACATGAGTGTCTTTGGCTCGATGGTTAGGCGATGACTGATGACGACTGCGATATAGATGGCCGACAGCCTCGCCGCGACGAACCCGACCCTTGGCCCTGCCGAAACGAACGGTCGTCGGCTCCGATGGGACCGCGACCACCCGCACTACAAGTGGGTTGCACTCTCGAACACCACGCTGGGCATGCTGCTCGCGATGATCAACGCGTCGATCGTGCTGATCTCATTGCCGGCCATCTTCCGCGGAATCGGATTGGACCCGCTGTCCCCGGCGAATATCGGCTATCTGCTGTGGATGCTGATGGGCTACCTCGTCGTCACCGCGGTCCTGGTGGTATCCGTCGGACGACTCGGCGACATGTTCGGTCGGGTGCGTATCTACAACTTCGGCTTCGCGGTGTTCACCGTCGCGGCGATTGCTTTGTCGTTCGACCCTTTTCACCTCGGCGGCGGCGCGCTGTGGCTGATCGGCTGGCGCGTGATCCAGGGCATCGGCGGCGCAATCCTGATGGCGTTGTCGGCTGCGATTCTCACCGACGCCTTCCCGAGCAATCAGCGCGGCATGGCGCTCGGGTTCAACATGGTCGCGGCGGTGGCGGGCTCGTTCCTCGGCCTGATGATCGGCGGGCTGCTTTCGGGGTGGGACTGGCACGCGATCTTCTGGGTCGGGGTGCCGATCGGCTTGCTCGGCACCATCTGGAGCGTGCGCTCGTTGCATGAGATCGGCGTGCGCACATCGGGCCCGTTGGACTGGCCCGGCACCGTGACGTTCGGCGTCGGGTTGACCGTCGTCCTGGTCGGCATTACCTACGGCATTCAGCCGTACGGTGGCCATCCCACGGGCTGGACGAACCCGTGCGTGCTGGGCTCGATCGCATTCGGCCTGTTCCTGCTGATCGCGTTCTGCATCATCGAGTTACGAGCGCCGCAACCCATGGTCAACATCCGACTGTTTCGGTCGACGGCTTTCGGGATGGGCAACCTGGCCAACCTCATGTCATCGATGGGCCGCGGCGGCTTGCAGTTCATGCTCATCATCTGGCTACAGGGCATCTGGTTGCCGCTTCATGGATACAGCTTCGAGTCGACGCCACTGTGGTCGGGCATCTACCTGTTGCCGGCGACAGTCGGGTTCCTTTTCGCGGCGCCGGTCGCGGGGTGGCTCGCGGACCGGTTCGGCGCGCGGCCTTTCTCCGTCGCCGGGATGCTGCTGATGGCGGGCACGTTCATCGGGCTGGTCATGATTCCGGTGAATTTCGACTACCGGGTTTTCGCGCTGCTGATTTTCTTCAACGCGCTGGGCGGCGGCATCTTCACCGCGCCCAACACCGCCGCGATCATGTCGAGCGTGCCGGCCGAGCAACGGGGAGCCGCGTCCGGTGTTCGGGCGACGTTCTTCAACGCCGGGTCGGCGCTGTCGATCGGCGTCTTCTTCTCGCTGATGGTCATCGGGCTGGCGCACACGCTGCCGCGGGCACTGAGCAGCGGGCTGCCACAGCAAGGCGTGCCAGCCGCGGTGGCGCAGGACGTCGCCAGCCTGCCTCCGGTGGGCAGCCTGTTCGCGGCGTTTCTGGGCTACAACCCGATCGCCGAGTTGCTCGCACGAACGCATGCACTGCGGCAACCTGGCGTCAACGCCAACGCGCTCACCGGCAAGTCGTTCTTCCCCGACATGATCTCGGGGCCGTTCCACGCCGGACTGGTGGTGGTATTCGTCGCGGCAGCACTCATGACGTTGACCGGCGCGTTGGCGTCGCTGGTCACCCCCGGACGCTACGCGGATGAGGTCGAGGAAGCCTAAGCGCGGGCACCACGAAGCCGGTATGACCCGCATTCGGGGTGCTTTCCCACGTAACCACAAACCCCGAGCGGCAAAATTCCGTTGCCTTTGACACGGCTACATCCTTCACATTCGTGTATTCATATTCCTACCGCTTTGGACTCGCACGCTGACGGCATCGTCGACGCTAAGAACAAAGGAGCCCTATCAAATGTCCTCACATCGCTGGCTGGCAATGCTTGCCATCCCCATGATGGCTGGCGCTCCCCTGCTCAGTAGCGCCGCGACCGCGTCTGCCACCGCCGCTGATGACGCGTACCTCGCTCAACTGCGCGCCGTCGGGCTCACGTGGCCACCCAAGACGGAAGAGGCGCTCATCGGGGAGGCGCACCTCATCTGCTATGACCTCACGTGGGGTTGGACGCCGCAACAGATCGCGGACGACGTCCACGCGCATTTGGACGCGAGGGGCGTCACGTTGTTAGACGTCGGAACCATGGTCAACGCCGCACACTCGACCTACTGCCCCGGCAACGTGTGCGACGCCCCCATCCTTTGCACCTGACGGCACGGACGGGCCGAACATCCGGTAGCTGCCATCCACGCCGCATGTCGCCGGGTGAGCCACCAATCATCGCGTAGCCGCGGTGCCTCGACGTCGTCGCGTGCGGTGCGCCGCCAGCACGTCGTCGTTTGCCAGCGTTTGCGCTTGCGCGGCCAGCGTCGATGCCCTGTTGGCATGGGCGATCGCTTCGGTGTCGTTTGTCGGCTCCTTGCCGTGCGCCGCCGCCAAATGCCGTTTCGCCTCTTCGAACCGGGTCTTGGCCTCGGCGCCGATGCTCTCGCGATGCCTGGCGACGTAGTCGGAGATCTGGCGTAATCTGGCGTCCGCGGTGGACAACGCCTGCCCCAACGAGCCATCGCGCCCTTCGATATTCACCTGCCCATCGCCAGGGCCGACCCGCTTGGCACGCCGCTGGCGTCGCGTGCGATAGAGCACGAGAACGACCACCACTACGGCCACGACGACGATGACGCCGAGCGCCACCAGCAGCCAGATCCGCTTTGACGAGGTCGCCGATTTGTCCAACCCCGGCGATTGATCCAACCCGTCAGCCGCGGCGACCGCGGCACCGCTCCAGTCTTTGGCGCCGACCGCCGGCTCGATCTGGTTGCTGCGCAGACTGTTTAGCTCGGCCGTCGGCAAGCCGGGCGCGGTGAACGTGTATAGCTTGGTGTTGGTGGCCACGGCCAGCAGCGCGTCGTGGTCACCCAGCTGGCTGGCGCTGCGGGTGCGGTCAGCCCAGTTCTCGGGTTTGAACCTGGAGAAGTTGTCGACGTAGACCACCCACAGTTGGATGTGCCGATCGCGGTAAAGCCGGTCGATTGCCGAGCCGACCGCCGCCCGACCGGAATCCGTCAACGCCCCGGTGTTGTCGGTGATGTGATCGGTGAGCTTGGACGGCGGTTGGGCGCCGGCGGGGGTGGCCAGCACCAGCCCCGCTGTGAGGGTCGCCAGGACTGCACCGAACAGGCGAACAACGCGCATACCGGTAATCTAGCCCGCCGGCAGGCCGCGACCAGCGTTTGCGTAAGAAACGATCGGCGATTGGCGCTCGATGTCCCGGACCGCTAATTTCCCTGGGGTGACGTTCTCAGCTGCTGGTGTGGTCGCGCGATGGATTGCCCCGTTCCTCACGGTTGTGGCCGTTGCCGGCACGGGCTTTTCAACCCATGGTCCGGCCCCGACGGTGCGCTTGGTTGATGACGCCAATCCGTTGGCCGGCATGCCCTTCTACGTCAATCCGAACTCGGCGGCTATGCGTGCCGCGCAGCACGCCGATCCGCCGAGTCCCGAGCTGACCGCCATCGCCAACACGCCGCAGGCGTACTGGATCGTCCCGGGCTCCTCCGCAGCGACGGTCGCGAAGTACACCGGCGACGCGCAGGCTGCCGGCGCCATCCCGGTCCTGGCGATCTATGGGATCCCGCACCGCGACTGTGGCAGTTTCGCTGCGGGTGGCATGGCGACGGCCGACGACTACCGCTCATGGATCGATGGCATCACGTCCGGCGTCGGCGCTTCGCGGACGGCGATCATCCTCGAACCCGATGCCCTTGCCATGGCCGACTGCCTGTCGGCTGACCAGCGCCAAGAACGCTACGACTTGATTCGCTACGCCGTCGACACGCTGACGCGCAGCCCGGCCACGGCCGTCTACGTCGACGGTGGTCACTTGCGCTGGCATAGCGCCGAGGACATGGCGGCCAGGCTCAACAAGGTCGACGTCGCCCGTGCGCGGGGTTTCAGCCTCAACACCGCGAACTTCTTCACCACCGGGGACGAAATCGGTTACGGGGAGGCGATTTCGGGGCTCACGAATGGTTCGCACTACGTGATCGACACGTCGCGCAACGGCGCCGGGCCAGCGCCCGACTCCGGGCTCAACTGGTGCAACCCCGGCGGCCGAGGACTGGGCGCTCCGCCTACCACCGCTACCGCGGGCGCGCACGCCGACGCCTACTTGTGGATCAAACGTCCCGGTGAATCCGACGGATCATGCGACAAAGGTGATCCGCCGGCGGGCACCTTCGTGAACCAGTACGCCATCGATCTGGCCCACTCAGGGGGCTAGCAGGAGAGCGCCTCGCGGCCAACCCGTCGTGCAAGACACCCGCAAGG
>Ga0335071_10009043_pt1 | contig 10203 bp, 7 predicted proteins | sample Lox_Sample_15_FD_206724 | JGI IMG/M metagenome (GOLD analysis project Ga0335071, IMG submission 206724) | Soil microbial communities from Loxahatchee National Wildlife Refuge, Florida, United States - Lox_Sample_1.5 | ecosystem: Environmental > Terrestrial > Soil > Wetlands | place: USA: Florida...
CAAGGCCGCCGGTCACCCGGCGACGACGGCCGCCTGCGGCGACTGCCACTCGACGCTCGCCTGGCAGCCGGTGCTGCGACTCGACCATGCCGACGTCCTCGGCACCTGCGCCAGCTGCCACGACGCCAGCCACGCGACCGGCAAGCCCGCGCTGCACCCGCTGTCCGGCAGCGACTGTGACCGCTGTCACACGACGAGCGCCTGGAAGCCGGCGGCCTTCGATCACAGGAGCGTCGTGGCCGGCACCTGCGCGACCTGCCACAACGCGCTGCAGGCGCCCGGCAAGCCCGCGAGCCACGTCGCGACGCTGCTCTCCTGCGACGCCTGCCACTACGTCCTCGGCTGGGTTCCGGTCCGGCCGGCGGCGGTGCCGCCCAAGCCCGCCACCAAGCCCGTGCCGCGGCCGGCGACCCCGACGCGCGGCCGCGACCCGTCCGCGCTGGCGCCGCCGCTGTGAGCTGCGCAGGGACCGCACGCTGGCCCGCGCCGGGCCGGACCGCCTCGCACGGCCGCGGGCCGCCCCGATATGTCAACGGCGCGCTGCGGGTGGCGATGGCGGCAGCGCTCGCGCTCGGCGCGGCCGCGACCGCCGCGGCGGCCGCCGACCGGGTCCTCGAGCAGCTGAGCACCGACACGGGCTCGGTGGTGATCCAGTTCACCTGCCCGATGAGCTACGTGTCGAACTACCCGCTGCGCTCGGGCGACGAGCTGCGCATCGAGCTGCAGCCGCTGCCGGGCTGCGCGCCGCCGTCGAACCTCGGCGAGACCCTGCCGGTGCCGAAGGACAACCCGGCGGGCCTCGTCGACGTGCGCCTCGACCAGTCGCTCGGCGCGCGGCGCGCGCTGACGCTGCACTTCGCGCGCACCGTCGACTTCCTGATCCGGCCGCGCGCCGGCCTCACCGGCATCGAGATCGTGCTCGCGCGGCGCGCCGGTCGCAGCACCGTCGAGCCGGCAGAGGCGCCGGCCCAGCCCTCGCGCGCGCCGACGCGCTCGCTGCCGCCCCAAGAGGAGCTCGACAAGCTGATGGCCGACGCCCGCGCCGCGATGCAGGAGCGCGACTACGACGGCGCGATCCGCCTCTACACCAAGCTGCTCGAGTATCCGGAGCATGCCGGCCGGCCGCAGGCACAGGAGTTCCTGGGCCTCGCGCGCGAGCGCAAGGGCCAGCTCGCGCAGGCCAAGATCGAGTACCAGGAATACCTGCGCCGCTATCCGGACGGCACCGACGCCGAGGCCGTCAAGCAGCGCCTCGCCGCGATCGTCACGCTCGAGGGTGCCTCGCGGCCGAGCGCCGGCTCGCCGGACGCCTCGCGGTGGCAGCTGAGCGGCGCGGTCTCGCAGGAATACCGCAACGACCAGAACACGCTCCTGTCGAACGGCACCACGACCGACGGCGTCGGCCAGTCGGCGATCGACAGCAACGTCGACCTGCAGCTCAGCCACCGCGGCGAGGTCTACGACTTCCGCTCGCGGCTCTACGCCGGCTACCTGCACGACATGGCCAGCGGCGCCGCGTTCGGCACGACGCCGCTGCGCCTGCCGCAGGCCTACGTCGAGCTCGACGACACGCAGAGCCACTGGGTGACGCGCCTCGGCCGCCAGTCACAGAGCACCGGCGGCGTCTACGGCAGCTACGACGGCGGCTACTTCGGCTGGCTGGTGCAGCCGGGCCTGCGCCTCGGCGTCGCCGCCGGCTCGCCGATCGAGACCTACGCGGCCACCTGGGATCACCAGCGCGTGTTCGGCAACCTGAGCGCCGAGTTCCTCGGCGTCGTGCCGGGCCTCGATCTGGCCGGCTACGCCTTCCAGCAAAACGCCAGCGGCGTGCTCGACGCCCGCGAGGTCGGCATGGAGGCGCGCTACTACCAGAGCGGCCACTCGCTGGTCGGCCAGCTGAACTACGACATCAGCTTCCACGTGCTGAACGCCGCCACCGTGCTCGCCAGCTGGGCGCTGCCGGACCGCTGGGTGTTCACCGGCATCGCCGACCACCGCCGCAGTCCGTTCGCCGCCACCTACAACGCGCTGATCGGCCAGCAGGCCCCCTCGCTCGAGGCGCTGATCCAGGAACTCGGCATCGACGAGGTCCGCGCGCTCGCGCTCGACCGCAGCATGAGCAGCGACACGCTGACGGCCGGTGTGCAGCGCCCGGTCGGGCAGCGGCTGCAGTGGGGCGCGGACTTCAGCTTCAGCCGCACGGGCGGCTCGCCGGCGTCCGGCGGCGTGCCCGCGGTGCCGAGCTCGGGGAGCGCGCTCAGCCTCTCGACGCAGCTGCTCGGCGGCGGCTGGCTCGCCGACGGCGACATGAACACCGTGGGCCTCGCCTATACGACCCGCGCCGGCACCAAGGTCGCCTCGACCTACCTGAACGCCCGCTACCCGATCGGGCCCGCGGTCCGCGTCGGGCCGCGCCTGCAGCTCAGCCACACCTCGGGCAGCGACCCGAGCACCGGCACGAGCGCCGGCTGGGCGGCGAGCCCGTCGCTGCTCGCGGACTGGCGCTTCCGCCACGGCCTGGTGCAGTTCGAGGCGGGCTACGAGCGCGCCACCTTCAACGCCAGCTTGCCGCCGGGCGTGCCGGTCGATCCGAACAACCCGCCGGCGACGACGCTCGACCAGAGCACGCGGCGCTTCTGGTTCAGCCTCGGCTACAACGTCAGCTTCTAGGCGGGCGCGACGCCAAGGCCGGCGCGGGCCGCCGCGGCACTACTGCCGCACGCCGGCGCCGTGCCAGCTGATGCTGCCGTGGCAGCGCGCGCAGTCGCGGCCGAAGCCGCCGTTGTGCGCGTCGTCGCGCGCGTGGCACGCGCCGCAGTCGTGCGGCAGCTTGACCTCGTCCGCCGGCCGCACGTGGCAGCTCTTGCAGTCGAGCCTGGCGTGCGCGCCCTCGAGCGCGAAGTGGGTCGCCTTGCCGTGGTCGAACTGCCAGAACTTCCAGCCGTTCGGGTTGTGGCAGGCGGCGCAGTCCTTGCCGAGGCTGCCCTTGTGCGCGTCGTCGACCTGGTGGCAGGCGAAGCAGTCGCGCGCGGTGTTGCGGAACGCGCGGTTCGGGTGGCACTCCTCGCAGGCCACCGACGCGTGCAGGCCGACGAGCGGGAAGCGCGTCATGTCGTGGTCGAAGCGCACCTGCTCGCGCCAGCCGGTCTCGACGTGGCAGGAGGCGCATTCCTTGCCCATCGAGCCGTGGTGCACGTCGTCGGCCTTGTGGCAGCCGCCGCAGTCCCTGGGCAGCTTGGCGCCGCTGACCGGGCCCGCGTGGCAGGCGTGACAGTCGAGCTTGGCGTGCTTGCCCTTGAGCGCGAAGTGCGCCTTGGCCTCGTGGTCGTAGTGCGCGTCGTGCCACTTCTGCTCGTTGTGGCAGGCGGCGCAGTCGTCGCCGAAGCGGCCGCCGTGGCGGTCGTCGGCGGCGTGGCAGCCGGCGCACTTGTCCGGCAGCCTGGCCTTGAGGTCGCCGGAGCGGTGGCAGGCGTCGCAAACCACCTTGGCGTGCGCGCCGTTGAGCGCGAAATGGCCGACCCGCTCGTGGTCGAAGGACGACTGCTTCCACTTCTCGGTGTTGTGGCAGTCGCCGCACCGCGGACCGCGCGAGCCCTTGTGCGCATCGTCGCGGGCGTGGCAGGCGGCGCACTCCATCGGCGTGTTCTTGAAGGACGGATCGCGGTGGCAGTCGGCGCAGGCGACGCGGCCGTGGGCGCCCTTCAGCGCGAAGCGGGTCTTGGCGTGATCGAAGTCGGTCTTGGCGAAGGTCGTGGTCGTGTGGCACGACGCGCAGTCCTTGCCGAGCTTGCCCTGGTGGACGTCCTGCTTGCGGTGGCAGTCGAAGCAGGCCGTCGGCGCCTCGCGGAACTTCTTGCCGGCGACGTGGCAGGCATCGCAGCCGGTGGTCGTGTGCCGGCCGTCGAGCCTGAAGCCCGTGATCGCGTGGTCGAAGGACTCGCGGTCGAAGCGCACGATGTTGGCGCCGCGGCCCTTGTGCTCGGTGTGGCAGGCGGTGCACGCGGCGCCCGGCTTGAGCGCGTGGCCATGGAAGCCGCGCTGCTGGCGCAGGTCCGCGCCGATGTCCTTGTGGCAGTCGATGCAGAGCGCCGTCTGCCGGGCCTTGTCGCTCCGGTCGTGGCACTGGTTGCAGTCGTTCTCGAGCTTGGCGTGCCCGGCCGCGACCTCGCCCGGCATCAGCAGCCGCTCGAGCGGGCCGGCGGGCGCCGTCGCCACCCAGCCGAGCAGCGCGGCACCGAGAACGGCCGCGGCCCGGCGCCGCATCAGTACACGTTCACGGCGATCACGTGGACGATGCCGGCGACGAACAGCATGCCGAACAGCGGCAGGTGCAGCACGTGCCACAGGCCGAACAGCCGCTCGCAGCTCTGGAACTCCGCGACCCGCCGCGCCGCCGTCAGCCGCGCGTCCGCGTAGCGGTCGGCCGCGAGCGACAGCGCCCTGCGGTGCTCGGCGACCGCGAGCGAGTCGGCCGCGGCGCCGCGCAGCGTCCTGTGCACGTAGTGGCGCACGCTGGCGCGCCCGATGCGAAACAGCAATGCCGCCGACAGCGCCTTCGGCACCAGCGGGATGCCGGTCGCGATGCGCTGCTCGGCACGGTCGAGCCGCGCGGCGAACTCCGGCAGCAGCCGGCCGGCGCCGCCGCCCTCGCCCTTGAGACGCTCGGCCTCGCCGCGCAGCTCCGTGAGCGAGGCCTTCTGGCCGTACAGGCCGTGGTGGATGCGGCCGTACAGGTAGCGGCCGACGAGGCCGCTGCTCGCCACGACCAGCATCGACACCAGCGCGACGTTGCTGTTGGTCGCGCCGAGGTGGTAGCAGCAGTGGTAGAGGATGCAGATCGGCCCGGCGACGCCGAACACCATGTGGATCCGGAACCAGGCCTTGTTCGAGCCGAGCAGCGAGAGGCTCGGCAGCCGCTTGCGCGCCGGATAGATCAGCAGCGCCAGCATCAGCGAACCGCCGACGATGCCGAGCGCGTAGCCGAGCCCGGAGCGCGGCGTGAGGTAGTGGCCGAGCGGCGACAGCCAGCCGACGATCACCAGCACCGCGGACAGCGCCAGGCCCGCCTGCGCGGCGCTGACGCGGATCCGGGGCGGGGCCGGGATGGCCCGGGTGGCGGGGGCCGCTGCGTTCATCGTCCTGCTCCTTGCTTGGCCGCCAGCGCGCGCGCCTCGTCGACGTTGGCGCGCACGATGCGCGCATCGTTCGATTCCGGCGGCAGCTGCGCGAGCAGCCGCTCCCACAGCTGCGCGGCGCTGTCGTAGTGCTGCTGCTGCAGCTCGAGGCTCGCCTTGAGCCAGAGCGCCTTCAGGTGATTGGGGTCGATCGCGAGCGCGTGGTCGATCGCCTGCCGCGAGCCCGTGAGGTCGCCGCCGGCCGCCGCGCCCTGCGCGTCGGCGAGGTCCGCCCAGGCATCGACGTCGCCCGGCACGGCCCTGACCAGCCGCTCGTAGGCGTCCCGCGCCTCCGGGTAGCGCTTGGCGAGCCGCAGCTCCTCGGCCTGGCGTCGCAGGCCGTCGGCCTCGGCCGGAGCTCCCGCCGCGGCGGCCGGCGCGGGGCCGCCGGCGGCCGCCCGGCCGGTGAGCGCCGTGACGCCGGCGAATCCGAGCGCCGCGACGAGCGGCGCGCCGACCAGCGCCGCGAACGCCGCCCGCTCGCGGCCGCTTCGGGCGAGCCAGACCGCAAGCGCCACGCAGGCGGCGAAGGCGGTGGCGGCGGTGATCGCGGCGTACAAGGGCGCTCCGGCGGCGGTGGCGATGGCGGGTGAACCTGCTGCCCGGCGCGCAAGTCCGCGACGGTGGGCCGGGGCACCCGGATTATTTCAAGTATGAAAGCATCTTAGCGGCTGAGAAAGGCGCTGCACGTCTCTCAGATGCGACATGTGAACTGGCTCCAAAACCGGGCCCCGCGGCCCCCCCGGGCGAGCCCGCTGACGCCGATTTGAGACACTGGTCGCGTGACGGGCGTCGTTGACAGAATCTGGCTCCCGATGGGAGTGTCGCGACCGGCATGGAATACCTGGTCTACACGATCCCGCTCGCGGTCTGCGTCGGCTGGTACCTGTATCGCCGCTACCGCCAGCTCTCGGTCGCGGTGACGACCCGCGACGAGGCTCAGGAGGCGGGGCTGACCGAGCCGGCCTCGCTGCATCCGACCGTGGACGCGGCCAAGTGCATCGGCTGCGGCTCGTGCATCAAGGCCTGCCCCGAGATGCCGCACCACACCGTGCTCGGCCTGATCAACTCCAAGGCGGATCTCGTGTCGCCGACCGAGTGCATCGGCCACGGCGCCTGCCGCGCGGCCTGCCCGGTCGACGCGATCACGCTCGTGTTCGGCACCGCCAAGCGCGGCGTGGACCTGCCGCGCGTGTCGCCCTGGTTCGAGACCAACGTGCCGGGCGTGTTCGTCGCCGGCGAGCTCGGCGGCATGGGGCTGATCCGCAACGCCGTCGAGCAGGGCCGCCAGGCACTCGAGCAGATCGCCGCGCGCCGCCCGCGCGGCAAGGGCGCGCAGCTCGACGTGCTGATCGTCGGCGCCGGCCCGGCCGGCTTCGCGGCCTCGCTGGCCGCGACCGAGAAGAAGCTGCGCTTCGCGACCGTCGAGCAGGAGTCGCTCGGCGGCTGCGTGTTCCAGTACCCGCGCGGCAAGATCGTCATGACCCAGCCGGCGACGTTGCCGCTGGTCGGCAGGATGAACATGACGCTGACCAGCAAGGAACAGCTGCTCGAGTTCTGGCTCGAGGCCCAGCGGCGTACCGGGCTGCAGATCCGCTGCAACGAGCGCGTCGAGGCGATCGGCCGCGACGGCGACGGCTTCGTGGTGCGCACCACCAAGGGCGAGCTGCGCGCCGCGACGGTGCTGCTGTCGGTCGGCCGGCGCGGCACGCCGCGCAAGCTCGGCGTCCCGGGCGAGGACCTGCCCAAGGTCGTCTACCGGCTGATCGACCCCGAGCAGTACGTCGGCAAGCGCGTGCTGGTCGTCGGCGGCGGCGACAGCGCGCTCGAGGCGGCCGCGAGCCTCGCCGAGGCCGGCGCGAGCGCGGCGCTGTCCTACCGCGGCGAGGCCTTCCAGCGCGCCAAGACGCGCAACCGCGAGCGGGTCAAGGCCGCGGTCGAGTCGGGCGCCCTGCAGCTGCTGCTCAAGTCCGAGGTCAAGGCGATCACCGGCGAGCGCGTCGCGATCGTGCAGAACGGGCGCGGCATCCACCTGCCGAACGACGCCGTCATCGTCAACGCCGGCGGCATCCTGCCGACCGAGTTCCTGAAGAGCGTCGGCATCGAGGTCGAGACCAAGTGGGGCACGGCGTGAGCGCCGCGCTCCTTGCGATGCTGCTGCTCGCCGCGCCACCGGCCGCGCCGCCGGAGCTCGAGCCGGCGCGCGACGCGCTGCGCCGCCACGACTACCCGCGCGCCGCGCAGCTGCTGCAGGCGCTCGCCGACGGCGGCAACGCCGAGGCGAGCTATCAGCTGGGGCTCCTGTACCTGCCGCGCAGCAACGACGTCGGCCTGGCGCCGGATCCGCCGCGGGCCTGCCGTCTGCTGCAGCAGGCCGCGGCCGCGTCGCACGCCAAGGCCGCCTTCAGCCTCGCCGCGCAGGTGGACGCGGGCGTCTGCCAGGACACCGGCCGCAGCGCCGCCGACTGGGCGGCGGTGGCGAGTGCCGCCGGCCACGCCGGCGCGCGCGGCACGAGCAGCGGCGCGCCCGCCGCGACCGAGGATCCGGCGACGCTCTTGAAGCGCGCCGCACGCGACGGCGACCAGGCGTCGCTCGCGCGGCTGCTGGCGACGGTACCGGCGACACTGACCGGACCCGACCGCCGCAGCGCGCTGCACGAGGCCGCCGACGGGCAGCGGGCCGACGCTGCCCGGCTGCTGCTCGAGCACGGTGCCGCGGTCGACGCGCGCGACGCGGCGGGCGACACCGCGCTGCTGGTGGCGGCGCGCCGCGGCGCCGCCGCCGTCATCGCCGTGCTGCTGGAGGCGAAGGCGGATGGCAACGTCACCGACGCCCGCGGCGGCACGCCGCTGATGCTGGCGACGGCGGCGCTGTCGCTGCCGTCGGTGGAGCTGCTGCTCGCGCACGGCGCCGATCCGAAGCCGCGCAACGGCCAGGGTCTGTCGGCGCTGGACCTCGCCGAGCGCGCCGGCAACGCGCCGGCCGCGGCCGCGATCGCCGCGACGCTGCGGTCGCACGGTGCCGGCGGCGTTGCGCGCGCCAGCGTCGCGCGCGAGGTCCGCAACGACGACCTGTTCGCCGGCTGGACACCGCTGATGATCGCCGCCGAGCGCGGCGACCTCGCGGCGCTGCGCAATGCGCTCGCGGCCGGCGGCGACGTCAACGTCGCGGACGCCCGCGGCATCAGCGCGCTGGTCGCCGCCGCGCGCGGCGGCCACGTGCCGGCAATGGAGGCGCTGCTGGATGCCGGCGCCAGGACCGAGCTGCGCACGACCGAGGGCGACACCGCGCTCGGCGCCGCGCTCAGGCGCCGCCAGACCGCGGCTGTCAGGCTGCTGCTCGCGCGGCACGCGGACGCGGGCGCCGCGCAGGCGCGCAACGCCCTGCCGCTGACGCTCGCCGCCGAGCTCGGCTCCGCCGACGTCGTCGAGCTGCTGCTCGCCGCCGGCGCCAAGCCGAACGCCTTCGACGCCTCCGGCCGCACCGCGCTGATGGTCGCCGGCCAGCGCGACGACGCGGCGGTCTGCGCCGCACTGCTCGCGGCCGGCGCCGACGCCCGGGTCCGCGGCGCCGACGGCCGCACGGCACTCGCGCTCGCGGCTCAGGCCGGCGCGGCGCGCGCCGCGGCCGCGCTGGTGCTCGCCGGCGGACTCGAGCTGGAGGACCACGACGGCATGACCGCGCTCGCGATCGCGGCGCAGCGCGGCGACGCCGAGCTGACGGCGCGGCTGCTCGCGGCCGGCGCGCCGCGCGAGGCGCGCACCCGCACCGGCAACACGCCGCTGATCCTCGCCGCCGGTGCCGGGCGCACGGCGATCGTGCGTCAGCTGGCCGCGGCCGGCGCGAACCTCGAGGCGCGCAACGACCTCGGCAATACGCCGCTGCTCGCGGCCGTCGCCGGGCGGCAGGCCGCGACGGCGCAGGCGCTGATCGCGCTCGGCGCCGACCAGCGGATCCGCAACAGCGCCTCGCAGAGCGCGCAGGACCTGGCGCGGCAGGGCGGCGACCCGGCGATGGCGGCGCTGTTCAACGCGAATTGAGCCTCGTCCCGCGCCGCGTGCCGGCCGCGAACGGTGTCGGGCGCGTCGCCCGGGTCCCGGGGCGAAGCCGCGCGGCGTCGGTGCTGGCAGGCGAGAGTTCGGCCAGGTCTGCCCCGGGCTGGGCCGGCGCTTGCGAGCAGAGCCAACCGCCTCAACGCCTGCCTGCGGCCGAGGACTCTACGGCGGCGGGCGCCGGCCGGGAAGGTGCGGCGCGGGCCATCGTCGTGACGCAGATGCCAGTTCCTGAAGCGCGGACGTCATGCCCGCCGCCGCATGGCGCGCCATCGCGAACGAGACGCAGTGAGGCGGTCGCGGCGCGCCGCAGGGCCGGCGGCGGCCGGGCGCCCGGGGGCGCTCAGTCGGTGGCGTGATCGCCGGCGCGCCGCCCGCGGCGCTCCCGCTGATCGACGCTGACCCGCTTCGACGGCGCGCCGGTCTTCTCCTCGGAACGACGCGGCCCGCGGCGGCGGTCCTCGAAGTGCGCGTAGCGGCAGTCGCAGCAGCGCGCGTCGCAGCCGGCGAGCGGCAGCCGCGGCGCCTCGACCGACAGGTAGCGCCGGTCCTTGCAGGCGCGCGCGGCGGCGCACGCCTCGGCGGTGCCGACGACCGCGACCGCGTGCCAGCGACGGCGCGCGTAGCGCGTCGAGGATTCGGTCGGCGTATCGGCACCCCGGTAGATGAACACAGGCCGTCCTCTGCTTGTGTCGCCCGCCGCTACGCTAGCGCAGCGTGCCGCGGCGGGTGCGCAAGGCATCACAAACGCGCCGCCCGCCTCGCGGCCGATCGCGGATTTGCAACCGCCGTCACGCTTCGTTGCGCCGTCGGGCGCGGCCGCTGCCGGGCGACGGGCCGGCCGGCACGTCGGCCGGCACGTCGGCCGGCTCAGCGGTCGACGTAGCGCAGCTCGGCCTCCGGGTAGCGCTCGCCGGCCGCGGCGTCGCGCGGGAAGGCCTCCTCGAGCGCCATCAGGTCGCAGGCCGGCAGCGCC
>Ga0335071_10009044_pt1 | contig 10203 bp, 9 predicted proteins | sample Lox_Sample_15_FD_206724 | JGI IMG/M metagenome (GOLD analysis project Ga0335071, IMG submission 206724) | Soil microbial communities from Loxahatchee National Wildlife Refuge, Florida, United States - Lox_Sample_1.5 | ecosystem: Environmental > Terrestrial > Soil > Wetlands | place: USA: Florida...
CGCCCGCGTGGCCGCGGCCATTGCCGCGCTGTGCCTCGCCGCCGCGCCCGCGCGCGCCCACCCCGTCAACTGGAGCCAGGTGGCGGACGTCGACACCATCGAGATCCTCAGCACCAACGAGGACGGCAGCACCCGCACCACCACGATCTGGCTCGCGGTGAACAAGGGCGAGGGCTACATCCGCACCGGCGGCACGCACTGGGGCGCCAACGTCGAGCGCAACCCCGACGTCGTGGTGCGCATCGCCGGACGCGACTATCCGCTCCGCGCAACGCGCATCACCGATCCGGTCGTGATCGACGACGTCACCGAGGTGTTCCGGCAGAAGTACGGCTTCTCGGACGCCGCCATCGGACTGTTCCGCGGGCTGATGGGCGAGCCGAAGATCATGCGGCTCGATCCGCGCCAGGGCCTGGGACCGATGAACTAGCCCGGCCCGGGTCCTACACCCTATTGCGGAGCATCAGCTCCATCGCGTGCGGCTGCAGGTAGACCTGCCCCGCCAGCTCGTCGAGGGCAAGCCGCGTGACGTGGTGCCGCACCAGCGCGATCGGAACCACCAGCGGCACGCGACCCGCCCGGTAGTCGTCGATCGACGCGAGCAGCGCACGGCGTCCGGCCGGGTCGAGCCGGCCGCGGAAGCGCGCGACCGCGCGCTTCAACACCTCGACGTGTCGCGCCGCGCTGGCCGGGCGGCGCAGCGCCGCCATGAAGCCGAGCTCGTAGGTACGGCGCGCGGCGGCGCGCGGGAGCGATCCGGCCCGGGCGACCAGCCTTCCGAGCGCGCGGTGGGCAGCGGGCGCGTGCGCCCGGAGCTGGAGCTCGTGCGCGGCGTGGAAGGCGGCGAGCCGGCGCGGCGTCCAGGGTCCGTCGAAGAACGAGCGGAGCCTGCGGTAGGCGAAGATCCGCTCGATCCAGTTCTCGCGCAGGCGCGCGTCGCGCAGCCGGTCCTCGTCCTCGACCGGCAGCGCCTCGCACGCCTCGAGCAGCGCCTCGGCGAAGACGCCGCGTCCGCGCCGCTCCGGCCGGCCGCTCGCGTTCCAGACCGGAACGCGCTCGAGGCCGCAGCTCGGGGAGTCCTTCTTCAGCACGTAGCCGGAGAGCTCGAGCGCCGCGAGTTCGCGCAGCCGGCGCCGCGCCCAGGCGCGCATCGCGTCGCTGTGGTCGACGCCGCCCCGCTCGGCGAGCAGCCGCACGCCGCCGCCGCGCGCGACGAGACGCACCGTCTCGCGCGGCACGCCCATGCCGAGCTCGACCTCCGGACACACCGGCACCCACGCCACGTAGGGGCCGAGCTCGTCGACCAGGAAGGAGTCGCGCCGGTGACCGCCGTCCCAGCGGACCTCGCGCCCGAGCAGGCACGCGGAGACACCGATCCGGATCGGCGCCGCGTCCGGCCCGAGCAGGCGCTGCTCAGGAAGACGCGGGCCCGCACGACGGTCTGCGCCCATGCCGCCTCCCCGCCCTCGCGCGCAGCGCCTCGAAGCGGCGCAGCGCCGCCAGCCGCCGCGCCGCGTGGTCGACGATGGGACGAGGGTATCCGCGCACTGCGGGCACCGCCTCCCACGGGCGCTGCACGAACCGATCGTCGCATGCGCGCAGCTCCGGCACGAAGCGGCGCACGTAGCGGCCCTCCGGATCGAAGCGCTCGCCCTGGCGCACGGGATGGAAGACTCGGAACCAGGGCTGGGCATCGGTGCCCGTCGACGCCGCCCACTGCCAGCCACCCGCGTTGCTCGCCGGATCGCCGTCCACCAGGCGCTGCATGAAGAAGCGCTCGCCGCGACGCCAGTCGATGCCGAGGTCCTTCGTCAGGAAGCTGGCCGCCACCATGCGGGCCCGGTTGTGGATCCAGCCCGTGGCGGCGAGCTGGCGCATCGCGGCGTCGACGAAGGGAAAGCCGGTGCGGCCGCGGCACCAGGCCTCGAACCCTACCGGGTCCTCCTCCCAGGCGAGCCCGTCGAGCTCGCGGCGCAGCGCGCGCCGCCGCAGGTCCGGGTGCTCGGTGCGCACCGCGTGATAGAACTCGCGCCACACCAGCTCGTCGAGCCATCGGCGGAGGCCGGGCGCTGCGCGCGGCTCCTCGCGCATCCGATCGAGCGCGCGGTGGACGCAGCGGCGGATCGAGATGGCGCCGAATCGGAGGTGTGGCGAGAGGCGCGAGGTGCCGTCGAGGTCGGGGCGATCGCGCCGCTCGGCGTAGGTCCACGCCGGGCCGGCGAGGAAGCGCTCGAGCCGTCGCAGCGCGGCGGCCTCGCCCGCGGGCGGCAGCTCGGCCGGATCCTCTTCGGTGTCGGCGAGCGGCTCGCCCGGCCCCAGCCCGTCGTCCGTCAGCGGCTCCGGCAGGCGCAGCGGCCCAAGGGGCTCCTGGGGCTCCTCCCGGAAGCGCGCCCACCAGGCGTTGCGGAACGGTGTATAAACGCGAAAGGCGTCGCCCGCACGCGTGCGAAGCTCGCCGCTCTCGAACACGACCCGGTCCTTGTGCTCCTCCACCGCGACGCCATCGCGCGCGGCGGCGGCACGCACCGCGGCGTCGCGGCGCCTCGCGTAGGCGCCGTCGTCGCGATTCCAGGTGATGCGATCGGCGCGCAGCGCGCGGGCGAGCGCCGGCACCACGGCGACCGGGTCACCGCGGTGGATCCGCAGGCGATGGCCGCGCGCTGCGAGCGAGGTGGCCAGGGACACGAGCGATCGAACGAGGAAGCGCCGCCGCGGCGGGCCGACCGCGTCGCCGTGGAGCAGGCGGTCGTCGAGGACGAAGACCAGAGCCAGGGCGTCGGCGCGGGACGCCGCGGCCGCCAACGCGCGGTTGTCGCCGAGCCGCAGATCGCTCCGGAACCAGTGGATGACCTGCTCTCGGCGGGCGGAGGCGGTCGCCATCTCCGGGCAGGATAGAGCCCGTTGTAATTCGCTGTCGATATATTTGCTTGACAGCACTTTCCCTGCCGAGCATTCTCGGCCGATGACCCGCGAGCAGGAGCCCACCTACTCCGTGGGAGCGGTCGTCCGGCTCACGGGCCTCTCCGCGCACGTCCTGCGCGCGTGGGAGCGCCGCTATGGCGCGGTGCGACCGCTGCGTACCGACGGCGGCACGCGCCGCTACCGCGAGGCCGACGTGATCCGCCTGCAGCGCCTGCGCGCCGCGGTGGCTGCCGGCCACCCGATCGGCGACATCGCGCGACTGGAGGACGACGAGCTCGATCGGCGCGCCGCGCTGGCTCCTGCTGCACCGACCGCGCCGCTCGCGGCGATCCTCGAGGCGCTCGACCGACTCGATGCGGCCGATGCCGAGCGACTCCTCGGGCTGCAGCTCTCCGCGCTCGGCGGCGCGCGCTTCGCGCGGTGCGTCGCCTCACCGCTGCTGAACGAGATCGGTCGGCGCTGGGAGGACGGCGCGCTCTGTGCCGCATCCGAGCACCTCGCGAGCGCGCTCCTGCGCACTCTGCTCGGCAGCGTCTTGCGTCCGACGAACGCCGCCGCCCAGATGTCGCCGATCCTCTTCACCACACCTCCGGGCGAGCGCCACGAGCTGGGCGTCCTGATGGCGGCGGTAGCCGCCGTCGACGCGGGCGGACGGGCGATCTACCTGGGGCCCGATCTTCCCGTCGCCGAGGTGGCGCAGGCGGCCGACGCGCTCGGCGCAGCCGCCGTCGCGCTCGGCGTCTGTCAGCGCGACGGGGCACCGGTGGCCCTCGCGCTGGACGCGCTGCGCCGGCTGATGCCCGCGTCCGTCGAGCTCTGGGTCGGCGGGCCGGGAGCGGCTGCGGTCGCGCTTCCGCGCGGCTCGGCGCTGCTGGCCGACATCGACGGGATCGAGCGCAAGGTGGCCCTGCTCTCGCTGCGCGGCGCGGCCGCGTGAAGGGGGCGCCGAGCCCGTGATCGCCGAGCCGCCGGGAGCGCGCCGGGGTGCGGGAGCGGCTTGATGTCCCTCGCCGCGGGCCTCGCTGCGACGGCCGTCTGGAACGCGGCGGTCTTCTTCGCGCTCTGGCAGGTGAGCCTGCGGCGGCGCGACGCGAGCCTCGTCGACGTCTACTGGGGGCCGGGATTCGCCGCCATCGCGGCGATTACGTACGCCGGGGCGCCGGCGCCCGGCGCGCGCGGCGCGCTGCTCCTCGCGATGACCGCGCTCTGGGGTCTGCGGCTCGGCGCCCACCTCGGCTGGCGCAACCGCGGGCGGGGCGAGGATCCTCGCTACGCAGCGATGCGTCGGCGGCACGGCGAGCGCTTCGCGCGCGTGAGCCTCTGGACCGTGTTCGGGCTGCAGGCGGCGCTGATGTGGATCGTCTCGCTGCCGGTCCAGGTGGCGCTGCTGCGGCCCGCCGCCGCGGGGCTCGGCGCCCTCGACGCGATCGGCGCCGCGCTCTGGGCGACCGGGCTCTTCTTCGAATCCGTGGGCGACTGGCAGCTCGCGCGCTTCCGCGCGGACCCGACCAGCCGCGGGCAGGTGATGGACCGCGGGCTCTGGCGCTACACCCGCCACCCGAACTACTTCGGCGATGCGCTCGCCTGGTGGGGGATCTTCGCGGTGGCAGCTTCGACCCGAGCCGGCCGCTGGACGCTGCCGAGCCCCATGCTGATGACGTTCCTCCTGGTTCGCGTGTCGGGCGTCCCGCTGCTCGAGCGCTCGCTCGTGCGCACGCGCCCCGGCTATCGCGCGTACGCCGAGCGGACCAGCCGCTTCGTCCCCCGGCCGCCGCGCCGCACCCCGCTCCGATAGACTCGGCGCCCGTGCTTCCCTTCGCCGCGCTCACGGTCGCCGCCACCGCCGCGCTGCTGGTCGCCGAGCGCTTCGGCTGGCGACCCGGCGTCTGGATCGCGAAGCCCCTCGCGTCGGCCGGCTTCGTCGCCGCCGCGCTCGCGGCGGGCGCGCTCGACTCGGGGTACGGCACCTGGCTCCTCGGCGGCCTCCTGCTCGCGGCGCTCGGGGACGTATTGCTGATCCCGCGCGGTGCGCACGTCGCGTTCCTCGCCGGGCTGGTGAGCTTCCTGCTCGGCCACGTCGCCTACGCCATCGCCTTCGCCGTGCGCGGTCTCGACATCTCGGCCTGCCTGATCGCGGCGCTCGCCGTGCTGCCGGCCAGCCTGCTGGCGCTGCGCTCGATCTTCCCGCACGTCCCGGTCCGCTTGCAGCGGCCGGTGCTCGCGTACCTCGTCGTGATCTCCGGCATGCTGGTGTGCGCGTTCGGCACCGTGGGCCACGAGCCGCGCCGGGCGATCGCGCTCGGCGCAGCCGCCTTCTACCTCTCCGATCTCGCGGTGGCGCGCGAGCGCTTCGTCGCCAAGAGCTTCTCGAACAAGCTCTGGGGCCTGCCGCTCTACTTTGGCGCGCAGCTCCTGCTGGCGTCGACGGTGGCCGGATGATCCGCGTCCGAACCGCCGCCCGCATCGTCGAGGCGGCCGCAGGAGGAGTCGCGTGCCGATCGGGCTGATCCTCACCGGAGGAGGAGCACGCGCCAACGTCGAGCTGGCGCGGCGGGCGGAGGCAGCGGGATTCGACTCCGTCTTCAGCGTCGAGTTCTTCAACCAGCACGGCTTCGCGATCCTCGGCGCGATCGCGGAGGCGACGCAGCGCATCCGCCTCGGCACGGGCATCGCGAACGCATTCACCCGCTCACCCATCCTGCACGGCACCGCGGCCCTCGACCTCGACGAGCTCTCCGGCGGCCGCATGGTGCTCGGTCTGGGCAGCGGCACGCGGCGGATGAACGAGGAGTGGTTCGGTGTCCCGTTCTCCCGGCCCGCCGCGCGGATGGCGGAGCTGGTGCGCCTGCTGCGGGCGATGTTCGCAGCCGCCCGCGGCGGTGGCTTCCGCTTCGACGGCGAGTTCTGGAAGCTGTCGATCCCGGTGTTCGCGCGCCCCGGCGCCGCGCGCCCGTCGCTCCCGATCTGGGTCGCGGGCGTGAACCGCCGGATGGTGGACGCCGCGGGCTCGACGGCCGACGCCCTGGTGGGTCACCCGATCGCGTCGCGGCGCTGGCACCGCGAGCGCACGCTGCCGTGGCTGCGCGCGGCCGAGGCGGCCGCGGGGCGCGCGCCCGGAAGCTGCCGCCTGGCGCCGTACGTGATGTGCTCGCTCCAGCGCGATCGAGCTCTCGCGCTGCGCGACGCGAAGAGCCAGATCGGCTTCTACTTCACCGTCTCGGTCTACCACACGGTCCTGGCGTTCCACGGCATGCCCGAGGTCGGCGCCGCGTGCCGCGCCGCGCTCGCGCGCTTCGACGTGCGCGCCATGGCCGAGGCGATCCCGGACGCGCTCGTCGACGAGATCGCCATCGCCTGCCCTCCGGACGAGGCGCGCGACCGGCTCGCGCAGTGGCGCGAGCTCACCGATGAGCCGCTGCTGTACGCCGCGACCGTCGGCGCCCCGCCCGAGCGCGTGCGCACCAACCTGGACGCGATGCTGGAGATCTTCGGACGTTGACCGCTCACTGACCCGTCCAGCGCGGCCTGCGCTTCTCGAGGAATGCGCGCGCGCCCTCGCGCGCGTCGTCGGTGCGGCGGAGCGGACGGCCGAGCTCTTCCTGCCGCCGATACGCCTCGTCGAGCGGGAGCGCCAGCAGCTCGCGCACGCCGCGACGCGTCTCGCGCACGGCCAGCGGCGCATTCCCGGCGATCGCTTCGGCGGCGGCGAGCGCGCGCGGCAGGAGGTCCGCGCGCGATACGACCTCGTTCACCAGCCCGATCTCGGCCGCACGCCCGGCCGGGATCGGCCGAGCGGTGAGGAGCAGATCCATGGCGTGTACCCAGCCGACCTGGCGCGGCAGCAGGACCGTCGCATTCCCGGTCGGATAGAGACCGCGCGCGACCTCCTCGAGCGCGAAGGTCGCCTCCGGCACCGCGTAGCGCAGCTCGCTCGCGAGCATCAGGTCGAGGCCGACGGCGCGGCAGTGGCCGTTGATCGCACAGACGAGCGGGGTCGCGAGGTCGAAGCCGGCCAGCACGGCGGTCGCCGCGTCGCGCAGACCGGCGAAGTCGTCCGGGTCGATGGTCTCGCCGCGCGCCAGGCGCTGCGATGCCGGGATCGTGGTGCGCAGGTCCATGCCCGAGCAGAAGACCCGCTCGCCCGACCCGGTCAGCACGGCGCAGCGGATGTCGGGATCCTCGGCGATGCGGCGCCAGCAGCCCGCGAGCGCGCGCAGCGTCGGCGGGTCGAGCGCGTTGGCGCGCTCGGGGCGATCGATCGTGACGACCGCCACGTGCGGATGCTCGGGCGACAGCTCGAGACGCGCGGTCACGCCGCGCGCTCCGGCGCGCGTCCCACGATGCGCTGCCACAGCGCGGGATCGGTCGCCCCTTCGGTCGAGATCAGCAGCACGCGCGCGTCCCGGTCGAGGCCGAGCCGCTTGCGCGCGGCTCCGGCCTCCGGGCTCTCGAGCAGCTCGAGCAGGCCCGCAGCGCCGGCGGCACCCGACTCGCCCGACACGATCCCGTCCTCCGCGAGCGCGCGCACGCCCTCGCGAGACCGCTCGTCGTCGACCGCCAGGAAGACGTCGATGCCTCCTTCGAGCGCGGGCCAGGCGACGCTGGAGGGCGTGCCGCAGTTCAGGCCCGCCATGATCGACGAGTGCGCGCCGGCCGGCACCGTCACGATGCGTCCGGCCTCGATCGATGCGAGCGCGCACGCGGCGCCGGTCGGCTCGACGCTGGCGAGCGCGGGACGCGCGGCGAGATCCGGCCGGCGGTAGTGATCGACCGCGGCGGCGGCGAGCGCGCCGACGCCCACCTGGACCAGCACCAGATCGAGGCGGGGCTCGTCCGCGAGCTGCCGGTCCGCCTCCCAGAAGATCGTCGCGTAGCCCTCGATCACCCAGCGCGGAACCTCCTCGAAGCCGGGCCACGCATGGTCCTGGATCAGGATCGAGCGCGCGTCCTGCGCGGCCGCCGCCCGCTCCACCGTCTCGTCGTAGCTGCCATCGACCTCGATCACGCGCGCGCCCTCCTCCGCGATCGCACGGATGCGCGCCGCCGCCGTGCCCGCCGGCACATAGATGGCGGCGGGAAGGCCGAGCCAGCGGGCGACCCGTGCCACGGCGCGTCCGTGATTGCCGTCCGTGGCCGCGACGAGCCCGAGCCCGGGGACGCCGTCGCGCAGCGCAGCGAGCGACGGGGCGCTCCGCGCGTCGAGGCCGAGCCGCGCGGCGAGCGCACGCCCTGTCGCCCACGAAGCGCCGAGGATCTTGAAGGACGGGAGCCCGAGACGCGACGACTCGTCCTTCACCCAGACCCGCGCGAGCCCGAGGCGCTCGGCGAGCCGCGGCGCGGCGCGGACGGGGCTCGGCGCATAGCCGGGCAGACCGCGGTGGAAGTCGAGGGGTCCCCGCGGCGGCGGACCGAACGCCGCGCGCCGCACCTCGCTTCTCGAAAACCGGATACGCCCCACGTGCTTCTCCGAGGAGGCCAACCGTAGCCGCCGCGGCGCGTTCATAAAATAATTGACTCGATCATTCATTTATCGGACACTCGTGACATGGCCCGACGCCGGCCGGCCGGCCGCCTCGACCAGATCCGGACCGCGGCCCTGCGCGTGTTCGCCGCGCGAGGCCTCCGCCGCGCGCGCATGACCGACGTCGCGCGCGAGCTCGGCGTGTCCCCCGGCACGCTCTACCAGTACTTCGAGAGCAAGGGGGCGCTGTTCCATTGGGTGATCGGCGGCGAGGCCGCGACGCCGGAGCCGACCCGCCTGCCCGTTCGTGCTCCCGCGCCGGCCGAGGCCGAGCGCCGGCTGCGCGAGCAACTCGCCGCGGGCTTCCACCTCCCGGCGCTCGCAGCCGCCCTCGCCCGCCGGCGCACGGCCGATGCGCGCGCCGAGCTCGAGGGCGTCGTCCGCGAGCTCTACGACCAGATCGCGCGCACGCGCGGGCCCGCGACCGTGATGGAGCGCTCGGCGATCGATCTGCCCGAGCTCTACGAGCTCTACTTCGTCGAGCAGCGGCGCGCTTTCTTCGCGCGCCTGACCCGCTACCTCGAGCGCCGCATGGCGGAAGGCCAGCTCCGCCGCGCCGCAGAGCCGTGGGTCGCGGCGCGCTTCCTCGCCGAGGCGGTGGTCTACTTCGCGCGCCATCGCCACGGCGATCTCGATCCCAGCCTGTTCGGCGACGAGGAGGCCGCGCGCGAGGGCGTCGTCGCGCTCCTCGTCGCGAGCCTCGTGCCCGACGCACCGCGCACCCCGGAGGACCGGTGAACCGACACGTCGCGATCCCGCTCGTCACCGCGCTGGGGCTCGCCGCCGGCGCGTCCGCACGCGCCAGCGACGCGACGCGGAGCGACTGGCCCGTGTATGGGGGCGACGACGGCGGCAGCCGCTGGTCGCCGCTCGACCAGATCCGGCGCGAGAACGTGCAGCAGCTCACCGTCGCCTGGAAGGTCCGCACGGGCGACTTCGACGCGGTTCCGCCGCCGCCTGCGCACAGCACGTTCGAGGCGACGCCGATCCTGGTCGACGGGCTCCTGGTGCTGCCGACGCCGCTCGGCCGCGTGCTCGCGCTCGATCCCGAGACGGGGGCCGAGCGCTGGCGCTTCGATGCGACGGTCGCCGCGGGGCACTACCCGGAGTACACGTCGCGCGGCGTCGCGAGCTGGCTCGACGAGACGGCGCCCGACGCAGCGCCTTGCCGCCGGCGCATCTTCGCGGCCACCGTCGAGTCGAAGCTCTACGCGATCGACGCCGCCACCGGACGCCGCTGCGAATCGTTCGGCGAGCGCGGCGAGGTCGATCTGCGCAAGGGCGTCGGTGAGCTCCACGCGTGGGACTACACGATCTCGTCGCCGCCCACGGTGATCGGCGGCCTGGTGATCGTGGGCTCGGCCATCGGCGACAACCAGCGGGTCGACGCGCCGCGCGGCGTGGTGCGCGCGTACGACGTGCGCAGCGGCGCGCTGCGCTGGAGCTGGGATCCCGTGCCGCGCGACGCCGCCGATCCCGCGTTCGCGGCGTGGAAGCCCGAGCAGGCGCGCCGCGTCGGAGCCGCCAACGCCTGGTCGATCCTCTCCGTCGACCGCGCGCGCGACCTCGTGTTCGTCCCGACCGGCAGCGCCAGCCCGGACTACTACGGCGGCGAGCGCCTCGGGCGCGACGACTATGCCGACTCGGTGGTCGCGCTGCGCGCGAGCACCGGCCAGGTCGTGTGGCACTTCCAGGTGGTGCACCACGACCTCTGGGACTACGACGTGCCCGCGCAACCCGTCCTGAGCCACGTCACGCGC
>Ga0335071_10009047_pt1 | contig 10202 bp, 5 predicted proteins | sample Lox_Sample_15_FD_206724 | JGI IMG/M metagenome (GOLD analysis project Ga0335071, IMG submission 206724) | Soil microbial communities from Loxahatchee National Wildlife Refuge, Florida, United States - Lox_Sample_1.5 | ecosystem: Environmental > Terrestrial > Soil > Wetlands | place: USA: Florida...
TGCCGTCGGGCGCACCGCCGGGAAGCGCCGTCGAGCTCGCCGAGGCCTCAGCGACCCTCCCGCCGCCCGCGCGTCAGCCGGGCGGGGCCCGCATCACATTGATCATCGGCGGCGGCATTGCCGCCTACAAATCGCTGGACCTGATCCGGCGCCTGAAGGAGCGCCGCATCCTTGTCCGCTGCGTGCTGACCAGGGCCGCGCAGCAATTCGTCACGCCCCTGGCGGCCAGCGCGCTGTCAGGCGCACGTAGCTACACCGACCTGTTCGATGCCGAGAGCGAGTTCGACGCTGGCCACATCCGCCTCGCCCGCGACTGCGACCTGATCGTGGTGGCACCCGCCACCGCCGACCTGATCGCCAAGATGGCGAACGGCCATGCCGACGATCTCGCCACCGCCATCCTGCTCGCCGCAACCCGCCCGATCCTGCTCGCGCCGGCCATGAACCCGGCGATGTGGAGCAACGCCGCCACCCGCCGCAATGCCGAGCAGCTGCGCCGCGACGGCGTTCATTTTGTCGGGCCCAATGCCGGCGAGATGGCCGAAGCGGGCGAAGCCGGGGTTGGCCGCATGGCCGAGCCGCTGGAGATCGCAGCGAGCGCTGAACGTTTCCTGCGCCCCCTGCCACCGCAGCCGCTCGCCGGCAAGCGCGTACTCATCACCGCGGGCCCGACCCAGGAGGCGATCGATCCGGTGCGCTACATCTCCAACCGCTCCTCCGGCAAGCAGGGATTTGCGATTGCCGCCGCCGCCAGGGCCGCCGGTGCCGACGTCACCCTGATCACAGGCCCGGTCGAGCTCGATGATCCCAAGGGCGTCGCCGTCGTCCATGTCGAATCGGCGCGACAGATGCTCGACAAGGTCGAGTCGATGCTGCCCGCGGATGTCGCGATCTTCGCCGCGGCCGTGGCCGACTGGCGTGTTGCGCACGAGGGCGGCCAGAAAATGAAAAAGACCGCCGGCCAGTTGCCCGCGCCGCTGCAGCTGGTCGAGAACCCGGACATTCTCGCGACCATCTCCAGGCTGAAAGAGAAGCGGCCGGGCCTGGTCATCGGCTTTGCCGCGGAGACCGAGCACCTGATCGACAACGCCAAGGCCAAGCTGAAGCGCAAGGGTTGCGACTGGATCGTCGCCAATGATGTCTCGCCTGCGACCGGCACCTTCGGCGGCGATCGCAACACCATTCACCTGCTCCGGCGCGAGGGCAGCGAGATCAGCGTCGACGATTGGCCGGTCATGACCAAGGACGAGGTCGCGGTTGCGCTGATCGCCCAGGTCGTGGAAGCATTGAGGACACCGGCATGAGCGCAGTCAAAGTCGAAATCCTGCAACTGCCGCATGGCGCGGGCCTGCCGCTGCCGGCCTATCAGACCGCACATGCGGCGGGCCTCGATCTGCTGGCGGCCGTTGCCGAGGATGCGCCGGTCGTGCTTGAGCCCGGAAGATACGCGATGGTGCCCACGGGCCTGTCCATCGCGCTGCCCGAAGGATTTGAGGCCCAGATACGGCCACGCTCCGGGCTCGCCGCCAAGCACGGCGTGACCGTGCTGAATGCGCCGGGAACGATCGACGCCGACTATCGCGGCGAGGTCGCGGTGCTCTTGGTCAACCATGGCAGCGCCCCCTTCACCGTCCGGCGCAGCGAGCGCATCGCGCAAATGATCATTGCGCCGGTGGCGCAGGCCGAGCTTGTGCTGGTCGACGTGCTGTCCTCCACCGAACGCGGCGCCGGCGGCTTCGGCTCGACCGGACGCTAGAGCATGATCCGGAAAAGTGGAAACCGGTTTTCCGAAAAGACCATGCTCAAACAGGAGATGAGAAGCCCGGCGGGCGGTGGGTCTTGCGAAATCGATTCGGGCAAAACTCGGGATGCATTTTCATCGAAGTGGAGCGTTTGTCGTTCCACTTTTTGCACAACAAGATTCACGTTCACGGTCTGGACTCTTACCCCTGGAGTCCCGCGGGCGATATTGTTCTCTGATTCGCGGGCCAAGCGCGCGCACCACGCCACCCGCGACGGTCGCGGACATTCTTATCGTTTGGGGCAATAATGTCAGGCGTAATCGCGGCGATGCGTCGGACGCTGCTGGCGTGCACGACGCTCGCACGCAGCAGCTTCATCGGCGTTGCCGCCGCGACCTTGCTGCCGGCGGGCCGCGCGATGGCAGGCGACCTGCCGGTTCTCGACGAGCTCGCAGGCCTGCTCGGTTTCAATCGCCAGGAGATTGCGGTTCTGGCGACCGCCCTGGCGCTGCTCGGCTTCTCCGTGGTGTCGGCCATTCTCCTGATGCGCAGCCGCCTGTCGGCGGCCCGCACCGAGGCGCGGCTGAGGGGCCGGATCGGGGAGCTGCAGGTGCAGACCGACAGCTACCGTGCCCTGCTGTTTGCCGAGCCTCAGGTCCTGATCTCCTGGGCGGCCGGGGACAACCGCCCGCAAATCTCCGGCGATATTTCGCTCCTGGTGCAGCAGGATTCGCCGCAGCGCCTGCTCGCCTTCGGAACCTGGCTGCCGCCTGAGCCCGCGCTGCAGATCGACCACGCGGTCGATGCCTTGCGCGAGACCGGCGAAAGCTTCCTGCTCAACCTCACAACCAGCACAGGTCGCGCGATCGAGGCGATGGGCCGTGCCATCGGCGGACAAGCCATCGTGCGGATTCGCGAGCTCTCGGGCCTGCGCCGCGAACTTGCGGAGACCAATCTCCGCTTCAAGCAGCTTGCGGACGAGACCGAGATGCTGCGCGGCTTTGCCGCCGCCGCACCCTGGCCGATCTGGACCAGGAGCGCCAAGGGACTGACTTACGTCAACGAGGCCTATGCGCGGGCGACCGATGCCGCCAATGTCGCCGATGCGATCGGCCGCAATCTCGAGCTGCTTGATAGCGCCGAGCGCAGCGAAATGGAACGCGCATTGCATGGTGGCTCGGCGTTCAGTGCCCGTCTGCCGATCGTCGCCAGCGGCGAGCGGCGCATCTATGACGTGCGCGCGGTGAATATCGGCGAAGGCAGCGTCGGCATTGCCGTCGATGCCAGCGAGACGGCCGCCCTGCAGCAGGCTTTGGTGCGGATGGCGGAGGCGCATCGCCGCACGCTCGACCAGCTCTCCTCAGGCGTCGCGGTGTTCGACGGCCAGCGCCGGCTTGCCTTCTACAACGACTCCTATCGAAGGCTTTGGGACCTCGAGACCGGCTTTCTCGACAGCCACCCCGATGATTCCAGCGTGCTCGACCGGCTTCGCGCGTCCCGCAAGCTTCCCGAACAGGCGGATTTCCGCGCCTGGAAGGCCAAGCTGCACGAGGCCTATCGCGCCGTCGAGACCGCCAAGGACACCTGGTTCCTGCCCGACGGCCGCGCGCTCTCCGTCGTCACCACCCCGAACCCCGAAGGTGGCGTCACCTACCTGTTCGACGATGTCACCGAAAGCCTGGATCTGGCGCGCCGGTTCGACGGCCTGATCCGCGTCCAGCGCGAAACTCTGGACAGCCTGGCCGAAGGCGTCGCCGTGTTCGGCAGCAATGGCAAGGCGCAATTGTTCAATCCGGCGTTTGCCAAGATGTGGAAGCTGTCGGCGGAATCGCTGCGCGAGCAGCCGCATATCGATACCGTCGCCGGCTGGTGCCGGTCGCTGTTCGACGAGCCTCGCACCTGGCAAATCATCCGCGAAGCCATCACCGCGATCGAAAACCGCATCGACGTGCCGTTGAAGCTGGAGCGCAAGGACGGCAGCGTGCTCGACTGCATGCTCCGCCCGCTGCCGGACGGCGCCACCATGGTGACCTTCCAGGACATCACCGATACCGAGAACGTCGAGCGCGCGCTGCGCGAGCGCAACGAGGCGCTGGAAGCCGCGGGGCAGATGAAGATCGACTTCGTGCACCACGTCTCCTACGAGCTGCGCGCCCCGCTCACCACCATCATCGGCTTTGCGCATTTCCTGAGCGATCCCTCGACCGGGCCGCTGACGCCGAAACAGGCCGAATATCTCGACTACGTCACCAAATCGACCAATGCGCTGCTGGCGCTCACCAACAACATTCTCGATCTCGCGACCATCGATGCCGGTGCGATGCGGCTGGAGCTTGGGCCGGTCGACGTCACCAAGGCGATCATGGCCGCCGCCGAGGGCATCCAGGACCGGCTCGCCACCGACCGCATCCATCTCAAGGTCGAGGTCGATCCCAAGATCGGCAGCTTCACCGGCGACGAGCGGCGGGTGGTGCAGGTGCTCTATAACCTGCTGGCCAATGCGGTCGGCTTCTCGCCACAGGACGGCACCGTGGTGGTCAGCGCCAGCAGGACCGAGCGCAGCGTGGTGTTCTCGGTCAGCGATTCCGGTCCCGGAATCCCGCCCGATATGAAGGACAAGATGTTCGATTGGTTCGAGAGCCGCTCCCACGGCTCCAGGCATCGCGGCGCCGGCCTCGGGCTGTCGCTGGTGCGCTCATTTGTCGAGCTGCATGGCGGCAAGGTGCGGGTTGATTCGGTCGTCGGCAAAGGCACCATGGTCACTTGCGACTTCCCAACCGATCAGGCACAGCGTAACGCTGCGGAATGACGGATTCCTCGACTGTTTCCCGGGCTCTCTCAGTGACGCTGGCCAACGAGGCCGCGACCGCGCATCTGATGGCCGATCTGGCGCTGCTGCTTGGGGCCGGCGACATCATCACTCTCACAGGCGACCTCGGCGCCGGCAAGACCACGGCGGCGCGGGCGATGATCCGCTATCTCGCCGATGACGAGGAGCTTGAGGTCCCGAGTCCGACCTTCACCCTGGTCCAGGCCTATGAGCTGCCGTCCTTCCCGCTGCTGCACGCCGATCTCTACCGCATCGGCGATGCGTCCGAGCTGGAGGAAATCGGGCTCTCGCCGTTCCCCGACGGCACGGTGGTGCTGATCGAATGGCCCGAGCGCGCCGGCAACGCACTGCCGGCCGATCGCATCGACATCGCCTTCAGCCATCGCAACGAGCTTGGCGCGGACGCGCGGCTCGCCGAGATCACGGGGCATGGCAAGGCGGCTGCGCAGATCGCGCGGCTGACATCGCTGCGGCAATTCCTCGACGAGGCTGGCTTCGGCAAGGCGGCGCGGCGGCGCATGGCAGGCGACGCCTCGATCCGCTCCTATGCGCGGCTGATCAAGGACGCGACCAGCTTCATCCTGATGAACTCGCCGCGGCGACCGGACGGCCCGCCGATCTATGACGGCAAGCCCTATAGCGCCGCGGTGCATCTCGCTGAAGATGTGAGGCCCTTTGTCGCCATGGACGCGGGCCTGCGCGCACGCGGCCTGTCGGCGCCGGAGATTTATCACAGCGATCTCGAGCACGGCTTTCTGATCAGCGAGGATCTCGGCCAGGCCGTCTTCTACGAAGGCGATCCGCCGCAGCCGATGCCGGAGCGCTATGAAGCGGCGACCGACATGCTGGTGGCGCTGCACAGCGAAGTGCTGCCCGAGAGGCTGCCGGTCGCGGGGCAGGCGGATTACGCCATTCCCGTGTTCGATACCGATGCGCTGCTGGTCGAGATCGGACTGATGCCGGAATGGTATCTGCCCGATCGTGGCGTGACGCTGAGCGATTCCTCGCGCGCTGGGTTCGTCGCGATGTGGCGCAAGCTGTTGGATGAATCGATCGAGCCTGCGCGAAGCTGGGTGCTGCGCGACTTCCACTCCCCCAATTTGATCTGGCTCGAACAACGCGGCGGCATCAAGCGGGTCGGGTTGATCGACTTCCAGGATGCGGTGCTCGGGCCACCGGCCTACGACCTGGTGTCGCTGTTGCAGGACGCCCGGCTCGATGTGCCGGAAATGCTCGAGCTCACGCTGCTGTCGCGCTACATCAAGGCGCGGCGCGTGGCGGATGAAAATTTCGACGCCGCCGCGTTTGCCGCGACCTATGCCATCATGTCGGCGCAGCGCAACACCCGCCTGCTCGGCACCTTCGCACGGCTCAACCGCCGCGACGGCAAGCCGCAATATCTCCGTCACCAGCCGCGGATCTGGACCTATCTGACCCGCTCGCTCGATCACCCGGCGCTGGCCTCCATCAAAGCCTGGTACGCCGCCCACGTCCCGCCACCTGGTTGGTGAGTTTTACGGCTTGTTAGCCGTCAGCCCGGTAACCTTTGCCGCCGGTCTGCCGGGCATCGCGGCCGGTCAATTTCAAGGTTCCGGAGCAGACGATGGCGAGCAGTGATCGGCGCAATGACGGCCGCGTCAAATTCGAGCGCGGAATCCCTGCGTTCATGATGGCGATCGACGGCACCTGGCGGCGCAACTGCACCATGGAGGACATCTCGGAGGTCGGCGCCAAGCTGACGGTGGAAGGTTCCGTCGAGGGCCTGCATCTGAAAGAATTTTTCCTGCTGCTGTCCTCGACCGGACTCGCCTACCGTCGCTGCGAGTTGTCCTGGATCAATGGCGACCAGATCGGGGTCAGCTTCATCAAACCGGGAGCCAAGAAGAAAAGACCTGCGCGGCAGACCACGGAAGAGGCGTAACGGCCGGTCTTACAACCGTCATCTCGGCCCGTTAAGGCAACGCGAATCGGACCGGAACGCGAATCGGCATGATAAGATCGGTCTGGCCAGCGAATCGCAGAGATCCCGTTCGAGACATCCCGCCAGAACCACGCCCCGGAGAGCATCCCAAATATGCCGGTCAAGCCCACCAAAGCCATGGTCCTCGCCGCGGGTCTCGGCCTGCGCATGCGTCCGCTGACCGAGCGGATGCCGAAGCCGCTGGTGGAGGTCGCAGGCCGGCCGCTGCTCGACCACGTGCTGGACAAGCTCGCTGACGCCGGTGTCACCGAGGCCGTGGTCAACGTGCATTATCTGCCCGACCAGATCATCGATCACGTCGCCTCGCGAAAGCATCCGCGGATCATCATTTCAGACGAGCGCGACCAGGTGCTCGGCACCGGCGGCGGCGTGGTCAAGGCGTTGCCCGCGCTCGGCGACGCGCCGTTCTTCCATGTCAATTCGGACACGCTGTGGATCGACGGCGTGCGTTCCAATCTGACCCGCCTGGCCGAGACCTTCGACCCCGCGCGCATGGACATTCTCCTGTTGATGGCGCCGACCGCGAGCAGCATCGGCTATAGCGGCAACGGCGACTACGCCATGCTGCCCGACGGCGCCTTGCGCAAGCGGCGCGAGAACCAGGTGGTGCCATTCGTCTATGCCGGCGCGGCGATCATCTCGCCCGCGGTCTTTGCCGATGCGCCCAAGGGCGAATTCTCGCTGACCAGGATGTTCGACCGCGCTAATGAAGCCGAGCGCCTGTTCGGGCTACGTCTCGACGGCGTCTGGATGCATGTCGGAACGCCCGACGCCATCGCCGCCGCCGACGAGGCGTTCCTTGAGAGCGTGGCGTAAGCTCGCGGCCGGCTGGCGCGAACCATCCCCATTTTCCCCGATGCTCATGGCTGCCCGGCCATGACCAATGCGCGATCCATCCCTATATTCGCGCTGACCTCGAATCAGGCTTCTCATGCGCGTCTTCAGCGTTCCCTTCTCCGTGCCGTTCCTGCGCAGCGTCATTGCCGCGCTGATCGACGGCCGGCTGGTCGAAGGCTTCGAGGCGCGCAACGATCCTGCGCGGCTCGCAGAAGCGACGCTTTACTTGCCGACCCGCCGTGCCGTGCGGGTGGCGCGCGAGGTGTTCCTCGAGGAATTGAAAAGCGACGCCGCGGTGCTGCCGCGCATCGTGCCGCTCGGCGACATCGACGAGGACGAACTTGCCTTCGCCGACGAAGCCGACGCGCTCGGCGGCGCTGCACCGCTGGAGATTCCGCCGCGGCTTGGCGAGCTGGAACGACGCCTGACGCTGGCGCGGCTGGTCGCGGCCTGGGCCAAGGGCAAGGTGCTGGCGCCGCTCGTGGTCGGCGGGCCCGCCTCGACATTGTCGCTCGCCGCCGATCTCGCCCGGCTGATGGACGACATGGTGACCCGCGACGTGCCGTGGGATGCGCTCGACCATCTCGTGCCCGACAATCTCGACCAATATTGGCAACACTCGCTGCAGTTCCTGCAGATCGCACGCAAGATGTGGCCGGATTATCTCGCCGAGGTCGGCAAGATCGAACCTGCCGCGCGACGCGATCTCCTCATCGCCGCCGAAGCCAGGAGGCTGAGCGCGCATCACGCGGGGCCGGTGATCGCGGCAGGATCCACCGGCTCGATGCCGGCCACCGCGAAGTTCCTGTACGCGGTGGCAAAGCTTGCGAACGGCGCCGTGGTGCTGCCCGGACTCGACACCGATCTCGACGAGGAGGCCTGGACCACCATCGGCGGCGTGATGAACGCATCCGGCAGCTTCGAGATTCACCCGGCCTCCAACCATCCGCAATTCGCCATGCACGCGCTGCTCCGCCGCTTCGGCATTACGCGAGATGAGGTGGAGATCCTGTCGCCGCCCGCAGCTGGCGGCCGCGAGATGCTGGTCTCGGAGGCCATGCGCCCGTCGCACGCCACCGACCATTGGCACGAGCGTCTGCAGCAGCCGGACGTCGCCACGCGCATCACGGCCGGTATGCAGAACGTCGCCGTGATCGCAGCGCCAAATCCGGAAATGGAAGCGCTGGCGATTGCGGTCGCGATGCGCGAGGCGCGATACTTGCAGAAATCCGCAGCGCTGGTCACGCCGGATCGGGCGCTGGCGCGGCGGGTGATGGCCGCCCTGTCGCGCTGGAATCTGGACTTCGACGATTCCGGCGGCGAGGCGTTGATCGAGACGGCGGGCGGCATCTTCGCCCGCCTGGCGGCGGAAGCCGTGACGCGCGGCCTGGAGCCGCCGACACTGCTGGCACTGCTGAAACATCCGCTGTGCCGGCTCGGCGGCGCGGCCGGTCATCTCAAGCCCGCGGTCGAAGCGCTGGAGCTCGCAATTCTCCGCGGCACGCGGCCGCAGCCCGGCACCGGCGGGCTGGCAAGAGAATTCGAACGCTTTCGCGACGAGCTCGCCAAGCTGAAGCGCGACGAGCCCTCTGCGCTGCATCGCGCCGAGCAGCGGGCGCGGCTAAGACATGATCAGCTCGACCGCGTCAGTGCCGTGATCGCGCGGCTCACGGCTGCGCTCGCGCCGATGGAAAGCCTTGGCGTACAAAAGCCGCCGAGGGCCTATGACTTCGCCGAGCTGGCAGCGCGCCATCGCGAGATGCTCATCGAGCTGTCGCGCGACGAGCACGGGGTTGCGCTTGCCTTCGAGGGGCAGGAGGGCCTGGCGCTCGCGGCCGCTTTCGACGATCTGCTCGCCGAGCAGCGCCGCAGCGGCTTGATGCTGCAACTGCCCGATTATCCGGAAGTGTTTCAGAGCGCTTTCGCCGACCGTGCGGTGCGCCGTCCCGAGAAGATCGGTGCCACCTTGCATATCTATGGCCCCCTGGAATCGCGGCTGATGCAGGCCGAGCGCGTCATCATCGGCGGGCTGATCGAAGGCGTCTGGCCGCCGGCGCCGCGGATGGATCCCTGGCTCAGCCGGCCGATGCGGCATGAGCTCGGCCTCGACTTGCCGGAGCGGCGCATCGGCCTCTCCGCCCATGACTTTGCGCAGCTGCTCGGCGGCGAGGAAGTCATGCTCAGCCATTCCGCCAAGGCTGGCGGTGCGCCGGCCGTGGCCTCCCGCTTCCTGCATCGGCTGGAGGCGGTCGCGGGCCATGCGGCCTGGGAGGCGGCGACAGCGAAAGGCGCGCACTATGTGCGCCTGGCCGAAGAGCTCGACCGGCCGGACAAGGTGACGTCGATCGCACAGCCAGAGCCACGGCCGCCGCGCGCCACCCGGCCGCAACGACTTTCGGTGACGGCGATCGAGGACTGGCTGCGCGATCCCTACACCATCTATGCGAAATACATCCTCCGGCTCGACGCGCTCGATCCGGTCGACATGCCGCTGTCGGCCGCCGACCGCGGCTCGGCGATCCATGACGCGATCGGCGAATTCACCCGGGAATTCGCAACCCGGCTTCCCGAGCAGCCAGCGGACATGCTGCGCCAGATCGGCACGCGATATTTCGCGCCGCTGATGGAGCGCCCCGAGGCACGCGCGCTGTGGTGGCCGCGCTTTCAGCGCATCGCGACCTGGTTCGCCGAATGGGAGAGCGCGCGCCGCGACAATATCGAGACCATCGACGCCGAGATCATGGGCGAGATCACCATCCCGCTCGACAATGAACGCTCATTCCGTCTCATCGCCCGCGCCGACCGCATCGAG
>Ga0335071_10009048_pt1 | contig 10202 bp, 5 predicted proteins | sample Lox_Sample_15_FD_206724 | JGI IMG/M metagenome (GOLD analysis project Ga0335071, IMG submission 206724) | Soil microbial communities from Loxahatchee National Wildlife Refuge, Florida, United States - Lox_Sample_1.5 | ecosystem: Environmental > Terrestrial > Soil > Wetlands | place: USA: Florida...
TAGAAGAGGTTTTTTCCACTAGGATACCCCAGGAGATGGAGGCGATCGTAGGGATTGGGAGTAATCGAATCTGGGGTCGCATAACGTTCAGGTCCATCAGGATCATGGCAGACAGGTTCGTACTGGTACTAGTGGAAAATCTTACCGTGGAAAAGAAGCTCCTACGACTCAGTAGGAAGTACCAGGAAGACCTTGAGAAGCGCGTGGAAGACCGCACGTTGGAACTGAGGGAGATGAACGACAAGCTTTCCAGAGAGATCGCTGAAAGGCAACGACTTGAGGTTCAAGTCCGCCAAGCAATCAAGATGGAAGCCATAGGAAGGTTGGTCGGTGGGGTGACGCACGATTTCAATAATATGCTCGCGGTCATCTCTGGGAGTGTCGAGATGTTGTTGGGACGATTGGCAGAGGATCATTGGTGTCGTGACAGGCTTTGCGAAATCTACCGTGCGGTACAAGGAGCAACGTCATTGACGAAGCAACTCTTGGGGTTCAGCCGCCAGGACACAGTGGGTTTGGGGCTGTTGGACATCAATCGTACAATCACGGAATTCAAGAGCATGCTGCAGCGCCTGATAGGCGAGGAGATCCAGGTCTCCACGCTTCTTGCCCAAAATCTTGAAAAAGTGCGCGGTGATCGAAGTCAAATTGAACAGGTTCTTATGAATTTGGCAGCTAACTCTAGAGATGCCATGCCCAATGGAGGAAATCTGTGCATAGAGACAGGGAATGTTTTCCTGGACGAAACAGTAGCTGGACAATACGCGGAGATAGTTCCGGGCCGTTACGCGACCATCTCAGTCAGCGACACGGGCGTCGGGATGAGCCAGGAGACTCAAGAGCGGATTTTTGATCCTTTTTTCACTACCAAGGCCGAAGGTTCGGGGACCGGCTTAGGCTTGTCCACAGTTTATGGCATCGTGAAACAGCACCGTGGCCACATAGAAGTCTCCAGCGAGCCGAACCACGGCACAACGTTCAGGGTATACCTGCCGGCAGAAGAGGGACAAATGAATTCCTATGCAAGGACTCTCCCGTAGGCAGCCCGCAGATAGTTCGAGACTTTGTCTTGGCGGACCATGATCTAGTTACGGAAATCAATAGACAATAGCCTGCCACCGGCTAATTACGAGGTGTCACTGCCAGGAATAGTCGAAAGAGTTCGATCCGCGTGGAAACGAAGCAAGAAACCTGATCTGCCGGTCGTAGACTTCAATATAAGAGTGGCTCCACCGGCGCGAGACAGAAGTGCTGTCATAAGACAGAAAATGCTTCACGAGATTTCAGGCGGCGCGGTCAACTCCGCTGCCAGACGAAGTTTCCTGGTCACACTGATAATGATACCATGCGAACCGTAACCATCAAAGCCATCGAAGCTGTTCAGAGTATCCGCGCAGGCATGGATGATGTCTCTTTAATGGAGAAATTCAACATCACCCCCAAAGGGCTTCACGCATTGTTTACGCAGCTGGTAGCTGCAGGACTTCTGCAGCGCTCCGAATTGGAAGACAGAATGTCACTTTCTTACGGAACGGTTGTGATAGATCCAAACCGGATAAAGTGGCCGGAAAAGCAAACCAGGAAACTCCTTATCAATGGTGAGGAAGCCGTGAATTGCATCAGGTCGGGGATGTCAGAGACAGCTCTGATGAGAAAATATCACCTTAGCACCAAGGGTCTGCAGAGCCTCTTCAACAAGCTGTTAAGGAAAGAACTAATCAGTCAAATCGAGCTTGATGGGCGAATCTCCAGCGGCCAGACCGCCTTCCTGTTAGATGAGCAAGCCGTCTACGATTTAGCGGTTGATTCCCCTGATCCCGGTCTTGCTGCTGAGGACATTCTGGATCTGATAAAGACCGGGACAACCCGCGACTTTCTAAGAGAGAAATACAACATTTCCGACACACAGATCGAGGGTTTCTTGGACGAACTTGTTTCAAAGAAACTCATCACCCAGGTTGAACTCGACCGTAGGCTTCCAATATCCGTCAAGGAATTTTATATCCGCCATAGGCTTTCTAACGAGGTCATTTTCTCCGCACAGGCCCCGTCATTTGCGGCACTGGTGGAGATGGCTACTGCGTCGGGTGTCGATCTTGGGGATTCTGATTTGAGCGGATGCCATCTCCCAAGAATAGATCTTTCCGGAGCAAGGCTTTCTCGAGCCAAACTGACGGGCGCGAATCTAGTGGGAGTCGATCTCACGGGGGCTCGACTAGAGGAAGCTAATCTGGTCTCGGCAGATTTGTATGGGGCGATACTTTACAAGGCGAATCTTGCCGAAGCCAATCTGTCGGAATCCAACATGACCATGGTCTACGGCGTTTGGGCGTTCTTGCCAGGGGCAAATCTATCTGAATCGAACCTGACTAACGCCAATCTTGCTGGAGCTAACTTGTCTGGAACCAATCTGTTTCAGGCAATCTTGGCCGGAACCAACTTGACCGGCGCTTACTTGAAGGGCGCGAGTCTAGACCTCGCCAAAATGGAAACAATTTTTCTTTGACACTCGCGGAGACTCAGGAATTATCCCCTGTCCGCGTGCCGTGCAATTAGCGGCTGAGCCTTTATGCAAGGTCGCACCCCGTGGGAAAAGCCTCGGTCTCTCAGTCCCTCACAGATGGGAACCTCTGTATCAATGTATCCGAAAGGATCCGTGGCGGCTGTTGATAACCAGGAAGTGGCTAGTTGAGTTCTAAGGCCTGACGCACTGCGCGGAGAAGCTGTTTTCTGTTGTATGGCTTCCTAACAAACCCTCTAGCGCCAATGACATGTGTCTCGTCGGTGGAGCCATTGGCGGAATAGCCGCTTGAAATGAGTACTTTCAGATTCGAATTGATCCTCAAAAGCTCCTCAAGGCACTGCTTACCTCCCATCTGTGGCATTATGAGATCCAGCAGGACTAAAGATACCTCGTCTTGCGCCTTGGCATATACCTCCAGGGCCTCTCGACCGGTACTGGCGGTAAGTACCTTATATCCGACTGCCGTCAAAATCTCCTTTCCCAAGTCTCGTATGGTCTCCTCATCGTCCACCAACAGAATGGTTTCGGTGCCGAACGTTGGCATTTCAAGTGTGAATGCCGGGTCCAAGTTTATTTCTACATCTGCGGCCGGGAAATAGATCTTGAAGACAGTCCCGGCACCGGGGTTGCTATCACATGAAATGTAGCCACCATGGCTTTTGACTATACCGAAAACCATGGACAGCCCCAGACCCGTACCCTGCCCCCTTGGCTTAGTGGTGAAGAACGGTTCAAAGACACGGTCCAGGATCTCCTTCTCCATTCCGTGGCCGGTATCGGAGACGGCCAGCAGCACGTACTCACCGGGTCTGGTTTCCGGATGCGTCCTGCAATATTCTTCATCCAACATCACATTTCTTGTCTCAAAAACCAATTTGCCGCCATCAGGCATGGCATGCGCAGCGTTCAGCGCCAGGTTCAGAAGGATTTGCTCAATCTGAGTAGGATCTGCATTGATCACACCCAAGTTATCCGCTAGACGCAGCTCAATGTCTATCATCTTCGGAATTGTTCGAGCCAAAAGGTGCTCGACTTGGTTCAACTCATGGTTTAGATCAACAGGTCTGGGCTTAGTTTCAACTCTCCTACTGAATGTGAGTATCCTGTTGACCAAATCCCTTCCTCGTATGGCTGCGTCATATATTAACCTAGCCCTTTGGTAGTCCTTGTCCTGCGTCTCCTTGCCCATTAGCATCAATTCGGCGTAACCGAGCACGACGTGCAGGACATTGTTGAAGTCGTGCGCAAGTCCACCCGCCAGGGTGCCTATTGCTTCCATCTTTACTGCCTGTCGAAGCCGCTCTTCGAGACCCTTGCGCTCTGTAATACTTCTGGCGGTACCATGAACACCGAGAGTTTTTCCATCCTTTATGATGAGTCGGCTGGTCACCTCCAGCCACAGTGGGTCGCCTTGCTTGGATCGGGCTAAGATTTCATAAGGCCCCGTAGTACCAACACCGTTTTGAATCTTTTTTTGCAGATTGTCTTCAGCAACTGACAGATATTCAGGATCGACGATATCTTTGTAATCCATCTTTAGCAATTGCTCGCGACTATAACCTAACATCGTCGTTGCAGCCTCGTTCACGGATGTGAATTTGCCCTGGAGATCATGCGTATATATTGCGTCAGTGGCATGATCAAACAGATCCTTGTATCGTGTCTCACTTTCGCGGAGTGCGTCTTCCACGTTCTTTCGGTCGGTTATGTCTCTCGCAATAGCTTGAAATCCCACGATCGTGTCGTCTCTCATGAGAAGTTGAACTTTCTGACCCAGCCAAACCCTATCCCCTTTTTTGCTAACCATGGGGAATTCATAATAGGTCAGGGGCAGCCTCTTCACGAATTGTATGCCGTAAAATCTCTTAACGGCTCTCTTATGATCCGGAGGAATAAGGTCCAAATAGTGCTTTCCGATGAGTTCTTTCGCTGAATATCCACTCATTCTCAATCCGACCAAATTCACTAGCGTGAAAAAGCCTTTACTGTCGGTTTGGTATATGATGTCACTCGCGGTTTGGACAAACTGGCGATATCTCTTTTCGCTCTCAGCCAGGCGCCTTTCGTGCTTTTGCTGTTGAATAATTTCACGGCCTAATTCGTCATTTAATTTGGGTTTCAGTGCCAGTTGTGCCTTTTCGGCCGTTAGGTCTTCGACTAGGACTAGGAGGAGCTTTTTTTCCATTATCCTAATGGATCGCAGGGTAACGCGACCCCATATCCTGCCAGCCCCGATCTCTATTACCCCGGCGTCCATCCCCGGTTCCCTTGTGGAAAAAACCTTCTGTACTAGCGCTTGCACTCTTTGGGCAACGGGCGGATCAGGGAATAGTTCGCAGAAACGTGTGTTAAGTATTCCTTCATATTCGGAGCTTATGCGGCCGCATGCCTGATTAGCAACGATTATGTTGTGGCTCTGATCGATTAACAAAGCGGGGATGGGGAGGGCCTGCGTCAATTTGCCAAACGTGGTTGCCCAGATATCGCTCCTGATATCAAAGCTCCCTGAGCTCGTCACATCCTCCGTCAGCAGGCTGCTGAGGTCAATTGTTTCCGCTGAACCGTATTCTTCTTGCTGCGAACCTTGCAACCGGTCTTCTGGGGATACACCCGAGGTCGTGAGATCTTTGTCACTCATTGCTTGGCTTACTGGATACTTGGGCTTGTATTGTAGCAACGGGAATGTCGAGGTGAAAAGTTGGTGAAGAATCTGTTCTTGATAGGCAAGAGAAAGACCTACGCAACACGTATAATCCACCTCCTAAGTTGGTGAGAGACTCTTTTCCTGTTTCGCCATCCCCGACCGTCCCATCGCGAGCTGTAAATTCGCTTCTTTACCATATCAGATAGTCGTCTCGGAGGGCATTTATTTCTGACTCGTCCTGTCGAATTATTTAAGCTGAGTCAATTAAGAAAATAGGGGGCAACTGTTGAGTACCACGAATTATAAAGCCTTCTTCTAGTGAGAGGCCACACCGTAAAAACGAAGTTCCGGATCCGTTCCTGTTCTCCCTGAACGATGGGCCGATCTTGCTGCAACTGTATTCAGCAATCGTCAGACAATTTTTTTCAGCCGTCCACCTTGCCCTGCCCCCCAAAAGCAGGCCCAGGTTCTGATTTAGTATGGGGTAGGGCTTGGGCCAACGGGGAACTCCTCTCCCATGAGGACGACACGCTATACCTAATGACTTAGCAAGTGGTACGTAGACGGGGGCATCCGCTGAACGGAATGCCTTCATTGTCAAAACAAATTAGTCCCAGAAAATCATTCATGGGACTAGTCCGAGCATCGTTTCTCGTCGATAAAGCTGGAAAGATTGTGGGCACACGGTATAAAATCAAGCCGGAAGATGCCGTTGCGGAGGCCAAGAAATTGCTGGAGGCCCTTTAGCAGAGCCTCGCAGAGTGAACGTGCTCAGTTGCTAAGTTCCGTGAAGCGTGCAATCCAGGAATCAACAGTGTGAGCCGCAATGACAATGGGGCTTGTGATGCAGCAGGCCCATGAACCAGGCAGACAGATCCGGCCGACTCTTTGATGGGCCATGTTGCCTGATTAGTCACAGGAGTATGGGATGAAAGTACCACAATACATTACCACTGAAGAAGTACAGAGAGTCTGCCGTGAACTCGGAATTAGGGACTGGACATCCTTGATCGAGGGGAAAGTGCCAGTTGAAGAGGCAAGGACCATCCAAGCTGAAGTCGGAGCCGAGGCGATTCATGTAACTGCGGAGGAGTTCCGGCGAGGGCTGAAAGTCGAACTCGAGCACGGGCTACAATACCCGGACGCTAATGTGACCAACAATCACCCACTGCTAACTGGAAAGATTGTCCTTGCCCATCTCAAAGAGACTCTTGATTACTACGCCAGGCTGGAGGTTGCTGAGCTGGAGGGTGATATTCTGAACGCTCTCTCCAGGGGAGATCCGGCTAAGGTTGGGGAGAAGTGCCGAAAACTAGTCCATGCCCGTGTTGCCCTGAGTCCAGCTGAAGCACACCGACTGTAGGTTGGAGCCAGCTTCGGGTTTTATGGCATTAGATGCGGCGGATTTTACAATAGATACTGAAGTGGACCTCAATTCTTGTTCTTTGGCTGGTGCTGATTTGAGAGAACCAAACGCAGGCCCAGCCGCAGGAGTGGTGCGATGGCCGGACCCGATGAAATGTGGCAATGCCAGACGATAAACTGTGGCTATATCTACGATCCCGATAGAGGCGACCGCAAGGGCAAGGTTCCAAAGGGAACGAAATTTGAAGATCTGCCTGATGACTGGAAATGCCCAATATGTGGTGCCGGGAAGAAAAGGTTCCGACGGCTAGGAGGCCAGGGAGTTTTCTGAAGGGCGAGATTACCGGAAGCAACTGCTAAGTCGGCCACGGACGATTGATCGGGGTGTTGAGAGCCGAGTGTGAGACCTGCCTGGAAGGCCCGCAGCAGTTACTGCTCGAATAGGCGGGCAGGTCAAGGAAAACCCGGTCCATAGGAGATTTCATCGCAGAGAAGTTCGGTCAGTAGGTGTTCACCCACTGGTTGTTAATACCGATGCTTGAAGAGAGAGGGAATACGGTGGATATGCGGGCAAGTACAATCCAACACCAGTGATAAGGAAAATTTGAGGTATCGGATGATCCCGGGACTTGACTGCAAAGCTTTCAATTATTTGAGCTACGGCCTCTACATTGTGACCTCGATCAGAAAAGGTCGCTACAATGGTCAAATCGTCAACACCGTGCTGCAGGTCACTTCGGAACCGCCGCGTGTGGCAGTGACAATCAATAAGAACAAACTGACCCATGAGTTTATATCAAATAGCAAAGTTTTTGGGGCTTCTGTGCTGGACACCTCAGCCCCAATGACGTTTATAGGCCTATTCGGTTTCAGGTCTAGCGGACCGTGACTTGCCTCCCAAAAACTAGTCCAGAATCTGAGTTAGTATTGTCTCACGATGAGAGGCAGGCCGGCAGGCCCCTGATTTTTCGTCAGGCGGTAGGCTAATTTTGCCTATGTCAATTTTGTGTCAATCGGTTATGCTTCGTTCGGACTTGCGATGCTGTTTGGAACGGTCGGCCTGAGTTAAGTTATTGATTTAACAAAATTGCGTCAACTTGTTGTCGGTCTGAAAATCCAGAAGTGCTTTGTACTTTGGCGTAATCATTGAACTAGAGACCGCCAGATCCTGAGACCATACTCAATACCTAGATCTTGCAGAATATAATATACGTAAAGATCGTCTCTTCTTTTCAGGACGAAGACGTGCTGTACCAATAAGTTAAGAATTGGTACATAAGTTGGGAGTAGCCCAGGTTTTGGAGGAGGCTGCCATGAGAAATTTCATTAGGTCATGCACCGAAAAGATCGACTCATGGATATCGGCATTTTTTCCCAGATCGGATACGAGCTTGGAAGACGAGCAGAAAATTCGCTTCTTCATTCTCGTCACATTTCTCGCGATTCCGATGTTCATCGGCTTCTTTATAGTACACCTGAGCCAGGAGACGGCTGCTCATCCCGTTCGCGTTATGCTTGCTGGCGCTGGCCAAGTTGTCAGTTTGTTAGCCCTTAGACGTCTAGAGAATCCGAAGGTCGCCTTCCGAATCAGTGCTTCCGTCCTTGGGGTCTACTTTTTGTTTTTGATCGGAGTGGGCGGAACACTAGGAACAACGATGTTGTGGATGCTCATCATGCCGGCTTATTTCTTCTTTCTACTCGGAAAGGTGGAGGGACTTGTCTGGACAGCGGCAGGCTTCATAGCTTCTCTCTGTATACTCTCGGATCCTACAGGGCTGTTTTCTACATATTATTATGAGCGCACAGTTGCGGCTCGGTTTTTGCTGACATACGGACTGATTGCCGCTGTAGCCTATTTCGGTGAATCTACTAGGCAGAGATATGCTGAGCAGCTTCTCCAGGTCCAGACGCAAAGATTTCAGAGTCTTTGTGCGCACGCCCCCTTCGGCATGGTTATTATCAGCAAAGATGGCGACTTCGGGTACGCGAACCCCAAGTTCACGGAACTCTTCGGCTATGACCTGACCGACGTGCCCAACGGGAGAGTGTGGTTCCAAAAAGCCTATCCTGATAGTGCATACAGGCATCAGACAATTGCAGCCTGGAAGGAAGACTTAGAAGGCCTTGCCCCAGGAGGAACACGATCTAGAGTCTTTGAAGTGACATGCAAGGACGGAAGCCGAAAAATAATCCACTTCAGACCCGTGAGATTGGACACGGGCGAGGATTTGATGACTTGCGAAGATATTACCGATCGCAAGCGATCTGATGAGGTATTACAAGCTACCCTCCAGCGATTCTACACCGTCCTCTCAAGCATGTACACCGGGGTGCTGCTTGTAAGCGACGACCGCCTGGTCGAGTTTGCCAACCAGGCATTTTGTGACCAATTCGATTTGGAGGAACCGCCTGCCAGCTTGCAGGGGCTCACTGCTCCCGAGATGATTGAAAAGATCAGTCATGTTTACCTTGAGCCGGCCGAAGGGATCGCTCGCATAAAGGAAATCATTGCTCAAGAACAGGTAGTAAGAGCGGAAGAAGTGGCCATACGCGGTGAGCGAGTCTACTTAAGGCACTTTATTCCCATCCTGATTGATGGCAAACGCTATGGTCGGTTATGGTATTATGAAGACATTACAGAGCTGAAGCGTGCGGAGGAGGCCGTGCGGCAGAGTGAAGCAAGGTACAGGGACCTTTTTGAAAATTCTTCCGATATCATCTACACTCATGACCTCGAAGGCAAGTACACGTCAGTTAATGGGGCCATGAGGAGGATTCTTGGATACAGTTCCGAGGAATTTCTGACACTTACTCATAGACACATCATTGATCCCGAGTATGTTCCCATCGCTGAAAAGAATCTCCGCATGAAGGTACAGAACGGGATTGAGAGAACCCCTCCTTACGAAGTCCTGGCGCGATCCAAGGACGGCACTCGTCATTGGTTCGAAGTGACTTCTAGGGTCATAAAGGACCAAGGCAAACCCATTGGGGTTCACGGTACTGCCAGAGATATAACCGAGCGCAAGCTGGCTGATGAGGCGCTAAGAATAAAAGACAGTGCAATGACCTCGTCGATCAGTGGGATTGCTATTGCAGACTTTACCGGGAATCTCATCTATGCGAATCCGGCGACTCTCCGGTTATGGGGATATGAAAGCGAAAGTGAAGTAATCGGAAGATCTATCAGAGAATTTTGGTCGATAGATGAAAAGGCCGAGGCGGCTTGGAGCACGGCAGCTAAAACAGGTTCCTGGATCGGTGAGTTGGTCGCCAAGAGAAAAGACGGCTCTAGCGCTGATTTCCAGGTCGCTATTAGCTTGTTAAGGAAAGATGACGGAAAGCCGATGGCCATAATGGGCTCGTTCATGGACGTTACAGACCGTAAGCGGGCTGAGCAAGCGCTTCGCGAGAGCGAGAAAAAGTACCGTACACTCTTTGAGGAATCGCGGGATGCTGTCATCATGACCACTCGCGACGGGGTGGTAGAGGACGTGAACCAAGCCTTTCTTGATCTCTTCGGCTACACGAGAGGAGAGGCGCAAGGCATGGACATTCTTAACATATACGTTGATCATGCAGACCGGAGAAGATTTCAGCATGATATTGAACAACAGGGATCGGTGAAAGACTATCGCATCAAACGCCGCAAAAAAGATGGCACAGAAA
>Ga0335071_10009050_pt1 | contig 10200 bp, 11 predicted proteins | sample Lox_Sample_15_FD_206724 | JGI IMG/M metagenome (GOLD analysis project Ga0335071, IMG submission 206724) | Soil microbial communities from Loxahatchee National Wildlife Refuge, Florida, United States - Lox_Sample_1.5 | ecosystem: Environmental > Terrestrial > Soil > Wetlands | place: USA...
GCGCGGGACTTCCGAAATCATCCGGGTCGAGGATCTTGAGCGCAAGATCAGCGCATCCCTCCGCTCCGGCACCCCGCTGAACATCAAGCTCGGCTGCGACCCGAGCAGGCCCGACCTCCACCTGGGACACGCGGTGGTCCTCCGAAAGCTCCGCCAGTTCCAGGACCTCGGACACCAGGCGATACTCATCGTGGGCGACTTCACGGGGATGATCGGCGATCCTTCCGGGAGGAACAAGACGCGCCCCCCGCTGACGCTCGAGGAGACCCGTGCGAACGGCCGGAGCTACTTCGCGCAGGCAACCCGCATCCTCTCCCCCGCCAGCGTGCGCATGCAGTACAATTCCGAGTGGCTCTCCCCCATGTCGTTTGCCGATGTGATCGGCCTCGCCAGCAAGTATACCGTCGCGCGCATGCTCGAGCGGGACGACTTCGAGCGGCGCTACCGGGGAGGAGAGCCGATCAGCATGCACGAGATCCTGTACCCCCTGGCGCAGGCCATGGATTCGGTGGCGATCCGCTCCGATGTGGAGCTGGGGGGGACGGACCAGAAGTTCAATCTCCTGGTGGGCCGTGACATACAACGGGAGTACGGCATCGACCCGCAGGTGACGCTCACCATGCCCATACTCCGTGGCACGGACGGCGTGGAGAAAATGAGCAAGTCGCTCGACAACTACATCGCGTTCAACGACACGCCGCGCGACATCTTCGGCAAGACGATGCGGATCCCGGACACGCTCATCCAGGACTATTTCCTGCTTGCCACGGAGGTCCCGGCCGCTGAAGTGGCGGCAATCGGCAGGCAGCTGGCCGACCCCTCGACCAATCCGAGCATCCTCAAGCGCAGGCTCGCCCGCACGCTCGTGGAGCAGTACCACAGCGCCGCCGACGCGCAGTCCGCGGAGGCGGAGTTCGACCGGATGTTCCGGGACAGGGAAGCCCCCGGCGAAATACCCGAAGCGGCGGTGACCGCGCCCGGAGGACGCGCGCCGATTGTCGGGCTCCTCGTCGAGGCGGGTCTCGTTCCCTCGAAAAACGAGGCGCGCAGGATGATCGACCAGGGAGCGGTGAGCGTGGACGGTGCCCGCGTGTCCGACCAGAACGCCATCATCGATTGCAGCCGCGGGGTCGTCGTCCGGGTCGGCAAGCGCAACTTCCGGCATGTCATACCTGCATAGGTCCGCTCTAATCCACTACCACACACCACAGCCAAGAGGGAGATGAGACATTGTACGTTCCGGTGAAGATGTTCTTTACCAAGGGGGTGGGCCGTCACAAGGACTACCTCCAGTCGTTTGAACTCGCCCTCCGCGATGCCAAGATCGAGAAATGCAATCTCGTCACTGTCTCCAGCATCTACCCTCCCGGCTGCAAACGCATCCCGACGGAAGAGGGGCTGAAGCTCCTGCAGCCCGGTCAGATCACATTCTGCGTCATGGCCCGCAATGCCACGAACGAGCCCAACAGGCTCGTGGCTGCATCCATCGGCGTGGCAACCCCGTCGGATGCGACACAGTACGGATACCTCTCGGAACACCATCCCTACGGTGAGACGGACGAAAAAGCGGGTGAGTACGCCGAGGATCTTGCCGCCACGATGCTGGCGACGACGCTGGGGGTGGAGTTTGACCCGGGCATCGCCTGGGACGAGAGGGAAAAGCTCTACAAGATGAGCGGAAAGATCGTCAAGACGTTCAACGTGACGCAGTCCGCCGAAGGGCACAAAGACGGCATCTGGACGACCGTCGTTGCATGCGCTATGCTGCTACCCTGAGGGGGGATTGCTTCGGGGGCGCCGGAGGCGCCCCCTCGCAAAGACAGATTGTCGTCAGTTCAGCGCCAGCCGGAAGTCGTCGTAGTAGTCCATGATCGCGTCGACATACCGGATCGTCTCCCCTGAATTGCCGAACCAGCCGGCCTTCGGCCTGTCCTGCCCCCAGATGCTCCTGTGAAGCGTGTAGTACCTCTTGGAAAGGAGCGGGAGGGCATCGCGCACCGCTTTCCAGTCCGTCGGTTTTTCATGGAGGTAGACCGCCAGCTCCTGCGCGTCATTCACGCGCGAGAGCCCCGCGTTGTATGCCGCAAGCGTCAGCTTGAGCCTGTCGGCGTCACCTGACCCCCCGAACCCGTCGTAGAGCTTCTTCAGGTAGAATATCCCGGCCTGTATGTTGTGCTCGGGATGTGAGAGGTCTTCCAGATCAAGCTTCCTGGCCATCTCCTCGCCCGTCACGGGCATGAGCTGCATCAGACCAGCTGCCCCCTTGTGGCTTTCCGCGAGCCGCGAAAACCGCGATTCCTGCTTCATAATCGCCAGAATCAACCTCCAATCGAAACCATAACGCCCGGCGTACCTTTTGATCGCGGGTCCGTAGCTCCGGATGCAGTTTTGAGTTGCGGGGTCCAGAAGGTCGTCCGTGTCCTGAACCGCGACTGCGGCCGGTGCGACCAACTCACCCTGTACCCTTACAGCATCGGGCTTTCGGGCCATATCCTCGCTGGACGGCGTGCAGCCGTATGTGAGGACAAGCACGAGGAGAAGGAATGTCAGTGCGGGTCTCTTCATTCGATCCTGTCAATTGTGAGTTTCTTGGTGGTTGCGGAATATTATGTTAACTTGAACAAACACCCGCCCGCCAAAGTTCTGCCGCAGTATGTGATCTGGAGCAACTTCTGTTATTTGAAGGACATATGAGAGACCATCAACAAAGCGGTGCAAAGGTACCCGGAATCCTGAATAGAGTCAAGGAGTTTTCTTCCATTGTGCGCGCGGGCACAAAAAAAAGGCCGGTTTTTGAGCCGGCCCATGGCAAAAACTGCTGTAAGCTGTTGATTTATTTAAGGTAGAGGCGTTCGACACCTGTTATCTTGTCTACCCTTCCCTTGTGTCGCCCTCCGGCAAACCCTGTCTCCAGCCAGATTCTCAGTATTTCCTTACAAACTTCTGACCCGGTTACTCGACTTCCGAGCGTAAGTACATTGGTATCATTATGTTCCCGCGCGTTCCTGGCGACAAATTCGTTATGGCAGCATGCCGCCCGGATACCGGGGACCTTGTTGGCCACCACGGCAGAGCCTATCCCTGCCCCGTCGATCGCGACGCCCCGCCAGGCGTTTCCCGCGGCGACCGCCCGGGCCACGGCATGAGCAAAGTCCGGGTAGTCGCAGGGCTCTTCCCCCGATGTCCCGAGATCGATTACCTGGTACCCCAGCGACCCGGCATAGGCGATGAGGGCCTGCTTCAGCTGGAACCCTCCGTGATCAGATCCGAACGCCACAAATCTGCCTGTCGCTTCCGGATGTGAGGTCCCCGGCATGAGGGCGGGGGAGCCTGTCTCCCCCAGGACGATCTCGATGCCTGAAGCCCGGGCAATGTCGGCGGCCTGCGCAGTCACAATGGCCCCCGGGGGGACCACGATTGTCTTCTTCCCTCCGGCAATTGCCTCCCGCACATCCCGTTCCGACAGGAGATGCCTCCCGGTCATCTGGTTCCACCTCCCGCCTCAAGAATCTGGAGAACCACGCGGCCTGTCCCTGCGGCGATCAGTCCGAGCTGTTTCGCAGCCCCGAGTGACAGGTCTATCACGCGATCGTCCTTGAAAGGCCCCCTGTCGTTGATCCGCACGATCACAGAGCGGCCAGTATCCACGCTTGTCACCCTCACCTTTGTGCCGAAGGGAAGCGTCCTGTGGGCAGCGGTCAGTTCGTCCATGTTGTAGACTTCTCCGCTGGCGGTAGGACGGCCGTTGAACTCGTCAGCGTAGTAGGAAGCCACACCCGCCATCTGCGAGGCCGCCGGGGGCTCCCCGCGCACCGGAGGCTCGGGCCGCTCCCTCGACGTGAAGCGGGGCAACCCGGGCCCGCACCCGGCAACCAGCACTGCCCCCGCGGCAAGGAGGGCGATCGGCCGCCCGGAGACGCCCATACGTCAGAGATACTCGTTCATCTGCTTCCGCTTGAGGTAGTCGGAGATCTCCTTCACGTCCTGCGAGCGCCCTTTCCGGCAGACCAGGAGGGCGTCATCGGTGTTGACGATAATGAGGTCCTCCACCCCGATCGTGGCGACCACCTTGTCGGGTGAATAGATGTAGGAGTTCTTCGTGTCCTTCTGGATCACCTTCCCCGTGATCGAGTTCCCGCTGTCGTCCTTCCCCGAGATGCGCGAGACCTCGTCCCACGATCCCAGGTCGTTCCACCCGAAGGAGCCGGGGATGACGTAGACGCTGTCGGACTTTTCCATCACGCCGTAGTCGATCGAAATGCCCCGGATCATCCCGTAGGCTGTCTCGAGCGCCTGCTGGTAGTGGGGTCCCCCGATCGCGGCGTCAATCTTCTCGAGCTCCGCGTACATGTCCGGCAGGCAGGCCCGGATCTGCCGGAGAATCGCGTCCGCGCGCCAGATGAACATGCCGCTGTTCCAGAGAAAGTCGCCGCTCGCCAGAAAGCGCTCAGCCGTCTGGGCGTTCGGCTTCTCCGCAAACGTCTTGACTTTCCTGACTCCACGGTCCCGGTACGGGTTGGCAGCCGCTTCGTCGTTCACGAACTGGATGTACCCGTATCCCGTCTCCGGGTGCGTCGGCGTGATGCCGATCGTCAGGAGGCTCGACGAGTCGCGCGCCGTCTGGACCGCCAGGGCGAGCGCTCCGCGGAACTGCTCGTCGTCGCGGATGATGTGGTCTGCCGGAAGGACCACCATCACGGCTTCCGGATCGATGCGCCGCACGTGGAGCGCCGCCAGCCCGATGCAGGGCGCCGTGTTCCTGCCGACAGGTTCCACAATGACATGGTCTTCACGCACGTGGGGGAGCTGCTTCATCACGGCCCCCTTCTGGAGCCTGTTCGTCACAACAAAGACGTCGGCCGGGTGCACCAGCGGCTCCAGCCGCTTGACGGTGTTCTGAATCATCGTCCCCTTGCCGAGGATCTGCAGCAGGTGTTTGGGGAACTTCTCCCTGCTCCGGGGCCAGAACCGCGTTCCCACCCCCCCTGCCATGATCACACCGTACGTCGTCGCCATCGTCTGCGGCCCGTTATTCGAGAAGTGTTTCCGGATTCTGGAGCATGTCAATCGTCTGCAGCAGCGCGCCGTAGTCCTCCGTCCCCAGACTCTCCAGGAGTCCCTGCAGGGACTGGCTCGCGTTGTCGATCAGGTGGGCGACGCGGACGTCGTCGAACATGTCACGCTCGATCACGTACCGCAGGAAAAGGGAAAACGTCGCGGCAAACTGGGCAAGCGTTTCGTTGCCGCCTGCGCTCGAGACCTGGTGGAGCCTTCCCGCGTGCGTGAGGGCGGAATCGACGAGTCCCTCGCGCATTCCCTGGAAACGCTCCCCTTCGAATGCGGAGCGCTTCAGCTCCTCGAGTGCCGTGTTGAAATGATGGAGGGCTTCAAACACTTCCCCGCTGAGGGCATCCTGCCCGTTGCGGCGCTGCGGGGGCGGCTGCTGGGCGGTGACCTCGGGGGCGGTCATCATCAGCGCGTGCAGCTCCTCGACCTGGTAGTCGATGAGGGCATCGCGGCGCGCGGCCGGTCCACCGGCGCGCGCCCGCTTGGCGTACCACATCAGGCGCAGCGCGATGGTATCCCACCCCTGGAGCGAGTAGAGGCGCTCCAGCGCCAGGTCCAGATCCGCCGACGACTCGATCCGGTCGGCCACCTTGCCCATCATCTCCCCCTGCACGCGGTGCCCCTCTTCGATGAGGCGCTGCTGCAGGCGCCTCAGGAGGAGGACTGTGTCATTATCCATGGGGTTTTCCGGCTTGGGACACGGGGCAAATATACCCTACGGGTGAGGTATTGTCAACGCGGAGTGTGCGCACGCGCGGCCAGGAGGTGCGCCGGGTGCGTCACGCCTGGCGGCGGCTCGCAAGGCGGAGACGGTTCATTGCACGGGCCAGGGCCAGCTCCGCGCGCCTGATATCGAAGAGGGGGTCGTGGGATTTCAAACGCTCCTCGGCCCGCTCCTGCGCGGCGCGTGCGCGCGCAACGTCGATGTCTTCGGGACGCTCCGCGCTCTCCACCAGCACCACCACATGGTTGTCCTTTACCTCGAGGAAGCCGCCCCCGGTCGCGTAGAGCGTATCGACGCCCGCCGAATCCTTCACCTTCAGCGGGCCGACCTCCAGCGATGAGAGGAGCGGGGCGTGGTTGTAGAGCACCTGGAACGAACCCAGCGTGCCGGGGGCGCTGACGCTTGTCGCCTGCCCCTCGAACACCAGCCCCCGCGGTGCGATGATCCGGAGTGCAAACGCCTTCTCGTACATGGCCGTCTATGCCGCCTGAAGCTGTTTGGCTTTCTCGACAGCATCGTCGATCGTCCCGACCATCGAAAACGCCGCCTCGGGGAGGTCGTCGTGATCGCCGTTGATGATCGCCTTGAAGCTCCTGATCGTGTCCTCGAGCTTCACGTACTTCCCCGGCTGGCCGGTGAACTCCTCGGCGACGTGGAACGGCTGGGAGAGGAATTTCTGAATCTTCCGGGCGCGCGCCACGGTGAGCTTGTCCTCATCCGAGAGCTCGTCCATCCCCAGGATGCTGATGATGTCCTGAAGGTCCTTGTACGTCTGGAGAATTTCCTTGACGCGCTTCGCCACGGCGTAGTGCTCTTCCCCCACGATCCCCGGCTCCAGGATGCGGGACGTGGAATCCAGCGGATCCACCGCGGGATAGATTCCCAGCTCGACGATCTGGCGGCTGAGCACCGTCGTGGCGTCGAGGTGGGAAAACACAGTGGCAGGGGCGGGATCCGTGAGATCGTCCGCCGGCACGTAGATGGCCTGGACGGAGGTGATGGACCCCTTCTTCGTCGACGTGATCCGCTCCTGCAGCTCGCCCATCTCCGACCCGAGCGTCGGCTGGTAGCCGACCGCGGAGGGCATGCGTCCCAGGAGCGCGGAGACCTCGGAGCCCGCCTGCACGAAGCGGAAGATGTTGTCGATGAACAGAAGGACGTCCCTTCCCTCCTCCTCGCGGAAATACTCTGCAATCGTGAGCGCCGTGAGTCCCACGCGCGCGCGGGCCCCCGGCGGCTCGTTCATCTGCCCGAAGACGAGGGCGGTCTTGTCGATCACGCCCGTCCCCTTCATCTCCAGCCATAGGTCGTTCCCCTCGCGGGTCCGCTCTCCCACGCCGCCGAACACCGAGAGGCCGCCGTGCTGCTTGGCGATGTTGTGGATCAGCTCCTGGATGATGACCGTCTTGCCCACGCCGGCCCCGCCGAAGAGGCCGGTCTTTCCCCCCTTGGAGTAGGGCTCCAGGAGATCGATCACCTTGATGCCGGTCTCAAACATCTCCTTTTTCGTGGAGAGCTGGTCGAACGGGGGAGCGGGTCGGTGGATTGCGTACCGCTTCTGCGACTTGATTTCCCCCAGTCCGTCGATCCCGTCGCCGATGACGTTGATGAGACGGCCGAGCGTCGCGGGACCGACGGGCACGGTGATCGGGGCACCGGTATCGATGCATGTCGTGCCCCGCACCAGTCCGTCGGTGGAGTCCATGGCGATCGTGCGGACGCGATTGTCGCCCAGGTGCTGCTGGACTTCGACGATCAGCTCATCCTTCTCCCCCTGTGAGTTTGTGCGGGGGATCCTGATGGCGTTGAGGATCTCCGGGAGCGCGCCGTCGGGGAATTCGACGTCGACGACCGGGCCGATGACCTGGACGATCCTGCCTTCCTTCATGAGGGGCCTTTCCGATGGACGGGGGATGGACAGACGCGGCGGCGGCGGCCGCGACACCGAGCGGCCGCGCCGGACTTGTCACAGAAAATAGCAAAAAACCGGGGGAGAATCAAGGCGTTTTCCCGCTTCGGGCCATGATCGCCCGTACGATGGCGCCGCCGTGGAGCCGCCCGTTCTCAACGAAGATCCTGTTGTTGAACCGCCCGGCCACAACCGATCCCGCGACGTAGAGTCCCGGCACACCGGTTTCGAACGTCGCGGGGTCGTGACGGGGGGCGAGCGTGTCGGGGTCCACATCGATGCCGAATGCCCGCATGCGGTCGACATCGGGGCGGAAGCCGACCAGCACAAAGACGAACCGCGCACGGATGCGCCGCTCCCCGGCGGCATCCGTGACGGTGACGACGTCCGGCTCGATGCGCCGCACGGTGGCGCCGAAGGCGGCGGTGATTTCTCCCGCCTTGATCCTGTTCTCGATATCCGGGAGGATCCAGTATTTGACACCGTCACTCAGCCGCGCCCCCCTGTGGATCAGCGTGACACGGACGCCATGCCGGTAGAGATCCAGCGCGGCTTCCACGGCCGAGTTCCGCCCGCCCACGACCGCGACCTCGTCCCCGAAGTACCTGTAGGGCTCGTCGTAGTAGTGGGACACGTGGGGGAGGTCCTCGCCGGGGACGTCCAGCCTGTTCGGTGTGTCAAAGTACCCCGTGGCCACGACGACGTTTGCCGCGCGGCAGGCAGCGCCCGAGGCCATGCGGAGCGAGAAGGCGCCCCCCGAGGGAGTGATCGTCTGTACCGCGTCGTGCGCCCGCACGTCGAGATTGTGCAGTCGCGTCACCTTCTGATAGTAGTTGAGGACATCGACGCGCGTGGGCCGGACCGTCGCCGTGACAAACGGGACCCCGCCGATTTCCAGGAGCTCCGGCGTGGAGAACCAGACGAGGCTGGTCGGGAAACGCCGCATGGCGTCGAGCAGCGACCCCTGCTCGAATACAGCGGCGGAAAGCCCCGCCTTCTGCGCCTCGATGGCGCACGAGAGCCCCGCGGGCCCCGCGCCGACAACCGCAACGTCAACCATGTGTTCCGTCATGTGGTGCTCCCCTGTGCAGCGGCCGGACGACACGGCAAAAGCCCGGGTGCACCGGGCTTTGAGCCGCCGGCAGCGACGCCGGCGGGCAGGGCATGCCGTTCAGGCGCGGCCCGTCACACGAGTTCCCTCTCGGTGTGCATCTCCGCGTAGCGCCGGCGGATTTCCTTCAAATGAACTTCGAGGGCATCGAGGGCCTCCCGGAACTCCCCTGCCGTCGACGCGCCGTCGCAGGCCCTGGCAAAGGCGCCCTCTGCCAGTGTGCGGGTCAGGTTTCGCAGCCTCTCCCTCACTTCGTTCTCCATGGAAGCCCTCCTCGCGTGGGATGATCGGCGATTGTGGGTAATGCCGGAGGCAAATGTAGGTGAAGCGGATGTGAAATCAAAGCGGTTTTTTCTCGTCACTTCGGCGAGAGGAAACCTGTCGCGATCAAGAAGAGGATGAGTGTGCCGACGGCAATCCTGTACCAGACGAACGGCATGGTCGTGTACCGGATGAGATAGCTCAGGAACCACGTGATTGCGGCATAGCCCGTGACGCCCGCAACCAGCGTTGCGACCAGCAGGTCCGCCACGCCGAAGTGCGTCGCGTGACCCCCCGCCGCGAGGAGGGGATAAGCCTTGAATATCTCCAGGAGACCGCTCGCCAGGACCGCCGGCAGCGACAGGAGGAAGGAGAAGCGCGCCGCGGCGCTCCTGCGCAGTCCGAGGAAGAGTCCCGCCGTGATCGTGGTCCCGGAGCGGGATGCCCCGGGGAGCAGCGCCACCACCTGGGCCAGGCCGATCACGACGGCGTCCTTCCAGGTGACGCTGTTCAATGTCCGCACGTGCGCCGCGCTCGTTTCCGCCAGCCAGAGGAAGAGCGCCAGCAGGAGCATGCTGTAGCCGATAAAGAGAAGACTCTTCGTCAGCGTTCCCTCGATCGCATCCTCCAGGGCGTACCCGACGAGTGCCACGGGGATCGTGCCCAGCACCATGTAGAACAGGAGATACGAGTCGCGCGAGTACCCGCGGATTCCCTTCCCCTCACCGCCGCTCAGCACATCGCGCACCAGGGCTGCGGCCATCACGCGAAGATCGGACGCAAAGTACGCCACCATCGCCGTGAGCGTGCCGAGCTGCATGACTGCGATGAACGCCGTCCACGCCTCCGGGTGCCCGCCTGCAATGAGTCCCAGCGCCTTGCCGACGATCGTCAGGTGCGCAGTGCTGCTGACGGGAAGAAACTCGCTCAACCCCTGGATGATTCCAAGCAGAACAGCCTGGAGAATCGACACGTCTGACCCCGCCGGTGACGTAGATGTTCGCGCCGCAGGAGCTGCGGCAGCCGATCAGGTGAGTGCTGCGGGGAGAATGGTACAAAAAGAGATTTGAAGTGTCAGCCATGGGGCGCACACAGGAGGGGTGAATCTCCGCCGGTGTGATCTGTGTC
>Ga0335071_10009051_pt1 | contig 10199 bp, 12 predicted proteins | sample Lox_Sample_15_FD_206724 | JGI IMG/M metagenome (GOLD analysis project Ga0335071, IMG submission 206724) | Soil microbial communities from Loxahatchee National Wildlife Refuge, Florida, United States - Lox_Sample_1.5 | ecosystem: Environmental > Terrestrial > Soil > Wetlands | place: USA...
CCCCTCGGCGAGCAGGCGGTCGGTGAGGTGGCTCCCGATGAAGCCAGCGGCACCAAGGACGACGGCTCGCTTCCCGGACATGGACGGGGGGCTCTACCTCTTTCCCCCGACGTCGTCCAGCGTGAGCTGGCCCGGCAGCGCGGCGCGATACTTCTCGAGAACGAGGTCGATCCCCTGCCGGATGTACTCCGCGACCGGCACCTTGGTCCGCTCGTTGAGCAGCTTGAGGCGCTCGTCCTGCTCGGGGGTGATGTACACCGTCGTGGAGATCTTCTTCCGCGCCATCGATGTGAACCTATGTGACCATCGATGTAGTGTCAAATGCGCGGTCCGGGTCTTTGGCCGGCCAGGGCTGGCTCGGGTAGAATCCGCCCCACTCTCCGAGGCCTTCCCATGCGCCGACCCCTCCTCGCCCTGTTGCCGGCCGTCCTCCTCGCCTGCGCCGGGAAGACCCCGTCCATGCAGGCGTCCTCCCCGCCTGCCGCGCCGACCTCCGCCGCCGACGGCGACGAGACGATGACCGCCTTCGACCTCGCCCAGACCGGCCGGCCCAACCTGTGGAAGTACACGCGCCGCGGCCCAGACGGGAAGGACGTCGTGGTCCGGCGCGAGCGCGACCTGAACGGCGATGGCCGGGTGGACGTCTGGGAGTACTACGACGACGCGGGCAACCTGGAGAAGCAGGTCGTCGACCTCGACTTCGACGGCAAGGCCGACGTGATCATGTACTTCGAGAAGGGGCAGATGGTCCGCAAGGAGATGGCCTTCGGGTTCGACGGCAAGCCCCGCGAGATCGCCTACTACGAGAAGGGCAAACTCGCCCGCAAGGAGAAGGACGAGAACGGGGACGGCCGCATCGACTACTGGGAATACTGGGAAAACGGGGAGATCGACCGCATCGGAATCGACACCGACGGCGACGGGAAGGTGGACCGCTGGGAGGTTCGCCGCCCCGCCCCCGCCGCGTCCCCGTCCGCGACGCCCGCCGCGCGGGCGTCTCCGCCGACCCCGGCGAAGTAGCGCGCGCCGGTCGCGCCCCGGGCGGCGCGCCCTGCGCTCGGCCGGCGCCGAGCAGACGTGAGAAGGGGCGCCGGCCCGCCGGCCGGCGCCCCCCCGAGAGGCTTCGGAAGAAGACCCGGGCGGCCTACTTCACCTGCCAGGTCTCGGCGTCGGAGAGGAACTTCCGGACCGAGGTCTCGCCCTTCTTGGCCTTCGCGGCCTTGATCATGTCCCAGGTCATCTCGTCCGCGGTGGGCTTGCGCACGTCGCGGAAGATGCCGATCGGGGTGGGGAAGCCGGCGCGATCCGACAGGTTCGCGAGCATGAAGGCGATGGTCGGGTCCTGCCGGTGCGGGTCGTGGACGAGGACGTCCTTCTCCGTGACGCCGTTCTCGCCGAGGGTCACCACCTCGAGCTCCGCCGTCTGGGTGTTGAAGCGGATCCCCTTCTTGTTGTCCTTGCCGAACAGGAGCGGCTTGCCGGCCTCCATGCGCAGCTGCGCATCGGCCTTCACGGCCTTCTCGGTGAGGAACAGGTAGGCGCCGTCGTTGAACACCGGGCAGTTCTGGAAGATCTCGACGAAGACGCTTCCCTTGTGCTCGGCCGCCGACTTGAGCACGCCCGCCATGTGCGCGCCCTCGATGTCGACGGAGCGGGCCACGAAGGTCGCGCCCGCGCCGAGCGCCAGGGCCGGCGCGTTGAACGGGTAGTCGGGAGAGCCGTGCGGCGTCGTCTTGGTCTTCTTGCCGAGCTCGGAGGTCGGCGAGACCTGGCCCTTCGTGAGACCGTAGATGCGGTTGTTGAACATCAGGAGCTTGATGTCCAGGTTGCGCCGCATGGTGTGGATGAAGTGGTTGCCGCCGATGGCGAGCGCGTCGCCGTCGCCGGTCACTACCCACACCTGCAGCTCCGGCCGCGAGATCTTGAGGCCCGAGGCGAAGGAGGGGGCCCGGCCGTGCAGCGTGTGCATCCCGTAGTTGTTCATGTAGTACGGGAAGCGCGAGGAGCAGCCGATCCCGGAGATGAAGACGATGTTCTCCCGGGCCACGCCGACGCCCGGGAGCGCCTTCTGGACCTGGTTGATGATGGAGAAGTCGCCGCATCCCGGGCACCAGCGGGGGTCGACGCCCGACTCGAAGTCCTTCTTCGTGTAGGTGGGCGTCGCGCCGGCAGCGGGGGTCGTGTTCTGGCCGTTGGACTGGCTCATGGTCTTGTCTCGTCCTTTTCCGTTTGGCGTTTGGCCCTAGCCCAGAATCTCGTTCACCTTGGCGACGAGCTCGCTCACCTTGATCGCCTTCCCGTTGATCCGGTTGAACTGGAGCGGATCGATTCCGGGGAAGGAACCGCGCAGGTAGAAGGCGAGCTGGCCGTTGTTGACCTCGGGCACGAGCACCTTCTTGAAGCTGCGCAGGACCTGGCCCAGGTTCTTCGGCATCGGGTTCAACCATCGCAGGTGGGCGTGGGCGACCTTCTTGCCCTGCGCCCGCAGCTGGTCGGTCGCGCTCTTCACCGAGCCGTAGGTGCCGCCCCATGAAACGAGCAGCAGGTCGCCCGTGGCGGGGCCGTCCAGCTCGACGTCCGGGACGTCCTCGACCACGTTCGCGACCTTCTGGGCGCGGGTCTTCACCATTTTCTCGTGGTTCATGCCGTCGTAGGAGACCATTCCCGACAGCGAGTCCTTCTCCAGGCCGCCGACGCGGTGCTCGAGCCCGGCGGTCCCGGGGATGGCCCAGGGGCGGATGAGCTTCTCGTTCCGCAGGTACGGCATGTACTGCCCGTTGTAGTTCGGCGTCGTCTGGTACTTCACGTCGAAGGCCTTGACCGTGCCGTCCTCGGGGATGCGGAAGGGCTCGGAGCCGAAGCCGAGGTAGCCGTCGGTGAGCATGATCACCGGCGTCATCCACTTCACCGCGATCTTCATGGCCTCGATGGCGGTGTAGTAGCAGTCGGAAGGGCTCCTCGCGGCGATCACCGGCAGCGGCGCCTCGCCGTGCCGACCGAAGAGCGCGATGAAGAGGTCGGCCTGCTCGGTCTTGGTGGGCATGCCCGTCGATGGACCGCCGCGCTGCACGTTCACGATCACGAGCGGCAACTCGGTGATGAGCGCGAGGCCGATCATCTCCGACTTGAGCGCGAGGCCCGGACCGGAGGTGGTGGTGCAGGCGATGGCCCCGCCGAAGGCCGCGCCGATCGCCGAGCCGATGCCGGCGATCTCGTCCTCGGCCTGGAACGTCACGACGCCGTGGTCCTTGAAGTACGACATCTCCTGCAGGATCTCGGTGGCCGGCGTGATGGGGTAGCTGCCGAGGAAGACCTGGCGGCCGGTCAGCTTCGCCACCGTGGCGAAGCCGAGCGCCGTGGCCTGGTTGCCGGTGACGTTGCGGTAGGTGCCCGGCTCGAGCTTCGCGGCCGGCACGAAGTACTGCTGGTGAAAGATCTCCGACGTCTCGCCGAAGGCGTGGCCGGCACGGAAGACCTTGATGTTGGCCTCGGCGATGTCCGGCTTCTTCGCGAACTTCGCCTTGATGTTCTCCACCTGGTAGTCGGTGGGCCGGCTGTAGAGCCAGTACATGATCCCGAGCGCGAAGTAGTTCTTGCAGCGCGAGATCTCCTTCGACGACAGCCCGGAGCCGGCCAGCGCCGCCTCGGTGAGCTTGTTCATGTCGACGGAGAGGACCTTGTAGTTCTCTTCAGCGCCTCGTCCTGCAGCGGGTTCGTCTTGTACTGCGCCTTCTCCAGGTTCTGATCGGTGAAGGCCCCGCTGTTCACGATGAGCATGCCGCCCGGGCGCAGGTCGTGCAGGTTCGTCTTGAGCGCGGCCGGGTTCATCGCCACCAGGACGTCGGGCTGGTCGCCGGGCGTGAAGATGTCCCGGGAGCCGAAGTTCACCTGGTACCCGGACACGCCGGCGAGCGAGCCGGCGGGCGCCCGGATCTCCGCGGGGAAGTCCGGGAAGGTGGCGAGGTCGTTGCCCGCCAGGGCCGAGGCCTTGGTGAACTCCGTGCCGGTGAGCTGCATGCCGTCGCCGGAGTCGCCGACGAAGCGGATGGTGACGCTGTCGACCTGCTCCACCGGGCGGGTCTTGCCAGTTTGCGTGGACATGTCGGTCCTTCGTCTCCTTGGGAGGGGTGGCCGGGTCAGGGCCGGAGGCCCGAGCCGTTCCGAGCGCGTGCGCGGCGGTGCCGCGCGTTGCGGGGGTAGCTGTAGACGCTTGGAGCCGACACGGGAGCCAGGGGTTCCCCTCAATGCCGGATTCCCCCGGAGTTGTCAAGGCACCTCGGAGTGGAAACCCCCGCAACCACGGGGTTCCTGGCGTTTCCTCCCCGGCACCCTTGGCGGGGCCGGCCCTCAGGGTTCCGGGAAGATCTTCCCGGGGTTGAGCAACCCCAGAGGGTCGAACACCGCCTTTACGCGCCGCTGGACGGCGACGAGCTCGGCGCCCTGCTCGTACGCGAGGAAGTCCCGCTTGGCGAGGCCGACGCCGTGCTCCCCCGTGATCGTCCCGCCGAGGTCCACGGCCGCCCGGAGGATCTCCGCCACGGCCGCCTCCACCCGCGGACGGTCCGACTCGGCCCCGAACAGCACGTTCGCGTGCAGGTTCCCGTCGCCGGCGTGCCCGTAGGTGGCGACGAGCAAGCGGTGCCGCTCCCCGATCTCCCGGCTCCGCGCCACCATCTCCGGGATCCTCGACCGCGGCACGGCGATGTCCTCGGAGAGCTTGAGCGGAAGCAGCTTCTTCAGGCTCACCGAGAGGTACTTGCGCGTCTCCCAGATGTCCCGCCGCTGCGACTCGTTCTGCGCGACGATCACCTCGCCGGCCGCGTCGCCCTGGACGGTCTCGGCGACCCGCGCCATCTCGGCGAAGACCTGGTCGGGGTCGTTGCCGTCCGTCTCGACGAGGAGCGCGGCTCCGGCGCCCGCCGGCAGCTGAAACGGCGAGCCGCTCGCGATCGCGCGGACGGAGACGTCGTCGATGAGCTCGAGGCACCGGGGCACCACCCCCTGCGCGAGCACGCGGCTCACCGCCCGCGCGGCCGTGGCCACGTCAGCGAAGCAGACGAGCGCGGTGGCCACGTGGCGGGGCCGCGGCAGGAGCTTCACCGTCACCTCGGTGACGATGCCGAGGGTTCCCTCGCTGCCCACGAAGAGCGCCGTCAGGTCGTAGCCGGCCACGCCCTTGATGGTCCGCCGCCCCATCCTCAGGATCTCGCCGGTCGGGATCACCGCGGTGAGGCCGAGCACGTACTCGCGGGTGACCCCGTACTTGAGCGCTCGCGGCCCCCCCGCGTTCTCCGCCACGTTGCCGCCGATGCTGCAGAGGTCGAGCGAGTTGGGGTCGGGCGGGTAGAAGAGGCCGTGCTTCTCGACCTCGGCCTGGAAGACGCCGGTCACGACCCCGGGCTCGACGCGGGCGGTGAGGTCCTCCGCGCTGATCTCGAGGATGCGGTTCATGCGCTCGACCGAGACGGCAATGCCGCCCTGCACGGCGAGCGACCCGCCCGACTTCCCGCTGCGCGCGGCCACCGGGACCACCGGCACCCGGTGGCGGGTGGCCACCGCGAAGACCTCGCGCACCTCCTCCGGGGACTCCACGAGCACGGTGGCGTCCGGCGGGAAGGTGCCGAGATCCGACTCGTCCCTCCCGTAGGCCTCGAGGCGCTCGGGGTCGAGCACCAGCCGCTCCGGAGGGAAGAGTCCGCCGAGCTCGCCGACGGCGGCGGACCTTGCGTTCCCGGTCATCCGAACACCTCCACGTTCGACCCGGTCATGGCGTCGGGAGCCTCGGCAGCGCACCATGCGATGACCCGGGCGACGTCGGCCGGGGTCATCGCCGGCGCGAACGGCGTTTGGCGCAGCATGTCGGTGTCCACGCTGCCGGGCGACACCGACAGGACCTGGACGCCGTCGCCGCGGAGCTCCTCGGCGAGGCTCTTCGTGAATCCGATGAGCCCCCACTTGGACGCGTTGTAGGCCGACGCCTCGGGGGTACCGAGCGTGCCCGAGATCGAGGCGACGTTGACGATTCGGCCCCTCCGGCGCCGGCGCATGTCGGGGACCGCGGCACGGCTGCAGAGGAAGGCCCCGGTGAGGTTCACCTCGAGCACCCTGCGCCACGCGGAGGGCGCGAGCGCCTCCACCCGGCCCCGCTCCAGCACCCCGGCGTTGTTCACGAGCACGTCGCAGGGCCCGAAGGCGCCTCCGTGGGCGGCGAAGAGCCGCGCGACGTCTTCGTCGCGCGACACGTCGCCGGCGACGGCCAGCGAGGCGCCCCCGCTCGCCACCACGGCCGCCACCTCGGCCTTCGATCGGGCGAACACGGTGACGCGCGCGCCCAGCGCGACGAGGGCGCGCGCCGCGGCCGCGCCGATGCCGCGACCTCCGCCGGTGACCACGGCGCTGCTCCCGGCGAGGGGCCCGCTCACCGGCGCCCCCCCCGGGCAACCGCGCGCCGCGGGCGGGCGGCGCTGGCGAGCGCGAGCACCCGGCGCCGGAGGGAGCCGTCGCGCTCCATCGCTCCCGCGAAGGCCTGGACGTGGGCGCGCGCGCGGCGGCGGCGCTCGCCGCGAACGGTGAGGCAGAGCTGCTCCGCGTCCAGGATGCAGGCGGCCCCGCGCGCCCCGAGGTGGCGCACGAGCGCCTCGGCGACGTCGCGCGCCAGGGTCTCCTCGATGACCAGCCGGTGGGCGAAGCAGTCGACGAGCTGGGCCAGGGCGCCGAAACCCACCACCCTGCCCCCCGGGACGTAGGCCACGTGCGCCACCCCGCGGTAGGGGAGGAGGTGGTGCGGGCACACGGAGTGGAAGTCGATCCCGCAGACCGCCACCAGGTCGCGGCCGGGACGGGACATGCCGCCGGCGAGGATCCGCGCGGGGTCTCGGCCGTAGCCGTCGAGGAGGTCGCGCCGGAAAGCCTCGGCCACGCGGGCGGGCGTCTCGCGGATGTCGGCCTCGCGGCGCACGCGCGGCGGGAGCAGTGCGTCGAGGAACCTCGCCACGGCATCGGCGGCGGCGTCTTTGCGGCGGCGCGGCTTAGCGGCTCCCACCGGGCCCCCGGTAGGTCACGCAGGAGTCCGGGATCTCGTAGAGCCGGACCTCGCAGAGCCCCGGGAGGCGCCCGTCGAGGCTCTCCCAGATCCAGCGGGCGATGTTCTCCGCCGTGGGATTGTCGAGGATGTCGTTCAGGTTGCGGTGGTCGACGCGGGCGAGGACGTGCTCCTGCACGACCTCCTTGACGCGGCCGAAGTCCGCGATCATCCCCGTCCGCGGGTCGACCTGGCCCTCGAGCGCCACGAAGAACTTGTAGTTGTGTCCGTGCAGGCGGAAGCAGGGGCCCTCGTAGCGCGGCAGCCGGTGCGCGGCGGCGAAGTAGAATTCGACGTCCAGCCGCATCCGGCGCTCGTCCGTGTAGTCGATCGTCGCCATGGGGTCGTTATAGCTCGACTCGCACCTGGCCGCCCTCGACGCGCGCCCGGAAGGCGCGGACGGGCGCGTCGGGGAACTCGAGGCATCTCCCGCTGCGCAGGTCGAACGGCCATGCGTGGAGCGGGCAGTAGACGGTGACCCCTCTCAGGTCGCCGAAGGCGAGTGGCCCGCCGCGGTGGGGGCAACTGTTCTCGACCGCGTAGACCTCCTCGCCCCGCCGGAACACGGCGAGCTCGAGCCCGTCCACCTCGACCACCCTCCCCCGACCGTCCTCGAGCTCGTCGAGCCTGCACACCGTTCGCTCCACGGCACCTCCGTCGTCGCGTCTGGCCCGCGCCGAACGCCCCGCAGCAGGCCTCGACCGTGGCAGACCTACCCAGCTCCCCGCCCGCCGTCCCAGATTTCCACGCCCGGGAATCGGGGGACGCCTCCTCGGGGGCTCCTAAGTGCCTGATCTCAGGTAGACACGCCGGCGGGGAGGCCGTGGCACGACTCGTGCTCAACGGGGATCCTGAACGGGTTGTCCCGCCGAAACAAACACCTTTCAGGAGAAATACCCAAATGAAGAAGATCCTCAGCGCGCTCGTCGCCGTCGCCTTCGCCATCCCGGTTCTCGCCCAGGCTCCGGCCGCTCCGGCCGCCGCTCCCGCGGCCGCCAAGACCGAGGCTGCCCCGGCCGCCAAGGCTGCTGCTCCCGCCCCCAAGGCCGACGCCGCCGCCCCCGCGAAGGACAGCAAGAAGAAGTCGAAGAAGAAGACCGCTGCCAAGCCGGCCGACGCTGCCGCTCCCGCTCCCGCCGCGAAGTAACGCGACCCGCTTTCTGATAGCTTCGAGGCCGGCTGCGACGCTGCAGCCGGCCTTTCCATTTCCGGCGTGTCCCTCCGCGTCCAGATCACCCTGCTGTTCACGGCGATTCTCGTCGCGACGTTGGGGGTGTCGGCGCTCCTCGGGGCCGGTGCGGCGTCGCGGGCGGTGGAGTCGGCCATCCGCGCCCGGGCGATCGAGGTGGCCCGGGCGGTGCGCGCCGACATCGACCTGTCGAGGGACCTCGACCCCGCGCGCGCTGCGGACCGCCTCGCCACCGTGCTCCGCCAGCAGCGCGGCATCCGCGTGGCCGAGCTCATCGTCCGCAAGCCCGGCAAGGACGACCTGGTCCGCATGCAGTACGGCCCCACGGGGCCCGAGACGCAGTTCGAGCAGGTCGACTACCGCTTCCCGGCGCAGACGTCCGCGGACCTCGTCGGGGAGGGGGACGACCGTGTGGTGGTCGTCGAGCTGCCGATCAAGGACTCGTTCTCCCACACCGTCGCCGCCATCCGCCTCGAGGCCAGCCTCTCCGAGGCGGAGAAGCTGGGCCGCGCCCAGGGCCGCATCTTCGCGGCCACCACGGCGCTCGCGGCCGTCCTCATCTTCCTCGCCTTCACGCTGCTGCTCAACCGGCTGCTCGCCGAGCCCCTGTCGGCGCTCGCCGGCTCCATGGCCGCGGTCGAGTCCGGCGCGCTCGACGAGGCGCGCATCCCGGGCGTCGCCCGCCAGGACGAGATCGGGACCCTGGCGCGCGGCCTCGACGCCATGCTCGCCCGCATCCGGGGCTTCAACCGGGAGCTGCAGGAGCGGGTGGAGGAGGCCACCGCCGACCTGGCCCGGAAGAACCGCGAGCTCGCCGAGCTGAACGACCTCCTCGTCGAGGCGCGGCGCGAGCGCACCGCCCAGGAGCGGCTCGCGGCCCTGGGCCAGCTCTCCGGGACCATCGCGCACGAGCTCGGCAACCCGCTCAATGCCATCAGCGGCCACGTGCAGCTGCTCGCGCGCGACGCCACCTGCCCTCCCGCCGTGCGCCAGGAGCTCGCGGTCATCGAGCGCGAGGTCCAGCGCATGACCTCGATCATCCGCCGCTTCCTCGACTCGGCCCGCGCGCTCGTCCCGAGGCCCGAGGCCGTCGAGCTCGACGCGCTCGTCGACGAGGCTCTCTCGCTCACGGTCTCGGCGGAGGCGCGCCAGCGCATCGACGTGCGCAGCGACATCCCCGCCGACATCGGCCAGGCCGACGTGGACCCCGGGCTGGTTCGCCACGTGCTCGGGAACTTCATCTCCAACGCCGTGGACGCGATGCCCGGCGGCGGCTCGCTGACGGTCCGGGCGCGTCGCGCAGGCGGCCTGCTCTCCCTGTCCGTCTCCGACACGGGTCCGGGCATCCCCCCGGACGCCCGCAAGCACATCTTCGAGCCCTTCTACACCACCAAGGCGCCCGGGAAGGGAACCGGGCTCGGCCTCGCCATCTGCCGCGAGATCGCGGCGGCGTTGCGGGGCCGCATCGACGTGGACGGCGCCCCGGGGCAAGGCGCCACTTTCACCCTCGTGGTCCCGGTGCCGCCGCCCAACGCCAAGGCGCCCGAGGCGCCTGCGACCGTCGTGCGCTAGGATCCCCCGACCCATGGAAGGCGCCCGCATCCTGGTGGTGGACGACGACCAGTCGAGCCGCGACCTGCTCGCCCGCATCCTCACCGCCGCCGGCCACAGCGTGACGGCGCTCTCCGACGGCCGGGAGGCCGTCGCCGCGCTCGAGTCCGGCGACGCGCCCGACCTCGTGGTCTCGGACATCCGCATGGCCGAGGTCGACGGGCTCCAGGTCATCGACGCCTACCGGGAGCGGGCGCCGGACACGCCGGTCATCCTGGTGACCGCCTTCGGGAACATCGACGGCGCGGTGGAGGCCATCCGTCGCGGCGCCGCCGACTACCTCTCGAAGCCCTACGACGTCGACGCCATCCAGCTGGT
>Ga0335071_10009052_pt1 | contig 10198 bp, 10 predicted proteins | sample Lox_Sample_15_FD_206724 | JGI IMG/M metagenome (GOLD analysis project Ga0335071, IMG submission 206724) | Soil microbial communities from Loxahatchee National Wildlife Refuge, Florida, United States - Lox_Sample_1.5 | ecosystem: Environmental > Terrestrial > Soil > Wetlands | place: USA...
AGTTCGGGCGATCCATGGCCTTGAGCGGGACAGGGCGACGGGGATGGCGTCGCCCGGTTGGGAGGGCTTCACCAACCGGCACACCGTCGCCCGCCAAACATCTACGTTTCTTCACCCAGCATTCGCGCCACGGCGAGCGACGCAGCACCGACGAGGCCAGAGTTCTCCCCAAGGCTGGCGCGGACCACCGGAACGCTTCGGAACGGCGGCAGGGCATCGCGCCTCATCACTGCCTCGATCCCCTCGATGAGCAGGTCAAAGGCGTTCGAGACACCTCCTCCCATGACCAAGAGCTCTGGGCTGAAGAGATGAACCAGGGCCGTGAAGCCTGCCCCCAGGTAGGCGGCTTCCTCGCGGAGCAATTCCAAGCACAGCATGTCCCCCGCCCGAGCGCCCTCGAGGACCTGCCGCGGACCGATCTCCACCGAGGGCGAGAGGCGGCCCAGGGCGCTGGCGGGGTGGCTCTTCGCCGCTGCCCGGGCGCGAGCGCCGAGCGCCGTGCCCGCTGCGAGTGACTCGAAGCAACCGGTGGCGCCGCAAGAGCAGCGCGGACCTGCCGCGGCCATGCGGAAGTGGCCGACGTGACCGGCCATGCCCCAGCGCCCGTGCATGAGACGGCCGTCGATCACAACACCACCGCCGAGACCAGTGCTCACGGTGACGTAAACGAGATGCCGGAGGCCTTGTCCGGCGCCATGCCGCCACTCGCCAAAAGCCGCGGCGATGCCATCGTTCTCGACCACCACCGGCAACCCGAGCTCAGCCGCGAGCGCATCGCGCAACGGAAACCCTTCCCAACCGGGAAGCGTTGGGATTCCGAGCACGATTCCTCGCTCGCTGTCCAGAGGACCGGGCGACGAGACTCCCACGCCCGCGAGCCGAGCCTGGTCCTCGGGCGCTTGGACGCGGTCGATGAGGTCGCGCATCTGCCGCAGCACGGCGGCGGGTCCTCCAAGGACATCCGTGGGGACCGCTACCCGTCGCAAGACGATACCGCCTTCGATCAGGCCCGCGCGAAGCTGCGTTCCCCCCAGGTCAACCCCGATGGCAAGCGGGCGAGGCAATTCCGTCAGGGCTCCCGTGGCTGTCGATGGAGCCACGCCATGCGGGCGGCAAGGTCTGACGCTTCGAACGCGAGAGACCCCATCACCACCGCGTCCGCACCTGCTCGGCGCAGCGCTGGAACCGTGTGCTCCCGGATGGCGCCATCCGCTGCGACGATCACCCGTCCACCGGCTCCCGCTCGCTGGCGCAGGAGGACCCGCGCCTCACGGAGCCGCTCCTCGGCGGCCGGGTGAAGGCCCTGCCCCTTCACGCCGATCCGCGTGCCGAGGAGGGTGAGCCATCGAACTCGGTCGAGATAGGGCTCGACCGTTGCAATGGGGGTGTGAAGCTGCAGGACGACACCAGCGGGAATGTGCAGCTCGTCGAGGACCGAAAGCGCTTCCTCGAGAGCGCCGCTCTCGGCGTGAACCGTGATGAGATCGGCACCGGCCCGTGCGAACTGCCGGATCTGGCCCTCCAGGATGTCGTCCGTCACCATCAGGTGGACGTGGAGAGGCCGGCTCGTCCTCCGGCGGATGGAAACGACGAGGTCTGGGAAGAGGAGCAGATCCGGCGAGTAATGGCCATCAGCGACGTCAAGGTGGTAGACGTCGGCGAACGGATCGGCCCTGGCGATCTCCTCCTTGAGCCGGCACAGGTCTGCAGACCAGAGCGAGAACTCCGCCAGGAGACGATCTGCCGGGAGCGCTTGGAGCCAGTCGGGATCGGGTCTCATGCGCGCAGGTCTGAAAGGAACGAGGAGAGGGCGGCACGGAACTCGCCACGGTAGCGATCGCGGTCGTCGGCCTTCGACGTGATCACGCAACGGCGTGCCCCCGGGATGAGCGAGGCGAGGACATCGACGTAGCCCAAGGGGTGTACCAGGTCACGAGGGGTTCCCAGCACCAGCGTCGGCACGCGGAGTGCTGCGATCTCGTGGGTCGCCACTCCAGGGCCGTCCGCGGAGATGCGCCGCAGGAGCAGGGAGGTGATGGCGAGGGGTTCTCGGGAGAAGAACCCACGCAGGGAGGCGAGGTTGTCCGGAGCTTCCGCGGCCAGCCGACGCGCCACGCTCGACTCTTCGAAGCGCCGCCGTGCTTCGGCCAGCGGATACTGATCGAGCAGCTCGCCCACGAGTGCGTTGGGCAGCATGTTCTCCGGGAGGGATCTGTCCACCCAGGCGGGCCGTGCCAGCACTAGCCCCTGAACCAACTCCGGCCTCAGTACCGCGACCCGCATCGCCAGAGCCGCCCCCATCGAGATCCCGCCGAGGACGACCGGTTCGCCGGAACGCGCTTCGAGAACCGAAACCAGATCATCGGCGAAGGTGGCGAGAGAGATCGCCTCCACGGGCCCCACCTCGGACCGTCCGTGCCCACGGCACTCCATGGCCACGCAACGCCACCCCTGACCCGCGGGAAAGACATCGAGCGGCTGCGCCGCGTCAGCGCAGAGCCCATGCTGAAAGAGGAAGAACCGCCCCGTCCCTGCCTCCGCGACGGCGAGGCGTATCCCGTCTCGCGTGTGGCAAGCGATCCTCATGTCTGCCCCTCCACGTAGTGGAGCTGCGCTCGGAGGAAGGTGGCCACCTCGGGCGCCTCGTGCTCCGGGAAGCCGTGGGCGATGACCGCTCCCTCGAACCCTGACCTCTGCAGATGAGCGAGGAAGTGTCGGAAGTCGATCGCTCCCTTGCCCGCAGCGGCGAATCGACCGTCGGCGTCTCGATCCTTTGCGTGCGCAAGCTCTATGCGATCCGCGAGCAGGTCGATCGCCACCTCGACTAGAGCGCGCCGGCGCTCCGGGCTCGCTCGCTCGAAGAGGTTGGCCGGATCGAGCACGATCCGCACTCGGTCGCTTCTCAAGGCATCGAGGAGCTCGCGAGCCCGCTGGGGCGAGTCCACCACGTTGGCAAGCTCGGGCTCGACCCCGAGGAGGAGGTCGTGTCGCTCGGCCGCCTGGAGGAGGCTCTCGAACTCGTCACACAGGTCACGCCAGGCAGCGCGGCTCGCGTTCTCGGGGTGAGCGCGCCACTGGTCGTGCGGATCGCGAGTGCCGGTGCAAAGCGTTACCAGGCGTATACCGATGCGGTCCGCGGCCTCGGCGATGGCCGTGAAGCTCCGGCGGCCGCGATCCCGCTCGGCCCTGTCCGGGTGGACCATGTTGTAGGTCGCGGACACCGCCGCGATGGAGACTCCTGTCTCGGCCATCGCGGCGAGGATCGCCTCGATCGCGGCGTCCGGAACTGATAGCGGCAAAGATCCGAGTCCCGAGCAGGCCATGTTGTACTGGACGGTCTCGAACCCCGCCTGCCGTGCAGCGGAGAGAGCCACTGAGGGAGAGTCCCCCGCGAACGTCTTGGCGAAGACGCCGAGCCGCATTTAGAGCCCCCCCGCAACCTCGCCCAGCCGGACCGGTCGTCCAGACCTCACCGACCGGGCGACCGCCACCATTCCGCGGACGGAGGCGATCCCGTCGTCGACGCTCGCACCGGTGAGGGGTGCTCGTCCCAGGGCCGCGTCGGCGAAGCCCTCCAGCTGGCGTCGGTAGAAGTGACCGTCCGCGCCCAGGACACGGGAGGTCGTACCGGTTGCCTCGTGAAAGATGTCCACCTCGCTCGTCTTGAACAGCCACGGGTTGTAGGTCTTGCCGATCACGCTGCCGTGTTCCCCGTAGATCTGAAACCCTTCGTGCCAGTCCATGCGGACCGCGACCGTCAAGTCGAGGTGTCCGAGCACGCCGCCCCGAAACGCGACGTCTACGAACCAGCAGTAGGCGCCGAACCTCTCCCGAAGCCGAGCGTCCACCTCGACGATCTCGCCCCCCAGGTACCGTGCCGTGTCGAGGAGGTGGCTCCCATGGGCCAGCATGAAGTACCGGGCATGATCGGACTTCGGATCGCTGGTGGGGCGTTTCGCTCTCTCGCTCGTCACGATGAGAGGCTGTAACGCGTCCGTCACTTCGTAGCGATGGGTCGAGTCGCAGTACCAGGCCTTGAGCGCCAGGCATTCGCCCATCTCGCTGTCGATAAATGCCCGGGCACTCTGCAGGCCCGCGTCGTACCGCTTCATGTGGCCGACCTGCAGGACCCGGCCCGACTCTCGGACCGTTCGGCCAAGTTCCTCGACCTCCTCCACGCTTACACCCAGCGGCTTCTCGCACAGAACATCCTTCCCTGCGCGAAGGGCGGCGAGGGAAGCGGACACGTGGAAGGCATCGGCAGTGGCAATCACCACGGCCTCCAGGTCCGGGTCGGAGAGCATCTCGTCGTAGTCTCGGTAGGTCTTCTGGGGAGAGTAGGCACAGGCCATGCGCTCACGCAGATCGTCTGCCACCTCGCAGATGGCATACAGATCGACGTTGCGAGCCTTCGCCGCGCTCTCGAGGTGCGCAGCCTGCGCGATGGGTCCACAGCCCAAGACTCCGACCCTCAGACGACGCCCGTCGCTCTTCTTCGCCATCCGCTTCCCTTCCTCCCATCGGTCCCGGCGCGCGCACCCTGTCCGGTCGTAGCCCGCCCTAGTATAGGAGCGTCTGCCCATGGGCGCCCCTGCCCTTTAACCGGCGACCTGGCTACCGCCGGGGTGGCCGTCGCCCCGCCCTCGTCCGCGATCGGGCCACGGGCCTCTCCGTCGAGGAGGCTAGGCGTCATCTCGCCAAGGACCGGGACACAATAACGATGAGTGAAGGACCCCATTGCCGAGCGGCCCGGAAGCGCTCGGCTGAGCCACGGCCCCTGTTATGTTCCGCCTCGCCATGAGCACCTCCTCTCACGTCAGCGGTCGCAGCGCGGCGTACGCTTTCCGGAACCTCGCGAACCGCTCAGAATAGGCAACCGCCCACCGACGCTCGGGCTCGACCGTCCGGGCCACCCGCGGCAGCGCGGCAACGTCCGTGAGTGGAGCCCCCATCGCAATCATGCTTACACGTGCTGCCCCCAGGGCGGCCACGAAGTCCGCGTCCTCGACGATGGCGAGAGACCGCCCCAGGATGGAAGCGACGATCTCGCTCCAAAGCGCGCTCCGTGCCCCTCCCCCGACCAGGCCGATGAAGGAGAGGTCCCCCGCGCGAGGGGCCAACAACTCCTGGCCCAGTCTGAGTGAGTAGGCGACCCCCTCGAGGACTGCTCGGGCGAGATCGACCGAGTCGCTCGTGGCGTCCAGTCCGATGAACGCACCCCGCGCCGCGACGTCGTTGTGGGGCGTCCGTTCCCCCTGGAGATAGGGCTGGAACAGGATGCGTCCCGGAGCACTTCCCCGCGCCGCCCCCAGGGATGGCATCGTCCCCTCGGCTGCCGTTCCCGGCCATTCGTCCGCGGGCGGTTGACCCACACGCCGTCTTCTCGGGCCGGCCACCGAGAGGGTCGGCGAGTGTCACTCGCGAGTGAACCGGAAGGGCATGATCACCCAGATCGATAGGGGCACGCCGCCCTCGTCGGCGCCGGGGATCCACGTGCAGGCCTGGATCGCCTCCCAGATCGCGGTCCCCGCCCGGTCGGGCATGCCCGGGGTCATGACCTGAAACCGGCTAGGCGTGCCTTCCCTGCCTACCGCGAACTTGACGGTGATGGTCTTTCCCGCCACGCGATCGAACACATCGTTGGGCACACGGACCGTTCGCTGTACGCACCCCTGCTCGACCATCTTCGGCTTCTGGTAGTTACCGGACGCGTAGACGGGCGCGTCCTCGACCGCGATAGGAGGCGGTTGGGGCGAGGGCAGGGGCGGCGGAGGGGGTGCCACGGCGTTCGGACTCACAGTTCCTACGGCATCGCCTTGGACGCTCGACCTCGCCGGTGGGTCGGCCTGATGGTTCGAGGCCGGCGGCGCGCTCAGTTCGACCGGGGTAGGCCCGGCAGCCCTGGCAAGTCGACGGGCGACAAGGGCGGGTCCGACCGGCGCACCGGCACGCCGGATCTCGGTCTTCGTGCCGAGCTCCACGAACCCGGCTTTCCGGACCAGTGTCTGCCCCTCGGGCGAGAGCGCGAACTCCACGAACTGCGCCACCAGCGGTTCGAGGCTGGCCTGGCTCGTGTACAAGTAGAGGCGGTGAGCGAGGAGGTAGTCCTCGGAGGCGACCGCGAGCGCGGTCGGCAGGCGGGGCGGCCCCTTTTGATCGGCGATTGGAACCGCCCTCGCTCCGGCTACCCCCGCCATCGGCACGAGGCCCATCCCGCCCGGGTCGGAGCTCACCGCCTCCGCCACGGCCTGGGGGGTTGGCAAACGCCTGGCGTCCGGAGTGAAGGGCCCACCGCCCAGTACGATCGCCTGGACCACTTCCGGGATCGTTGAACGATCGTCGGGAAGGTAGACGTGGACTGGGCCCTCCTTGATGCTCGTCTCCGTCGCCGATCCCTCGGTCTCCCCGCCGAGCCGGGACCAGTCGCTGATGGCGCCGCTCAGGATGGTTCGGAGCTGCTCCCGGTTCAGCGACGGGACCGGGTTGGCCTTGTTCACCACCACCGTGATGCCGTCCACGCCGACCACGTGCTCGCGAGCTGTCGAGCTCAAGTCTCCCAGGGCAGCGAGCCTCTGCCGCTCTTCAGCGTTCACGCGCCGAGCCGCCAAGGCCACGTCGGCGGTGCCGGCAAGAAGGTCGTCCAGCCCTTGGGCGGTTCCGAGGGACTTGATCTCCACCCCAACCGCCGCGCCGTCTTGCAGCCCGCGCACGACGATGAGTTCGGGTCCCGGGTGCACGATCTGGACATCGACTGCCTTCTGGGCGCTGAGGAAGCCTGCCGCCAGCGCCGGAGCCAGTTCGGCCGCCAGGGTGTCCGAGCCGGAGAGACGGAGCTTCACCTTGAGGGGTGCCAGGGCCGGAGGTTCTTGGGGTTTTGGGGGGGTCGGCAGGGCCGTGGGCTCCACCCGTACCGCTGGCGGCGGGCGCGGCCCTCGGAGCGTGTAGGCGATCCCGGCTCCAACCACGAGCGCCAGGGCCGCTACCGCCGCTAGCATGGCCACGGGGACCCGGCGCCGGGCAGGGGGCTCCACGACAGGGGCGGCCACCGAGACGCCACCGGGACCGGTCGCGCTCTGTTCGGACACCGGCGCCCCGCTCGTGTTCCCGCCCGGAGCCGACCCGCTGGGCCCGGTTGTCGGCTCGGCGGGGGCGCTCGTGGCACCGCTCGTGCCAGAGAGCTGGAGCCGCTCGAACTTCTTGCAGGCCACAGAGGCGAAAGCCAGGATCTCCTGCGCGTCGGCCTTCTTGTCGCAGAGGACCAACAGCGAGGCGTCGCCAGCGGGCCGGATGACCACTCGTGTCTCGCGGTAGCGAAGGTCCAGGACGCTGATGGCACCGGTGAGAGACTTGAGTTCGGGCGTGGCGGTCGCGAGCGCCGAGGCCACCGCGGTCAGCGAGCCATCGTCGAACTCAGGAGGGAAGGCCCGCGACAACACCCCTCCACCGGCATCGCAGTACATGCTGCCCAAGACGCCGGGAAGCGAATTGAGGTCGTCGAGGAGCGCCCGCATGCCGTATCCTACCGCCGCCCCGCTAGCAGCCTACGGACCTCGGTCTCCGCCTCGCGCGCGAGCGGCCCGCCCTCGATGAGGATGAGCAGGTGGTAGGCCCTGGTGGCCAGGAGCAAGAGGTTCCGGTCCGCTCCCTGCACCGTAGCCCCCACCACCTCATCGACGCGCAGCCGATCCCCCACCACCCGAGCCAGGGCTCCGAGTTGCGCGGATCGCCGCTCGTTGGGATCCGGCCGGTCGCTGGCCGGCCGCGCGCCGCTCTTCTGCTCGAGCTGCGCCCAGACTACGCCCGGCACTTGCCGGATCCGGTCCAGTAGCTCGATCCTCTTTTCCTGGGGGGAAGTCGCCGGCGCGGCGTTCTTTCGCCGAGCCTCGTCCAGCAATCGCTGCGACTCCATCACCAGGTACTGCCAGCTCCGGCGGATGCTCCCTTGGGTGGTGGCGACGTTCGGCTGAAGGGAAAAGGTGGTGCCGGGGCGCTGGGCGATGGCGTAGAAGGCCTCCTCGCCGATCAGCTGGCCCGCCTCGGCGTGGATGATCTGGCCGTCGCGGAAGAAGACCAGGCCGGCGAAGCCGTCGCCCTGCACCGAAATGCAGCCGGAGAAGCGGTTTAGGCTCTTGAGCTGGATGACGTCCAGGAGCTCGAGACCCGCCGCCATTTCGAGCGTTTCCGGCATCCCACCTCCAAGGCCCGGACCTTCCAGTGCCGCGCTCCTCGTCGGCGCCCGAGCGAACCTGGTGCGCCTCCCTCCCACGCGAAACCTGTATGCTAACGCATTTTTCGGCGTTCGCGGCGCACGATGAGCACCGGCCGGCCCCGAACCCGGCGCGCTCCATCCTACATGCGGCGGGAAACGAGCCGAGTGGCGCCCGAGTCTTCCACGGTGGAGGCAGGACGGTCCGTCAAAAAGGTCGTCCCGAGGCGAAGGCTGAGCGCGCGATCAGGTAGGGCAGGAAGGCGGGGCGATCGAGCCAAGGCCGCGCGGGGACGATGAGCCCGTGTGTCCCCCCGCCCCCTTCGCGCGCGAGTTGCGCCAGAATCTTGGCACCCGGCGGTTCCCGGGCGACTCTAGAAGGGCTGAGGGTCGGGCCTCGATGGGCTCCCGGAGCCGGCACGCTCCTCCCTTTCACCCTGCACACCGCGCTCGCCATGCCTCAAGATCATCCTGCTCGACTGCTACCGGCTGTGCTCTCCTTCTTGGTCGGCGTGGTTTCCCTGCGCATGGCGGTCAAGGGGCTGTCGACGAAGGAGTGGCTCCCGTTCCACCGGGCAGCGGCGGCGGTCGACTGGACGTCGCTCCCGCACCGCCTTCGCGTTCTCCTCTTGTTCTTGGTGAGAATGACCGGGCTGGCGTTCTTGGTCCTGTTTCTTCTGCTGATGTCGGTTTCGATCTTGCTCCCCTTAAGCCCGGCCCCCTTCGTCGACCTCGCCATCTTGGGCAGCGCAACGGCCTACTGCGTCGGACTCGGCATCCTGACCCGGTGGTTACGTCGTGAGACCGGGGCCGACACGCCATGGAGGGGAGCGTTCGCGGCGGCAGGGGTCCTCGCCCTTGCCAGCCTGCTGTCCCTGGTTACGGGATGAGGAGGCAGAAGGCACCGGAGGTCGTTCTACTGCGCTCCTTGGTGCTCGACGCCGACTCCCCCTGCACGGGCCGATCATGAGGCCCGGCGCCCGACAGGGCGCGCCGGGGAGGACTCGGCGGGAACGAGCGGTAGCAATCGGCCGAGCCCTGCGAGGAAACTCCCGCCCTCTTCTCGATACTGTCGATGGGTCCTCGACCTAACGGAGAAGCCGCGGTCTCAAAGCCGGTGATCGGAGGGAGCGACTTCTTACCGCCATGCTCGACCCATTCCCTCGACCGGGCTCACGACCCGCGTGGTCTGGCGGAGGGCGCCCCGGCTGACTTCGCATAGTTCGCCGCGTACCAGGAAGGCACGCCCTCGGCCGGGATCTGGATCTGCGCGATCCTGCTCTGGTCAGCTGAATCCTTCGCGTACTGCGAATCCTGCGGCGCCTGCGGTGGAACCGAGGTCGCGGTCATTCCAGCGGCTGGGGCCGCGAGCGCCAGCAAGCCTGCCGCGCCCACCGCCAAGGTGAAGTGTTTTGCGTGGTTCATCGTTCGTCTTCCCCTTTCATCTCGAAGAACACCGCGCAGCGGCGATTGTTCAAGGCCCGAAAGGAGTTGCGCAGCGGTGCCACACCGCGCCCAGGGTCGTCATTTCACGCGCTGTGAGTGCAGAGCGTCGCTGCCCCAGCGGGGGCGAGGGTCAGCCTTCGGGCCGGCCCATCCGCGATCCGGAGGTTGAACCGCGCGTGGACCTCGACCCCTTCTTGGTGCGAGGGCTCACAGTGAGCGTACTCTGAGCTCCACCCCACGCCCGCTCGGCGTTGGGCGTGAGCGCGTCCACTCGGACCGATGCTCGAATCCCGCAAGGGAGCTTCACTCGCAGAGCGAGCCGGCTTCCAGGAGTCCGGCGCTGGGCCGACGCGTCCACCGGTCGACATGGGCCGGGCTCACGAGGGCCGGGCGCCACCTCCGCGTCCTGCTTATGACCAAATCATGTCCTCCACTTCGGCACTCCTCGCCGACGCGGCGCGTCGGGCCTCGGCCTACCTCGAAACGCTGGCTCATCGGCCGGTGGCTCCCTCGTCAACCGCAGTCGAGAGGCTGTCCGCGCTGAAC
>Ga0335071_10009054_pt1 | contig 10198 bp, 6 predicted proteins | sample Lox_Sample_15_FD_206724 | JGI IMG/M metagenome (GOLD analysis project Ga0335071, IMG submission 206724) | Soil microbial communities from Loxahatchee National Wildlife Refuge, Florida, United States - Lox_Sample_1.5 | ecosystem: Environmental > Terrestrial > Soil > Wetlands | place: USA: Florida...
CGGTCAAATCAATCGAAGCAAGCTTGCCCAGGGACCAGGTATTGCACCGGGTCAGAAATCTCCGCTGATGGTGACCATCACCGAGCCCGACGGCGCCACGTTGGTTACTGAAGGCAAAGGCGGAGGCAAAGTGTTGTGGAGTGACCTCAACTTACGTCCGACGTCGTGCAAGTAAGCCAGAAGGGAATCGTCTCTCTGGCCAAAGATCCCAGGATCAGCGATGGCAAAGTTGGCCACGCGACGATCACCGTGCTCAGCCATCCCGACTTGAAAGCAGATCTCGAAATCCCCTTCCGCTACAACATCGCATTCGCAGCAAATTTCTCGGGCGCCAAGGGTACGGTGGCTCGAACGGTTCCGACGGTATGGATGGTTCCAGCGGCAGCATGGGTTCCACCGATCCCAATAATCCGTCCGCGGGCGGCAACGGGGGAAACGGCAGCGACGGGTCCAACGGGCAGGATGGCAGTCCTGGGGAGACGCTCCGGCCGTTCAGGTGCTGGTAGCACTTCAGCCCGAACGAATCCTCTGCTGCAAATCAGCGTTTCCGCTGGGGGGCGCAGGAACTATACCTGGTCGATCCCAACGGAGGCTCACTCACAGTGCGGGCCGATGGCGGAGCAGGCGGTTCCGGAGGCAGGGGCGGCCGCCGATGATCCGGCGGCATCGGGACACCGAGCGGTTCGAACGGAATGGATGGCACGGACGGGCGCAGCGGCTGGGAGGGTTCTTCAGGGCGCGGCGGTCTTATCAACGTCACGTATGACCCGCAGACAAAGCCGTTCCTGGGCGTGATTCATGCTTCCAGCCAGAACGGTCCCACGCCCGTATTCAGAGAGTCGGCAGTTGCTTCTCTTTGGTAAGCCGCGTTCCGGACCTCATATCTACTCGGGAGCGCGGAATGGCGAAGCCGGCAATCCGTCTCGATTCGCAAGGTTGCAGGTCGGATTCGCCGCCCACGCGTATCGCACCGAAACCGGTTCGGGAACGACCGCGCTCGAGACCAGCACGGACGCACCATCAATCTTCGCATCGGCGGGAACGTACTTCCCGTCCTCTCCAGCAACTTCAAATCCCGTCAGCGCGCCGTTCTTCGCCATCAACCCCTGGGCATGATCAAACCACACGCGCAACGCATGATCCTCGTGCGTGAGCTGCCGGTACAGCGGCCCCGACCACTCGATCTGCTCTCCAAATGCAATCGCCCGCGCCGCTAGAGCCAGCCTCCGCCCGACTTCTTGCTTGTTCTTTGGATGGATATCGACGGGATCGCCAATATCGATCGTCACTGCCATGCCGGTATTCTGCAGTGCCAGCGTTCTGCGTTGCGCGTCCCGTACCTCGGGCCATTGCGCATCCGGGTCGGAATTCCAATTGGCGATCTGCACGAACAAGAACGGAAAATTTCCTTCGCCCCAGGACTCGCGCCAGTCTCGAATCATCGTCGGAAATAGTCGTCCGTAGAGAAACGCACGTTCCGGTCCGGCGTTCGACTCGCCTTGGTACCAGATCGCTCCGCGAATCGCGAACGGCGTAAGCGGAGCGATCATCCCGTTATATAAAGCAGCGGGCGCCCATGCCGCGAAATCACGGTGCCATGGCCGTTCCGGTTCCGGCTTGCCCTCCGCTTTGGCTTGGCCGAGCGCTCGCTGATATTCCACTTCCTCCCGCTGCATTCGCAGAATCGTGGTCGCCTGCGAAGCCACCATTTGCGACCGCGCCGCGAACACCGGCATCAATGCGGCGTCGGCCGAAAGGGAGCGCAGGCTCGTCCACGCTTCCGCCGAGGTTCCCCCCCAGAATGATTCAATCAGCCCGATTGGGACGCCTAGCTTTTGCTGCAGGTTGCGCGCGAAAAAATAAGCCACCGCGGAACTGTCCGCAACGCTCTCGGGCGTGCACGCTGCCCACCCTTTGGTTTCGACATTCTCCAGCGGATAGTCGGACGGTTTCTGCTTCACAATCAGGATGCGTACTTTCGGATACTTGGCCGCCGCAATCTCCTGATCTGCATTTGCCAGGCTGGTCATGTGAAATTCCATGTTCGACTGCCCGGACGCAACCCACACGTCGCCCACCAGCACGTCATGGAGCACGATCGTGTTCGCCGCCTTTACCGTGAGTTCGAATGGTCCGCCAGCTTCGGTCGGCGCGAGATAAACGCTCCACCGCCCGTCAGCATCCGCATTGGTGGATTTCGTTTCGCCACGGAAGCTGACCGAGACTGCCTCCTTCGGCGCCGCCATTCCCCAAACGTGTACCGGCAAGCCGCGTTGCACGACCGTGTGATCCGACAACAAAGCGGGAAGTGATACGTCAGCGAGGGAGGGCAGGGCGGCGAGTCCAACGGTAAAGACGACTGCGAGGATAAGAAATAAACGATGCGCTTTCATGCGCACATTTGTAACAGAGATGTCCCAGAAAGATAAGTAGGAACGCGAGAACGGTTGCAGTCAGAAAAGCGTTGTCATCCTGCGCGAAGTGAAGGACCTATGCACTTGCTCGCAGAGCCACAGTGCGTGCGTTCTGCAGGAAGCAATACCAGCCTTTACGCCAGCGTGTATTTCCCCCGCTCAATCATCCGTTGCGCAATCTGCTGCCGCAATTCAATCGTGTTGAACGGCTCATGCTTTGCCAGCCGGCGCAAAATAGCAAGTTGCGTCCGGAGCATATCTCCGTCAGCCACAGCCGCAATCACCTTCCGCGCCGCCGACTCAACCTTCTCCATGGCCTGCGCCAGGTACACGCGCGTCATTGCAATCGGCAGCGAAGCCGCCACTTCACCTTTGCTCTCCGCGATCTTCTGCGCTCGCAACACGGCCGATTCCATCGCATAAGTTTCGATGGTCATGTCCGCGATCGCCCCCATGATCTCCTGCTGATCCTGGATCGCCTGCATATACTTCTGTGTCGCTGCTCCGGCCGCGAACAACCCCAGCTTCTTGGCCTGCACCACCAGTTTCCGCTCCTCCGCCATCACGCCCTCGAGTTCCTCCCCCACCGAGGGACCTGAGAGCACTTCATCCATGAGCTTCTTAATGGCTGGCATGAGCGGCAACTGTCCAGTCATTGCCCGCTTCAGCAGAAAGCCGGTGATAATCAGCCGATTGATCTCGTTGGTTCCCTCGAAAATGCGGTTGATGCGAGCATCGCGATACGCCCGCTCCGCCGGGTACTCCTCGACGAACCCATACCCGGCATAAATCTGTACCGTCTCGTCGACGACGTAGTCGATCATTTCGGAGCCCCAGACCTTGATAATCGAGCACTCGACTGCATACTCCTCGATAGCCTTCAAAGTCTGCCGGGCCGCATCAGCAGCGGATTTATCGACCTCGCTCAAGGCGGAATCCATCATCCCGACGGTTCGATACACCAGTGATTCGCCCACATACAAAAGCGCCGCCATATTCGCGATCTTCTCGCGCACGAGCCCGAAGTCGGCGATCACCTTGTTGAATGCCTTCCGCTGCTTGGCATAGCCAATCGCATTCTCCAGCGACACCCTTCCGCCGCCCACGCACATCGCGCCTAACTTAAAGCGCCCGATATTCAGGATATTGAACGCGATTAGATGTCCCTTGCCGATCTCCCCCAGCAGGTTCTCTGCCGGAACTTTGCAGTCATTCAGGATGATCGGGCAGGTTGACGATCCGCGAATACCCATCTTGTGCTCTTCCGCTCCGACGGAGAATCCAGGAAAGTCCTTTTCCACCAGAAAAGCGGAGAACCTTTCGCCATTGACTTTCGCGAACACCGTGAACAGGTCCGCGAACCCGGCATTGGTAATCCACATCTTCTCGCCGTTGAGAACGTAATATTTTCCGTCTGCGGAAAGCTCAGCCCGTGCCCGGCAATTCATCGCATCCGATCCCGAAGTCGACTCCGAGAGCGCATACGCTCCTACGATCTCCCCCGACGCCAGCCGCGGAAGGTACTTCTTTTTCTGTTCTTCGGTCCCGAAATAAACGATCGGCAGCGTTCCGATTCCCGTGTGTCCGCCCCACGTAGTGGCAAATCCCGCATACTTGGCGATGTGATCGGCGATCACCGCGGCCGTCACCTTGTCCATTTCCAGCCCACCGTATGCTTCGGGGATCTCTACCGAACTCAGCCCCAGTTCACCCGCTTTCCGGAGCAGGTCTCGGGTGACTGAGAAATCCTTGTGCTCGATCTTTTCGATATTCGGCACGATCTCGTTGACCGCGAACTCCTCCGCGGTCTGTCCTATGAGTTGGTGCTGTTCCGAGAAATCCTCCGGTGTGAAAACGCCTTGCGGCTGCTGCGAGTCGAGAAGAAAACTTCCGCCCGGAATCCGGGTTGCCGGCACTGCTGTCGTTGCCATGAGCTTGCCCCCATCAGGAAACCGCCGCGCCCGGAACCAGACGCGGCGGAAGACCTCTCAATTCTAATGCTGGAAGAAACGGAATGATAGCCAAGCGGACACCCGGGTTCGTGGGGTTTTCCTCGTGGTTTCTCAGAATCACATCAGCGAACCAGGCTCCGGTAACCTTGCATGACACGCAGCAGGAGCTTCATTCCAAAGCGCCATATATTGATCCATTGTGCCCTGCTGCTGTGCTTGCAACTCCGCACAGGCCTGCCCCGACGGGTTTTGTGAGCAGGCCTCCTGCAGGTCAACTCTCAGATTACGCAGGCCGCTGATCAGAGGCGCCGCTCTGCCTTCATAGCTCGCGCACGCATACGCCGAGTCCACGCAACGCAAACCGTCCCAGATTTCGTCAGCACGACACTGCACGGAAGCTGCGCACGCGACGCCATTCCAGACCTGCCCGGGTGGGCACGCATTTACGGCCGCAACGCAGGCACTTCCATCCCAGAACGTGCCCGCACCACAGGCTGTGCCTATTGTGTAGCCGGTTGCTGGGACCACCCCCCCAGAACATCCGCCCTTTCCCCATGCCTGTCCAGGCGGACAGGTGCACGGACCCGTCAAACAGACGTGGTGGCGTAAGTCTGGCTTAGGGGGCACCATTTTCTCTTGCGTATTGATGCAGTCCTTGCCCTCGCAAACGCGCCGGCGGAGGTCGGGCGCTGATCGCGCGTCCTTTTCCTTCTCAGTTGGATGTTCCCCGATCCGCGGTGCAGAGATAATCCTGGTTTCCCCAGCAATTTTTTCTTGGGGAACAATGTGGCTTGCTGCCGGTTCCTGAACACGCGACGGCGATACCGCGCCCGTCGAGCGATTCTCATTCTGGGGTGAGAACGCCGTGCGGGCAGTAGCGCTGCTCGGACTGGGTGCAACGCTGGGAGTGGGTGCAACGTGAGGCTGGGGAACACTCACCGAGGTACTGGGGGAACTGCTATGCGAAATCGGCACGCTAGGGCTGCTCGAGAAGCTTGGTGACGTTGCCGGGGAAGAAACATGGGTGGGGGCCGCACTCGGCGCCGGACTGGGCGAAGGTGCGCTCGATGTATTGCTGGAATGTTGTGCGAAGGCGATCGAAGAACTGAGAACGATTGTTACAACAGAAAGGCTGGAGAGCCGCATAAAGCACCTCCTACCTGACGATCAGGGCTGGGTTGCCCTCATCTTTTTCGACGTATGACTCAGCGGGAGGATACCGCAAAACAAGTCAAGCGTCGTAACAATTGCGTAAAGAATCGTTACGAAAGACGTGGTTCATCTTACTGAACCGTTTCACGCTCGACAGCGGATTTCGACCGTAAATCCGTTGTTTTCAGGCCGAAACGCCTCCCAGGCTGACACGTGGTGTATCCCACCGGATGCACCGCATCTGAGTCTTTGCTATCCTTCGCCACCTTGTAACTTCGCATCGAGAAGCACACCGAGTCATACGACAACGTCCCGGGTACTGAAGGCCTGCCGGTCAGAAAGTTCGGAGCGGAATCAGCTCTCTCTAGGCCCTCAGGAGTAAGCCAGTGTTCCGAGTGCGATGCTTGCGAGCGTTCCACGGGAATCGACGCAGAGCGCGAGGCCTGCGGCACCGACTCAAGTAACTCAGGATGCGTGGCAACGTGAGCTGTAGTCACGGAATCGCTTTTCGGCGTCATCGGCGTTCGGGCTTGTCCCGCAGCGGGAACGACGCAAATGGCGAAGCCTGCAAGAAGGCGAGCAAAGTACATAAAAGCCTCCCTAGTCGACAAGATTATAGCCTCATTGAGAGACGGCTCTTCTTGTCTTTCGTTAGTCCGGAAGATGCTCGGAGTCCAGTGACTTCGGCCCGCGGGAGCTCAGGCGTTCTCAAAAATTCCCGCCGCTCCCATTCCTCCGCCGACGCACATCGTGACCATCCCGTAGCGCGCGCTCCGCCGCTTCATTTCACGAATGACGGTGGCGGTCAGCTTGGCTCCGGTGCATCCCAATGGATGTCCCAGCGCAATTGCCCCGCCATTGGGATTCACCTTTTCCGGATCGAGCGCGCCTTCCTTGATTACGGCTAGCGACTGTGTCGCGAACGCCTCGTTTAACTCAATCACTCCGATGTCCTCAAGCCTCAGCCCTGCCATTTTCAGCGCCTTGGGGATGGCGAATACCGGTCCCAGGCCCATCTCCTCAGGTTTGTATCCGGCGGTCGCAAATGCGACATAACGTGCCAGCGGCCTGATCCCGATCGCGTTTGCACGTTCGGCCGACATCACTACGGCTGCTGCGGCGCCATCCGACATTTGCGACGAATTTCCAGCCGTCACCGTGCCCTTGGCTTGAAACGCCGGCTTCAGCGCATGAAGAGCCTCGAGAGAAGTGTCCGCTCTTGGACCTTCGTCCATCTTGAACGTGAGATTTTGACGTTTCGGCTTCGATCCGTTCGGCGTGGTGAAACTTACGGGTACAGGCACGATCTCATCGTCGAATTTTCCCGCCTGAATGGCGGCCAGCGCCTTCTGATGGCTGCGCAACGAGAAATCGTCCGCCGCGTCCCGGGTAATCCCAAAGCGCTGTGCCAGCCGCTCGGCCGTGAGTCCCATCGAAAGATAGGCATCGGGATAGTGATTCACCAGCCAGGGATTGGGCGAGATTTTGTTGCCACCCATCGGGATCATGGTCATCGATTCCGTTCCGCCGGCCACAATCACTTCGGCGCCGCCGCTCATGATGCGTTCGGCCGCCATGGCGATCGCCTGTAATCCCGAAGAGCAGAAACGATTGATAGTCAGTGCGGATACTTCGACCGGTAGCCCGGCCCGCAAAGAGGCGATTCGCGCCACGTTCATCCCCTGTTCCGCCTCGGGCATGGCACAGCCGAGAATCACGTCCTCAATTTCTTTCGCATCAAGCTGCGGCACGCGCTCCAACGCACCTTTGATTGCCACCGCCGCAAGTTCATCGGGACGCGTGGCCCGCAGCGTGCCTTTGAAAGCCCTTCCGACCGGAGTGCGTACAGAAGATGCAATGATGACTTCCCGCATGTCTCTCACCTCGAACTCTTGTAAAGGTTAGATGACGAAGGGTTCCTCGCCGGCTGCGCAAGACCTCGGAGCAGGCCAGAGCCAAAGTCATTCCTCATTTGCCGGGCGCGAAAAAGTAGTAGTTGGCGGTATAGCTGCTCTTGGTCTCCTCGCCCTTATGCGATTCGTCGCAAGGCTCGCCGCCGGGCTGCCCCCCATGGGTCTGCACGCGCTGGATCTTCGTCACCTTGGCCAGCGCTCCCTTACCCGAGTTGCTCACGACGTCTACCAGCAGCCAGGGCACGGACTCGCTATCGAGTGAGTCCACGTGCGCCACTGCTTTTCCTGTTACTTCGCTGCCGTCTTTCAGTTTCCACGTAGGCCCAGCGGAATGCTCCCCGACGACTTTATCCTTTCGGTCCTTCAGTTCTGCTTCCGGAGCCTTGAGTGTCCAGGTAAACTTGCCGTCCGCGGCCGCCTGGCACGTGTAGATCTGCGAACCTTTCGCGTGCAAGAACATGACGGGTTCCAGTCCTGACGGAACCGCGATCGCATCGGGCACATCCGGTGCGGATTCCTGAGACGGGGTGTCGGTCCGCTGCTGTGCAACAACCATCCCGGCCCAGAAGTTCATAAGGACAACAAACATCACCGCCTGCATCCTTTGCTTGAAAATCATCTGCATCGTGACTCCTGGCTTGCTTGAAACGCTCTTCGCGGATCCTGAGCGAAGCGGAGGACCTCTGCAATTTGTTCGTCAGTCGATCGCGCTAGTTCCTCAGCGTCTTGCCTGTCTTCAGCGTGTACTGGATCCGTTCCTGCGTCTTGCGTTCTCCGCAAAGAGATTTGAATGCCTCTCGCTCGAGATCGAGAATGTACTGTTCGCTCACGGGCGTTCCTGGGGTAATGCTTCCGCCACAAAGTACCTCGGCGATCTTCCCACCCAACTTCACCTCGTAATCCGTAATGAAATCTCCCTGTCGCATGAGGTAAACACCCATCTTCAAAGCAGCCAACAGACTTTCGCCGGGCGCGGGAATATCCGTGCGCGGCACCGGCGGCTCATAACCTGGCCGGGCCAGTTCCAATGCTCGCGCCTTTGCGTCTGTGAGGACGCGTTCGCGGTTCATCGTGACGCGATCGGACTCCGAAAGAAATCCCAAATTGCGCGCTTCCTGCGCCGACGTGGCAACCTTTGCCGTGGCAATGGTTTCAAACGTCTTCTTCATCGCCTCCATCATTTCGACGGATCCAGCCAGAGCGTCGCCAGATGAATTCCCGTGCGCGTTCGCTGCGCTATTCACAGCCCGCAGCAACATCTCCTTGCAGCCCCCGCCCCCAGGAAGCAGCCCGACCCCCACTTCTACCAGTCCCGTGTAAAGCTCCGCATGCGGTTGGCGCGCGGCGGCATGCAATGAAATCTCGGTCCCGCCACCCAGGCATAAACCGAACGGTGCAGATACTACCGGCTTAGGAGAGAACTTGATCGCCTGGGTCATTCCCTGGAACTGCCGGATCGCGAGATCGACCTCATCCCACTCCTCTTCTTGCACGCTCATCAACAGGAGCATGAGGTTCGCCCCGACGGAGAAGTTGGTCGCGTCATTCGTGATCACGAATGCATCGAAGTTATCCCCGACGCCGCCCGGCTTGAGCGATTGCATGATCAGTCCAATGATGTCGGCACCGAGCGCATTCATCTTCGAGTGGAATTCAATACACGCGACTCCATCGCCTAAATCCACCAGCGATGCGCCGGAATTCTTCTTCACGACGCCTTTCGACTTTTTCGCGACACCTACCGACCACACGCCCGCCGGAACGTCAACCTCGGCCCAGCGATTCGCTTGCAAATCCCAATATCTCCTGCCCGAGCGCGCTTCCGGATCGTCCGCATGCCACGACTTCTGCCCCGCATCGAGCAGCTTTTCGACATTAGGGGCAATTGTTCTGCCTTCATTCTTCATGCGAGCGACCGTAGACTCGACGCCGGCCGCGTCCCACAATTCGAACGGGCCGAGTTCCCAGTTGAATCCCAGCCGCATGGCCCGGTCGATCTCAACAATCGAATCTGCAATCTCCGGCACGCGATTGGCCGCGTAGTTCCACAGGTCAGAAAGCGCTGCCCACAAGAACGCTCCCGCCTTGTCACCTTTCGCCGGACCGCTGCCGCCGATCCCCAGAAGCATGCGCAGCCGCACTCCCGTCTCCTCCACATTTTTCGCCATATCGAGTGCCGCAAACCTGGGTTTCTGCCGCGGATGGTATTCGAGGGTCTTCCAATCGACTGCCATGCGCTCTTCTTCTTTGCCGTCCTCTTGCTTGAGCTTTTTGTAGAAGCCGCCTTTGGTCTTGTCGCCCAGCCACTTCCGTTGCAGCATCTGCTGGAAGAACTCCGGCAACCCAAGGTCGCTGCGCTCGTCGCGCACGTTCTGGGTCATGTTGCTGACCACGTGCCCCAAGATGTCCAGCCCCACAAGGTCGATGGTCCGGAATGTCGCCGACTTCGGCCAGCCCACAACCTGGCCGGTTAACGCGTCCACATCCTCAATCGTCAGATCCATCTCCTGCATGAGCCGCATAACGTTCAGCACCGAGAATGTTCCAATGCGATTCCCGATAAAATTCGGAGTGTCCTTAGCCCGCACAACTCCCTTGCCGAGCCGCACATCGCAGAAGTGCGATACGGCATCCAGCAACGCAGGATCCGACTCCGGAGTAGGTATGAGTTCCAGCAAGCGCATGTACCGCGGCGGATTAAAAAAGTGCGTGCCAAACCAGCATCTTCGGAAAGATTCTGAAAGTCCCTCCGCGATCTCTCCTACCC